>Ga0209700_100746_pt1 | contig 64702 bp, 26 predicted proteins | sample SiratroredBW_FD_187528 | JGI IMG/M metagenome (GOLD analysis project Ga0209700, IMG submission 187528) | Root nodule microbial communities of legume samples collected from California, USA - Siratro red BW (SPAdes) (version 2) | ecosystem: Host-associated > Plants > Roots > Nodule | place: USA... | reverse complement strand
AAAAAAAAAACAAAAAAAAAAAAAAAAAAAAAAAAAAAAAGGAGGAGGAATAGAAATGCATAAAATACAATAAAAGTAGGGTCATTCACACAAGAAAATACTAAAAAGAACAAATTTAAATTTGAATAAACCAGCATAATAGAAAGGAAGCCTTTACCTTATGTGCAGGAAGAACATCTCCTTTGGTAGACTGGAACTCGATCAGAGACTTCCCCATAAGCCCTGTCTATTTCCGGAACAAACAAGGCAACACAAAACATGAATATCTTATGAATAGAAGCTCCACTACGCTGACTACTTAAACACACATAAAAACAAGAAAAATCAATTGTAAACTTAGCTACCTCCATTTCCAGGATACTCTTGAAATCTCAACAGAAATGAAACAAGATAAACACAATAAAATTGCAGTTCCTCAAATACATTTTCGAAATCCAAGAAATTAAACTCAGGTAAGAAGAAATGAGGAATTATAAAGATGAAGTGGAAGAAGCGGCAACCTGGACATCGATGCACTTCAAGTTGAGGATTGTGGAACCCCTCTTTTGAGCAGTGTCCAAATTCCTGGACGCGCCGGTTGCAATTGAGCTTGAAATCTCAGCTTCCTAAGCCAAAGATAAAATAATGTGAAAGTTATGATTGGGTTTCATGGTTGTAATCCGAAAACATTAAGCAATTGCTACGATAATAGAATAGAATAGAATAGAAAAGGAACCTTTTCCAAATCAAGAAGAGGAGCGGTAACAGAGATGAATTGCTCCAGAGAGAGAGGCTTCTTGCTCCCCGCCGTCGCCATTCTCACTCTCGCTGCTGCAACCAAACGTTACTGTAATACCTTACACATCCAATTTTCGTATTAACATTTGCTGATATCTCAATTGGGTGGAATATTTGAAAAAAAAAAATTGAAATACCATTATATTGTTAATATGAAAATAAATTATTTTAACGTACAGTTATTTTCCCTGCTTCCCTTATTTTAATTTGGCTTTGATTTTTATTAATTTTCTTTTTACTCTTATAAATTAAATCAGAAGAGTTTTTCTCTATTAGAAATTTCAAATTCAATACCCACTCTAATAATAAACGTATAAGGTTTCAAGGCAACTCAAGTGGGAGAATCAATCGCTTCTGCTTGCAGCTAACAAGGATCTTACTATATTATTTTTACCTTTTATACAAATTTGCTACATATATAAAACTATCAAATAATAATTGATAAAAGAGTAAAATAGATCTTAAAAATTATTTAGGAGGCTAATTACTTATTAAAATAGGATTGATTTTTTTATAAATAATTTCAAACCAGAAAAATAAGAAGAAAAAATAAATTAAGTTATTTCAAAGTTAAAATTAGCTTATACATAAATTAGTTTTAGTTTATATACAAATTAATTTGTAAAATTCTCTCCTATAACTCTTTTAAATTTTTAATTTAATTTATATATAAATTAATTTTAACTTATACTTATTTAGAAAACCTTATTTTTTATATTTTCTTTCTTTCTTAATTTACATAAAAAACTTTTTCAAGCATTTCTTAAGAACATCACAGGTTATTTTCAATAATAAGTTTCTTTAAATAATAAGTTTCTTTTTAATTTATTTTTCATATTAGAAGTTGTTTCTAACAACATATATTTTACCTTCTTTTTAACATATATAGTTAAGATAAGGATTAACCCATTAAGTATTACAAATTTATGACCTTCGTTGCAGAGATTACACTAAACCAAACCTTAAACGCTCTGGTATGAGTTGTATTGATGATAATGCACTTGTATAAGGAAGGATTCATAAAGAAGAATTTTCCAAGAAATCATCATATACATCCACGTTAATAAGTTATATTGATTGCATTGTCGGGACTTTATAGGACTTTGTGGGACAATGTGATAAGAAATGAACTTTTTTTAATTATCATGTTTATTATAAGATAAGAAATGAGTTTATTTGTACTAATATATCAAATATTGTTTTTGTATAATCATGGGATGTTAAAGTTAAAGTTGGTATTCCACGGACGGAAGTTATATAAATTGGAGGTTTCATATGAGCAAATTGATGCATGGTTCTAGCTTGTTGCCCTTTTACAGCACTAGTTATAAAATAACGGACTAGAGGTTATTGTCAACATGTGTGGAGAAGTGACATATAAAGAGGTTATTGTCAACATTTGTGGAGAAGTGACATAAAGGCAAACAACTTTCGTATGCACGTTTGTGAGATGACTATCACTTTAGGTTTATGTGTTTGCACTACTTCAAATTTCTATAATGAGACAATTTTGCACATAAGTCACTCTATATGTAACAATGACCATGTGTAGACAAAAGTCAAATAATATCATAGTGGACACTGAGTCAGTTATGCAAGGTAAACGAGGAGTCTTGTGCACATTGTACATGCATGGGCATGTTGCTAGAACTTATTGGCTTCATTTTGTGGGATACAAGACATTCGTAGACATAGTGCGATGTCACTGAGCGTGTGGATGGATGGAATTTCTGGAGAAGAACATAATAAGTAGTCATCCTTACAAATCACTACAAATTCCTCTTCATCACAAAACTCTAAAAGCAATACTTCTAGATTCCACTTGCCTCCTGAGGCATGCAAGAATGAAATATGATACACTGAAAGCTTTAATACGAAGAAATCAAATGTTCTGCTCTCAAGTTGAATATCTTTTTCAATATTCTATTATACTTTACAACCAGCAGATAGAATGTAAATATTTACACTTCAAGTACATTTAATGTCCAATATCATACCTTGAATTCACCCAAAAAAATATATTATTCACAAGGGAATATGGGTGATTGCATACAAATATGGAAATCAAAGAAGAGGGCATCCCTCAGCATATACACCTGGAGCTGTGGGGCATTTGGCCAAAGGGCAGTGGTCTGCATCAAGACCCCACCAGGCTGGACCAAAAATACCATTAGATTGAAGGGTAAAATAAAGGAGCATACTCATGAAAGCAACTCCAGCGTCTAAAGCAGCTGAAAGGATGTAAGTATGCCTGACCCACCAAGCCTTAAACTTTCTATAAACATAGAAATTGAAGAAGATTCCAACAGTGCCCCATGCAATATAATTCACTGATCTGGCTGGTGGAATGTTGGATGCACCTGCAGCGATAATGGGAATGTTGATGAGTTGAATCCACTTGTGGTTGGGGAATTTACAAGAAAGCAACCACACTGGAATGGGAGCAAGTAGACCAATGAGGAAAAACCAATTCATCCCAGGGTAAACACCATCCTTGGCAAACATTCTCTGTGGTCCTACGACTCCCCATATAATTGAAGCATTATAGAACACATCGTCACCAGGGCATGTCCATGGACTACCCTTTGGCAATAATGCTTCATCACAAATGTTTTCAATAGACGTGAGAAGCCACCAAGATGTGGCAAAGTAGACAGTTGAAGCAACAACTGTGCCTACAAGCTGTACAATGAACATAGATTTAGGAGGAATTTTCATGTAGTGGCCTAATTTGAAGTCACTAAGAAACGCCAGTGCCTGTAACATGCTGTCATGTCCATAAATCTTGAAGACTACATTAGCAAGGGGCTTTCCAGGGTAAATGAATCCAATTATTAACTCCGAAATCACGTTGAGTCCTATTTTTATGTTTGTTGTAGCTTGAATAACCCCAGCTGGCAAGGTGAAGACTGATGCAATTGTTAGAGAAAGTAAAATTCCCCACCATGGCAGTTGGAGTTGCTTCCCAAAGCATTCACAAGCAACCAAGGCCACAACAACCATAAGGGTCAATATGGTGACAAACCACCATTCAGGGACTTGTTCATAGTTTCTCTTCATAATTCTTGTATGGACATCTCCAAGTTGTTCTTTTGGTGCTCTTGTTGTCTTCCTCCATGTCTGAAGAATCATCTCTCCATGGAAGAGGACAACGTGGGAAATAGTGGCAGTCAAAGCTGCAAAGCTTAATCCATACTCAAATGCAAATGTGACACTAAGATAGATCTTGCTGTAATTGTTATAACTATCCAAATCAATGTCAAAAGTTCTGGGATTTAGAACCCGAGTAACATTATACTTTGCACCAGTTGAGTCAAACGTGTGAGAACTAATGAGAGGGAACTTTTTGGCATCATATAAATTGCTCCAGTAGGCAAGGGGAATCAGAACATAGATATCCAGCATAAATCCTATTAACATGTTGATGATGGCAAAGCCAGGTACAGCTAAAGGACTACCTAAGAAGGCTGCAACAGTGTTCCAATCGAGGCCAAATGAGCCGATGCCAATTCCATTCATGCCTGAACCAATTTGTTGGGCTGTGATGGAATCATTCCAAACCAAGCAAACAAAGGAGATGGTTGATATTGCTTGGAAAAGGTACCCTGGAAGAGTGTAATAGGCAAAGCTAGCTACAAAGACTAGGAAAAAGAATTGCATCCTAGTGTATCCTCCTTTAGGCCTTTTTTCTTTTTCATGAAATGCCTTGAATAGAGACACCTGCACAAGGTTTTCAGGCCACCACATAAAAGGGGAGTCAACTAGGAATCTTCTAAAAATCCCAGCCCATCCATACCCAAGCATTTGGGTTGACAGTGCTAACAAATAAGCTGCTACTGGATGGATGCTCCTGTGATAGAAAGCCTTAACAATTGTGATGATGCTGATTGCATCAACACCACTAGATCCAGATGTAGCAAAGATGGTGATAAGCACATGCTCCTTCAAAGTGAATGGCCCCGGATTCATTGAAAATGACCATTTCGTGAATGGAACTCGGATTGGTTTAGACGGAAGAGTTGCAGCCATCAGTTTGCCAAGAGGGAGTGTAGCAATCTGTGCTGAGACTGAAGAGACTTTTAAAGGGTTGGTTCTGTAGTCAAAAAATTGGTTCACAAAGGCAAGAAGCACACATGATGCCAATCCCAAAACCCATGACCTAAATGTGAGTGCTGGCTGAGTAGGATCATCAGTGATTGGAACTGTTAGCCTCACTTGCTCTATGGGAGAGTCATCAAATTCCAATTCATACTTCTCAGCATCCTCTATCACCCTCTCTTGAGACACTCCTATGCTTGATTCCCCAGTTTCCTTAATTACCCAAAAACAAAAACAAATGAGAACAACAAATCCCATAAACCACTCTTCCCTACCTACCATCTTCATCACTCTTAACCCCTTCAACACTTGCAAATTGCAATTAGATGGCATACAATACAACTGCTTCTAAATCTGTTATTTACATGCAATCTCTGGGAAGTGTTCCACAATATTTACATAATAGGATAAGTAAGAACAAAGGATTCAATTAGGATAACATCATTAAGTCAAACCCATGTGGCACCAAACAATAACAAACATGAAAAATAAGTAAAGGAGATTAAAGGAGATACCTTTTCCAAATCAAGCAGAGGGGTGGTAACAGAAATGTATTGCTGCGAAGATGGAGGTGATGCTTTCTTACTACTCACTTCACCCTCCATTGATACTATATATGAATTGCAATTACAAAACTGAGAAAATTGAAATTTTAGTACAATACAAAATGCTTTTCAATCTTGGAAATGGATATAATCCTTTCATTTTGAACCCTTTGTCGTGAAATTCATTAAAATAATTATTTGACATGTGGTTCTTGCTTGAACCTCACTACCACTAACCAAATATTCTAATACTGATGATGACAAAATTTCTCTCTATAAGAAGATGGCGTTTGACCAATTTTTTTTTTTCAACTAATAATTCCCTGGATAGCATATTATACATGTTTTCTACACCTAAACAACCACTTAAAATATGTTTTTAAGATAATAAGGTAGTTAGAAAAAATAAAAATTTATAATTATAAAAAAAGAAAAGAAAAAAAACAAAATAGCGAATCTCAATTAATTGTATAAATTTGTAAGAATCTGAAGATATCATTATTTCTATCCTGTACAGTGTCTTACAAAGATGGCGCACCTATGCCAAGGAACCAAATAAACTTGTAGCCCCCCTATCATTACAATGTTGACAGATTTTTTTTATTCAATTGAAAATGAAGGAGAATTTTATTTTTTTAATTATTTGTTTGATAAATTTTTATATAAATAATTAGTATTAATAATTAACATTTTATTTGAATACAAATAATTAAGTTTAACAATTTAATTTAAATTAATATTAAATATTGTAATAATTTAAAATGATTTTTTGAATATGAATTAATACCAAATGTTGTTATGTAATTTCATTTTTAAATAAAAAAAGTACTTTTAATAATGATTTATACAAAATTTTCATCGGAAAGGAAAATTTAAATTATTTTTAATTTAAATAACTAATTAATATTCAAGAAATACAATTTAAATTAAGACATTTATTAATTTATTTATATAACATACAAAATAATATATAGATATAAATATACCTCATTTATAGCTTAAAAATTATATTGAGAAACTGTTAATATTTTACAGCTACTTTATATTTTTATTATTTAACTAAAAATATTATTTTAATTTTAAAATATGTGGATAGTTTAATAAGTAAATACGATTAATTTTATGTGACTAATAATATGATGAGCAAAATAAAATTTTTATTTTCGAAGTGTTATATTTTTGGAAAATACAAAAATTTATATAATTAAATTCTGTGGATTAAAGATAATTAATACTTGATTGTAATAAAATTATTGTGTATTTGATATTGGAAATTTAGGTTGGTAATATAAATTAATTATTTAATTTATTATATGTATAATTTAAAGTTTTGAAAAATATTAGTTCTTATGTTTTTCCGTTATTTTGATAAAAAAAATATTCCATATTAAATTTAATATTAGAAATGCTAAATTTTATTAATTAAGATAAAAAAAGAAGGTGGAAAAATTAAAATTAAAATGTACAAAAGAACACTTATAAAAATAATACTGAAAGTTGAAAAAGCTAATCAAATATAATAACGAAATTTAAAATTGTCAAATTACTCCAAAACAATGTAGTTACTTTCATCAGGTTGTACATGAAATGTAAAACTTTTATAATAGCCAGTTTACAAACCATAGATAATTTAATAATTGAAGGTAAATAGTTTAAAGTTCAATTATGTGTGATGGATTAATATCACTGCATAGTTGAGTATGATATATTAATACATTATTTTTCATTATTATTAGTTGATATGAAGAAACAGGTTTGTCAATGACTCTTCCAACAAAAATGTCTACCATATTAGTAACTATGTGTTTCACACCTTATTAAATAGCCATACCTTTCACATCTTCTAAGGTCTATTTGTAAGGTATCTTAATATTGAAATTTACACATTGAAACTAATATAGCTAGAAGTTTTGTAATACTTTAAAGATTGAAATAGACAAGTAAAAAGAGATAATTTAGATGAAAGTGAATTATTTGTTTCTAATTGATTGATTTTGTTTTTAGTTTGTGTTTTTTTTATTTATGTCAGTTAATACAGACAGATCAAATTTTGCTTGCACCAAAATATAAAATATATGGAATAAAAATTTGATAATTTATCATTTGTTGTAAGATTTTGCATGCATGAAAAATAATCTTGATTGACCAAAAAATTGTATTATCATAGTTCAAGTAGTAACTATGTGTTTTAGGGCAAACTTATTATTATGAGTATAAAGTATTGGTTGGATATATGAATTGAGGAAAGTGAACATGTTGAACATGTGGACCGATAAGAGTAGCACATGCTAGATATATAGATTAAGATGAGTTCCACATGTCAAACATGTATAGTGACACAATTGTCACAAGTTGGACATGTGAAGTGAGACCAACTAGATATGTAGATTAAGATGAGTTCCACATGTCAAACATGTATAATGACACAAGTGTCACAAGTTGGACATGTGAAGTGAGAGCAATCTCATGTTTTAGACTGAAGATTAAGACGGGTGACATGTGTCAAATATGTGACTTTGGATAATTACCACATTTTAGACATGTATTTTAAGGTGAGTGTTATGTGTCTAAGAAGCATATTCAAACTATTATCATATATCAGACATGCAAATTGAGATAAGTGTATCACATTAAACATGCAAATTGAAGTGAATGTCATGGATCAATTGTGCCTTTAGAGTGAACTATTATACATATAGCATAGTGTTTTTAGTTTAGTCATTAGGTACTAAAATTTCTTTCAAAACTTGGATTCATCTATTCTTTTTGCAACCATATACCAAAATAATGGAATAGTGAAAATTGAGTTAGGGTTGACATGTTTTACGAATGAAAACTCAATTTAAATTATTATTAGAAATGTGATGACATTTAAGGAGATGAAATGGGTCATGCTAAATCAACTGTGATATTAACAACAAATTATATTTTATTAACTTGTATTAAAGATTATCTTTACAAATGGGTTTCTCATTTGAGTTTGGGAAAGACAATGATATTCAAATCATGTTTGAATATGTCATCCAACATTATGATCATACAGGGATGGGGTCGATTGTAAGCAAAAATAAATTAATTCTTATATTATTACTTTTTGACAGGGGATGGAAGATAGGCATGCAAGTAAAGAATAGACATGTAAGATAAGAATAAGAAAGACACACCAGTATGTTGGATCAAGCATTTACCAATGTGAAAATATTTAATAATCAAAGTGTAATTATTTCTACTTAAAAATACAACAACTCAAGCATTACCATTTGATTTTGACATGTGCCACCTGCCACAACATCATTTATGTCACCTGCAATACAAATACAAATAAGTGTATGTAGACGAATGGGTATACATTTAAATATCAAATGTTCAATGAATGAAAATACATGTTATAATACATGTAAATAATAAGGGCAATAATTCCACTTCACAAATGCATTTTATTTAAGAAACGAGAAAACAAACTTCATGAATAATAATACGGAAAGAAACTTAACAGATGGAATAAACATGTAAATCTTCATTATCATGATTTTAAAAAAAGGACACTCTGACACAAAGTCACGTCAATTTCAAATAGTCATTTAGCATTTTTTTCCATGTCGTATAAAGTAGTAGAAAATTTGGGTCGTGTTCACAATATAGGTCATCAATTCCACTTCCATTCATTCAATTTCCTTTGTTGTCATTCTAAATAAATTTCATATATCCTCATATTTGTCAACCATGCATGAATGATATATGATGTGTGTAAGTATATATGTAAATTTAATATCTATAGTGTAAATCCACAATGTATGACTTTTCAGGAGGAAACATAAATTGATTTAGCACTCATTGCTTCATTTCCAATAGTGTCCGTAATCCTAACCCAAGTAGTGTGTAATTAACAAATTATATTAACCACCTTTTGTTAGTCATGATTTAGCCGTTGTAAAATATCAGAATAATTAAATAAAAATTACAAAACTCATGCTAACAACGATAACTATTTTTTAAATTGATTGGATGGGTTATACAATAATGAAGACTTATATTTATAGGTCACCAACTTTGTGCTATGTGAAATGTTGGGAGAATCTGAGGGGGGAATGACACCACATTCAGTTTGTGGGTCTTCTTTCTTATATGTTGCTCAACTTTCTCATTTCTACCCAACCGGGGAGATCTCACAAGAATGAGAACTGAGCCAATATATAAGGGAATGACACCACCTTCAACCCAAAACCTTAAGGCATTAAGCTTGCGGGTCTTCTTTCTTATATGTTGATCAACTTTCTCATTTCTATCCAATGTGGGACTTAGACTCACACTTGAATACCTAACATGAAAGGAAAAGTAAGCAATAGAGAGCAAATTAGGAAAATAGCCATTTTGATGCCATGCACATTGCATATGCCCTGTTCAGTGGTCTTATAAGTAACCTCGCTAGAAAAGTCATGTCTTATGTGACAAATAAAATGGAAGATCCAAATAGCATCTCAAATATCGAAAGATCATTATGCCATGCAAGTTGTATGACACATTGTGTACTAATCACAACTTGGCAGAGATTCCTGACTTCACGGTAAGCCCTATCTCATGTGACAATATAAAAGAGTGAGTGAGATATCATCACAAATATCTCATGTGACAATATAAAAGAGTGATTGAGATATCATCACAAACATCAGACACTACTCGTGTCATGCACACTACATAGTGTATTATGCAATGGTCACATCTTGATAAAGATTCCTAACCTTAACATAGTCACATCATATGTGACAGCAAAAAGGAACGTTCCATATGCCATCTCAAACATCAAAAGATCCTTATACCATGCACATTACATGATGCATTATACAACGATCATGTTTTAACGAAGATTCCTAATCTTATTGATAGAGTCTTGCCTTATGTGACATCGACAAATATCAATCTAGGTACCATTTCAAATATTAGATAATTGTCATGTCATCCATGGTGTACGACATATTGCAACAATCAAAGAGGTGCAAATATCCTAACCCACTCTTAGAGTCTTATTTGTTGGACACTATTACAAAGATTAAATCTTTATCACTATAATAATTTTTTTGTTCTACAATGTAAAATTGTTATTAATCAAATGCATGAGGTTTTTTTTTTTCAAATTATGTTCCAATGTACTTAACTTCCATATAAATTAACACAATTTTGCATAATTTGATTTAATTAAATGGTAAAGACGCATTGTGATTTCTGTTTATGCATAATACATTTTGTTACAAATCATCATTTATCACAACACACGCATCAACAAGTCATGAGTAAACCATATAAGAGGTTAAGACGTGTCTTCAACTTAAAACTTTAAGATAATAAGATTGTAATTATTATTTTTTATATATTGTTTATTTTTCTCATTTCTACTCAATATAAGATTCAAATTTATATTTAGAATCTTAGCAACTTTGATAATGATATCTAAAATGTAATAATTAGTAAAAGTCTTCATATTTAAAAAAAAATGTTGTCGCAACACATATACATATACCTTAGCCAACATAAGTTACACAAATGTTAAATTATAATGACAAAAAAATGTCATGAAAATAAAATGTCCATGACAAATTTAAGTTTACAATAATAAAGTTATTCACAAATCAGTTCAACTAACAATTAGTTATGATATAGTCCATAAGACACAAAACTTTAAAATAATATTATTTTCTAAAAAAAAATTGGAACAAAATTGAACTATTTTCACATATCAAGAATTTATAACACTTCGTTTATTTCATACCTTATTCATTTTATTTGACTTTTACTTTTATTACATCCAAATTTCAAATAATAATGACTTTAATTTCTCTTATATAATTTATATCTCATTTTTAATTATTTAAAATCATTAATCATAAATTACAAAGTTTACTTCAATTATTATTAATAATAATTTCTAATAATAAAATTATATTGTCATTAATCATTTATAAAAATATTTTTGTATCAAAACATTTAACTTTAATATTAAGTTAATAAATTTTTCCTATTGTAAATATTTATGTAAATCATTAATAATAATAATAATAATAATAATAATAATAATAATAATATTTTATTAAAGTTTAACTTAGCGGCATTTAAAATTAATTTGTTCAAAATTTATTCAATAAAATTTATTTATTAATATTAATTATTAATACTTTGATAAATAATTATTGGATAAATTTATTGTCCATGTATACTATTTGGGGGGAAATGTGGCATTCTACCCCCACTTGAAATTTAGAAAGTGTATGCTAGTGCTTAGCACCCTTTCATTTGTATATAAAATAAAAATTCCACCGTAGATAAGTATACTTTATCTTAAAGGAGAGCAATGTGATTTTACTTTAGTTTTTAAATACCTTTCAATACTTTTTTTACTTTCCCAAGTTATATCCTTCCCGTTTTTTATTATTATTTAGGATATATTCCGAACTCCCGCTCATCCAAATTTTAATATGAAAGTTAACTTTTGATTTCAATTTAAACACCCAAATTAATTTTTAATTTTTATTAAATAATGTATCAATTTGTTTTACACTTTTATTTAGATATAGTTGGAAGACAAATTAATTTCAAACTCTAATTAACTTAAATCTACAATAAAAAAAATCAACTTATTTAAACTTAACTTAATTTTCTAATTAAAATTCAAACAAATACTTAATCTTCTCTTCTTTGCTCTCCGTAGGGAATAGATTCCATTTTTTATTCTCACTTATCTTTTCCAAAATACTATCATACTACTTTTCATTGGATTTGGCATATTATACTTCAAGGAGACTAGAAGAGTCCGACCATATGATTCCCTTATAATCTTTTAATTTGGCTTTTTAATTAAATAAATTTTAAACACTGATATTTCTTAAAGACATTATGAATAACAAGTTACTCACAAAAAAAAAAAAAAAAAGACAACCTACTTTATTTATGACCGTGGAATAGCCGAACAGCGTCTAACTCCTTCATATTACTCCTTCATATTACCTCAAAGTGTATGTTTTAATAAACCTTTTCATACAGAAGTAGAAAACAAAATAAATTAATGAGAGTTTTTGTAAATTAAAATTAATTGATTTATTAGATAAAAGATTAATTTATATATAAATACATAAATTGAAAATAAGCTTCAAAACAGTTGTAGTAAGATAACTTTTACGTGTAAAAACATTGTGTTTTCCTCTATGGTATACTCTTGTAGAAAAAATTTATTCCATTAGAACTCAAGCCTCTGATATCCAATCATTTATTATTATCCAGTTTTTGCTAAAAAATCGTATTAACTTTTCATTTAAAAAAAAAGCAAACTCGTTAATTGAAAATATAAGGCAATGCAAAAGCAACCTGCAAGATATGAAGCCAAACAGAAATACGAACCCCAAAACACCAAAGCAAGTAAAATTGATGGCAAATGATAAGAGAGAATGAATAAAGATTGCATGGAGCAACAAAAGCATGATGCAATTTTGTTGATAGTTACTTGAAAGCAAAGCCTTTGGGTCGCTACAAGTACAACATTATTTTCTACTACATGAATAACACAATAAGGGGACACATGTTATCACCATACATCTAATTCATACTCACCATTGCGACAAGGATTGCAAAATTAGACGGTGAAGTACCCTGAATCAAATTTCTATATGAACCCACAATGCCATTCACAACGGCTACCAGCATATTACATCATGTAGGTGATCCTCACTCGTCACCACAAATGTGTTTTCATCCCAAAACTGTTAAAATGTTGGCGGAAATAGGCACCTCTACCGCAAAAAAAAAGCCTCAACTTACTACAGAGGCATGCAAATTCAACATGAAAAATCATTTGTATATGAGGGCATCACGTCCAGGTCCAACACCAATGTAGTGGATAGGGACCCCCACAAGTTCTTCTACCCTTTCCACGTATTGCCGTGCAGCTTTTGGAAGGTCAGAGTAGTTTCTTATGGAAGAAATATCAGACTTCCATCCTGGAACTACTTCATATTCCACCTACAACATGAAAAACAAATAAACATAAGAGAATGTAAAACAAATTCCCAAGCAATTAAGGACCTTTACCTTCCTTGAAAAACATGTTCCTTCAAGTTCTGGTTTATGTTAGAATATATCAAATCAAAGCATTTAGTTGGTGATCCAGAAGGAGCAGAATTAAAGAGTGGATGGGAAAGATGAATAGAAGTTACCTTCAATTGCTCAAGAAGACGGAGGTCAGAAGGAAATGATTTGATTGGGGTGCCATCAGCAAGTTTGTAAGAGACACCCAACTGAATTTCTTCAAGATCTGATAAAACATCCAGCTTGGTAAGATTCAATGATGAAAAACCATTTATCTGACATGAGTATCTCAAGGCTACTACATCAAGCCAACCACACCGGCGAGGACGGCCAGTAGTTGTGCCAAACTCCTGCCCAGCAAATCTGAGGAGATCACCCCCTGAACCCAGAATTTCAGTAGGAAAAGGTCCAGAACCAACTCTTGTAGTGTATGCCTTCACCTGCACAGCCAAAATAAAACTAATAAACTATTCTGCCGGTATAAGCACAAAAAAACAGAAACAACTTGAGGTTCCTGAGCTAAAATTTTGGCAGTAAGGAACCATTACTTATAAGAAGAAAAGGCAAAATACAAAAAAGACAAAAAATAAAGATTACCAACAACTCCAATAAACAAATAATAAGAACAAATGAATATCCACATACCACTCCTATTAAATCACCAATAACCCTTGGAGCAATACCAAGACCAGTGCATATCCCGCCTGCTGATGGGCTAGAAGATGTAACAAAAGGATAAGTTCCAAAATCAATGTCCAACATGGTTGCTTGTCCTCCTTCAACCAAAATCTTCCTCTTCTGTGCTATGGCCTCATTCATGACATGCACAGTATCAGCAATAAATGGTTCCAACCTCTCAGCATATCTCTTGTATTTCTCAACTTCTTCCCTTAGCACATCTGGACCATAGTTAAAATCTTTGAACCTCAATGCTGCATCTGACAATATAAGATCAAGCTTCTGGGGAAAAGTATCCATGTGCCTCAAATCGCCCACCCGGATGCCATTGCGGTTAACCTTGCTGGAGTAGCAGGGTCCAATGCCTCTCTTGGTGGTGCCAATGAAAGATTTAGCAAGCTCAGCTTCTCTCAGCCCATCCACTAATTGGTGGAAATCAAACAACAGGTGAGCACGATCAGAGATCAATATCCTTCCCTGGCAAGAGACCCCACTTGACTCAAGACCATCAATCTCTTTAAACAACCCCGGAAGGTGCACTACAACCCCATTTCCAATTACACACAGAGTTTCCTCGTTGAGAATACCAGAAGGAACAAGATGAAGCGCAAACTTTTTCCCTTCTGCATTGTAGATAGTATGCCCAGCATTAGCTCCACCCTGAGAAATACATTAATAAGCACAAATTATCAGTGCAAAGCAACAACTGAAAAACCAAACCAACACCAAGCGAAGCCAATCCCAACACACCAAAATAATCCCTAAAATTAATAGAATCGCAATCTGGAACTACAGAAATGCCATTATAGTCCCTGAAATTACCAGACATCAATCGTTTTAAGAGAAAAAACAGATTCTCTAGGTTAAAATTTAATTGAAGGTACACAACCATGTATAGTACTCATTAAATAAGAAACCAGACTAAAAAATTATGATTTAAAATAAATTTCAACCACTACAAAGGATGTTCAAAAGAGTGTATTAGACAATATATTTCTAAACATTTCTCTCTTGAATTCTTACCTTTTGTAATTTCAGGGACTCAAAAGTCAAAAACCACTGTCCCTTGGTAACAACGAAGAACTAAAATAAACATTATTTAATAATTTCAGAAACGAAAATGACATCACTGTAGATTCAGGCACAAATTGACGGCACACCTAATTACCTAATTGAAGAATCAATTTATTGTACTTCTCATAATAAATTATTACAAAAAAAAAAAAAAACATGAATCAAAACATCAAAAACCTTAGGCACTCCTGAACAGACAAATGAACCCTAACACAACATTTCCACCACAACCCACTAATTCCATCGAGTTTCCCTAACAACCCACGATTCGCAACTGGGGGAAAAGACGCGAAAAGGGAAAAAGAAAAGAACTTGCGAAAGTACCTGGCAGCGAGCGACGATTTCGAAGTGTTGGGCCAAGACATCAACGAGCTTCCCCTTGCCCTCGTCACCCCACTGGCAACCCAGAACGCCGGAGACCTGGCTCAGCGAGCCGATGCGGGCGGCGGAGGTGTCGGCGGCGGCGAGCTTGGTGGGAGGAGGCGCGACGGGCTTGGCAGAGCATACGACAACGTTTCGAGAGGTACGGCAGCGGCGGAATGAAAAGGGACGGTGAGGATTGCATATCGCGTGAGAATCAAACGTGTGGGATGAGATGCTGTTCATTGTGAACATAAACGAAAGATAATAGACAGAGAACAATGTGAGAGAGACAGAGTTAAAAACAAACGCAAAAGGGCACAAAAAGGGTGTGTTGTTGACACTGTTGCGTTTTGATAGTTGATACTTCAAACCATTATTAGATTCTACCGCGGACAGTAGTGAGATATTCTATAGTGTGTGTATTTTAAAATGGTTTTATTTCACCAACCACATCTTTTACCTTTAAAAAAATGCCCATTAAATATTTTTAGTTTTAATAATTGAATTCTAATTCATAAAATTATATAAAATTGTTTATCTTAGGTTAAATAGCATTTTTTATCTTAATATTATTGTTCTTAATAGAACCAATGTTCCCAAGGTAAAGAGTGATATTTTTGGAAATTGAGATTGAACCTCCACTAATTAGTGTTATCGAGTTGATGATTAAAGAAATTCATTAATAAGAGTTTATGATTATATAAAATTCATTAATGAGATGATTAAAGAAATTCATTAATAATAGTTGATGATTACAGAAATTCATTAATAAATATAATAATAGAAGATTTTTTTTACGCTTAAGTTAATAATAAGAGTTACAAATATTATAAAATATATGAAATATTAAAATAAATAAATAAATAAAGTAAATATTTTCTGCAAGATTAATATATATTTATAGACTTTCTCAACTCTTGAATAAAAGTTAAAATAATGAAAAGATTTAAGAAAAATAAAAAAATATAGCTTGATATATAGTATTTGTAGTTTATTATATAACAATTTAGTTATTATATATATCTTATCGAATACCAAATAAATATATTATTATTTATATTGTTATAAATATATTTGTAAGTATTTTGGAGTTGGGTGGGTATAAAAGCTCCTTAGGCTCGAAATTTATAAAGAGGTGAAAGTGGATTCATTTGTTGGATAAACAACTTTTATTATATCGATCGATTATAATTGATGACTTTTGATCAATTTATTTTTCTGTCATTTATCTACATTGAATATTTTTAATATAATATTTAGTTATATGTTATGAACAACCTTAGTTAGATACACCAAATACGTTTTATTTGATGTTTATCCATTTACTGTGAACGACTAAGTTAATTATATTGAATATCTTTGATTTAGTGTTTTAGTCAGATAGTGATTTAGCCATGTACTTTAAAGAACGTAACTATATATATTCGATAACTTTTATATAATGTTTTAGTAGTTTGTTTTAAACAACTTAATTATATATATATATATATATATATATATATATATATATATATATATATATATATATATATATTAATGACGTAGCAACCCAAATAGTTTATTAGTTTTATGTTTGGTATTAAAGTTTGGTGATTTTATTTTATTTATTTATTTTATTTTGTATTAAATTATTTAACTTATGCAAAAAGCTTAAAAACTAGACAACTTTAAATAATTAAAAAGCATATAATATTTATAAGTATTTTTAACATGCAGATTAAATAAAAAATATATATTAAAATATATTAATAACTTATTTGTATTAAGTAAAAGAAAATTTGTATTAAGTAAAAGAAAATTTGTATTGAATGGTTGAATTTGTACTGATAAGCTAGAAAATAGCAAATGCTCACAGAGCATGCATATTAATTTAGAATCGGAGGCTGGATAAAATAGTACAAGTCAAATGTGTGTGATAATGCGTCTTCTTATAGTAGTAGCATCAGTCAATTCAAAGGTCATAATCATACATGCGAAATAATAATACAATATTATCTTGTTATCCGTTGTTCACCTTAAGGTTTTTTATTAAAAATATCTTCATACCAAGTATAAATTATACGCTGCCAGGTTTAATTTGGTTTCAATATTAAAAAAATTCAATCTAACTAAATTAATTTTTTGCATTAATTCAATATTGAAAGTTTTTCTTATTCAAAGTATGTGCATGACACGTTGATACTGTAATTTATCATATACACAAATTTATGGATTAAAAGTATTTATAAACAAATTCCTGCACTTTTTCTATTTTCTCTTGCGAGAATGAATGTAAAATTAATCAATGAAAATATTTATACGAAAGTATCTATATTTAGTTATAATTTTGTTTTTAAAAGACGTCTTAAAGGATTAAGGAAGTAAGGTGTATATAAATTGATCTTGAGCTTGATTCCTGAGCGATGCAATATTAATATCGTTTGTAAAGATCTCTTCCCTTAGCCCTTGACTCGGGAGGCTTGTTCCAGTACACTCAATAGTCTCACATTATTTAAGAGTCGTAATTAAGGTCAATTTATATACACTTTTCTCTCTTAATCCTTTAACAACATAATCGTGACGAAATAATCAAATTTTAAAACAGACACTCTCAATATCAATACCTCAAACCGCTGATTAACTCTAACAATATAATTTCATGAAACTCGAGATAGATAAGAATAGTACTCATTAAAAATATTATATTAATGTTACCTACTATATGCTAAAAAATGTTATATTAATGTTATCTATTCATTAAAAATGTTATATTAATGTTACCTACTATATGCTAAAAAATGTTATATTAATGTTATCTACTATACGTTGATAGGAGTAGAGAAAGAATTTGTATTAATATATGTTACCTAGTATATTACATACTTTAAATGCATAATTTATCAACTTGCAAAACTCCACAGAACCACAATTGCAAGTTTCTTACGATAGTCTTTAAAACATTGTGAGTTTATAGTGACTTCTTTGTCATGTTGTTTCCAAAGTTTTCCTTTCTTGTTTGTACTGGACACAGTACTAGTTTCTGTCTAATACTTATGCTATGCCTGTATACATTATTTTCAAAATCTTTAAAGTGGGTATTCTACAGACTTACAGAGAGAATATACCTTCTTCATAATGATATGATGATAAATGATACAATAAACTCAATTCGATTCTAAACTTCTTATAATAGTAAACAAAATGGGAAAGTTCCCCAATTTCTTATAATAATTAAATATTTAATACAATTATAAATTATATAAATGGTTGACTTAAGTTATATATAAAAAAATCTATTCCGCACATATAATTTTTCCAAGCTAAATATTTATAGTTTATATAAAATGAGCAATTTAATGTCTCTTATTTTCATCATTCTAAAATATAAACCCAAAATTATTTAGTTAGTAACACACATAATATTATTATAGTTAAATACTTTTAGCGTATTTAAAAATACATAGCTTTTAACCATTTTTTTTATTTTGTCATCCTAAATATAAAATTATTTTTTTCATCTGTTTATGATTTGAAATCAATTTATATGATAATAATAAAAAGACATGTGGACATTTAAAATGATACTCAATTAATATAAATGTAATGTTACATCAATACATGATTACAAAATTGACTCCTTAAATTAAATATTATATATATATATATATATATATATATATATTATAAAATTAAAAACACTAATTAAAAATTTCAAAAATAAAAAAAAATCAAAGAAATAGTTTTGTGGTCTACCATAAAAAACCATCTAGTCAAATGGTTGAAAAATGGTAGTATCAAACACAATCCTCACACAAAAAACGGAGAAGTTATAATTTAAAAATAAACAAATTATAATTTTCTCATCATAATCATGAAACTTCCTTCTGCCCCAGAAGAAAGACTAGCCCGGACTCTTCTGCTACATGGACGAATTCTTCTTACATCCTAATATGTTTTTTCTGTATTTAATAAAAAATAAAAAATTTTGATATGACAATTGTTTTTATATAAAAATGGGATAACATCCCATTCAGTTAAAAAAATTAACAATTAGAAATTAATAACCAGTAATCGTTAATTTTTTTTAAATGACAACCGAATGAATTAATTTTCTCCAATTATCATTTAAAAAAAAATGACAACCAGATGACCTATTCATCCGGTTATTAATTGGATGGGATTGTAAATCGGATGGAAGTGTTCATCGATTCTCATATAAAAATAATTGTGGTATTAAATTTTTTTATTAAAAATAATTTTTTTATTAAAGATAATTGTGATATTAAATTTTTTTATTAAGGTGCAGAAAGAACGAATTAGGTTGCAGGTTTAGGATGTAAGAATAACGTATTAGGTTGCAGGAATAACTCGTCCCAGGCATGAACTTTATTACACTAACTCTGAAAACCCAATTGAAAATTTGAAATGTATAATTTAGCACCATTTTCACTGTCAAAATCCTATGGAGTGGAATCAAAATCGAAATTCAAATCCAGTTATAACTATAAACTTTGCACAACCAAAAAAATCCACTTGAAATGCATGATTACAGCAGCATTTCACTTCTGCTAAAAAAAAAATCCTATATAACAGATCAAGCTTGGTTACTTGATCTTCAACATTCAAGAGTCCTTGACCTTGACCTCAAAGAGAGGTACCCTTTCCTTTTGTACCACACTTTTCTTCACCTTCACCTCTTCTGACACCCCACTTGAACTTCCACCTTTCTCACTTGTCCCTTTCTTCCCTCTTGCTAGCCTCTTCAATTCAGAGCAGAATCCGCTGATCTGAGTGAGAATCTCTCTGCCACCCAACAGATTTTGTGCAGAGAAAGTACTCTTCAGCCGATTTTTTCGTTTACTTTTCACAGGACACTCCAATGCTTCAGTATTCAACTGTTTCGGATTTGGATTGGCATTGTTTGTCTTCAACAATGGCTTCTTCAACTTGTTGGTCCTACTAACATTGGGAAGTGGAGCTGGAAAGTTTGGATTCCTATTCTCACTGTCTTCATAAAAGTTCCCAGAACAGCTTGGTCTTCCGGTTCTTTCACTATACTTGCCTTTGGTGCTACTTTCCACAGTTGAATTTCCCCTAACACACAACCATAAAAAAAGTCAGGTTAATCATAAGCATCTCTAATTTCTTTTTTCTCTTTTTCCTTTTTCTGGAAAACATATTTTAAATCCTTAAAACTTGAAAACGGTGTTTTAGTCTTCTTCTGAAATGTGCTGAATTTGATCCAGACCTTAAAATCATGATTTGTAAAACATAGATACTAAAATCAATTTTAGCAAAATTTCAAGTTACTCAAGACAATTCTTAAACCCCGTTTTCATAGGATTCGGTACCTTCGTTGTCTGTCTCTAAAGGGGAAGATTTCAGAAATGGATGCAAATCTCAAATGCTTAACCTGCTCGACCAAAAAAAAGAAAAAAAGAGGAAAAGAAAAATAATTTATCATCACGAAAAATAATCAACAAATTAAGTAATCGAACAATTCATTAGAAAAACAAGAAACAAAAATTGAGGTTGCCACCTTGGAACTGCGTTTAAGAAAATCTTCGGCGGTTTTCGGATGCTTGCAATCTGCGAGTGGAAAAGAAACAAGTGAGCAAGTGGGAAAAAGGCGAGAAATGAAATTCCACATATACCCTCGTAAAGAGGCTCACCGCGAGTGCAGAACCAGGCTTCATCATCAACGAGAGAGTCATCAAAAGCAGAGAGATCGACCCACATAGGCGCGTCAAAGTTCTCGTACGCGTCGTCTAGGGCGAACGTAGAATCGATGTTGTCCCAGTCAATGTTGTCGGGTTCCATTTGAATCTGAAAAGTTAAAACCAAAAACAATAGTCAGAGAAATGAATTGGAATTGCAAAATGGAAGGGAGAAGAAGGTGGAAAGTTGTTGGAAATGTGAAGGTCCCAGGATTTTGATGCAGGGCAAAGCTCAGAAGAAGAAGAAGAAGAGATTGGAAAAAGCAGAAGAAGGTGTGGACTTTGTAGAGTGTATGGTTAATTAAGATTAAGGAATGTGTAACGTTTGGATGTTAGAACATAACATTGACGTTATTGTAGGAATATAATGTTTTAAATAATTTCGACCGTTGGGCACTTTTACCCTCTTTCTTCTTTTATGACCTTTTTCATTATCAAACTGTAAGAATTAGGAGGAAAAAAAAAAACTAAACTTAATAAACGAAGGAAATGTACAAGTAAGAATAATATAATAGTCAGTTAGAAATAAATAGTGGATTAATCTGTTTAAACTGAAATAAGGTTTTTTTTTCAAATAAATCATTTTTAAAAAATCAGGTGTAGCATCTTAAAAATTATTTCTAACATCTAATCTATAAAAAAAAATTACTTTTTTAATTAAAAATTATTTTTTTAAAAAAGTACAGACAAAGCAAGTTATCATATATTTTTTTCCGTTTGTGATTGAAAAAAAAATATATAAAAAATTTTACTTTTTAATATATTTTTCTTTTGAGAAATTTAGGGTGTAGTTTCTATTTTAATTGGTTTAACCTGTATCGCAATTTAACTTAGTTACTACTTAGCTACTACACATTTTTAAAAGTGTAAATTGAGAATTTTTTTAAAAATGTAACAATATACGGATACAGGATATAATATTAAATGTTTAAAAAATTATTTCAGAAATAAAAAAAATACGCATCACTTATTTAAAATTAGAATAACATAAATTAGAATGACTTGGTCATTGAAGGGACAGGAAATTATAAAAGGTAAACAGATTTCGTAATGTATATTATAATAATAAAATTGGCATGGATCACATGAATTCTACTAGAATCGGTAAATTGTAAAATAATAATTTTAGAAATATTTAAGAAAGATGATTTAATTAATAATGATTATTTGAGAAGTGCAAACAACACACATCTTGTAATTCTAACACTCAATTATTTTCCTAAAAAATATAAAATCATAAATAAAAATCATTAAATGAAAAAATAGACCATAAATTTTCATAATTTTAATAAGTTTTAATCAATAATAAAAAGTGTATTAAAAAAAGCATGTTTAAAAGAATGATGCTAGCATTTTTAAAATTATTTGTAAGCAATAAAATTTACGGTGTAAAAAAAACTAAAACTTTTAATTTTAAAAAATTGTGAAAATTAGTTGAATAACATATTCTTTTAATAATAATTTTTATTAATTGTATTTTTAATATCTGAAAACTAAAATAAATTTGTTTTATATACAAATATTTTTAGCTATGAATAATTTAGAAAAATATTTTGTCTTTTTTATAACCATTTTGTTTATAGAAAATATATGTTGACTTTATCTATTACTAATATTTATGAAGTAATGTGAGTGATCACTTTTATATGGGTTTGTTTTTTTTTTTAATCATGATTCTAAATATTGGTAAGTATAATAAAGTGACTTTGGATATGTGGGTCAGTAAGTAATTCCTCAAAAATTTCACCAGTTGGATTAGTGTTTTTAGTAAGTTATTTAGTTGTAATTCATTTTATTTAATCCATTAAATTGGTGGGTTATAAGGTGGACCAAGCTCGTTTGTTAATTCACTTTTTTATGAAATAAAAATAGTTTAAAATATTAATTTTTTTATATTATATTATTTTAAGGATATAAATATGAACTTAAATTATTAATACCTATAAATTGAGTTTTAATTATTAATTATAATAGAGTAATTTAATATTTAAGTCGTATCGTTTACTCACATCTTATTTTATAGTTGGTAGTTAAAACTCTGTGAGCTTAACTATTTTGTTAACTTTATATAAAAGATTATTTACATTCAAAATTATATAATTAAATATTAAAGAATTTATAATTAAAAGTGAGAATAAAAAATTATTATTATATTAAAATAATAAAGAATTATTTACACATAAATATCTTGTATCATCTTCTTATATTAAAGACATGTGTAATATATGTTATGTATGTTGACAATCTAATAGTCAATAATCTATTAAACATTTCATGTTATAAAATAGTACATGATTAATGTAAAACAATAACATATATTAATTAGTCAATTTTTAATAAAACATATATCTAATAACATTCATAGGCATGTTAATGTATCTTCTATAGAACCTTTGTAAAGATATCAATGAGTTTAACATCTCAATACATATGGTAAATTCATATTCCTCTTTTAAATATTATTGTTGATAAAGTGATGCTAGTTTATATATGGTTTGTTATAAAATGCATAATAATATTTTTGGATAGACTTATAACAATAATGTTGTCACATAGGATATGAATGTTGCTTTCTTAAATGTTAAAATCTTCTAATTGATTTTTAATTAATAGAAGTTATGAACAACAACTTAAATAGCAAATTAGAAAATTATTATACTAATAGATGGTCTCATGTATTGTCTATTGTCTAACACACCAAACAATACAACATCAAATATAACAGATAATGTCCTAAACTCTTTTACATGGTATTTTTTTCTAAATTATCTTCATCTTCCTCTACCTTCATAATATAGGAAGAATTTTCCATCATCACTATTCTTCTCCTTTATCCTTAAATGAAAAGTTAATCAAGTTCAAATAATATTTGAACTTAGATATTGGTAAAGACTTTTTAAACACATTGATAGGATTATCTTCATATGATATCTTCACAATCTTAACCTTCTCAAACTCAACTTCATTCCTAATGAAATGCAATCTTATATCAATGTATTTAGTCTTCTCATAATAAATTTGATAATCAACTAAAAGTATAAAACTTTAGTCGTCATGAAAAATACACACAATATTGTATTATACTTAGTTCTCCTCTCATCCATTTCTACCATAGAGTCTCTTTTATCCTTTTTGTGAGTGCAATGTACTCTACTTGAGTAGCTGACAATGTCACCACAAATGTAGCCTTCTAACAAATTGTAGTCTTAAACAATGTTAACACAAACTTGGAAAGTGACTTTGTAATATCAATATTCCCTGCATAACTTGTATCTACAAACCCTTCAATGGTTTTCTTATATAACATGTTAGCCAATGGTTGTTTTTGAGCTCAAACAAGTATACTTGGGTAATTTTGTAGCTAATCTTCGTTAAGCTTCAAAGCCTAGATTGTTCTTAATGTGTTATGCATGAAGAAAGTCTGGAACTTAGAAGTGTACTATGGATGATTGTTAATGAATTTACTTCGAGGTATATAATATTGGTACATGAGGGAAATTGGACATGTAGTGGGGTTGATGACATGCTACGTTTGTAGAGACGTTTTGGTAAAAACAACACACACATTTATCTTTTTTTTAAAATGTAGACACAATTTTCATAATTACGCCTAAGAATTCTTGTACTTTCCAAGAAATTATTGAACTTTTTGTACCACTAGTGTAAATGTTATTTCACACCATACAGTAATTTTTCAAGGGACAAACTTTTTTTTTATCTTTAGCAAATCTTCCATATATTGTTGCATATAAACAATCTTCTCTAAGTCTTTATACAAGAAAGTATCTTAATGTCCAATTGTTTCAACTCCAGATTATACTATTAAAGTTGACAACAAAATCTTTGTCAAACAATGTTTTACTACAATAGCTAATGACTAATTAAACTACACAATTTTGGTCAAACCTAGACTAACATTTATCTTAGCTAACTAACCTATTTTAAGCCAAAAAAAATAAAGAAATTTTGTATTCTCCACTTTTCACAACTTAGGACACCAACACTACGAGTTCATGGAATTCAAATGTGTCTCACTAAGTCAGACAACCATAGTCTTAGTCTTTTCGGGTGCCTCTTATAAAACTAACACCTTTGTCTTCTAAAATTACTCTCTTCACTCTTCTTCTTTTTATAAGATCGCAAGTACTACAAGCTAAGGTGAAAGAGGCCACCTGCTTAGTCAACTCCTCCTTATCTTATTTTCATCCTCTATTTATCTTCTAAAGACTCAAGGTATGAAATAGTATTATTTTTCTTTTTTCTTCTTCTATTTCCAGTTAAACGCGACATTTTTATTTTTTCCTTGTTAGTTTTCTTATTATATTCATGTTATATTAATTAAATGAATAAAAAATTTGATATGCTTAAAATATAAAACTTTTGGTTGATATAGTGGACTTTTAATAAAACACTTAAGAAGGACTTTAATATCGAAGAACTATTTGAATATAGAATGGACTAAAAATGTGAAAGTGGAATTAAAAAAAATAATTCAATAATGTTTATAATTTTTATGGCTGTGATAAATTTTCATTTATGTTTTTGTGGAGCTTCTAGCTTTTTTTTTTTGTGTGACTTTGTTTGAAGGTTTTGATATTAACAAGATTGGATTTTTTTGTTAAAAAATCATGACAACAAAAGTTATTCAAAAAATTTTGTTTATGGCTGTGATAAATTATTGACAGTCCAATTTTTCAAACAAAAAATTGTCCTTAAAATCAAAAGTCTTGTGTCATAATTATTGATATAACCTACTTAGAAACATTTAATTAAGTATTGTTGTCCACATTATCCAAAAGTCATCAAAGCAAACTCCATTATAAAGTTGTAAAAAAAGGTATCATAATCGTATATATATATATATATATATATATATATATATATATATATATATATATATATTTTTTTTAATTTTTGACTTCAAAAACAATGATATCAACACATTATTCTATTGAAAACACAACTTATCATTTTAGTCATAGGAGGAAATGAAACAAAGAAAAAAAAAAAGCGATGAAGAAGGTCTATCATTTGAAAATTGTAGTCGAATTTAGGGTCAGCAAGTGTTGCTAAAGAATACCATTGGAGTAGTGATAACAAAGAGTGAGTGAAAAAAAAAAACAAATAAAAAGAATAATGAGTGCGCAATGATTTTTTTTTTTATCCTAAAAACACTATATCCATTAGTATTAGAATGGAATAATAAATATTTTATTGTGATAGATAAATTAACAACCAACATATATCATAATTAACATTTCACCTATTATATTATAACAAATTTATTATATTTACAAGATTATATTAAATGATTTGATTTAGCAATATTATATTGTTAAACTCATTCTTTAAATAAAACTTAAGGTTCCAGCGTGACGAAAATAATTACTGTGATTGAAAAGGAAATATTGGAAAACTTTGTTCCACGGACCATCAAATTTATTTTTAATTTATAAATGACCAATTTAAATTTATAAAAAAATATTTTATTTTTATTGTTAGAAATGTTTATGGATAAACTTATAGAACAAATTTCGATAATTAATATTACAAAGACATGAAAGAAAACTATTTTCTTAAAAGCCCACCAAAGAAAAAATAGCCATATGAAACACTGAGGTTGTTGAAAGGGAAGTATGATTAGTTATTACTTTCGAAATGTCAAAGGAAGTTGGTTGGAACATTTATTATGTAGCAAGTCGAAGACTTGGGTACATAAATCTTGTTAGTCTATTTTTTTTTTTTCAACATAATACTGAATGTTTTCAACAAGATGTTGGAGATGAGTTCTGAACTAGGTTTCCTATAGCTTTGAAACTGATAATGTTAGAATTAGATGTAAATTAATAAAAATTATGGTAGTGACATTTTTTTTAATAATTATTGTATTAAAATAATTATTTTAAAGCTTTAATACTACTATATCAATATTTTTTATAATTACTAAATATAAATTGTTAAATATTTTTTCAGACATTCTCAATTTTGTTAAAATAACTTAATTTAGTTTCTTTCATTAGATCCATATTGATGTTGTTAAGAGAATAATAATTTATAATTAAAATTCTGTAATCTTAACTCAATTTTTGTTGTTTATTTAAAAATTTGGCTTAAATAACATGATCTTGATCTTGTATGTCAATATGTCTATGATATCTTAATTTCTATACGTCAAATCATTAAAATGTGTTATTCTAATACGATCTGAGACTATATATTGAGTCAAAAGAACATTCATAAACTATATTAAATAATTACAAAAAAATATTGTAAGAAAAAAATAATATTAAACTTATTTTAAATAAGTTAATTTATTTTTCACTTAACCACATCCCTTTAGGATACCATTTTTTGAAATTTAAAAAACTAAACCATTTTTTTATCAAAATAAAAAAATATTAAAAAGTATATTTTATCATCTTCGATTCTATAATAAAGATTATGAAACATAAATTAAAAAATATTATACAAATTTACGATGAAATAATAAACAGAAAAATTAATTTATTACAACTATAATAATAAAAATGGAAAAGTACCCGTATTATTTTTCATCAAATTTAATATTTCTTATAAAGTGATTATTTTTGTAATTGATTATATATTTTCAATACAAGTATTCATTTGTCCTCTTAACCATATTAAAAATGTAGTTGGAAAAAGATAATTTTTTAACATTTGATAAAAAAAGTAACTAAAAAAAGATTAAAAACTAAAAATTTGAAAAAACATAAAAGGCTAAAAATATTTTTATTTTAAAAAGGAGAAAGAGACATGCAACAAATTTCTTTCAATTTATCGGTAGTCACTATTCACGATTTTAAAAGGATCCCTACATAAATTATTCTTAATTGCTTAGTAATTTATTTATATGATGGATTTTATAATCGATATACTGTTTTACATTTGTATTATACAATTATTATGTTGTTGTAATATATAGAAAATAAAAGACAACTTTTTTTTTTCTTGTTGGACCCTTAGGACATTGCATTGCAGGTATCAATCATATTTATGATAAAAAAAAATCTAAAATTTAGGTTTTATAAAACCTCCAAAATTTATTGACACGGATTTTTTTAAGATAGGGGATATTTTAAATAAAATTCTGAACTATACAAATAAGAAACTATTTCCTGTTTCAAAAGTATCCCTTCTTGTAACAGGTAAATAATTTTTTTTACAATTATAAAATTTATATTTAAGAAAAATTGCAAAGAAACCTTAAAAATAATGTGATGGGTCATTGAAGTTTGGTGAAGGAAATAACACCAATTTTTGTTGTTTGTAGAAAAGAGAAATTGTACTAAGTCCATGAAGTTCCATCCTTCATCTTTGCATAAATAGAAAGGTGGGTGGATGTTGGCATTTACTTCAAATGCTTCACTGACACACCAAAATAATTTTAAAAACAAATTAGTTGGCCAACCAAATTAAATACTTTGAATTCATTTATGCAAGAACATTTAAAATGGCTTCCAACTACTAACTATAATTCACAATGGGTAGCTACATATAATTAAAAAATTGATACTGTATGTCATTATTTTTATCTTTTGTTTCTTTATATAGGTATATAAAAGAATTTATCATGCACTTTTAATATATATTTTAAAGTAACTATTAGGCCACTTAAATATCTTAGATGTGGTTTGAAGATGTGTTGGAACGTTGATGATGGAATGAATAATACATTTTTAATGAAAAATTATACATTAAAAAGAAAAATATGCAAAAGACTTGTATGTGGAGGAGATAAGCGGAATACGAAGAGAATGTAATGAATGTTTATTTTGGTGATTATAAAGGAAATTATTATTTTAAATATTTATATGAAGTTAGAGTAAGAGGTTTCCCTATATTTATTTTAAAAATTATATAATCCTAACAAAATAATTGTTAAGATCTGTAAGAAATGTTGATATTATAGACCGTTTGAAATTATTGTATGATGTAATGATACAAATCATTTCATAAAAGAAAGACATGACATTGAACAACTGCATAATGGTAAGTCTAATTCTATAATATATTTGAGAAATATCAAGCAAATGAAATGTCAACATATTTCTAGTCTAGTTGGCATGTAATTTGATTCAATTGAAGACTTTTTAAGAAATTATATTTTTGAATATTATCTATTGAGTTGGGGAAAATTAAATTGATGAAAATAATTGTAGAAGAGTTACAGCTAAGTTTAATATTGGATATGATTTTCTCATATTTGTTAGAAATGTAGGATATCAAGAAACACAAAATAAAAACTATAACTAAAATGTGCTTTAGACAAGTCTTTAACAATAAAAATGTAAAGTCAAAACAAGTGATTAAGGTCCAAAAGATAAAATCAAACGTCAATTCAAAATTAATAAACAAATAAGCAATTATTCTAATAGGATTACTTTTGAACTAACATAATAGTGTAAGAGAAGAATCAAGCAAAGGGAGATGCATTTAAGTAATATTCATTGATGTAGTATGCATTACTTTTATAAGTAAAAAAAAGTTGTGTATTAACTATTGTCTATAATTTTTGTTGTTTAATTAGTAAGTGTTTAGTCAAACAATTATATACTACACAATTGAGGTAGAGCAAACTCAATAAACTTTTAAGATGAAACTAAATACTAACACGTATTCTAGTATACAAATGGTTTAAGAATCAGTCATTTTTTCATATAAATTTTATTATTTTTAACATATTCTACCACATTAAAAAACCACACGTAAGTTTGAATTAGAACCATATCACAAACACTCAAAATTAAACTAAAAAAAAATAAATTATATATAATTCATTATATAAACCAATATATGTTTATACATTATGTCAACCTTATTAACCGACATAATGATTCCTCTTATACCAAATGACATGTAAATGTCTAAACACAAACGAAATCAAAATGATCCCTATTACATAACATGTTACTAAGAATGCATATCTCTCTACATTAATAAAATTAAAATAAAAGTCCAAAATGCAGTAAAAACACATAATACACATTAATCATATTGTTCTATCTCATTCATATAGTAACCTTATCTCTAATTTTGCTATTATTATTTCGAATTCATGAACCATGCTTTAAAATATCAAATTTCTTTTTAACTCTTAGATTCTATCTTTAATCTCAATTCTTTCATTTTTTACTTTTCCTTCTCTTTTTCATTTTTTTTTCATATAAATATAATTTCATCTGAAAAAGCTTCAATTATTTTTTCAACAGTGAAATAAACTACTTGCACATTTGTACATTCTTTGAGGAGATTGTCATCCTATTAAAGAAATTACATTTTTGATTAAAACTAAAATATTAGACCATTAAAATTAAAATAGGTGTGGGTGGAAAAAATATCTAATAATAAAAAAATACTTATAATCTATTTTAGACAGCTGAAAAACTTTTTCCCACCATCGTTTTCATTTCAGAATTATTTTCATTTTACAAAGTTACCAGTTGCTGCAACCCCCACAATAAAGAAAATTTATAGAGGAAGATGATAACTTGCTAGATGCCATTGCTAAAAGTGCAAGCTCCTTTCAAGGGCATCATTTATCCGATGCAATCCAAAACACAAAATGACCACTCCCAACTCATATTACTTACTTATATAGCATGATTAAGGCAAAGCTTTAAATAACAATTAAAATTAAAATATAATTCTGAGAATAAACTACATGGTCTGTATTTAGATATATTAAAATTGGTGAAAAAGGGTGCAGTAGTTGATCTAATCTAGTAATGTAGCTGAAAACGGGTACAATAGTGCACCGTCCAACACGCACTTTTTTTTCCGTTAGATGAACTAACATTTTGTGAAAAGATATTTTTAATTTAAATGAGAGTAAATAATTAAAATAAATTGAAGTTTTTTTTTTATTGTAAAAAGGAAGAAAAAAAGAAAAAGAAAGAAAAAACAATGGTGATGATGTTGACGATGCAGTGCACAGGTGAAGAGGTTAATTAAATCGGTGGGAGTGGGAAGTGGGAACGGAAACTTACTTCACTCTTCTCTGAAATCAGAAGAGGGAAAAAGGGAACCACCACGTTCCATGCTTTTTCTCTCTTAACCAAAATCCCGTTCCGTTCCTTTCACCACGCTTTCTCTGCTCTCAGTTCTCAAATCAAATCTGAATCACCAAATCCAACACATTCGCAAATCATTGCGTTGTGCTGTGCATGGCTATTGCTGCAGCAGCTGTCGTCGTGCCATTGGGTCTCCTCTTCTTCGCCTCCGGCCTCCTTGTTAATCTCATTCAGGTTTCTCTTTTCCCTTTTTCACTGCATTTATCTCTTCTCTTCTCTTTCTTTCTTCCTTTCTCAGAACAACTATTTCCAACATTTCAAATGATAGCATACACTGTCTTATGCACCCTTCTGAGGTTGAAAGCATAAACTGTAGTGGGTTCCATGTTTGGAGTCCCACATTGAGAAAATGAGCTACTTCATAAGGAGTTTCGGGTTGTTCCATATAAAGGACTAGTCTTTTGGGTTGGATTCTCCTCTTCTTGAGTCCTTACATTCCACTTCTTATTCTCGTTTTAAAAAGTTTATCTTGGTTTTATATTTTTCGGTAAAGTTTAATCGGGGAAGTGTGTCTTAGAGAGTGATGCTGACACTCCTCTTGTTAATTTGTTCATCATTATTGCAAATCAATAGTGCAAAATGAGTCTTGCTATATCTTTGTTGTTTCATGCCACAAATGAAATTGTAAAGGAAATAGAGTTGCTTCGATTAATGTGTTTGATCTCTTGATTACTTTGTCTCAGGCGGTATGCTATGTTGTATTAAGGCCTGTGTCGAAGAATTTGTACCGAAGGATCAACCGGGTTGTAGCAGAACTGTTGTGGCTGGAACTTGTATGGCTTATTGATTGGTGGGCTGGAGTTAAGGTGTTTTTCTAGATCTAAGGTTTCTATATTTTTCTTTGGTCCTGTTTGGATAATTTTCTCAATAAACACTTGTAGTAGAAAAAAAGAAGATAAACTATTTTAAGCTTCTCCCACAAGTTAAAACTACCTTATATATAGTATTATGGAAGTTCTCTCATTTAACTTCTTTAAAATCTGATTTTAACTTCTCTGGATAATTTTTTACTCATGAGAGAAGATTTATCCAAACTAGTGTTTCTTGGGCAGTATTTTTTAAATTGCCAAATTATTAATATATTAGTTTTTATTGGTGGGTACTAAAACCCACACCTATCTCTCGCTCCCTTTCACTTTATAACCACTTTTGGCACTATTTTTGTCTTCAAATTTAGTTAGTCATCCACCGCTGTGTAATTTGCTTTGCTAGCTCTATGAGGTATTCTAGAAGATACGGAAGTGGGTCTCTATATTATTCTCATAGTACATTTATTTCCTAGAAACCTGTAAGGACTAAATAGCTGTTTAGCATAATCATCTCTTCCCTCTCCTTTGATGGGTGTTGTAAAATTAAAGCTGGGCAATCTGGTTACCTTGTGCATGTGACTTACAAGGAACAATATGTCATGGGTTTTACAATGTTGCATATTTAGTCCTAAATGTTTCAGTGGAAAATAAAACTGCATGCATTGTTTTTTACTCTGCAGTACTAAAAGTGAACTAAATTTTAAAATTTTGTTGATGTTTTTCTTCTACATTTCAGTCAAAATGTTTTATATTCATGAACAAAATAATGAAGACCTCAAAAATAGCTGTTTTAATGTGTTTTCATAAACCTAAAAAAATGTCTGACTTGAATGGACTTCCAACTCAATCAAGCTAGTTTAGCAGGTATTTATTTTATACAAAGTAATTGGGCAAAGGAAACTGCCACTTTCCGTTAATTCGTTGAGTTGCAATAGGCAGCAGAGCTACAAATTTTGGAGATAATTGCCTTTTATTTAGGTTTTTCTTGGGTTTGGAATAATTGGAATGGGATGTTTATTTCATTTAATCATTAGTGGTTGTATGCACTGAAATGGTAGGATATTAGGTGTTTTGGATCCAAAAGTTGAGGGAAGATCCTATGGTACTTAGCTCAATAATCCACATGATTGGTGAATATTAGAAGGATTTGTTATCTTTTATTCCAACACCTCCCTCCCCCTTTTATCTTGATTAAAATCTCCTCCTTTTCAGCCAGCCAAGCTGGATAAAAAAACTATAAAAGAGGTAAAGATTTAGAGAGTGACTGAATATTGCTACTTACAAGATATGATTTAATTTAACTTGTAATTTTCATTCTTCTCTATTTTTAGTCAACCTTTTTTATTCAAAACCAAAGTCTGTGTTTGTTATTCCTTGGCAGAAAGTTTTCTCATGAAATGAAGCCTTTGCATGCTTGCAGATTTCTTGATTTTAAATAATTTTTTGTGGAAGGGGATATTGCCTTTCTCTATTCTTGTATCACAAGATCAGAAGGAAAGATTGATCCCATTGGATTATTCTTCAAAGAGCTCCTTTTGAAATCAGTTCATTCAAAAGAATGCCAATGAGTTAGGTGGTTGGTTTATTGCTACCGTACCATATCGAATTCGAGAATTATATTCTCTCTCAAAATCAGTTGTGTTGTTTTAATACTTTCAGAAGGCCTGATGTTATCAAATAAATAAAATTGGTTATTTGAAAGTAATAATTTTTGAACTGTAATTTAATAGTTTATTTAGTTGCATTTCATATAATTTATTCTCATATTTGAAACTTTATGGCTCTAGGTCCAAATATTCACAGATCATGAAACCTTTCGTTTAATGGGTAAGTCTTTTGTGAGCCCTATGCTTTTAGCATGACGCTCTTTCTCATTCTTTCTTAATGAGTTGTGCATGTATTCTTATCTTCTAGAAAAGAAAAAGGGAGAGCTTATGGGATTAACATTTGCTTACGTGTAACAATTTGATTCTGTATTGTATAATCAGGTAAAGAGCATGCGCTTGTGGTAAGCAATCACAGAAGTGATATTGATTGGCTTGTTGGATGGGTTTCAGCTCAGGTGATTGTCGTCTATCGTTTGATATTTTCCACATCTTCAATGAAAGCAAATTAAAACTAATTCACTGTTGTGTATTAATACAAGTAATTTATTTATTAATTATTTTGGATTGTCTGATATTGTGACACTAGGACAAAAGGGCACACTTTAGGCTTACTTGTGCAGGTGTATATAATAAAATATTGCTAATCTTTGATTTGATATCTTATATTTTTTGACATATTTGTTTGGTTTTTTTGCTTCAACTGGCTGATTGGTTATTCAATATCATGCATGCAACAGCGTTCAGGTTGTCTTGGCAGCACTCTAGCTGTGATGAAGAAATCTTCAAAGTTTCTGCCGGTATGTGCTTGTGACTTTTACTTTCAAAATGAATTTATTTAGTCATTATAATCACCTAAAGTCTGCATTTAGAGGATCTTAATTTGTGGAAACAGTAACATCCAATTTTCTTTTATATGTGCAACTTTCTCTCATGTTTTCGTAACATCAATTATAAGCTTTCTAGTATACATTCATCTTTGGATTTCTCAATTAGATTATTTTAAACTTGTGAAAAACTAGGAGCAACTTACCTTCTTCGAAGCACAAAAACTCATTTTTTTAAGCTCCCTCTTGGGAATAATTTTGGCTTATATTATTCTTGTAAATAGATAATAAAATCTTGTATATTTGTTATTACTAGGATAGATTTTTTTTTTTTTTCCTACTTCCTCTATTTCTCTTTTTATGGTAAGTTTCCCTATTTCCTATCATAGCATTAGCCTATGAAAACGGATTAGAGCTTGTATTCCAAACACAGAAATATGTTCAGTTCTTTTCTTTCTAGTTGGTATTAGAGCTCTTGATCTCAAGGACTCTGTTTTAGCTGTCACTGCTCAGTCATTGTTGGCACTGTTTGTTGTTGCTGCTGCCCATTGGGTTGGTGATTACACCAGGAGGAGTGCCTCCTAATTACCTGCTCATCTCCAAGAATCATGGCCATCCAATGCCACATGTGCTGTCCCAATCTCTTGTGCTTGTGAGTCACATGCCATCCTTCGACGGTGCTGACCTGCCAACATTACTACAAAAAGGGGTTGATGACAGCCCTTCTTCCAAGTTTAGGGGTTGATGCATATCCGTATGCCAATACGATTATTATTAAATAATAGGATACATGCAAGATACATATTGAAAAATGTATAAAAATTCATAAAATTTAAGGAATATATATCTGCAATTGTGCAAATTTCAAATTAAAATCACATTTTCTAGACATTTCGAAATAAAAGTTTTTAAATCATTGTCATCATAAATTACTTTTTATCATTTAAGTATAGGAATAAAATTATCAATGTCACTAATTTTTTAAAATAATTCGTAGAGAACAATTTCCCTCTTTGGTCTATGAAGAAACAATGTTATTTCTTTCTATATTACACATACTTTTCTTATAGTTTTATTGGATATAAATGAATTAAAAGCTTGGACAGTTTACCAACATGTATCGGTAAAGTATCCGAAAGTATCATTGATAGGTGAAACAAATAAAAGTATTGATGCTTTGTAGGTTTGGATACTTCATCGATACATATAGGTGAAGTACCCTAGAATATCAGCATCGAATATGTATCGACATGGATATGTGAAGTCAATTGAAGTATCAATGCTTTGTTTTACCCACCCTTTGTTTAGCATGTCTGCAATTCTTTGATGAAGAGCCCTTGCTGAGCTGTTCTTGTCATGACTGAAGAGAAGATATTGTCTTTCTAGTCCCTAGGTTCCAATGATATTTGAAACTTGTTGGGTTCGTGATAGGTTCTCAGACAATAGGGAGGCCAAGCTGAATAGGCCCAAAATGTGGAAAGTGTATGTAAGCAGGAATAAGAAATTTGTTTGGAATGATGAGGTGGGGAGAGAAAATGAGGGAAGGATGATATGAGAGAATTTGGTTATTTGAGGGAAAGGATGGGAGGAAAAAAAATACCTTTTTCTGTGTGAGGAGCTGAACTCTGTGGTAGTGGAAGTTTCTCTACTGCATTTTTCTTCAGTATCATCAATAATACATTTTATTCATCCATTCTCATTTTTTGGTTTGAATAAGTTTGTATCAGCTTGATGTTCATAATTATGTCAAGTGGCTTAGTTCATTCGTACTACTCTTAGAGGCTAAATTGCACTTATGCAGGTCATTGGCTGGTCAATGTGGTTTTCTGAGTATCTTTTTCTGGAGAGAAGCTGGGCCAAGGATGAAAGCACATTAAGGGTATGACATGCTAAAATTTAATTAGTTTATATTTTTATACTCACAAGATAAGGGATACATGTTTGTGTTGTCAAACTGATGTGTTCTTATTTCTTACTCATGCAGCAATACATTCAATGGCTATAAATTTTCTCTCTCGGTGCATTAGCTGTTTGATTTCATTTGGGAATCTCATTTGAATATTTTGTTATCATATCTGCAGTCAGGTATCCAACGACTAAGTGATTATCCTCTTCCCTTTTGGTTGGCTCTCTTTGTAGAAGGAACACGATTTACACAGGCAAAACTATTAGCTGCTCAGGAATATGCAACTTCCACTGGATTGCCTGTTCCTAGAAATGTTTTAATTCCAAGAACTAAGGTGAATTATATATATATTTTCTGCCTTCTTCCTTCTATTGCTTTTCCTTCCATGGATTGGAAGCTACACTGTGTTAATCTGTGTTAGCGACTATTACAGACTTCCAAACCTTAGCAGTATTGCTGTGGAGATTATATTACACTTCCACTGCTTGTTATCAGGTTGATATCACCGTAGCTGGTTTGGGTCGTAAAAAGGTTCATTCAAATTAGAGAATCACTTGCTAGGTTCATGTGGGCATAGTTAAATTATTTTGAAGACTATACGGAAATTGACCAAGAGATGTAGCCAAAGACAGGATATTTAAATTCCATAGATTTTGACCAATAAGAATAGTAAATATGAGTTCTTTTTAGTTTTTTAAATTTAATTAGTGTTTGTCTGAGTTGTGAACATCTCGTATGGTTGGTTGCTGTGTCTTTTTATCTCCTGTAGATTATGCGATAACAAAATTGGACGAAGGGCCCTCTATGATTCTGTACTGGATAAGGGTTATGGTTTTATTGGGTCAACTTTAGATATTTTTGGGTGGCCCCTCAGGTCGATGCTTTGAACTGGACCTCTGGGAATATGGACTTGATTTAGAGGTGCATCAGAGAAAACCCAGGAAAGAAACTGTTTGGATTTTTGTTGGGTTGAATTATTCTTATTTGCTTTTGTGGAAAACAGGTTAGAATGGTATAAGAAAATCCAACAGAACAAGAAAAGTGACCAAGGAATTACTTCTAGGGTTTGTTTGCTTCACACAAACAAGAGCCATGCAATTCAGCTGTCTTATAATCTGTCAAAAAGAAAATGTTGAGAGGGAAAAAGAACGAACCCAATGGGCATGACGGAGTCTGTAGGCCAATTACTGAGCGGTGGATATTATTCATAAATACAAGGGTTTACAATTACCCTATTTACTGTGATTAGATAATAATATACAACATAAAATCGTACCATAACTACCCTATTTACATTGTTTCTAACAAAAAGCATTACAACTGGGGCCAAGAGAACATTTTAGAATTTGAATACCGTAGATGTGACCTATTAATTCTGATTTTAAAAGGCCCACATTATTACTTTACCCCAGAACATATGTAAACTGTTTGTTAGCTCTCACATTTATTAACTCAACAACAAGAATTAGGAAAGTAATTTTATTTTTACACTGTAATATTTATTGTTTGGTATTGTTTTGTTTCTTTCAGGGTTTTGTTTCTGCAGTAAGTCATATGCGCTCATTTGTTCCTGCCATTTATGATGTGACAGTAGCTGTCCCCAAGAGTTCCCCTGCTCCTACAATGCTAAGACTCTTCAAAGGGCAAGCTTCAGTGGTAAGGCAATTAAAATGAAGATTTATAAATAGCTCCATCTTATGTCTCCATCAATTTGTTTCTCTTCCTATATTATGTAACTGTCATTGAATATCATAGTAGAAAGTAGGAAGAATAATGATATTTTTCCTCATTAATTCAACTGAAACATATAAAATATATAGACAGAAACGAGAGAGGAAAATAGGTGAAAAAGTTTCCCCAAACTTATATCAACTCCTCAATTAACAAAACAGGAACTTAATGATTAAACGAAGTTATCCTAATCCCAATCTGTTATGATTCGACATTGGCATATGGCCAAAGTAGAGCTTATGAGAGCTTAAGCAATCCTCTTGATCTCACCTCACGAGCTATATTTTAGAGTTGAGTTAGGGCTAACCCAAAATCAAGATGGTATTAAGACCTATTGAAAATTTGATATTGGGTTGGGTCACCCTCAAGTGTCAAAAAATCGACTTTGTCCCATGACTTTTCCAGTGCAATAAAAAAGCCTGTCCAACAATATCCACATATTAGACACAATTGTTATTCCCCCGTCAACAAATAGCATATTTATGATTTTATTGACTTGCCCTTTTTTTAAACTCCATAGTCCCTATGCTCTCTGTAAGTTTACTGTGCTACACTAATCTCTGATGTGAATGTAACTGCTGAAATTAACACTTGTGGGATTAGAAATTGGCATTTCAGATAGCATGAAATGAATGATGTCCTTGCTCAGTGTGTGCCTTTAATGTGCTTAATAGTTAATATTTAGTACAAGTTTATTTGGTTGATTTTAACACTTGCATAGTGGTAGGATTAATACTTGGATATTTCTGTAACTACTTGGGAAAATGGAGGCCATGAAAAGCACATCTAGACAAGGAGCTGGGGTTCAGGGAAAGTTGGAGGGTGTTAGTAGACCTCTGTTTTAAAAGGGTCTAGGTTAAGTTAGAATAAGAGAGGGAGGTTAGAAAGGGATTGGGTCCCCATTCTATCAATAACAGCAGCTAGTATTTGGTAAGAAAGGTAGATTGGGGATTTATTAAAGTGACTTGAGAGTTGAGACGGAAATTGGAAGGAAGAGAACGAGGTCTTCTGAACTCCTGAAAGTTAATGAGACAAGGAGAAGTTCCATTGTATCATTCTAAATTACTGGTTTTCTATCCAACTGCTACCGATTGGAGTGGTTTATACTATAATATTTGTTTCTCTATTCTATTTTGCTCCAATTCTATCGGAAGAATTTGGAATAGGATTCTTGTTTTTTTTATCCGTATGTTAAGCCGCGGTATTTTTAGGGATTTTGAAGGTTGACTTTTGGAATATTTGAGGTTTTCTATTTTGTTGATGCTGAAGAGATTGGATGCTTCTATTATGTTTACCTTTTGCTTTAATTTGGTTGACTTCATGAACAGGATCTGTGATATTCATTCCACAGGTGCATGTTCATATCAAGCGGCATTTGATGAAGGAATTGCCAGAAACAGATGAGGCCGTTGCTCAATGGTGTCGAGATATGTTTGTGGCCAAGGTGCTTGTTGGAAGACCTCTTTTTACTTGTTTCTATTATTAGTTTTTCCACTCTAGGTCCACATATTGGTAGTGTGGTATAATCGTTTTCACTTTGTGTAACAATGATTAATGGTAAATTTTGAAAAATTGTTCACAATGTTCTACTTGCACTGTTGATTTTCTCTATATATGATTGTGCCGCCCTGTTAATAAATATCTCTGATTTTATTTTCCTTTTTACCCATTGGAAAACTAGGATGCTCTGTTAGACAAACATATAGCTGAGGATACTTTTAGTGACAAAGAGCTGCAGGATACCGGTCGACCAATAAAGTCTCTTCTGGTAAGATACTTTCTCAAGACGTCTAATATTCTTATTTATCAGATATTCTTTTCTTTTGTATCCCGTTTGCCAATGGATGTTTTCCATTATTTTGGTCAATCCTATAGATGTTTTCCTAATGAGCCATGAATTTCAATTTGGGAGCAGGTAGTGATGTCTTGGGCCTGTCTGGTTGTTGCGGGGTTTGTAAAGTTCCTACAATGGTCTTCACTACTATCTTCATGGAAGGGTGTTGCATTATCAGCTTTTGGTTTGGCAGTTGTTACTGCACTGATGCAAATTATGATTCAATTCTCACAGTCAGAGCGTTCAAACCCTTCGAAGATCGCCCCTGCTCAGTCAAAAAACAAGGGGGGACAACTAGAGGCTAGGAATGACAAGCAACAGTAGATTATTCTCATGTTACCCCGACCAAGTTTTTCCATATACGATCATGTTTTGACGAACTTAAAGTAGCATTGTGTGATGAGTGACTCACGTTATACTCATTATTTTGATATCAAAATGTCAGCATGCTATGTTTCTATTCTATATATGTAGTATGTATGCATAACGATCCATTGTTTTTAAATTTATCAGATAACCTTTTGGCCTTGAAAAACTCTACAACTTCTTATTTTGTTTTGTGTATCTATGCACTTGCAACAACATTACGTTCTGGAGGTTCATTACTGGATAATCCCTGTTGTATGTTGAGTTAAGGCCATAACTGGGGTCCTTAACTTAAACAATTAACAGTTAAGGCCAGAGTGGACATGTGAATATCACCATTATTATCCTCAGCTATAGATCACAACGGTTCCTGATAATGACAATTTTTGACTCCCTAGTGTGTAACTATCATTGTAATATGAATTATTTCTGTCGTACGAGTTTTCTGTTAAATTGCACTTCATGACTAGGAATGGATAATAATAGTTTATTAATTGAAAAATTGTGCAGCGTCCTTACCATAGAGAAAATATTTGCTATTAAATTAAAGTTGTAGAATTTTTAGAGGATATCGTTATCTTAGGCCCACTCACATGGAAGAATAACATGAGAAATAAAATGACAGTTAGTCTTGACTGTACAATATATTCTGATTGATTTTATAAAATGGACAACCTTATGGATTAAATAATAACTATAAAAAAAGTAAACTTGAGATGCGATATGATATGTTATTATCATATTATTGTTACAATGTTTTGACGAAATGGCTCAATTTTTTAAAGGGATGAGATATGGGAAAGCAATACTGAGATGACTAAAGGAAATTTACTGGGATTATATACTAATCATGGATACTTAATCCGAAACCAAAGAAGAATCGAAGTGATTCCACTACAAAACAAGAATTTGCATTTGCTCAGTGTGTTCGCTTGCTTCTTTGTTGTTTTGCGGCGTAAAGAGATGATTCAGAAAGTTTGCTTAAGACCCATATAAAGATTGGACCATATATAGGCCCACTGAACATCAACTTATTCCTTATCCAACTCATTCTTATCAATCTCCAAATCAGCATAGGAAAGTGAATACATTTAAATTCAGCTTTATGTGCATGTTCTAGCTGCCAAAATATTAAAAGGACACAACACAAAGTGACAATATCTCAATTATGATATCAGAATGGTTAATAGTTTGTGGTCTCTGTCAAAAGCTCAAAGCTACTGATGAAAGTGACATCATTTTTGGACTTTCTGGAGGGTCATTGATGACTGAAAATCGCTGTTATCTCCCCCCATAAACCACTTTCCTTTTTTATTATCATATTCACCTTCAAAACACAATATGGGTATGTTTCATTTGATTAAACTTGGATGAAAGTGAAAATGTTTTACTAATATACTGAAATAAAATCCCTTGAAAGATAACTAAGCTTGAATAGAAACCTTCATTATTATTATTATTATTATTATTATAAAGACTAATCAATTATTTTATTATCAACATGACCATGTATCTATTCTTTGTTGTGGATCCGTTCATACATGAATGGACAGAAAGAATTCATGTTGTGTGGTGAAAAACTAAGAGCTTGATGTTCAATCTTCAAACAGGCCTGGATATTTCAGTTTCTTTAGTTGTATGATATGCATGTCTGATCCATAGATTTATCTTTCACCATCATGCACAGTGAATTCAATTAAACTTAGAAAGAGAAAATGATGTCACGACTTTGTACGAACAGTGACTCTCAATCATCATGCTTGCAATATTTAACTGCCGCTCTCTTCCAAGATTAGACTCTCCAGACTGTACATTAGTATTGAGTAGTTCTCTTCTTAACTTTATTTATTCTTTCATTTGATATATCATATGGTTTATGTCAGGCTAATCATTAATACCAGTTACAAGTCAGAAGAATATGTTATGGAACAACTAGGGAAGTGATGATCAAGTGATTATCATTGCAAGAACAAAGCCTTTGTTTTAAAATTAAAACACAGCATTTTATCCAAATGAAATCATTAAAGAGCTACAATATTTTATTTCAAACTCATGCTTTACTGTTTATTACTACACTTTCCGTACCTTTTGGTTTGTAAGAAAATCCAACATCCATGTTATTTTACCAGCTAGAACTTTCTATTCGTACATTAAGAAACAATCAATAAATTTTAATGGGGCATATCGATTCTGATTAATCTTTAATTATTTTTTGATCTACCGAATATCTTCACATGCAACACCTTGAAAATAGCACTTCATTGAGCCGAAGGTTGACCAAAGCCCTTCCAAGAGTAATAACTCATGGATTTTAATTCTTCAAACTGTAAATGACGTTTGACTAAGTTTTATTCGAAAAAGAAGGATACAGTTTTGTCTCAGAATACAATCTGCTTTGCTTGCAGTGAATTCACATTGGATAACTTAATCACCAAGTAGTGAGCTAAGTTAATTGCCATATTAATTATTATTATCAAAATTTAAAGAATTTTTCTTAAATATCTTGGAAATGACTAATAATGGTATAGTAGTAGTCTTTCTACATACTTGCATTCCTATTAATCAGTGGAAAACTCAGAAGAATGGGGAGAATTTGAGAACCTAATAATATATATTGGTTTGAGAATTTTTGTTTCTTTATTAATAAATGCTTTTTTTCTACTTTTAAATTTGGTGCATTGAATAGCACACTGCATAAGTATTTTAAAAGAACAAAAGGGGTCTCTCTCTTTTACACTAACAATAAAAAATTTGAAACCAGGCTTTGTTAAATTTATTCTTGGTGGTGAGTATAGGGATTGACAACTGCAGGTATAGATATTTGGAAGTTTTCAGAAGACATGGGCATGGATACAGAGAATGATGTTTAGTTAATTACTGATTCTCATTTTACAATGCAAACTCACTCGAGCAGTCTTGGAAATATAAAGGATGAAATAAGCATGGGATCTTGAAGTGGTCAACACATACTCTTTTTGTGCTAAAATTGTTTTATTGTGTCCCCTTTTAGCTGCACAAATTTTACCTCTACCCTTTTGTTAAATGTATCCAAGCCATGCTAGAGTCCATAAATCATTAAATCTCTTAAGCATATTCAGAACAGTATTCAGATCATTTGCATCCTTATTTTTGCTGCCATGACAAAACCTGTTCATATAGTGCTTCCCCCAGTATCACATGATGTATTTGGTCAAAAACCTGCTGCATGTTTTCACATTTGAAAAGATTTTCAAAGGGGTGAACTTGAGTATCGTGAAGTATGTGAGAAAAAGTTTTACTATTAAGCATGGAAAAGGTGAAGATAACATGTTTGAATGATATTATTAGTATAAGTGGAAGCATAGACACTGTTTGCTACAGAGTTTTCTGTGAAGATTGTACAATTATACTTTGGTTGTATATGGATGAATTAATTGTAGGTGATTAAGTACCTTTGAGTATATTTGGCTTATGTTCAAAAAGATTGAGGATGGCAAGGGTTATAAATGCTGAACTGTTGCTATTTGTACAGCTGCCACGTTATTAATGAGCAATAGTTTTACCACCCTTTGCCTTAGTAAAACTTTTTTTTTATTCAGAAATATTAGTTATGTCATAGTTTATACTATAAATTATTCTCTCTTGGTTTTTTTTTCTTCTTTATCTAACTTTTAAAGTTTACGTAAAAAAAAGTTTAAATGAAAGAACTTTTTATCCTAATAAATGTTTTTTGTTTATCTTTTATTTTATAATAAACACATACATATAAATTAATTAAGGATTAAGCAAAACGTAAATGTATAATTAATAAGATAATACTCAATATTATTTTTAGTTTTAAGAACGATATATCAATTGAATTATTATTTTTTTTCAAAAATCTAACAATTAAAAAAGCACAATAGTGATATAATAGAATATTGCTGGCAACACTCTCTCTCACTCTTTGTCATATATTAAAATGTATTGGAAATCATATACTTTAGTGCATCTCAACTAAGAGAGATATATTAGATATGAGAAGGGTATAATAAATGATAAATATAGGGTTAGAAACAGAGGGTTAAAGAGGGCGTCTTTCGTTTCTCCTTCCTTGCAGTAATTACACATCTATTGTTTTCATTAAAAAAAGACAAATTAAATCATGTTATTGACTTTCAATGAAGTATTAGAATTTTTCTTTTTAATTTTTATCTAAATTAATTATAATCTATATCTCAATTAAATTAATACATTTACTGAAAAAGTCATTTTTTAATGAAATTGCTTCAGAAAATACATATTTATTATTTTTCTAATCTACATGAAAAATCATTATGGGATGAAGAAAATATTTTAATTAAAACATCTTTAACTATTTAATAATAAACGGCATGATTTGTCTCTTTCTCCCTTGGGAAGACTGAAGAATTAAAGAATTTAGTTACAAATAAAAAGTTTACTGCTATAATTTTATCTCCACATATTAATTATTTGAGTGTAATTTTTAAAAAATATTGTAGTAATAGATAAATTCAATTTGATGCTACTAATTATATTACATTCCTCAATAAATTAAATTAATTATAAGTGTATAATATTTAGAGATGGATGAAATATATTTGATAAATATAATCATGTATATTTATTGAGGAATTTGAAATAGTTAAACAGTGTCTTCAGTTTTACGTTTCGATTATAATTTTTCATGTTTTATTTAGATATGATTATCAGAAGCTATTTGTTATATTTCACATTTTAGTGATTCTCCCATCTCCAAGAAAAATTTCAGTTCTTCAATTTCGTTTTCAAACACATACTAAATGTAAATTTAAAGGCAGTTCTCTTTTGTTTAGAAATTTTCACTCGAGGTATCCCTATAGAGTTTTTCTTTCAGTTTTTCTATTATCGCTTAAAATTAAGACTAGTGGCTAAAGTCTAAAGATTGTTAGAAGATATTTTCTGTTTCAAATAAATGTTGAACTAGTCTAGGGATAAGGTAGTTTTCTTTCCTAAGTTTTCTCTTAATTGTTAGGGCATTATGCTCACATGATCTGTTGCCTATAAAGCAGCATTTGATTGAATGAATAATGCAAGGAATTTAGAGGATACAGAGGAGAAATACCTGCTATCGCAAGCCTTAACCTTCTTCTCTGTTTTTTACTACCTTTTAGTTTCTTCATTTGGTATTAGAGCCCCACCACGGGGCCTGAACCAGAACCTAGCCAAGTGTTTGAGAAGAAAACACGTGAGAGATAGCTAAACACAAGTGTTTGAGAGGAAAAACACTAGAGAAGAAGAAATCTAAAAGAAAATGGCAGAAGCACACAATTTTTCTACTCCATGTATACCCAAGTTTGATGGAGACTATGACCATTGGAGTCTACTCATGGAGAAATTGCTTCGATCAAAGGAATATTGGAGTGTAGTAGAATCTGGATTCACAGAACCAAAGGAGAATGAACCAATTGGCACGGTTCAACAAAAGACACTTGATGATGTAAGGCTTAAGAATCTAAAAGCAAAGAATTACTTGTTTCAAGCCATTGACAAGTCAATTCTCAAGACCATTACACACAAAGAAACGACAAAACAAATGTGGGACTTAATGAAGGTGAAATTTTAAGGAAATGCAAGGGTGAAGCGTGCTCACCTACAACAGCTAAGGAGAACATTTGAAACCTTGGAAATGAAAACTGGTGAATCGGTGAATGACTACTTTGGGAGAGTAATGGAAACTGGCAATGATATGCGAAATTATGGGGAGGATATAGATGATACCAAGATAGTTGAGAAGATCCTTAGATCCCTCACAGACAATTTCAATTTTATTGTCTGCTTAATAGAGGAATCCAAAGACATTGATTTGCTGACGGTTGATGAATTATAAAGTTCACTTCTCATTAATGAACAAAACATTAGAGAAAGAAGAAGTGAAGAGCAAGTCTTGTAGGTTGAACAGAACACTCGCAAATCTGCTGGCAGAGGAAGACACAACTATCAAAGGGGAAGAGGAAATTCTGCTAGAGGGCGTGGAAGAGGGAGATCATTTGTAAACCGAGAGGCTATTATATGCTTTCGGTGTTAGAAACAAGGCCACTATCAATTTGAATGTCCTAACATTCAAAAAGAAGCAAACTTTGCAGAATTTGAGGAAGAAGAGGAGATTTTACTCATGGCACATGCTGAAATTCAACACACCAAGGACAATGGAATCTGGTTTCTTGATTCTGGATGTTCCAACCATATGACAGGGAACAAAAGTTGGTTCATTGAGCTGGATGAAGACTTTAGACACACGGTTAGATTGGGAAACAATACAGCCATGCCTGTGCTTCGAAAAGGGCGTGTGAAATTTGAAGTAGAAGGACTCACACAAATCGTGAGTGAGGTGTACTATGTTCCAGATCTAACCAACAACCTGCTAAGTATAAGACAACTTCAAGAGAAGAATTTAGTCATCACATTCAAAGCTGGAATCTGCCGCATCTATCATCCACAAAAAGGAAAAATTATAGAGACCAAGATGACTACAAATCGAATGTTTGTAGTTCATGTCAAACAAAAATCATTTCCAAGACAATGCTTACAAACACAAGAAACAAGTATGAAGAACTTGTGGCATAGAAGATATGGACATATAAATTATAAGTCCATTACTATTATGCAAAAGAATAAAATGGTGAAAGGACTTCCTACATTTAAGGACTTCACTGGAATTTTTGAAGTATGCAATTATGGCAAACAACACCGAGACAACATACCAAAGGAAAGCCACTAGAGAGCATCAGAAAAGCTGAAACTCGTACACAGCGACTTGTGTGGACCTATATCTCCAATGTTAAATGGAGGTAAAAGGTACTTGTTGGTATTTGTTGATGACTACTCAAGGAAGACCTGGATTTATCTTATAACAGAAAAAGGAGAGACATTTGAGATATTCAAATGCTTTAAGAATCTAGTTGAAAAATAAGCACAGAAAGCAATCTGCACTTTAAGAACTGATAGGGGAGGAGAGTTCATATCACAGCAGTTCAACCAATTCTATATGGAACAAGGGATTAAGAGGCAACTAACAGCTGCCTTCTCACCATTTCAAAATGGAGTAGCAAAAAGGAGAAACAGAACCATTATGAACATGGTAAGGTGTTTACTCACGGAAAAAGAAATGCCAAAAACTCTATGGGCAAAGGCTGCAAAATGGACCATTCATGTTATCAACAGAAGCCTTACCTCAGCAGTAAAAGAAATGGTACCAGAAGAAAGATGGAGCGGAATTAAGCCAAAGGTTGATTATTTTAGAGTATTTGGATTTGTTGCCTATGTTCATATACCTGAACAGAGAAGGACCAAACTAGACAGCAGAAGCACTAAGTGTGTCTTGCTTGGAGTGAGTGAAGAATCTAAAACCTACCGATTGTATGATCCAGTGACGAAAAAAATTATTATCAGCAGAGATGTTATATTTGAAGAAGATGGAATTGGAATTTGAATTCAGAACAAACTACTCAAAATATCCTTGACTGAGGTGATAATGGAACAGATGGAGATGAAGATTTGAACCCAAACAACCCAGAAACAGCAGCAGAATCTTATGCATTGGAGCTAGGAACAACAACAGAATCAAAAGAACATCCAAGGAGAGAAAGAAGAACACCACGCTGGCTGCAGGATTATGAAACTGGAACGAGTTTCTCTGAAGAAGAAGAGACAGACATGGTGTTATTCATGTCAAATGATGATCCCACAAGCTATGAGGAAGCATCACGTGATGAAAAGTGGAGAGAAGCAATGAAAATGGAGATGGAAGTCATTGAAAAAAAACAGAACATGGGAATTAGTAACCCTACCAGCACATGTTAAGAAAATTGGAGTGAAGTGGATCTACAGGACAAAACTAAATGAAGAAGGAAGGGTTGACAAGTATAAAGCAAGGCTTGTTGCTAAAGGATACACCCAAACCAAAGGGGTAGGATTGTCCTTGTAGTGGCGGCACAAGATGGCTGGAATGTGTATCAACTAGATGTGAAGGGTGCATTTCTGTATGGGGAATTGAAGAAGAGGTGTATGTTGATCAGCCCGAAGGCTTTATCAAACAAGGAGAAGAAGATAAGGTATATAAGCTGAACAAAGCACTGCATGGGTTAAAACAGGCACCCAGAACCTGGTTCAATATGAAAGATTGCAACTCAGTCAAAAACCCCATAGTTCCAGGCACTGTGCTGTCAAAAGAAGGTGAAATGAGTGTGAATCCAACTTTATACAAACAACTAGTGGGAAGTTTAATGTATGTGACAGTAACACGACCAGACATAATGTATGTGATAGGATTAACCTCACGTTATATGACAGATCCAAAGGAGGAGCATATGCAGATTGCAAAAAGAGTTTTGAGGTATTTGAAAGGTACACTGAATTTTGGTTTATGGTATGGGAGAGTAGATAAATTAAAGCTGACAGCACATACTGATAGCGATTATGCAAGAGATATTGATGATAGAAAGAGTATTTCAGGGTATGTGTTCATGATTAATAATGTTGCAGTAAATTGGAGTTCAAAGAAGCAAGAAATTGTTTCATTATCATCAACTGAGGCTGAGTATGTGGCTGCCACAGCAAGTGCTTGTCATAGTGTTTGGATTAAAGAAGTTTTAAAACTAATACTTGTTAGACGATATGATAGAAGTTGAGTGCGACAACTACCATAAGAAAAGTCACTTGAAGTCAAGTTGTCCACAAAGGAAGAGAAATGAGAAAAATAAGAAATATCATTTCAAGAAGGAATTTGTTGATGTTGTTGTAGTGTCTAATAACTATAAATTTGCAAGGATACAAGTGGCATTTATGTCTGATACACAGAGGAGTTGAGTCATGAACTTAAGATGCACTTATCATATGTGTCTTATGAAAGAGTTATTTGAGACCTTGAAAATGAAAGAAGGTGGATTAGTCCTTCTTGGAAACAATAAAGCCTATAAGGTGCAAAACATGGGGTATATTAGGTTAAAGGTGTTTAATAACCAGGAGATATTGTTGCAAGAAGTGAGGTATATTCCAGAGCTCAAGAGGAATCTTTTTGTCAACCAATATGTTTGATCATATTGGTTTACAACCAAGATTAAATAATGAATGATAAATATTCTAAGGGGAGTGTTTACATTTGCTAAGAGGGAGAAAAATCATGGCCTTTACATCTTAGACAGTTTAATAATGATCGCACATGCTTCTATGGCTAGTCAAATTATGCAAGATAAGGTGAATCTATGACATTAAGGTTGGGACACATTAGTGAGAGGGGTTTAATGGAGTGGAGAAGTAGAACTTGTTAGGAGGTGATAGGATGGAGGGGTTGGAGTTTTTGTGATCCCTTTGTAATTGATAAGTACCAATTTTGAGTGTTTTTATACATGAGAAAGCTTAAATACTTGTGGGTTTAAGTGTTCTTTAAGATAGTAATTAATCCCAATTTGAGAGTTTTTGGATCTAAAGGTTTTGAGTACTGAGTTAAAAGAAATCATTTGATCTCAATTATTGTGAAATTTCAGGTATAAAAGAATGAAGAAAATAAGAGATTGGAAGATTCATGAAGAAAAGAAATAAAAAGTTTAAAATAAAAAAGCCTAAGCAAAAAGCCACTTAACCTAGGCCCAAAAACAAGTTTAAAAGGGCAAGTTTAGGGTTTCTGAATGCATCAAGACCTAGAGAACAGAGACAGACGACTGGAATCAAGATTCTCTTCTTCTCTTGCAATCTTCATTTTATTGATTTGTAACTGCTACCACGGGTAGCTAAATTCTTCATCTTTAGGGTTGAATGTAATCTTTTGAACTCATTCGTATTTTGGTGATTTTTATATATAATATTCAGTTTCTACTCAATTGGTATTTTCATCTTATGTTTAATGCTAGATTTTATCGGATCAATAGAGTCTTGATTTTGATTCTTAAATTTAACTGGGAAGTACTTTTGAGTTTCTGACCTAGATGAAAATATTCAATATATTGGAATACTAGGGATAGATTTCAATGTATTGATTGCTTATAACATCTGTTCTTAATGTTGAGTAATTTACTAAATAGCTGAGGGATCAGTGTTTAGGAAAGTATCTTATGAATTTCATATAAGAGGAATTGATGTGAATGATTTTTATATTTGCATCAATAGTGAGTAGTTACGAATATTGTATGTTTTTATCAAATTCAAAATATGAATGAGGGAGATAGATGAAGTTCAATCCTAGAGTCCTTCTAGATCTTGCAAACTTCTTTTTATAATTGATATTTATTCTTTAATTGTCTTTATTGCGTATTAATTCAAATTATAATCAAACCATCTTGAAACTTTTTATTTGCTTAGTGAGTTGTGAATTTGAGATTTAATAACAAAACTGTTCTCTGTGGGATCAACATCCTTACTTTACAAATCTATATTACTTTTGACTCATTATACTTATCGAAAAAGTTCAACAGTAATCATAAATTAAAGTTTGAGATTGGTAAGCATGTGTATAATAGATTGTTTGAGTATGCTCATGCAGACCTGTGGGATTCAATGTGAAATCAGACTCTTATTTTCTCAATATCATAGATGATTAATCAAGAATGGTGTGTATCTATATCTTGAAAAGTAAGATTGAGACTTGTTAGAGGTTTAAAGAGTAATACTTTATGGTGAGTAATCAACAGGAGACCAAACTAAAAGTGTTTAGGACATATAACGGATTGAAGTTTGCATAAATGGATTTCAATTTATTTTACAAGGTAGAAGATATAAAAAGGCATAAGACGGTTGTAGGTACAACTTAACAAAATAGACTAGCTAAGAGAATGAACAAAACCATTTTGGAGATAGTGGGATATATGCTGTTAAGAGTTGGACTGCCTAAGTCCTTTTGGGGAGAATCTACAAACACTGCCATCTACTTGATAAATAGGAGTCCATCATCTGCTCTAAATTTAAGAATCTTATGGAAGTATAGAGTTGAAGGGCAATAAATTATGATAATCTTAGGGTGTTTGTCACCTTGGCATTTGCACATGTCAAGAAGGATAAACTAGAAGTACATATTAAGAGGTGTATCTTCATGGAATACGTAGAAGATATGAAGGGTATAAGCTATGGAGGTTGGAGCTTGGAGAGATGAGATGCTTCGTCACATTCAATGAGACTCAAATGACCATCGATCCAGAGAAAGGGAAGGAGAAAGTCCATGTTGAGGTGGTGCTTTTTGATGATGGATCAGATTGTCTTGTGATGTCAGACGATGAGGCATCAAACTATGTAAACTAACTTTATACCTCTTAAGAAGGTCCAAATGTGCAGAAGTTGTCTTTAACTATCAACTTACATGTGATAGGAAGAGAATGATCAAACCTACACAAATGCTTTGACAACAACTAAAAAGATCTGGTAGGTTGCCATGGAGGAGGAGATTGAATCTTCGAGGAAGAACCATACATGGATGCTTGTTAATCTACTAAGAAACTAAAAGGTGGTAAGATGTAAGTTGATTTTCAAGAAGAATAAGGGAATACAAGTGTGGAAGGACAAAGGTTTAAGGCTATATTGGTGATGAAAAGTTTTAACCACTAAAGGGGGTAGACTATAATAGGATTTTCTCACCTGTGCTAAAATATTGTTCAATAAGGATTTTGATGTCTACTGTTAACCAATAAAATCTAATGTTGTAATAATTAGATGTAAAAAGAACTTTTCAGGATGGAATCTTAGAAGAGATTGTTTACATTTAGCAACTTGAGGGGTTTGTTAAAGAGGAGGGGAATGTGTGTATCTTGAAGAATTCTTTTATGGCTTGAAACAAAATTTAAGGCAATAATTAAAGAGATTTGATGACTTCTTAAGATAAACGGGATTCTAGAGGAGCAATTATGATAATTGCCTTTATATCCTCGAAAGAGAAAAGACTATGTGTTGTTTTTGCTCTTATTTGTAAATAATATTCTTATAACTAGTTAATATAAAAATGAATTGGAGTAGCTCAATGAAAATTAAGCTTAGAGTTCAAAATGAAGGATCTTGGTCGCACAAGGTGAATAATGGGGATGGACAATTAGAGGGATCTAACGGTTGGATACTATGTCTATTACAAGAAATTCTCGATTTACTTATGGATTTCTTTTCATAGGTAAATTTAGTATTATTTACAGATTTTGGCTAAGGATCTATTTTGTACGAATTTTACATATATATTTTATTTATGGAAAAATATGTAGGTAATTGCCTGCGGATCCTAATCCTTAGATAAAATTGACATTACCTATAAATTTTACTTACAAATATGTTATATACAAAAAAATTCATAAGTAATTTACTTATAAATCCAAATTTCTATGTAATTACGTACAAATCTAAATCCATAGGTAATTACTTATGAATTTTTCATAGATAATATTAATAATTAATTTTATTAAAATTATTATTATTAACATTATTAATATTTTAATATTATTACTAATAACAATAAAATAATAATAATAATTATTATTATTATTATCATTACTATTAATGTTAATAATATTATTATCATTATTATTTTTAATATTATATTATTAGTATTTTTATTAATATTTTTATTATTATTATTATTATTATTTTAGTAATTATTATTATTATTAATATTATAATTAATATTATCATTAATATTATTATTAATGGAATTAATATTATTAATATCACAATAAATATTATTATTATTATTATTTTTAATATTATACTTAATAATAATAATAATAGTCATAAGAATAATAATAAATATATGATCCTAATGTAATGTTAATATTCATGTATTGATGATAACTTATATACACTTTGTTCTTGTAGGGACTGGTCAGTATCCACAAGCAACAATATCTTCTTTCCTTTGTTGGTTGATGTCTTCAATACCTTCTTTTTCCTGTTGATCTATCCTTGATTCCAAGCCTGGGTGGGGGTCCTGATTGCACTCCACGCTCTCAAGTCAGTAATAATCAGAGTGAAAAGAGGATAAGAGGGAAATAATTTTACTGTACCTGTTTCACTGGAATCCCTTGTCTTTTTATAGTGTTTATATGGGTCTCATTCGAGTGGGCCTATGGCCTATCTATGCTTTACCTATTCACTAGACGCCACGTGTCCTGATGTAGGTTTCTCTATACATTTGATATGGATACTTTGACCAGATGATCTTTGGTCGGCTTGGCGGTTCAGTAGTCGATCGGTCATCTATTGTATACACTTAAAGAATCTAAACTTGAATCCGTCATCTTCATTATAAAAGAAAATTATATTTAAAAAAGAAATTATTAAAAATTTAAAATGAATTGAAAAACTTATATGAGATAAAAGTAGAAAAATAAACTAATATATATAAAAAAAATTCAGAAACTTACTGTTTCGCTGTCACAGTTTTTAAGTTAAAATGAAATTGGTTATAACTTTATTTACGACTTAATAATAAAAATTCTTCCTACTATGTAACAAATTATTTTATATTTATTTGAATTCTTTTCCACTAAATTAACAATACTTCATGCTAATAATCCCTTGACATATTTTGTTAATATAATATTGATCGTCAAGTTATTTAAACAAATAGTTTTAAAATTTATTTCTTAATTATTAATTTTAATGAAGATCCAGTTATCAAAGTACAAGAAAATAGTTTGATAGGTTATATAAGAGGAATAGAAATATATAAAATGAATTTTAATTTAGTTTGCTTGGTAGAAAATAATAAAAGAAGAAATTTAAAAATTAGTGACCCAACCGCTTTTCATTCTATTGTCCTCACCTTTTCTTATTATTTTCGTTATCTCTCTTTCAATATTTATTTTATTTCTCTTCAATCAAACACCATTAATTTTTACTCCATTATCAATGGACATATATTATCTTTTAAATTATTTTTCTGTTTTTACCTGTCACATACTATAATTAATCTTTTATTCTCTGGTTTCACTAAAAATTTATCAAATTCTTTTAAAGCGTGTAAGTAAATTGGTGTTTGTATTTGATTTAATTTAGAATAAACTATGATGTTAAATAATTGAAATTTAAGAAGAAATATGTCGTATATACTTTAAAAATCAATTTACTTTACAAGAAATTTTACTATGACTTGTATATGTTTTTTATTTCCAATTTTTAATTAAATTTATTTTTATTCTCTAAATTTAAAATTAATATTTTTGGTCTTCGTAATTTATTAAAAAACTTATTTTATCCCCCCTCCAAACATCATTAGAATTTTAATTATATGACTAACGAATTGTAGGTCGCGTATATGACCCATTTATGTTAATTTTATAGTTTTTTAATATAAAAAATATTATATTTTTGTTTTTATTTCAAAATATTTATTTTAATAAATTTGGGTAGTTTTTGGACGCAAGGATTAAAACATGTTTTTTTTTTTAAATTACAAAGTTAAAAAATCATTGTTTTTTAAATTTAAGAACTAAAAATATATTTAAATATTATATTATTTTATATTATAAATTTATTGACTGTTAAAAATACTTTAAATTTTAAAGTAATTCTTAAAAATATTGTAAGTAATACCCAATAGAAAGAAAAATATTTTAGACTTTTAACGCATTAAATAATTTATTAATATCTTAATTTTTTTCCCTTTAAAAACTCATAAAAATTACATTGGTACAGTATAATATTTCTGAGGCAGATGAGTTCATAGGTAACATAGCCGACCAGTGTGCGCACATCAATGGAAATGTTGGCCGCATATTGGAACTGCTTTGTTTCTTGTCTCTGCATTTATTCTTTCAACTTCACAACATTGTTTCATGTGCTCTGGTGTCTGTCATCTCTTTAAAACCACATTCTACTTTAATCTTGTGTTTGTTGGAATTAATGGGATGTGTGAAATCTCTTAATTTAATTAGTCATGGACCACGTTCTTTAATTTTCTTTAAGGTTTATTTGTTTTCTGGATGAGTATTCTTTATGTCGAAGGAAGGCTGCAGATTTTTTGAGTTTATTTCTATTGATTTGTGAAGATGAATTTGCAGAGGATTCACTGTAATCATCTTTGTATATCTAATATCTAAAAAGAAAGTCGAATGTAACTAGTTTTACATAATAGCTTTTATAAATTTAACCCTAATTTTTTTTCTGTGTTTTTACATTTATAAATAATTGATTTTATTTTATTTTAAATACAAAAAAATATTTTAATAATATAATTTCTTTCATCTAAATTTTTTAATACTTTTATAATTTTTTTTCTCTTAATCCAAAAAATTTTTCTTTTTTTGTTTTATTAAATTTGTCCTTTTTCTCTCCCTCAATTTTACTGTTTGAACGAAGACACCTTGAAGTTTAAATTCCATTCATTGATCTATCTGCTACACATAACCTACGTAACCTTATGTATATTACAATTATAAGAGCAATATAATATAATAAAGATCCACCACATGCATATTATAGATTCGACACGGTTATACGCTTAGTCGGTGAAAAAACTTAAATTTCAATGGTTGTGGTGGCCGAAATGGTGCAAGAAAGTTATTTTCATTAAACACTGTTTTATGTACTGAACATTTTCATCATATCTAACTAAATTTGTGTGACAATATTTCTGCTCTCAAGGACAAAAACAAAAACAAATGTAGCATACAAAAGTGTTTGCATGAAAATCTTCCCATTAATATATATATATATATATATATATATATATATATATATAATGTAAAATAAATATAAAATAATAGTTCTATACATTGATAAGGTAGGGCCCTGCAATACATTGTTTTTTAACTGCAAGGAATCCTGGTCTATATTTTAAGCATGTGGTCAACCTTTTAAATATGGAATCCTTGAAATAGATTTTCGTGTTTTGAGAGATAAGTGATTTGATTCTCGACCCAAAAATATCTTTGGATACCAAAAGAAAAGTGACAAGTGAAAAGAAAACCCTCTCATGTGTCTATTTTTATGTTTTGGTTCCAAAATTTAACTAACTCTTGCTTTAAAATCTCCAACGACTGCATTTAGTAGTGGGCCAATAGCTGCAATTAACATGCATAATTGAAAGAGAAGAACAAACTGTTGCCAGTAACAAATTGCATCACAGGGAAAAGGAAAGGTTGAGGGCCAGAATATAACAATATTAATCATCACTACTATCCCTGAATTCATAAATGCATAATCAAAGAGACAAACACACACACAGATCAGAGAATAACCAATCTATAATTTCTCTTGTTTGTGCTTTTTCTGCTGCATGCAGGTGTTACTGATACCTATAGGTAACACTTTTTTTTTTTTAATTTTTTTTTTCATATAAGATCTAATAAACTTTAAGGTTAATTTTTTAAATATAGTTCAATATTTTCACAAACTCTCTAGTTATTTTTTTTTTCAGTAATTTCAATCTGTTTCGGAAAAGAAACCAATATACTTTAGTACAATATCATGATGTATATGCATGAAATGATTATTGACAGAATATAAAGAATAGGGTGAATTTAAGAAGGTGGTATATGGAAGGAGAGTGAAGAAGCAAAATTGAGTTAATAGAAGTATAGAAGCATTTATGTGTGGACATTAGGTAAACAACCTTGTCAATTTTCTATGGTTACAACTATCTTGTCACTACTCATTATTATAATTATTAAGCTGGCTATTGTGTCCCACTTGTGTTTCATCGGTTTGAATCAAACAACCTGTTTGAAGCAGTGTAATTGATTATGAAACTAGCTATGAAGAGGATGGACTTTTGGTTACTGAATAAATTTTACTCAAGGAATCATATAATTTCACTTCTGTTTTTAAAGAAATATATTTGGATTTTATAATAAGACCTATTGTCGCCCCATATATAACATGTTATAAAAATTTATTTAGGATAAGTTAATATAAAAATACTTTTAGAAGAGATATTTTTCGTTTTCAAGTAGTTTTAGAAAATAATTTATCTTTGATCACTGTAGTAAAAGAAAAGAAAAACAAAGGATTGTCATAAAAATACAATTATAAAAACTATATTCTTCATTTTCATTATTCATTTTTTAAATCTAATAGTTAAGATTAATTTTGCAAGAAATAATTAATATCAATTACTTATTATAATTAATAGATATAAGAAAAATAATGAGAATGAAAAATAATTTTTTTTAGAGTTACTTTTGTAATAACTGCATCCTTCCTTTCACATTTAAAAAACTGTGTACATTATTTTTTAAATTTTAACCATTTAAACATATATGTAATTTTCACTTTTTACATAATCAAATGTTGTTCACTGAAAATAAATGTTATAAAACATATTTGTTGGCACACTCTCTCTTTTATATGTTGAAAATTATTAAAAAAAATGTGTGTCATCCATCTTATTTAGTGGCTTCTCTTTTAATAAATTTTGTAGTTTTTAATAAATTTTAATCAATACCAAAGTATATTAATTAGTGGAAAATGTGTCATTTAGTTATTGATTTGTATCTATTCAAATAATATTTGATGGAAAAAATGTGTTATGATATATATATATATATATATTTTTTTTTTTTTTGATAAATTCTTTTACGTTAAAGGTTTTAGGTCTAACACCAAAGGTTGATATTTGGATCAGGTATCATAAATCAAGTAGGAAAAAAAAAACAATCACTTTTTCCTTACAAAAGTTGAATACACATCAACTTTCAATTGTTATTCATAACTAATTAATGAGATCATCAATCAAGAAGTACCAACACATAAAAAGAAATAATTACTTTACATAGCTTATGTTAATTATAATTTAAAATTTCTCTATAATAAACTTATAAGAATTGACTTAAACCTTCAAGAATCCTTACAAAATAACATTATCCATCCAAAGTTTAGTTGATACCATAAACTTCCAAAAACAATCAAATATCAAGTTAAGAATTAGCCAAAAAGTTTAACTACTTGTCTTTATCTTGAAGATTTAGTGGATACTTCTACCTCTTCAAGAAATCTTCTATTGTGTTTCCTTCAACAACTATTATGAATAAAGAACTAGCTAGTTAGAAGATTACAATATTACAATGTTTAAAAAGGTAACATTCCTATTTTATAATAGTAATATTGACATTAGTCTATCAAAGAATCTCATACTATATTCTACGTCAAAACATATTAAAATTAAGCATAATTTTATCATAAATTATGTTTAAAAGAGGATTGTAAACTTATATATTTGTACCAACAAAAGATTAAGTAATTGATGTTTTCAAAAAACCCCTAGTGAAAAAAGCTGACAGGTTTAAGAAAGTTATTCGGCATGTAATTTTTTTAAAATAATTATTCATTAAGATATATCATTGCTATAGAATGTCCATGCATCATTTCATTGAGAGGAGCGTTTAAAGCTTATATGACAACTAGATGAACTAATTACGTCACATGCATAACACGAACGTCATATATCAGAAGGTGAAAATATTATGTTTGTTGAGGATGGAGACATCTTAAAAAAACAAGCATAACAAAGAGTTGCCAAAAAAGATGACCCTTTGAAGGGATGTAACTAGCATAATGAGATTTTAGATGCGTAGGATACTAAGGATATAGTTTTATTTCTTACCTCCTGTAATGAATGAATATATATTTATCACTTGTACTTAGAGTAATCAGTATTCATTTGCTTAGCGCGTATTGTTTGAATGACGATGTATCAATCACTTTGAAACTCTATCGCACTTTTGATTAAAAATAGCTTATATTGATAATCCATTTTATGTTAATTATTTAAACTTTATATCAACACTGTTAGATAGTGATGTTTCCATTTAGAAACAAAAATTACCGTGTTTCCCATGGTCTTGTTTAAATATTCCCAAGCTCTCGTATTCTCAAATAAATCACAATATTTTAAAATTCTTTTCCCAAACCTACATAAGAAAAATGGAGTGTGTTAACTATCATACATTTTCTTGTGGTATTTATTAAAATTGTTTTAAAGATTTTGTATTAATTCTTCTAAGTAACACCTTAAATAAAAGATTTTACAAAATGGTATCTGAGAGGGATAATAATGGAATGGGCAGGTGTGATACACTCGACTCCATGCACAAAGTAAAATTTCATACCCATCATTGTTGGATATGAGATTTATGTTTCATCCTCATTCCTGTGATTAAATAAAAACTTGGAGCAATAATAATTAATTCAAACACAATGCATATAGTTCTTTCAATGTTCTAATACTATTTAAAACTAAGAATAAGACTCTCTCTATACAATATATATATATATATATATATATATATATTATATTCGGAAAATCAAAATAAAAGATAACTGAAAGAAAAAGAGGGAGGAAAATGGCTAGACAAATAGCTCGTGAATCTTAAGTAATGATGGAGAGCGGAAAAAGACATGTTGGAAGCTAATATTTTGCATGTCAAGACCAAATTCAATCAAATGACTTTGATTTCTTAGACAAATTTAAATTTGTTAAAACAATTCTATTTTTGTCTTTTGCTTACTTTGTATCACCACTTAATTACTACTTCTATATTTTAATTTCTTTTAATTTTAACTTTTATTTTCATTGACTTTTATCTTGGCTAAGTGTTGACATGTTAAAAATAAAATGGGATAAACTAACTAGTCAAAGTAAATTGAGCTGAAAATTTTGAATGTCTCGTTATAGTTTTTAAATTTTGCTTTTTAAATTTTGTATTTTTAAAATTTGTTATATATATATATATATATATATATATATATATATATTTATTTATATATATATTTTGTATTTTTAAAATTTGTTATATATATATATATATATATATATATATATATATATTTAATTATATAAATATTTTTTACTTTTAAAATTGATTAATTAGTATCTCTAATAATAAAAATTAAAATATTTATTGTCTTTATATATTAAATTACTCTATAATCTATAATATTGATAAAGAAATTATCCTTTTTTTTGGTGTATACAAAATTTCACCATTTTATCTTTTAAGTAATTATTTAATTATCTATAATAAAAAAAAAACTACCTATAGAAAGTTATAAAATTATTTATATTTATTTTTATCATTAATTTTTATTAACTTATTTTATAATTTAATAATATCTTTTATTTTAATAATTAATTTATATTATTATATAAAGATTATACATTATTGGGTAACTTCCTTTAATATCATCTTTTAATTAGACAATTTTACTTTGTAATAAATAAAAAATAATTTATTATTCATTTAATAAAATAAATATTTGAATAAATTTTCTTATTCTATTTTGAAAGGAAATGACAACATAATTTTTTAACACTATTTTTACAAAATTATATATATATATATATATATATATAATTATATTATTTTTTATTTAATTAATTATTCATAAAAATATAATTATATATATAAATGTAATAAAAATGTAAAATATTAGTTTTCACTAATAATTAATAATTAAAACTTAATTTATAATTATTGATTTAAGTTACATGCATATTTAATACAAAAAAAATCATTTATTAATCAATCAATTACTTTTATATCTATCCTGACTTGACTCCGTGTCTGATCCACTAATTTATGGTCCACACTAATTTTAGGGATTAGATTAGACGAGATAGAAATAGCAATGCCACCTATGACACTTTATCATTCTTAATGATCATCATGTGAAATCTTATAATATTTATTAATTATTATAATAATTATAAATATTTATTAATTATCATAATAAATAATTATTTATTAATTATTATAATAAATATTTATTGAGACATATTATTAATTTTTTTTAAATTAATTAACTAAAAATAAATGTAATAAATTTAATTATTTAATGTATAATTATTTTATTCAATAATTTTAATTTTGTTATTCAGAGTCCTATTAAATTTATTTTAATTGCTTTATAAGTTATTGTATCCTTAATTTAATTGTAAATAAATATAAACATATATGATTGGATGATAACATCAAATTAAATATTTAATATATTGTCAAATAAGAAAGTTTTAAAACATGTTTAGGATTCATCCTTTTGTTATTACTCTAACTATATATGGGATTCATCATAGCACCAAGAACAAATTAAGTGACTTGAATTACTATAACCAGTATATTTGTTTAAGTGGAAGTGATTCACATCATTTAAGTATAATCTTAAATTTATTAAAACTGAGTTAAATTTGAGTTCAATAATTTTTTTATACCATTTATTCAGTTTCATCTCTCCCTTAATGAGATATTTAATTATGTCTCTTAATTTTAAAAATGTAATAATGTAATTCTTTTTCATCTGACTAGCTATAAAAGTCCTTAACACATAATAAATATGAACTATTTTAATTTATATAAGACTAATAATGTCAATTTAATTTAAATAAACAGAAGAATCACATTGTTTTTCTTTCTAAATTAGACGATTTGATAAAACCATTTTTTAATAAAAAATAAAATTAAATAAAATAATTAAATAATAAGAAAAAAGATAATTATTTGTTTGATTTCTACTTATTATGATTTAAGAATATAAAAATTATATTATTAATCAGTTGAAAATTAGAGTAAAGTAATTACGGAACGAGTATGAAATGTTTTTTTATAGATAATGTTTTAATAAAAATATTAAAAAACAATTATAAATTATTGTTAGTATAATTAAACTGATAAAAACGAAAACTGTATAATAAAACTAATAAAATTAGTATACATAATAATTTATGACGAAATGAAAAATATGATATTTTTTTACGCAGATATTAACCATACCTAAACTATTTAATCTTTAAAAAGTTATGTGCACATATTATTGAAAAAAAAAATCAGTTGAATGTTTGTAATATTCTTTTTAACTATTTGACAGGAAATTTTGAGAAAAAAAAAATAACAACTTTGAATAATTTTACAAGAAATATAAAAAAGGTAATTTTTAACCTACTGAAAAGCACTTCATTGAATAAGTGATTCTAAATGGAATCGCTTACGTGACAGTGGACAGTCTGGTAATGGAGATGGCTGACTTTTAGCAATGAAAAAGAACGAAAAATGAATCCAATATGTACAGTATTCGTATGGAGGCTGTAACCGTAGAGTGACCCTAACGGCGTTGTACATAAATTTACGTATTTTTGTTTTTTTGGAAAATGTCATTAGATTCCTACATGCATACTTTTAACTGATTAAACCCTTTTTATCAAGTTGAAAGACTAATTAAAGTGACAGTGTTGTTTCTTTTTCAGAAATTATTATAATTTATTTATTTATTTATTTATTTTCTTCTTCCACTTACCTTCTTTCCCATGTTTGATACCACAATGCAATCTCTTTCTCTCTCCACCGTCCACTTCCTTCAGCCATCTTGTACTCTCTCTATCTCTCTATAAAAGCAAACCCAACAAGCCATAAACTGTTCCTACCCTCTCTTCAAACCCACACACAATCACAAACTTACCTTTTTCACCCATGGCTGACCCCTACTCCAATTTCTTCTCTTCCTCTTCCTTCTTCCGCTTCAATCACCATTTCCCACCTTCAAACCCTTCTCCTCACACCCCCTATGTCCACAACTTCATCAACCACTCCAAAACCAACGACACCACCTTCTTCCAATACCACCACCACAACCATACTTCTTCTTCTTTTCCACCTTCTCCTCCTTTGAGAGAAGAACTACCCCTCTTGAGACTCAGTCCGGCCAAGCAAGAGGAGGAGGAGGAGGACCTCTCTTGCACTGGAGCCATGGATGTGGAGGAGGGGATCCACATCCACCCCAAAGAGGAAGAAGATGATGAAGATGGCACTGTCACTGTTGCACTCCACATAGGGTTGCCAAGCCCTAGTGCTGCTGAGATGGCTTCCGTGCTCTCTTCTTCCTCGGAGACCACTGACAAAGATCATGGAGATGGTGCTGCTGAGGATTCTTCTGCTGGCTTCAGACTCAACAAGGGCCAGTACTGGATCCCTACCCCTTCTCAGATTCTCATTGGCCCTACTCAGTTCTCTTGCCCTGTTTGCTGCAAAACTTTCAACAGATACAACAACATGCAGGTATATGTCACACATATCAATGACTGTCACACAAGGTTTTTAAATTGCAGAAGTGGTTGCAGCTTCTCATGTTTTTTTATATTGTAACAAATAATAACAGTGGATGCAGCCATAGTTGTGGTCACCGACACCCCAAAAACCTTGATGTTGCTGCTGAAATTGTGGCTGGAGACTTATTTTAAAATCTATACACACCTCCATCACCCTTCCGAATTCTTCTTGTCCCTTTTCTGCTCTACTACTTTTTTTCATAAGCTCTTGTTCTACTATTTCCTTTCTAATTCAAGGTCCCAAAAGAAAAAAATAAAAAGAAAATTTCCTTTCCTTTGCTTCTGCTTCTCCTTTCTGTCTATAACTTTCTTCCTGATTTGAACCGCTAACGGTTCCTTGATGCTTCGATGGAAAGAGGAAAAGCTTGGCTTGTAATCTATGCTACTTGTCTTCTGCTTTTCCTTTCCTTTCTTTTCTTTCTTTTTTCTTTTTATAAATTATTTTCATCCTTTTTTTTTCCAGGGTTATAAGTTATGATTTTGCTTCTAGTCATAATTTTATTTGATTTTTGTAAGGAGTTTTAATTTGGGGTTGTTTTTTGCATGGTGAGCGGGTTTGATACATATTATTTGGTTAAATAATGAACGACTGGTTTCCTGATTCAGACTGAGACTGGGATCAGTACCTTACCACCTTTCCTTTTCGTTGATTAAACAACTCAAGCTATGTTCCTTATGCCTTCAGTACATTGAAGTCTGTGCTCTTTATATATTTTGGTAGAACTGAAAATCTTGCAGAGTTTCTTCCAGATCGCTCAGATAATTACACCAATTTCGTTTCTCTTTGTGGTCCTTTGGTTCTGAATGCCCCATACATGGGACATAGGTAGCCTACATCTACTACTCTCTTTCCCTTTTTCGTTTGTCCTCCTTTTTCCATTGCAAACAAAACTATGAAAGAACTAGTACTCATCTAAATTTTATTAAATTTGCTCTTTACGAATATAGCCCTTTTGTTCCTTTGAAGCCACTACTATCAAAGTATACATATATAACACCTCCAGCATTCGTCTTGATTCCTAGATGTATTCCTTTAATTTGAAAAACAACACAAAACAAGAAAGCTGTACTCCAAATGATATCTTTGTGGTTGTTATATCTTAATATTTTGTTACAAATTCACTATGAAACAAATCCTTGAGATTAAATAACTTGATGATACGGTTTTTTTTTTTTTTTTTTCAACTTATTTTTTTTTTTTTATTGTAAAATTTTT
>Ga0209700_100745_pt1 | contig 64726 bp, 48 predicted proteins | sample SiratroredBW_FD_187528 | JGI IMG/M metagenome (GOLD analysis project Ga0209700, IMG submission 187528) | Root nodule microbial communities of legume samples collected from California, USA - Siratro red BW (SPAdes) (version 2) | ecosystem: Host-associated > Plants > Roots > Nodule | place: USA... | reverse complement strand
AAATCTGATTTTTGTGATTATTTCAAAAACATTTGTTTAAATCAGCTTTTTAAATTGTTGGAGCTTATTAATGATTAACAAATGCACATCATGCTACGTTGAATCATACTTGCCTCAACCACATTCCTAAGTTCTAGACCAAGCTTCAAATCTTCATGAATCTTCATGCATTCCACATATGATCATAGGTCTTGAACTTCTTCACACATGGTTGGCTTCATCAAATTACTGCAGCAGTCCACTGATGCTAACATCTCCCAAGGAACTTATGTATCACAAAACAATTTATACGATTATAACAAATTTAGACTCAAGAAATAACTCATAATTTTGATTTTGTGCAAAACAATAAAACTAAAACAAACAAATATTTTTAGGGTTTTTGCATCAATACTTAGAACACATAAAAATGTTAAAAGATGAATAGAATGAATTTGCCACGGTTAGATATCACCAAACATCACTCTCATGTATAAAACAATTTTCTTCTTTTCTATCAATAATCATTGTCAATCCACAAAATTACTCAAACTCGATTCCTTAGTAGATGAGCTTGAAGATTATCTATTAGTCATCAATTCATTGATCAATTATATAGATAAATCTTACATTCACACAAGGATCTTAATGACAACAAATGAATCACACTCTATTCCTAGACATAAGCTTTCATCTAGTAAATTGATTCTGTTTTAGATTCAAAGGATATTTCTCAATACTCTTAAGAATCAATGGTCGAGTTACGGATTCACACAACAAACATAAGCATAGAACTAATATATTGATGTGATTTATGATAAGACATAAGATAAGCCCAAATATGATTACATGAGAATTTCATCTAACTAAATCAAACCTCAACAATAATTGGTTTAGCTCATGAGAACACCAAATAACCAATAAGTACAATAGAATAGGATGGATGAAACTCAGAAACCCCTAAGTTGCCTCAGGGTATAACTTTTTATTATCTCTGGCTAAGATTCCAAACCTTAATGTGAAAGGTTTCTTATATAGAATGTTTTTCAGCGCTCGTGATCCAGTAAAGTGGCGTCGGACGCAATTGGATTCTATTGCAATTTCAACATTTTTGGCCAATTTTCAGCAAAGTGGCACCTGACTCACCTAGCTTTCCACATCATCATTCCAATTTTGCCCTTATGTGCTCCTCAAGGAATCCATCTTGCTCTTCTTGACTCGAATGCTTCCTAATTATTTATTTGACAAAACTAATGAGATTTAGAGTAATATTTGATGAAAAAAATCAAGTAACAACTTATTTATAAAAGAACAAATTATTTGTAAAAACATGAGATTTTGCAGGTTTCAAGCTTAGAAAGATTTGATTTCATTATGAAAATAAGCTCAAAAACATCATATAATTTAACTCTATCATGCACTTTCCATCATTACAAAAAACAGGCTAACTTCTTTCATACTCCAAACAAGTACAAATTTTTAACTTATGATCAAGCTTTCCTTTTTTTTTATTTGTTTTAAAGAAGGGCATAACAAACTCTAAAATTTTTTAAATTTTTCAATGAAGGTTTTCTATCAAATCAGGCTTCAAAAGATATTCTTTTTTTCTTCCAAGATATTGGTTGGCAACATTTTTTGCAGAAAAAATAGAGGTGTTCACTACTTTAGCAGAGAACATCTTTAGAAGATACTTTTTGAACAACAAGCATCTACCCATCACCATGATTGTTCTATTCTTTATTTCACTCACTCCATTTTTTTAGGAGTATAGGAAACAATCAACTCATAGTTAATTCCTTTATGATCATAAAACTTCTCAAACTCCTTTGTTGTATAATTCAGTTCCACTATCAAATTGTATGTTTTTTTTATTTCATATACCATCTCCCTCTTAACCAACACTTTAAACTTTTGAAATATTGTGAAGACTTCAAATTTTTACATAAAAAAATAAAAATAGACCAAACACATCCTTATAAAATCATAAATGAAAAGTAGGAAGTGTCTACAACAATTCAAGGAGGGCACGTTCATAGGTCTACAAATGTATGTACGAATGAGATACATTTTTCTTTTGCTCTCCAAGTTGTTGCGAGCAGAAAACACAATCTTCTATGTTTTTCATATTAACATACACTACATAAATTAGTGTTTTTAGTAATTTTGGGCATATTTCTAGCAATTTTACATGAGTCCATTTGTTTCATAATGGAATAATTTGAGTGACCAAGTCTCTTGTGTCATAAATATGGGTTATCTATCTTACTTGCAAAGGCTTGCTCCTTTTTTTTTTTCCATTTATTCAAAAAAACTTTTATCATTCATCTGGATGGTGATTAGCTCACTTCCAAATAGATCAAATATTTTTCACTTTATTTTTTCAAAAACTAAAGAACGATTTTTCTCTATCATTCCACCCACACTAAACAAACTTTGACTTACTTTAAGTACAAGAAGAACATCTGAAATATATTTTGTACTCAAGAAAGTTCTAAGAGACATAACTCCTTTGACTTTTATTGTTGCGTGTTTTTCATTGTCTATAGTGACTTTACATATGTATGTCTTGTCTAACTATTTCAGGATGCTAGCATTATGAGTCATGTGGTTTATGTATCTATTTTCTATTAGCCAAGCTTCTTTATTATTACTTGTTGAGTAGCAAATCGCAACAAAAAGTTATTCCTCCATTTAGTGGTATTTTTGAACAATCTAATAGATAATTTCTAAGTTGGTTATAAACTATGAACCTAGCATATGGTTTGAACTAATAAAAGTTCTTAATATTATTTTTCATTTTCAAAAGTAGGAAGGTGGAAACTTCTTCCAAATCTCCAATTTCTTGTCATTTTTATCACCAACAGGTTTTTCTCATTATTGAGTTTTTACCTTTGGTTAGTACTTCTAGGACATCTTTCATACTCTTCCATTTGTGAAATCGTCAATACTTAGTAGCTTGTACAACATTCACTTGTTTTGACACTATTATCATGAAGAAATTTTTGTTTTCTTTTAGAGAGGAGATTTTTTATTCAACCCAACCAAGAAGACAAACTAAGATTTTATCCACCACATGTTGATCATTCAGTTCTTCACCAAACAACCTTATACATGTGACCACCTTTAAAAGATGGTAAATGAACTCTTCTTCATTATCAGTTTTCAAACTCTTCCATATTTAAAATCTTCATTCTCAATTTTTTCACTCCTTTTAAATTGTTCGCTCAACTGTTTCCTTGACAGTTTTCAAAATAAAAATATTACTAAGAATATTATCATGCAAAGTTGATTGTATGATGCACTAGTAGAAAAAACACATTTCAAGGCGGGATATCATCGCGGTTAAAAATGAACCGCAATTAAAAATAACGCGGTTACATTTTTGAAATTAAGTACAACTATACCAACGCGGTTGACGCGAGAACCGCGATGGTAAGCCACAAATAATTTAATATTGAAAACTGCAGGAAGATACCAACACGGTTCTGGAAACAACCGTGTTGGTATCTGCAAAACAATTTTTAAATTATCTTGCAGGAGGATACAAACGCGGTTCCCACTAACAACCGCGTTTGTATCCCCTTTTTTTAGGGCTCCTACTCTTCCCCCTTCACGTACCCTCTGTTCCACTCTTTCCCTTTGCCATTGCCTTTTCTTCTTCTTCTTCCTTCCTCGCAGTGCCATTCGCAGTGCCCGCTCTCCCTCCCTCGCAGCAACCTCTCTCTTTCCGCGCTTTTGCTTCCGCAGCCACCATCACAAAGTCGAGGTGCTTTCGCGGCCAACACCACCATGTCGAGGTGCTTCTGCGGCCACCCCCACCACCACGTCTCTCTCTCTCTTTGACATTTTCTTCTTCTACCGCTGCGACGCCCCCCACCACCGAAGGCCATCTCTTTCTTTGCCTTTATTCAATTTTTTTTATATTTGACTTCATTCTATATTTTCAGGTCTCTACCATCGTTGTGTAGACTCTTCTCCACCATAGTCGTGCACACGTTGCTGTTGTCTCTACTTTTCAGGTTTGTCCACTCAATGTTTCTATTTAATTAATTTATTTTGTTGGTGCTTTATATTAGTTTGTACACTAGGATGATGTTAGAGAGACCTAGATTATAGCACTGTGATTGTATCGTGTTTATCATGACAAGTTGGCATTGAGTCCGGGGATGTTCGATCCCCGACATTTTATGTTTTGTCTAATATTTATGTTTATCATGATGTGTTGGTATTGAGTCCGGGGATGTTCGATCCCCGACATTTTATGTTTTCTATTATGTGTGGGTATGAGTTCGGGGATGTTTGATCCCCGACAATTTTAGGTTTCATTTGTGTTTTGTTTAATATGTATGATGTCTTTTTTGAACATAGTCATGGATCGAAGTTGGATAACTGCAAGTCGAATCAGTGATGAGTATGAGAATGGTGTTGAAGAGTTTTTACAATTTGCTAAGAGGAATGGAATAGGAGTAAATAAAAAATATTATTGTCCGTGTGTGAATTGTGTAAATGTGATAAGACAAGATATTGAGTTGATACGAGAGCATGTTCTATGTGATGGTTTCTTTAAGAGCTATACAATATGAACTTGGCATGGTGAAGTTTTGGAGCAATATTCTAGCAAATCTACAACTGAATGTGACTATTCTAATGTATATTCTGAGGATTGCATGGAAGACATGATTCTTGATATTGGAGAAGATAGTTTCCACCAAGCACATGTGTATGATTCATTGAAAGATAATTCAGTCACAGAATTGTATCTCGGCTGTTCTACTTTTTCCCGCTTGTCAACAGTATTGCGATTATTTAATATCAAGGCAATAAATGGATGGACTGATAAAAGTTTCACCGAATTGCTAGAACTGTTTCATCAAATACTTCCAGAAGGTAATACATTGCCAAGCAGTCACTATGAGGCGAAGAAGATATTGTGTCCAATAGGTATGGAGTACCAAAAAATACATGTTTGTCCCAATGATTGCATATTATACATAAAAGAGTTTGAAGGATTGTATAAGTGTCCTAGATGCGAGGTTTCAAGATACAAAGTAAAGGATAATGACGGTGATGATAATGACATGAGAAAGGGTCCTCCAGCAAAAGTATTGTGGTATGTTCCAATCATACCACGATTAAGACATTTTTTTGCCAATGTTAATGATGCAAATAACTTGACATGGCATGCAAATGGAAGAAAATGTGATGGGTTGTTACGACATGCTGCCGATTCACCACAATGGAAGAAAATTAACTCTTTGTATCCTGAGTTTGGAAGAGATCCAAGAAATCTCAGACTTGGTCTTGCAACAGATGGTATGAATCCATACGCTAATTTAAGTAGCAAACATAGTTCATGGTCTGTTTTGCTAATTATTTATAATTTGTCGTATTGGTTGTGCATGAAGAGAAAGTATATGATGTTGTCTATGATGATATCAGGACCAAGGCAACTCGGAAATGACATAAATGTTTATCTAGGTCCTTTGATAGAAGATTTGAGGTTGTTATGGGATGAAGGCGTTGAGGTTTTTGATCCATATGAAAAGGTCAATTTCAATTTGCGAGCATTCTTACTATGGACTGTTAATGATTTTCCAGCATATGGAAATCTTAGTGGTTATAGTGTCAGAGGACATCATACTTGCCCAATATGTGAACAGAACACGAGTTACCATTAGCTAAAATATGGGAGGAAGACATGTTACATTGGCCATCGAAAGTTTTTGAAACGTAATCATCCTTATCGTAGGTTGAAAAAAGCTTTTAATGGCTATCAGGAAGACAAAACTGCACCTCCACCCTTAATTGGTGACAGAGTTTATAATCGAGTGAGCCACATTGAAGTGACTTATGGGAAAACTGTCAAGCATAGTGGGGTGAAAAACATATGGATGAAGAAATTGATCTTCTTTGAACTTCCATATTGGTCCAAGTTAGATGTTAGACATTGCATAGTGGGTTATGGTTTATTACAAAGGAAGATAATGAAAGAAAAGACGAAATCATTACATGATTCTTCAACTTCAGAAGATATTCTTTCTCTTCCATCCCCTCCTAGTCGACATGAGAAATGAAAGTTGGCTAGGACTAAACTAGGAGGGCAGATGACATTTGTAAAGTTTGAAGAGATTGCCCATCGGATTGTGAGTTAATGTCAATAAATTGAGTATTATTTAATGTTTTCATTTTTAGTATTTAATTGATGAGTTTTATTTTATTATTTTTCATAGGATGACTTGGTGCAACAGAGCTCACAGGGAAGTTTTGTGAGTCAAGGAAGACAAGATATACTAACGGAAGCTATTGGCATCCCAAAACACCCTGGTCGTGTCCGCACTGCTGGGTTTGGTGTAGGGGTAAGATAATTTTTTGGATCAACTTCCCGATCTTCCTCATCTACGACACTAGCCACACAAGACCAACTAGCTAAGATTAGAGAAGATTTAAGACGAGAAATGAGAGAAGAAATTAGACGAGAAATGGAGCAGGTTATTTCATCCATGGGCATGACACAACAGCACAATCTTATGTAGCAAGATGAAGCACTACCTATGCAGCAAGTGGAAGCACGCGGTAGAGTTAGCACAAAGGGTATTTGTACTGATGACGATGAGGACGAGGAGGAGCTACAAACACATATTTCATATCTTTGTAAGTTGTTTGCTGGAGATCCTCCTCGTGTGGTAGCAATTGGGAGAGTGTATGCTACAGGTTCAATGATCCACACATTGTCACTTAGAGAAGATTTAAGTAGAGTGGTCATCGAAAAAGTTAAAGTTGTTGATACCGAGGTGTCAGAGCCCACATTAGAGGTTAGATTTGTGGGGCAGGCACTTGGTACATTTATTGCATGGCCTACATATCTCCTAAAGGTCATTTCTAAAAAACATAAGGTATGGTTATCATCATTTCTCTTCATGTTATTTAAATTAACACTTAATTTTGTTTAAATTAATACATTTAGTTTTGTTATTTTCTATTATAGGACACTGGGAGTAAACAGAAATCACCAAGTCCTGACCCGCAACCATACCAACAACAACAGACATTTGTGAATCCAATTCAGGAGTTGTTTAGGCTTTCCCACATCATGTATGATTCACCTTGTCCAATTTCGTGGGATCATAGAGTATTTGGTGTCAACAATTGTGGTATGCCACTCTACGTATACATGAATGATATAATGGAAATCGCCATGGGATCCCAAATGTTAAACATTACAGTTATTCAGTTATGGATGATGTAAGTATATTTTAGAGTTACACATTTTTACATTTCTTAATATGTTTTTACTTATATTCAATAAACAATGCAGGTACATAAACAAATTAGCTTATAACTCAAGGAATTCTGATGTCTATGGATTCTTTGAGCCACAAAGCATACAAATGTCTGGAAATAAAAGGTTGGAATGCCAAAATTATATACAGAAATGGATTGGAGAATCCAGAAAGAGCATTTATTTTGCCCCAATTATTTAATCGTAAGTTACTGATCCTTATATTTTTTATTTCAAGTAATTTAGAGAACATCAATAATGGATTCATTATTTTAGGAGCCATTGGCAACTAATGGTTGTTTGTCCTTTGGATAAAACTGTGATCTGGTTCTGTTCACTGTATAAGAAGCCAAGTAATGACATCAAACAAGTGGTACAAGGGTATGATTTAATTTACCTTATAAAATATTGATCTTGTTTGTATAATATGCAAGTTATTACTAATCATCTCTGATTTTAGTGCAATTAATGTTATTAATGTACTTGGCGGTAGATCTATATCCTCATCCCATACCCTACGTTGGATGCAACCTAAGGTATTTTTATTCTTAATTTAACCTATTAAATTCGTTGTAGACTTGTTTAATGAATTAACTTTGATGAAATTGTAGTGTAACAAACAAAACGGAAGTTGGGAATGTGGCTACTACGTCATGCATTGGATGAAGACCATAGTCCAAGCCCATATCACCGACTCTTGGGAACATGTATGAAAGTGTTCAAAATAGATAAAATTATGATGAGCATATGATGATAACTACTAACACAATTATTCTATTTCAGATGTTCATAGATCCAGACCCAATTGAACACAAGTACATAGAAGATATTCAGACATAATGGGCAACTTACTTCATTAAGAAGAGAAATGAAATCTTATAGTAAACTTGTAGTAAGTTGTAGTATATTGTAATAACTTTCTAGTATAATGTATAGTAATATTTGTCTAAGTTGTAGTATATTGTAACAACTTTCTACTTATGTATATATAGACTTATATAATGTTTGTGTCAATACTTAGAATTGTTGTGTTTGTGGAAACTTGAATTTTGAATTGAGTATGTGTTGTATTGGAGATATTAGATTTTGAGTTTTGAATTGAGTATGTGTTGAATTGGAGATATTGGATTTTGGTTTTGGTAGCAGCAAATGAATTTTGGTTGTGCAACAACAATTGGATTTTGGTATTGGGTAGCAGCGAATAACTGCTGTCATTTTAAAAAAAAAAACTAGCACATACCAGTGCGGTTATAGAGGGAACCGCGCTGGTATGTGCCTGTTTTTGTTATTTTTGCACAGTCTGAGCCATTTTTCAACACGGTTTCTGAAGAACCGCAGTGGTATGTTATACTTTCCATCGCGATTGTACAACCGCGTTTGTATCTTCAGTACTTTTTATCGTGGTTGAATCCCTCGCGGTTGGACAACCGCGCTTGTAAGTCTTATACAACCGCGATTAAATGTTTTTTTTCTACTAGTGATGACAAATGTTTATGAATTTTTCTAATTAGGTTGAGTTTGAATATTACCTTTCTATTATATCTCGAAACTTTTGAATTCAAATTAATTCCTCTTTTTTGTAATTCGAGACATTTTTGTTTTGGAGAATTTTTGTATGTTTGTTTTTTCACACAATCTCTAAACAAATATTTAAACTCTTAATAAAATGTTGAAGTGTTAATAATGAAAAAAAATTATCAAATAAATTTTGGTTTAATAAAGTAGATAAAAATTAGATAAGAGAAGATATTGCATATTATCACAAGATAATGTTTGCATCATAACAAACATAATATAAATAAATTTCTAGAATTGTTTTCTAAACTAGAGAAAATACTTGCATTTACTCAATAGATACTAAATGTATGTCTTCTCATATATTATTAAAGGTATTTTATTTTAATTTAAAAAAGTAAAAGATAATAATAAAATATCCATCTTAAGGTAACCATCAAAGTGTAAAAAATTTCTCTCTAACTAAATAACGAAATCCTTTTTAGCTCACCTTGACAAAAGAGGGGTAGGATCTCGTGTTAGAGTTTGGGGGCCTTTACTTGTTTATTTGTTTTAAAAAAATGAAATTAGGTATGAGTAAATATTTAGTATTTATACTTTTACGTATAATGCAATATAACCTTTGATGTACATGAGGACCACCCAAGTAAGTCTTGTACATATTTGTTATTCCTGATTGCAAAAAAATGAATTCTTTAGATTCATAGGGGGGCTGGCAGTAACTTAGAAATTTCCCTGAAGACACACTGCATCTCCAATCACTTTCATATGTGACATCAACTACCATTGCTACACTACTAATTTATGGTCTTCCGTTGACATTTCTCCATGCATATGCTTAGTTGAACATTTTATTTGATTTTGCTTTTTCTTATATATAAATGAATAAATAAATGTTCCGACGGTAACGTATATTACCCATAATTATCCGCAAAACTCGTGCTCCTCATTATGTAGGGATGCTTGTACACATAATTTAATTAGAAAATATCTCTATTAACGCTTCTAATATAAAAAATTAAGAATAAACTGTAAGATAAATTTCTTCCTAAGTTAAAATTAGCTTATCTGCAAGTTGATTTATAGATTTTTGTCCTTGCATAATTTCTCTAATTTTTTTTTTAAACTAATTTTAATTTATAAAAAAATCATTTTAATTATTTTTTTCTTTTAAAATTATTCATGAAAAAACTTTTCTAAACATATTTTTAATATCTTTCAAATCTATATAAACCAAGAAAAAGAGGGTAGTAAAACAATCAAATATTAGTGGAGTGGAACTTGGAAAAAGTCAGAGGAAAGGAAATTAAGGAGGTAGGGCTTATTAGTACTCTTGCTCAACGTTTTCATGTTGAGCATTTTTTCAATGGGAAGAAGCTCTCCAATGTCACTCATTACCTGCTTCTTTGTCCTGCAATGGTTAACATGGTCAAGGGTGCTTCTGGCTCATCAAAGAAGTCATTGCTCAAGGTCCATTATGAGCATAGGTGCTGTGCTTGATTTGAGTTCACAAATTGGAAAACATCAGAAGATAGCCATGGAAATTGCAGTCCAAGACTTCAATCGGTTGAGTTGTTCCAAGCTGGATTTGAAGATAAGAAATTCCAATGGGAGTTCAGCTCAAGCAGTTGCTAGTGGTAATATTAACTTCCACTTCCAACTTTGTCTTTCAAGTTAGGTCCTGGTTATATAATTTTCTTATAAGCACTTACAATGAAACAATATAGAGTAAGAAGATAAAATATTAAACTCACTTTTGTCATAAACTAAGATAAAGTTGTGTCTAAACTTTTATACGTCTTCTCCAAAAGCTATTATATAAATAAATTGATTTTAACTAATGGAAAAAAAAAAGTCTATAGTTCATTTTTTTTTTTCTTGTAACTGTTCAAGGAAACTTTGTCTAGAAAAGACCTTAAACAAAAACCACAAGTATTGTGGCTTACAATCACATTTCCTCATCCTTTCTTTTACTTCGGCTTATTTTTCTTTCATTATTTTTTTTTTCATTTTCATTAAAAAGTATTGCCTAAGTTGCTGAAAGTACAAAACAATCTCGTTTTTTTTTGTTAATTTCATGATTATGTCTGGTAAAAGTAAAAACTGAAAGTCAATATATTTCCCTTGATTTCTCGTATCTACTCGTGACTTTGTTACGAAAATAGTATGCTAAATTATTCATATAGTTCTTGGATATGACTTTTAAGTATTATAATCTAAATAATAATATGGATTTACAACTTCGTGTATACTTCTAGATTTGGCAACACCGTTTTTTAAAAAAGTCTCAAGGTATATTGATAGACAAGAGATAGAAGGTGTGTATAAATTTTATTAACCGTGACTTTTAAACAACATGCGTTTATTATACGTATCGGGAGATAAAATAAAGACCACGTATCTTATCCTTGATAAACCAATATGGCAAAATATAAATAATAAATAAAAAAATAATAAAAACATTAAGAAAAATATTTTCTTAATTCTAATGTAAAAATTGACTTTTTAAATTTCATGGACTTAAATGCACAGAGTTTCAACCTTATTAAGTGATCAAGCTCCAAGCCGAACATGTATTAGACAATTATAATGACATTATACTGAACCTTTGTTTGTGATCTTTGTAAGGACCAACATAAAATTTTTGGTATTTTTGTTAATTTGGTGGAAATAGCCTATGTCGGTAATTTGTTTTAAGACAGTCCTATGTTGATATTCTGTACGTAAATTTTTCTTAGTTTTGCCAATTAACCCATATAATGTGCTTCCCTTTCGTTGCATTCATCCCTATGTCCATAAAAAAACATTAGATGAAGATTCATACAGCTTGCAAGTATTGACACCAACAATTTAGGTAGGGATGCCTCCTTTACCAAGGCATGTGAAAAAAACCTAAGATTACGTTTGGTTTGCCGTGTGGAGTTTTGGATTCACGTTTCGAGTCTGAAAAAAGAAAGTACTCAATTTCAATGTCGATGTAAATCATAGATAACTGTTTAAGTTGATGTGATGCGAAACCAAACATGCATTTACATGATTATACTCTAGTCATGTCATTTCATGCCAGGACAATGTAAACCACCCTTTGACATCTTTAATATAAATGTAACAACAAGAACCAATCTTCAATAAAATAAAATATGTTTGTGGACAAAAAACTATGTTTTTTGGTCTAGGAACTAATAATTAAAATAGTGTCAAATATTCGTACTAAATGAATGGTTTAACTAAATTTGTATAAACAAAGCATCCTGACAGAATTTTCTTTTGATAAATATAGCTATGGATCTCGCCCAAAGGAAGCAAGTGCTAGCCATCATAGGTACAATAACACACAATGAAGCAACTCTCGCAAGTGAACTTAATGACAAAATAAAAAATATTCCTATTCTGTCTCTAATTTCACCTGTAGCCAGATCAGAGGAAGTATCACCTCTATTGCCATCCTTCATCCAAGTGGGATACAATATCAACCTTCACATGCAATGCATTGCAGCCATTGTAGGAGAATTTAGATGGAGAAAGGTGACAGCAATCTATGAACTTGATAACAAATTTTCCTCTGATCCAGGGATGCTACTCAACCTCTCCTATTCTCTTAGACTTGTTGGTTCTGAGATTGACAATCATGTAGCTTTGCCTTCCTTATCCTCTCTATTAGACCCAAATTCTACCATTGAAAATGAGTTTAATAGGCTAAAAAGCAAGAGTAACAGGGTCTTCTTGATTGTGCAATCTTCTTTAGAGCTCGCTAACCTACTTTTTGAGAAAGCAAACCAAATGGGTTTAATGGGAAAGGGTTGTGTGTGGATTATCCCAGATGGGATTGCTAGTCATCTTGATTCAGTTAACCCGTCTGCTATCCTTAACATGCAAGGAGTTATTGGATTTAAGACACAGTTCTTGGAAACAAGCAAGGCATTTAGGAGGTTTAAATTCAAATTTCGTAGAAGGTTTGTGTTGGAGTTCCCAGAAGAAGAGAACATTAACCCAAGTTCCTTTGCACTTCAATCGTATAAAGCAACCTGGGAAGTTGCTCAAGCTGCAAGGGAATCACAAGGGAAGTTAACCCTTGAACAATTATTAAAAAGTAATATCTCCAGGAATGAAAAACTACGGCAATCACCTACCCTCATCATAATTAACGTGGTAGGTAAAAGTTACAGAGAGTTGGCATTATGGTCTCCAGCATTAGGTTTCTCCAAAAGCCTTGTTACAGAACAGCTGACAGAGATGAACACAAACAGTGCTTCAAGTGGAGTTTTGAGTACAGTTTATTGGCCTGGAGGTATACAATTTGTTCCTAAGGGATGGACTCACAGCACCAAAGGGAGGACATTGCAAATAGGAGTGCCTGCAAAAGGTTCATTTCCTGATTTCGTGAATGTGGAATATGATATGAACAGGAATGTGACTTCTGTTACCGGATTCTCAATTACTGTCTTTAAAGCAGCTGTTGATAATTTGCCTTATGATTTGAATTTCTCGTTTGTTCCCATCAATGGATCTTATGATGAAATGGTAGATCAAGTCTACAATAAGGTATGGTAACACTCAACTAGTTTTGAGAGTTAATGTTTGCTGATTATTGTATTATGGAATTGTATAATTATTTTTATAAATTATATTATATAAATTGGAAAGTAAAACACTCAGTCCCACTTTTCTTATTCTCTTAGATCAACATTCTCAGAATCCTGTATTATATCTTGTTTGGATGGTTGTTTCACACACTACCAATGCATCTAAACAAATTTTTCTCTCTCAACTTCTATATTTTCTGTATACTTGATCTATAACCCTTTCAAAGTTCAATTTTTTATATGAATGTTTAATTACAATGCAGTTTAATTATATTAAAATCATTTTTATTTTCTAGTTTAATTGGATAAAAATAAGTATTTGTCCTATACAATACACAAGTTAAAATACTAGATCTTATACAAACCCCATGTTGTTTTTTCCTTTAATTTTTTTTTTTTTTTTTTTTTTTTTTTTTTTTTTAATTTTTTTTTTTTTTTTTTTTTTTTTTTTTTTTTTTTTTTGTCTTTTAAAATGGTTGCCTTTTCGTAATGCAAATCTAAACTTTTATGTCTGGCGTAGACATTGGATGCTGCTGTCGGAGATACATCAATAATGGCTTATAGATATCATTTGGTTGACTTCACACAACCGTATGTTGAATCTGGTATTGACATGGTGGTTAGAGAGCAGCCAGCTAAATCAAACGAAACATGGATTTTTTTAGAAGCCTTCACAAAAGACATGTGGTTGATGATGGCAGCATTGCACATTTTTGTGGGATTCGTCATATGGTTGATCGAAAGACAAGTTAATGAAGAACTAAAAGGATTGGGGTCCATGCTTTGGTTCTTGGTCACTGTAATATTCTATGCACAAAGTAAGTCCTCTAACCAGGTGCTTTAGTTCAGAAGAGTAAAATTTCATAGCTACTATATAATATCATCAGTACGAGGTTGTAATGCTAAGTTTACAAAAACTCGTAGAGTTTCTGTCTAGCCAAATCGAAAACTTGAAAGATGTTATCTATCATAAATATTAGAAAACATATTAAAGAAATATATATCAACACAACAATAATTCAACTACTCATCAAACAAGATAATCACAATAATAAAGTATTGTAATACATTGTTATTAAATAACATTAGAATATGTAAATGATTCATAAAAGCTTAACTTCCTAAAGTGAAACATTTTAAAACGAAGTTTACTTTTTCAAAATCATTTGAGTAAAAGTAAAACGCTAACACTATGTGGTCAAGAGGTAAAATTTACGTTTGCTTCAAATTCGCAAACTGGCCTCTTGATTTCACAGTTTACTCGAGTTTATCGAATAAAGAGTTTAATTGCCAGTCAATTCATTTTCTGTGCTTAGATTCATACAATCTTATAAAAATATGAAATTTCGTGTTTCTCATATTTAGAGGAAAGAGAATCAGTGTTGATAGACTTACATGCATTGGTATAAAAGAAAGATGTACTCATTGGTGGCATGACATTCTGGATTTTCCTAGACATAGGTTTGTTTCTTTAGTAGGTTTTGGTATAGTCCTCCTACTCTTTTGTACTTTTCCTTATTTTTATGCTATTAGGGTATGCTGCAAATGACTGGTATAAAATAGAGTGTCAACCTAGTTGGGATCATATGTTATAAGGTGATGCTTTTCAATCACAGTGCGTTCTTCCTCCTTATTTCTAATTCTGTGTACATTTCTAAATTCAAATAAGCAGGAGAACAAATTATAAGCCCCTTGGCTCGAACTGTGCTGGCACCATGGTTATTTGTGATCTTCATTGTAACTAGTACTTTCACAGCAAGTTTGACTTCCATGATGACTGTCTCACAACTAGAGCCATCTGTGTTAGATATTCAGACCCTTCTGAAAAGAAATTCTGTAGTTGGTTGTGATGGAAATTCGTTCATTGTGAAGTATTTGACTGAGGTACAAAAATTCAAGCGAGAGAACATTCGGGAAATTAACTCTATAAACGATTACCCTGCTGCCTTTCGGAACAACGATATCGAAGCTGCTTTCTTTATTGCACCTCACGCTAAGGTATTTTTGGCAAAGTACTCATGCAGGGGTTTAATCAAAGCAGGGAACACTTTCAGGCTTGGTGGCTTAGGTTTTGTGGGTCTCTCTTCTCTTATTCTCGCCATTTTATGACATGTTTGGCAGCATTGAAAATTGGTGTAATTGTAAGGAAAAGTTGGATTTGTAGGCTTACCAAAGTTTTCTTACATATACCAATAGTCAAGCACTCATCACAAGCATTTCTCCAATTTTCTTTTCCCCAAACTTAACTTACGAGATACTGCACATACTATTTTTCAAAAATGATTTTCCTATTTCTGAAGCTGTTCTAATTATCATGTTCATTTTGGTTGTTCGATTACTTAGGTATTTCCCAAGGGTTCAACTCTGGCTACTGACATATCCGAAGCATTGCTGAAAGTGATAGAGAGTGGAAAGACCGAAGAATTAGAAACAAATATGCTAACGGTAGGAGGCAATACGAGTTGTTCTCCTTTAGAGAGCAAGGCAAAAGATAGGTCATCCACTGGATTTCAACCTTTCCTTGGCCTATTTTACATTTGTTCTATTGTTGCTATTCTGGCATTGTTATATAGTATGATTTGTTTGTTGATGAATAATGTACAGACCTTCATTAGCTACATACATGTAAGATTGACACAATTAAGCAGAATATGGAGATGCACAAGCACAGTTTTTTTGTGGGAGTTGCTCAAGACTCCAATCAGGAAGTGTAGACCCGACACAGTAACAAGAAATACAGAGGACACAGTCATTGATAGTCAGCAAAGCACAGTGGTTATAGATGTAGTATTGGCTGCTAATGCTTCCTGACATACTAATTTTTCAAACTGCTGTAAAAAAACATTTCGCTGTGAAGCATTTAAAGGATTTAGACACACATTTTCTTTTGGTAATACCGTGAAGGTATGATGTTTTGAGGTATAAAGAAATTTAAATACAGAATTGCTAAAGATTACTCCACGAATATAGTGGAAGGAGATTATTCTATTTTTATTAAATTAAAAGAGTGGGTTTCAAATCCTATGTGTCTCTTTCTTGATAGTTTGTGTGTTTTTTTTATTAAATGCATTTTACTTTTTAATAAGAACTCTATTGGGTTTGCCAAATAACCATAGTTTGAGCTCAAAATTTGCCAACCCATCCTAGCTTAGTTTAGTGGTGAACTAATTGGCCTACCTGACTCAAGGCTTCCGGGTTGGCTATCTAAAGAAAACTGAAAAAGCTCCAGAAATGGAAATAACAGAGAATTATAAAATTGCAAGAAAAAAAATTATACTAATCATACAAAAATGTTATGCAAATTACTAATTTACAACATCCATTGATTTGAAATTCACACTAATTACATATCAATTCCTACAATCTCATCGCTTAATCTCTCTGCTCAAGCCCAAAAGAGATCACAATTGCAAAACAGAGAACTGCAGCAGTAGCATAAGCTAATACTCATTCAACAATCTTCTTGAAAAATAAAAACCCGATCAATAGTTAAGATTAGTTTGTTAAATTATAAATCTTAAGCATCTTTTTTAATTGCACAATTGAGAGACTCTCAATTTTATTATTCACTTGATATCCTTCCAACGTTGTTCATTAAATAATTTTATGCCCAAAATACAAACCTAACAGCGTCAACTTAAAGATCATGATCTATAAATCTCTTACAAGAACAAGTCAGAAACTAGTAAAGCAATGCTGATCCAGAACCAAAAACACATACAATCCAGTCCTTTGAAGAAAACAGGCAAGCCTAAAACGACCCAAATGAAATAAAATCCAAATTAATAATAAACCAATAAAAGAAATAGTGATGGTAAGGTTTACTTGAAGGGGAGCTAGGAGTAGAGACACTGGTGTAGGTGGAGCATTCTGGTGCCCAAGTCACTCACACGTGAAAGGTGGTTTGGTGGCAATGGCTGGACAACAGCAATTCTTGAAAATGAGGTGGAATATTTGAAGTCTGCTAGATCATAATCCTGCAGCAAAATTCAAAATTCATTCTTTAATTGATTTTTGGAGATAAGATAGAACAAAATATTTTCACCCTCATCTCTTGTCTTGTCTCTTTGGCTTTCCTACGTGAACGAGTAATAGAACAAAGATTGTTTTGTCGAGTATTCATATTATTAAAATAATGTAGCATAAAATAGCACATCAGAAGTTACGTAAGTGATTAGAAATTTCACACGGAATCGAAGAAATATAAGATAAGTATGTGTGATTTAACCAACTAATAAAAGAAAAAGTGAGACAGAAGCATTTTAACAAGTACCTCGTGTGCTAAACAAACTACCTTGCAAAAATATTTATTGTGGGCGAATTGGGGATTTTTCAAGTTATTATTACAGTTTAAGGGATAGGATTCGGAGAAATAGTTGCAAATGGCAACCATTTTGAGCGAATGGGGAAAGGTACGGTTTCGCGGTACTTTCAAATGGCAATGCTCTCCCACTTTGTTTCTTCGAAACGCTGTTTTTCTTTTCTTGGTATGATTTTTTATATAATTTTTAAATGAGGTTATAATACGAATTGTATCAATACAATGAAGTGATTGACTAATAACCCTGATAGTTAAACCTAGTTGTGAGGTTCGAGCACTAGATTCATTTGAATACAAGAAAATTATATAACTTAAAAAAAATGTTAAAACATAGAATATGTCACCTTCTTACAAATACTATTATTTAAAAAAAAATGGTTTTTGACCTCTAATTATGTTGCTTTTGTTTGTCTAATGTTAAGTGTCTTCTTCCATATCAAAGTAAAATGTTTTTAAAATATTTTTATTTTATTTTTCAATTAATGGATTGTGTAATTTATTAACTTTTTAACAAAAGCAAACAAATAATTTTTTAATACTATTTTTCTTGAATTTTTAACTTTTCTCTTTCTAAATGTCTTTTTAAATTATAATAAATATTCCTAAAATTCTCAACTATTTAATTTTTTTAAACTTTAATTAAAGTTAAATTTGATACTTTAAAAAATTTTGTTGAATTACATGTCATATAATTTACTATATAATCTCAAATGTCTATCTAAATCTTTAAAATTGCACTCGATATTTTGTACAAGTTGTCTAAGATATAATCTTCTTTTTTATTAAAGAAATTATAAATTTAATGATAAAAAGTAGTATTCAGACAACTTTATCATTCTCGAACTATCAAAATAAGAGAAAGACTCATTTTAAAAGAAAAAACACCTCTAAAGTTCAAATTATTGGAACAGTTAAGACGTTAAATTTCACTAGACCTTAGCAGCTAGCTTGTTGGATGTGTTCATAAGTCATTACTAGGAGGACTTGAATATATACCCTTTTGTCCCCGAGTTCTTACTTGTTCCCTTCAATAATTCAAAAATAATCATGCCATGGGAATACTTGTCAAAGGAATTCTCCTAACATTTATCTAGTTTCACCTTAAGAACCAAGTCATTGCCTAAACCCAAGCCTTCAAATTGGCCAAACACAACATCTTGTAGTGTCTAGACCAAATTATTTCACATCTTCCACCCTAGACCTTCAATCCGTCAAAGTCAAGTTCAAAGAACCCTTCAAACACATCATGCCTCCATCATTCAAAGTTGTTTTCATCAATCCAACTTATGATTAGAGCCATGTTCATGATAGTGAGCATTTTACAAAGGCATTAAAGAAGTTTAAGGCATGTATCTTCTAATACTAGCTACTCTACCTTACCACCATCAAGCTAAAAATACCCCTAGAGCATAGCCATCAAATTCTAATATTCTCTCAAATGGTTTTTCTTTATCCTTTAAACATCCTGACATCATGCGTCCTTATCTCTTTTGCTTTCATTAGATTTTTTTTGTTTATTGTCCGTTGAATTAAGCTTGTTATGTTAAATATTTTCATTTAACCATTGTCAAGCGCTTAACCCTTTAGAGACTAGCTATGATACCAATATTGTGAAAAATAGGAAAACCAAATAGGGAAACCAAAATAATGGATGATTGAATTGTAATTTAATTAATTTAAAAAACTTTTTGCAAATATCATTTGTTTAATGATGTTAAGAAGATGATTTGGTTTGTAAAATAATCAAACTAAAGATTATTGAATTTGATGTGTCATATCAGATGCACTTTGCTAACTTATGTGAATCATTCATATGTGATATTTTCTAATGCTGTGACTAATGATCAAAATCACATTCTTGCATATGATAAACTACATCATATTTATTTGTTGAAAAACATGAACTTAATAATATTCATACATTTATTTCAAATAAGTTTCTTCTAATGAAACAAAAGATGATTTTCTTAAAAAAAAACTCATGAGATCAAGCGAGCATATTTATACACTTAATTTTATCCTTATATCTTCCATTCCAAAAGGTCATGTCAAATGAAAATATGCAGCCTAACTAAATCACTTGACTAATATATACTGGTGCTTACTTTAACAAGTGAATAGATAACAATTTTAGCTTCTGACTAACAAATACAAATATAAATCAAATACTTAGTTTTAAAAGCATTTTTGTAAAAAAAAATGTATTAATATGAATGCATACATTACCTCTCTTTACAAAAGATAATAACAAGCATTATAAAGGAGGTAAGGAAGAGAGAAGATACACTAGAAAATATATATTAGTTCCTCTATCGCAAAATACTACATCCAGTTATTGACAGTTTAGTTCAACTAAGTAGACTAATGTTTTGAAGTACATTTTGAGTATTCTTTTAGGACTCATAGTCACTTTTGACTAATCCCTTAAGTATTATTTACACAAGTCACTATTGCCTTAATTGAATATTCTTGACACAAGTTACTCTTGGCTTACTGAGTATTCTTTACTCAATCCACTACTGACTAACATAGAGTATTCTTTACACCTAGCTACCATTGGCTAATTGAGTATTCTTTAGGATCTTAACCATTCCTGACTGACCCCATAAGAAGTATTCTTTTCTAAAGACACTCCAGGTGAACTGAATATTCTTTGCTCTTTAGCCACTCTTGGCTAACATGAGAAAATTTGAAGGTTTGAATGATTGTCTAATCATTGGGTTTGACTAATAAAGAGTGTTTGCGTCTTTCGACAAATATAAGATTTGAGTTTTCTTTTCTAATTCAAACCATTTTTCCCTCTAGGGAAATGTTACTTCTTTCAAAAAGTACAAGGTGAAAGTTCACTCACCTAGGTGACTATAAAGACAATTTGTGTGTTCTCTTCTAAGCTCTACATTTTAGTTGTGCTTTTGCTCTCAACTCTAAGATCCTTTTTTTGAAGCTTTTGAGGATTTCTTATCATCTTGACAACATTTTTGGCACAATGCATCCTCCACTCTCTTTTTCTTCTTCTTCATGGTAAGCTTTATAGAGACACATGAAAATGAGCTGTTGAAAGACTGTTTTCTGTTTCTTAAGTAGTTTCAATCCTTCTTTCATATCCTGTGAGCTTTAAGATGATTTGTTTCAGGGATAATTCAAATACATTAAGAAGAATAAGTCATAACAATAAATTTCATGGGGTTTACCATCCTTTAGTAACAACGATTATGATTAAAATTCAGTAGTTGAAGTTATAAACTTGCTGAAGTATCTCCAACACAAGCTCCGAAACCAATTTGAGAATTATTATTGAAAAAAACTGCATCGATATTGCACTTTAAGATATCTATTTGTACAACATATTAGTGTACTGTCCATATATCTAACCGACTGCTATGTTTATCATACAGTCATAGTTCGGCCAGTCGAGCAAGGATGTTACTGTCATGTCAACTCCAAAACACATTAATACTATAGAATACAAGCTAATTACAGTCTAAATAAGGAATAGAAGTATAATTGGGTCCACGAAAACATAGATTTGTGGCGTACAAGATGAAAGTCCAATAATGAATCTATACATAGGAAAGCACACCCAGATTAAGGTAAAATAATATTCTTAAGAATTTTTTTTCTTTTTTGAACGTTGAAGTACTCGTAAATTTTTTTTTTTCAAAACTAAAAAGAAAGAGTTAACCAGCATACAAAAAGAGAAATCCGACCGAGAAGATTAGAAAATCACAACTGGTAGACAGCTAAAGACTTTGGTTATAAAAAGTTAACCGAACCTATAATAATAATTAAAATTTACTAAAAATACAAAATTATTCATTTACAGACTAATGTTAATTTCAAGGAATGCGCATTTCCCCGTCTCTTGTCTATTTTGTTTTGCTGAATGAACGAGTAATAGAACAAAGGTTATTTTGCCAACTATTGAAATTATTAAATTAACGTAGCTTATGCTATACTAGAGGTGACAAAAGTCTTTAGAATATTTACTTCAAAAGAAACAAATTAATTAATTATTGGTGATCTAACAATGTTTTTTACGCTGGATAATCTACTTTTCAAGCATTTTATTGCGTTGTTATTGTAATTTTATTTCACTTTTTTCCCTTTTCACCCAAATATTTTTCTAACTTTTTATTTTGTCTAAATTTTCTACCTTATTTTACTTAATTACTTTACCATTTTTCTTGTTTTGCAGCTTAAATACATTCTTCCATTCAATTAATCTAAATTCAATATAATATTTTTATATATACTTTATATTTAAACAATTTTTAAAAATATTAGTTCTTTAATTGCTTTTAAATAAAACATAAATCGAGCTTAAAATTTTCACTATTTATTTTATGTCTACTTGTACTTTATATGTTTGTCTCTGAATGCCACTACAAAAACCGTAAATTTATTATTATTCTTTAGGATTATTCTTATTGTTTAAGATTATTTTTAATTTATTACAAATATTAATAAAATTAAGAATAAAGCCTATGATCACTTTGCAGACAAACCTATGTGATAATCTTAATGATAATAATATTAATAATACCAATGATAAGAATAATATTAATAAAACTAATAATAATATTAATAATAGTAATACAAATTTAATAATAATAATGTTAAAAATACTATTAATATAATATTAATAAGATCCATAAAAATATTAATATTGTTAACAATATTTACCTTTATTAATATTATTTTTAATAAATTAATATAAATATCATTAATAAAATATATTAATAGTTTTAGTTATAAATATAAGTTCGTAGATATTATCCACGAACTACAGACCTATATTCGTGGGTAATACCTACGAATTTAAGTCCGTGGGTAATACCTACGAATTTATGTTCGTGAGTAGTAGTTAGGAATCTATATTCGTGAGTAATACCGACAGACTTAAATCCGTAAGTAATATTTAAGGACTTATATTTGTGAGTAATACTTATCGATATATATTCATGGATAATATTAAAATATTAATTATAATAATATTAATATTATTAATTATAATATTAATAATATGATTAATATTTATTATAATTATTACTATTGATAATAATAATAATAAATAACAATATTAATATTAATAACAAAAATAAAAAAAATATTAATATTTTTAATAATAATACTAACAAAAAAATCTTAAAAATAATAATATTTGAGGATAATAATAATAATAATGATAATAATAATAATAATAATAATAATTTTAATGACATATTAAAATATGAATAATATTCTCATAATATTAATAAAATTAATAATAATATTAATAATATTAGTGTAAATAATAATAATAAGAATAATATTAATATTATTAATTTAAATATAAGTCATATTATTAAAAACACAGTTTACTAGGTAATATTATCATATGTTATATTGTACTGATACAAATCAGTGAGTAATAATCTGTATGTAGTGTTGATTTTATCTACTAATACTGAGTAATAATGTGTGGATAATGTTGAATTTACTTACAGATATAAATCTGTAGATAATGATGAATTTACCTATGGATACATATCTATGAATAATAATCCATTAATAAATTGAATTTTTCTTGTAATGTAAGTTATATATTTATTATTACTAGCACTTTTCACATTACATAATTCCATTGTAAAATGACTTCTTAAATTTGTGCATCCTTTATTTTGGAGTAGTTTTATGTTTTCATTAATATCTTATAATTGTCACTATTTTTGTTAAATATTTATTTTATTAGGATACAAAATTACTACCATAACGTGTTGGAATAATGTGAGGTACAAAATTACTGGTTTCTCTAATTTAATTAGGACAATGGTGGGATATAATTAGGAAATCAAATGACAACTGATGATATGTATAAAGCTGATTAAATATGTGCATGGTTAAAGTGTATTGTGTTAAAACATTTACCTATTGTGTAAGTACTAAAACTTTAATATATTATAGCTACAAAAAACGTTACATAAGTATTTTAAGAGAAAAAATTTAAAATAATAAATTCAATTAACTTTCATATAAATTTTATTTAATATATTTTATCTATATTTTCATTTTTAGTTTAAATATAATTTAATTTAAACCTATAAAAAAATATTTTATTTTGTTTATCTCGTTTTAAATTAACTTATTCAAATAAATCTTAATACTTTTTAAAATATTTAATCTATTCCAAAGTTTTGGAACATTCAAAAATTATTAGAAATATATTTCGAAAATTAGTTTTAAAAAATAATTAAAGAAAATGCGAAGATGGTGTAAAATAAAATGTATATAGAATTACCCATGTAAGCAAGTAAAAAAACTTCACCTTCTTGAACCTTCCTTCAAGCATCTTTAAACCCTATAACCAGGCCCAACCTTGAACCGGTTCCGTCTCAGCTCAAAACTGTGCGTTTCGTCGAAGCCTGGTGAAGAAAGTTTCAGGCTTTGAATCCTCACACCCTAATCCAGTTCTTTGGTTACGGTAAGTCTCCATTGATCTGAAGCTATTAACAATTTGCTTTAGTTCATCTTAATTGGTTGCCATCGAAACCCGACACTGAATCAGTATCTTAATGTTAATTGCTTTATGAATATTATGACCCCTGATTGCTACTGTTGCCTCACAAAAAATTATGTATTTCAACTCACATTCCACGGGACCAGGAAGAATAACACTGGTTCGTTGCAACATATCTGTGTTCTTGACGGTTTTTTGTTCTTGATGGCAAATTTTTGTGTTCTATTGTTGTTTGTTTTTGCTTCCAATCTATGTTTGGATCGAATGTGTGAACATTTCTGGTGTTGGTTGGTGCTTTGTGTTAGGGGCGTTATATGTACTTTGGGGATTTAATGAACATGCTTACTCACATGCCATATATATGATGAAATGCTTGAACTTTTAAGAAATAAACTATAAACTAATGTTTCAAAAAGTGTTGATGGTTGAATTTGTGATACTATAGTACGTATACCTGTTGGTTTTCTTGTTTGCATCTGAAGTAATTTAACAAAAGCATGACAATTTTTTTGTTATTATTATACTGATGATGATTTTACCGGCTGGCATCTGGGTTTTGGATACTGTGTGTTTAATGTGTACGGTTACCGTATTTTAAGAATTGATAGCAAATCAAACCAATGAGGCATCAATGTTGTTGTTTTATTGGTTTGATAACGAGTTATCCAACTGTGTTTGGCTTATAATTTGGTTCTTATAACATTAGTAGTGTAGTGTGTGAAACTATATAGGACGGAAGATCCATTGCTATAGTTATTCTAAGAAGGTCCAACCAAAGCGTTTAGTTTTGAAGAGATGAGTTTTTCTGGTTTGAAACTGTCATATTGATAATAATTTGTTTTGGATGTTGACAGTGAGAAAAGAGGTGACTGCGAATCTTAATCCAAATCTGAATGGGTTATCTTCAATTTGGCAGACATGGTGTTAGGCAGATCATTAGATATAGAGATATCGGTTATGATAATGTTGTGGTAAACCCACTCCTGTATGCTTCCCAAGGGCTTCGTTTCAAGAGGAAACTCCAAGTCATCCTTACAACTGTAAATATTTATCTTGAGTTGTGATGCTTGTTTTATGGGATTGCATTTAATTCAATTTTCTGAAAGTTTAAATTTCCAATTTACAGGACATAGATAAGCTGGGAAAGGCAGGTGATACTGTCAAAGTTGCCCCTGGATATTTTCGCAACCACCTAATGCCCAAGCTCCTTGCTTTCCCTAACATCGATAAGTTTGCTTATCTTCTCAACGAGCAGCGCAAGGTCTCTTTTTTTTTTTTTTTCATTAATCTCTGTTTTACTTTATATATGTATGCTACTAATGCCGTTCACCATTAGATAAATTGATTTCCAGTTACAATTTTGTGTATTTTACTATGTTCTGGAATAAATTTTTAAATTCATGATATGATAATGCTGTAGATATGTGATCCTTAGGAGAACTGTGTCCTTTACATTTCTTTCTCTGTTTATGTGAATTTGTGTGGTTCATGTTGTCAATATTCTAAGCTTGTCTTGGTGCGTAGGCAGTCTACATAACTTTCTTCTCTGTATTCACCATTTGGCAGTGTTATGTTTTAAATGATTCAGATATATCAACCAACTGAAGAAGAAAAACAAGAAGATGTCACTCTAGTTAAAGAGTCAGAGGAAGATATGATGAAAGAGTATGAAAGAGCTGCACTACGTCTTGATAAAGCTAAGCTGGTTTGTAGTCTACTCTTTAAAGCTTTTCATTGCTGTTTTAGACTATTTCTGCCATCCTTTTTGGGGAAATTAACTTTATTAGTAAATTGTTGCTGAGAAAATACAGATGAACTGCCCTTAGATTTTTCCTTGTATTACTGATTAAAACTTCAATTTAAACTATGTTCGGTGATGATAGTCCAGAAGATTTTATTTGCTAAATTTCTGAAATAGAAATTTATAGTTGATAATTTGATAGTATTTCATTTTAAAACTAGCAAGTTGATATATATTTTTTTAATATGGGCCTGAATGTGATGATCTATTAGGTCTTGCGGAGGTTAATTGATGTTCAAAAAGCCAAGTCACGTGAATCTAAAGATGATCCCTTAGAGTTACGTTTTCCTGTGACAAAAGACAATCTAGTGGCTGAGGTAGTATTTGTTCTTTTTCTTTGTAGTTGAAATGTTTTGTTGATATTAGCTAAGTAAAAAATTAAGAAATAAGAATATAGTCTGTTATAATGTATTACCGTTGTCATTATTCAGAATATAATAGAGAATGATTGTAAGATATCGGGAAAATATTTTATAATATTATTATTATATCTTAAAGTATTTTGGAATATCGACCTCTAATGAATGGTTTTCATATTTCATGATATGTTTTCTTATTTAATTAGAATTTGAAGTCTAATATCAGTGTAAACAGGGATTAATATTGTCTTTTATTTCATCAAATCAATAGTCTTCTATTTTCTCCTTTCTTTCTTTCCCTACACTTAAGTTTAACAATTAACTTTTTTATATGTGTACCTTACATCTTTGATTAGATGGATTGCAGTTTCTTTCATATTACTGTTTACCCTACTACTCATCTTGACATGTTACTAAAACTAGGGAGAAATGTGCTTATTCTTTTATCAAATGAAATAGGGTTGTTTTAAGTATACAGGGAAGGGCAATGTTAAAGAGGAAAGAGGGAAAAGATCTCCTTGGCTTCTTGTAATATGACAGTGTTGGAAATGACGAATTTAAATGAAAATAATCTTTATTTGCCACATGAAGAATTTCTACTAAAATAATGCTTATTTGCGACTCAAATGTCAAATAGCTATGCAAAGATGATTGTTCTTGCTGGTGCGTTGTCTCTAACATCCTTTCTTATTCTCAAACTGAAAGAATCCAAGTTTGTCCTAGGTGTTAGTATTTCTTTTGCAAATCACATTTAATTTAATTAAACATTAGTTTCACATGACAGAAAATTAGGATTTATATTCAGCTCATTAGATCAAATGTCTGAATTACTAAAATGTATGCCAAATGTTTTCATTCCTAGAAGGGTAAGCTTCTTTCTTACTTTTTCTTTTTTCTTCATTCTTTCTCTGCTACTGACTTCTATATATTGTTCTAATGTAAGGTGGCAAGACAACTCTGCGTGAACATTGCACCCGATAACCTGCATCTTCCATCACCTTTATCGACAATGGGAGAATATGAGGTGCCACTTCGTTTACCAAGGTCCATCCCATTGCCAGAAGGCAAGCTTAACTGGAGTTTGAAAGTCAAAATCAGGAGTAAATAAATCACTGTCTTGTTGAATTCCAGTTCACAAGGGATGGAATTATTGTTTTATGCTGATAATCATCAAATTGAACCCGAGGATTAGAAGATTTTGACATGTTTTTATTTATAGAAAACAGAAATGGTGACACATTTAACAATGTCTTTTCAATATTTTCTGTTATCACTGAGTGAAATCTCATGTTCTTTGACATTCCTTTACATAAAGTTGTCTCATTGTCAAATCTTTTCAGGATTGCAATTGATTTTTTGTTAACTATCACTTCCAGTCTTGAACAGATCATTCAACATCAAATTAGAATCCTTAGGGGTTGGGGCTGGTTTGGCTTCCTAGTGTCTTGGAGAAGTTGCGGAGTATACATTCTTCCCAGGTGAATACCGTCTTCGAAGACTTCGCCATTTCCAGCCCTATGTACATAAAATCTGAGTACTTTTAAGTTAAGAAAATTTTACTTTGATAACCGTTTTTATAATAAAACCGTATGCCAACCGTGACATGGCACCTAGTTGACGTGGATGAGAGCATAATTGATATTTTTTCACAAACTAAAAACATTTGAATGTCCAAATAGTTGCTTAGCGAAGGGAAGCTAAGAAGTCCCAAAGGAATGAGCTTGCATAGGTCCCTTGTATGCACGTTAAAGAAAAACGTTTGTGGTTGAAAAAAGATTTACCGTGGTCTAGGTGGACGACCATCGGCGGTTTGGGTAAAGAATTAGGGATAATGTATACTTTGGTATGTTTAGCTTATGCTTTTTGTTTGCGATTTTAGGATTTGGGATGTTTTGCTTATGCTTTTTGTTTGCTATTTTAAGATTTGGGGTTGATATTTTGTTTAGGGTTTTAACAAATGAGTGAACGAAATTGACTTGGATTGAATAATTTTTTGGCATTGCAGTAGTTATGTTCTAAGTTGGGGGGATTTGTTTATGGTGGATATGTGGTTTTTGAAAGATGATCCTTGGATTTATCTAAAAGAGAAGAACACTAATTTGGTAAGTTGTGGTGAGATGAGGAGCGGTGTGGTTCATTGTTATAGGGGCACGTGTTTGTATCTAGAGATGGTGGGTTGGAGGTTTGGTCAAGGCTGTAACAAAGGGAAAATGTTTTTATAAGAAGTGAGAATGAGAGTGATTCTCGAGGGTCTAGAGGAGGAATTTTGTGGATAAAAGAGAGGATTGAGAGAGGGTCTATAGGAGGAATTTTGTGGATAAAAGAGAGGATTGAGAGAGAGGGGTTATAAAGAAGATTGAAGGTGGTGGGGATAGGTTGTTTGTTAGCAGAGAGGATGTTGAGGGGATTGAAGTGTGGGAGAGTTCTCGTTCTTCTGGATCCATTTCTGTTTTGTGACCAGGAATACACACACTTTCTTACTTAGGTAGGCTTTGATCACGAAAAAAAATTATGGAATTGGTTAGAGCTTAATTGTTATGCTCTTAATTGTTGTCAGCATTAAATGAATAAAAAGTAATTTATTTTGTAAGCAATGAGTAAGTCTCAATTTGATGCAACTTTTATTTTGTCATATTTTCTTTATTTTTTCCTGACTGGATGCTTATATAAATTTCTGATAATATTAATATATGGAAATACACAACATGAAGAGAAATACAACTTGAAGTTTTAAGAAAGGAAGTTTAAAAGTATTTACATTTCAGAAATCCTGTGCTTCAATTTCCCTATCTGATATGTAGGATTCACAAATCCTTTGCCAGCCGAAGAGAGTGTCTTGCCTCCCCAGTCTCAGATTGGAATACTGTAAGAAAAATAATATGATTCGCAATCAAATCATTAAAATATATAAAATCATATAACTCTAGTATATTGTTCTCATATTTAGCATTTCTATAGTAGTCTTCTATACATTACTATTTTTCATTTGTGTTTTTGGTCTCAGCAAAAGATTTAAAGTTATCCTAAGTGAAATTTAGCAGCAACAACAAAATAATAAAAATGACTAATGTGATTACTTTACAATTTTGTAATCAACAATCCATAGTGATTTTTGCAATGCTAAAACGTGATTACTAATTTTGTTCAAAAGCAATATAGATAACAATAGGGAAAAGTAAGTTGTAGAAAAATGTTTGATTTGGGAAAAAGAACTATATTATTGCGGATTTGTTAGAATTTTGAAAATATAAGAAATATAAAAAAAAAGCTTGTCATTTTATTTTATTCATATATACTATATATATAAAATAAAAGTGTTTTAAAATATTAAATATAAATAATATAGAAATCTTAATTTTGAAATCTAAATTAAATAAATATACTTTTATATTTAGGCAAAATCTATTTATAAAAAACCGAATGATTTCTCAAAAACTAATTTAAATAATAGATATTATGAAAAAATACTCTGGATGGGATTAACAAATAATCCATTAATACTCATATCACCATCTCCCTTAAAACTTAGAGTTTGTGTTGTTTGGTAAATGGCTATTACAGAGTAAAATATTTGCAAGATGAGAAAATTATAATTGAAAAGGTAAAGAGATATTGTGGAAAATTAGTTAGCACCTGTTGAAGAAGTAGACAAATTGAAATTGCTCCACATCTAATTTTGATTCATCTTATTATAAAATATTCAATTGTCGAATGTGAGTAATCTTTTCCGAGTCTTCGCCTTCTGTATTCTCACAACACTGTTTGAGCAATGGACACCATCTGATTACAAGAGATGAGATGGATTTGGGGACCCTCTTGTGGTAAGCATTGGAGGTTGGGACAATCATAAAGTCCGAGAGAGGAGAGGTGGCAGAGACCCTTATACTCCAGTTTTCTAAGATTTGGGTAACCAACAATATCTAGAGAGGTGAGAGAGCGTGGCAACAAATCTTCATCAGGATAACACTCCACACCCACCTTTTTAATACACAAGTTTTCAAGACATGTGCTGACATCCAAGGTCTCTCTCAGGGAGGTGATCAGTTTAAACTTGAAAGAGACATAGATTTAACATTTGATACGTCTGGGAAGGTCTCCACTTTCAGACAGTCAATTATCTCCAACACAGTAAGCGACGGAAGCAGGATCTACATACTAGGAAATGATTCAAATTGAGGACAATTATAAATTATTAATTCTTTGAGATGATTATGAGCCTACTCCTCGGAAATTCTTAGTTTTTGGCACTGTCTCAGTCGAAGAAAATTGAGCTTTGAAAAGAAATGTAGCGGAAAGATTGTGAGAGAGTGAGAGGAATCATCAATCGTCATTTCTTCAAGCATATCGTAATGGGTAACTGGAATAATCACTAGTGAACATGCATTAATGCTCAATAATGGGTCCATGTTGTTTCCGTTAATGATAAGCTTATCACAATTCCGTTAATGATAAGCTTATCACATTCATCGATTGTTAGTTTTTTTAAATGAAGAAGTTGTTATGACATACTTTTCAGCTTGGGACATCGACACATAAAAAGATGTTGAAGACATGGAAAAGTAGTTTTACATTCCTATTCTTCCCATTCCTTCAAGTTTTTTAATTCCAATGTTTCTAAGGATAGAAATGAAGAAGAGCTCCCATAAAATTCATCACCAATGCTCACTATTCCATCAAACCTTGTAATTATGAGGCTCTTCAAAGATGACAAAAGTCTAAGGGGAGGCAACGATAGGCAATATTTACAGTCCTCCAATCTTAAGAACACCAAATTTGATAATGAATTATCAAATACCCAAATTGGAAATTGTGTGCCACAATAACTACGGATTGTTAAACGTTCCAAGTGTTTGGAATGTTGTAGATTCTCAAGTACTTTCTTTTCTTTCCTTGGATCATTAGGGATGTTGTCTGCCTTCCAGTTTAACTCTAGCTCCATAAGGTGTTTCTTTTTCAAATTTGCTTCTAATGCATCCAAAGGATTCATAATATTCTGCACCTCATTAATTGATAGCCTTCCATGAAGATTTAGTCCTCCCAGCTGCTTAGTATTGAGCTCACTATTTCTATCCACGAAAAATGTACTTAGTACTTGAAGATTCTTCAATTATCCAAAATGCATTGGCATCTTTCTCACTTGTGTAGTTTTAAATTCTAGGCAACGCAATTTGGTAAGTTTATGCAAATCTAAGGGCAACTCCTCCAGATTTATACAAAAGTTCAACTTCAGTATTAGCAAGTTATAGAGCAAACATATTGAGTCGGGTAGTTTTTGTATCTTAGTATAAGAAAGATCTAATGAATAGAGACGTTTAAGATCACCTATAGAATCTGGGACCTCTTTAAGGTCCCAACACCTATAGAAAGGTAAGACGCGTAAAAACTTCATCTGGAACAAATCATGTATCGAAATCTTGAATTGCCAATGAAAACCGCCAAGGAAAGTTCTCCCAATTTCTGTAATAGGAAGAAATGAACGAAGTCTTTTAGCATTAGTTAAACTTCCTAAACCATCTAAACATTTGACGTCATTGACCGCAAATGAAAAAGGATGCGTTGCTTTCGGTACACTTCGGCCTTTATCAAATTTCAACCTAAAACAGAAATCCCCACAAACGTATTTTGCCAAATCATTTAGAAGGTCATGCATCACGAAATGCCTTTTGACTCTTGTTTCAAACCTTTCGGTGCTTGATTGTTGAAAGAAAGATCTTAACAATAGATCATTAAAGTAGTATTCACCAATTTCCTCTGGATTTCTAATTTGTTGTGGGCACTGTAGAAAGTTTTCGGCTATCCATAACAAAATTAACTCCTCTTTAACAAACTCATAATCTTTGGGGAATAAGGCACAATAAGCAAAACACCTTTTAAGATGAGAAGGAAGGTAGTGATAGCTCAAAAATAGCACAGGGATAATTTCAGTGTCTTCTTTTGGTAAGTCCCATATGTTGCTTTCCAATATGCTCTCCCAATCTAAAATAGATGACTTTGTGTGCAATAGGCATCCAATAGTTTTCAAAGCTAGAGGTAATCCCTTGCACCTCTCAACTATCTTTGTACCAATCTCCTTTAGCTCATCATTCAATTCAAGATTACCATCTTTTGACGCGTGATTTTTAAAAACTTTCCAGCATTCATCCTCTCCCAATTGCTTTGGATGATGCACTTTAGACTGTATGTTAAAAGACTTCTTTCAACCCTAATTCAATTTTCTTGTTAAATGAACTGAAAGTAGCATTGAAGAATTTTGATACCTTGTAAGCGATGGTTTGAGGTTGAGATTGAGCTTCTTCCACTTGGCATCTAGTGAGTTCATAGTCTATTTCACCCAATAGATCCTCTGCATCAAAGACAACCTCTTTAAAAGAAAAAAGCCATGCTTTCACATGTGGATCTCTGAATTGTTTTTGTTCTACATCATTAGCGATAGCATTGATGGAGTGCAGCATGATGTTCAAATTGGCGAGCAGCTCATCAAGTTTTCTTCCATGAAAGAAGTTAATAAGTTGAGGAGAAGCGAGCCTCTCGAAGGCAACCTGAAGAAAAGCAGAAAGAAGAGCACCACCAACAAATTTTGCTGCCATGGTAGGAGTTGGAAATGGAGTTAACGATGTGTAATTTGAAATGGAAGTTTACGAGACAGTGATTCAATGTAGTGTGATGAAATGAGTAGTTAGCTAGTTTACAAAGAAGGACATTGAAACTTAGTGTTTCTGATAAAAAAATGTTGACAGCTTGGAATCCATGAATGGATGTCTGACAATACTGTAAGCTAAAATGAATAAATTACCACTGACATCTGACTTGCCATATAGTATTTGAAACCAAAACTTTATATGGCGTAGTAAACTTTGATTGCTTGGATATTATATTCATGCAAATTTGTTTGATTGCTGATGCCGATACTTTCTTTATTCACTTAATTGGCTGTCATGAGATAATTAAGCTAGTTTAGTATAAGCAGTTGGTAAGTTTTAATTACCCAAGATTTGATTTATTAGTCTTTGTTTTGTCTACAAGCAGAAGAACCCATTTGAGAAAGGAAAAAGTTTTTTTGCCAACCTTATGTGGCATCCACCCTTTTGCCACCCGCAGACGTGGTAACTTATCCAACGTGGCTGAGGGCATAGTTGGTATTTGGTTGACAGAGTGGCTTAGGGGTATTATTGTATTTTACCACCCAATTTGAAGGTTTAGAAAATATTTTGTGTGTTTCGCGGGGAGTTGAAGAGACGTGAGGCAGAGCATAGGTCTACCCATAGAAAATGAGGAAGAGCATTGAGGAGGGTGGACAACGACAACGACAAAGGGGGGTATTTAGGGTTTTGGGTACATCGCTTTTTGGGGAAGGAGACCGGTCAAGGGCGATTGGTCGAGCAAAGGAGGCGAAGTGAAGGAGTATAACGACGACGACGTAGGTATTTATGTTCTTTTACGCATTTCATTTGTTGGTTTTTCACTGCTTTGGTGGTATTGTTGTGGTATTGGGAATCATTGTTGGTGTATGGGAATGATTTTTGATTTTCATCGTTCATTTGAGAAAAGAAATACAATGCTTACATTGTAGGATTGATTTGCAGGAAAAAAATAATGTCAAGTGTGGAGAGTTCTTCACAGGGACATGAGCTATGCGTGTGTCATTTCTGTTACCCCAAATATCTGGGTGCTGTAAATAAGTTGTTAACATTAGAATAGAGGCATTGCATTTAAGGTACACCGTTTGGTTGGTTTACTGTATTGTCTGATGAAGTTAGAATTAGCAGGATTCTGTTGAGAGAACTATGTAGAAGATGGGTAGAGAAAAGAGATGGATTTATGATTGGGTGTGTGTTTGTGTCATTTACTTTGTTAGATGTTTGTGTGGCATTAGGTCTCAGAGTTTGTGGGTTAGATGTAGATTTAGAATGTGAAAATGATGATAGTGAGTGTAGGAGTTTATTCGGTGGTGGAATAGTTAAAGTTAGCATGGTTTATGATCAACTTGTTAGATGTGAGGCTGATGGTAGGCCTGGGGATTTTTGTAAGTTATATATTTTGTTAGGTTTATTTGAATTCTTGTTTCCCAATAGAATGGGAAATGTGTATCCAAGTCTGTTTCAGCTTGTAGATAATTTAGTTGAGCTTTCTAGTTTTAATTGGGGGGCAGCTGTTTATACATATTTGGTGAAAAGTTTGTGTAGAGCTTCTCGGTCTATTCAGAACGAACAATGTTCGGTTGTTCGTGTGGCTGGATGTGTTTTCATGTTGTAGGTAAATTTAAGTGCTTAATGATGTTCATTTACAAATTGTTTGTGCTGAAGTTTAATTTGTGATTTATAATTTTATTGTAGTTATGGGCTTTTCAACATGTGATTTTCCGAAAGGAAAAAACTAGAATCGAATTCCCTAGAATCCTTCATTGGAAGGATGTCAAGGTTGGTGACAACGAGGTTGAATCAGCCATGAACACTAACATTGTGAGTTTAGTTGTGTTAATTTGGTTAGAATTAGTTATGACCCATTTGTTTTGTCATTAATATTGTTGTTTTGTTTAAATTTTTTGCAGGTAGTTTGTAACTTATCATTGTCAAAAGAAGAGTGTCATGAGGAGGTTGTGAAAGAAGCCTTCAAACTTGAGATGGTTCAACTTCACGATAAGAAGAAGATTGAAGAAAAACATACACAGATCTTAAATGAAATTTCGGAATTGAAACGTCTATCTCAACATCAAGTATCATTGATAGATAGATTGGAAGCTAAAATGAGGGATCTGAAACTGAGTTTTGTCGAACAAGAAGCCAAATTTTCAAACAAATGTCAAACTGCTGAAGTAGGTCCAGTTGAAGATGGTGAAGCAGTGTTTGAAGAAGCTGTATTTGAAGGTGAACCAGTATTTGAGTGTGGTGTTGAAGTTGCACCAGCAGTTTCTAAAGAAGGTGGTGTGGAACGTCAATGTGAACAAAGTCAACTGAGCAACATGTACACGCGCATGAAGGTTGACCCCCGAGCGCGAAAAGAAAGTTTTCTTTGTAAATCGCCCTGGATTGTATATTATAGGAAAAGAAGACGTCAGTGAAGCCACCGAAAGAGGGCTATGTAACAAATATAACATTATTATTTTGTATATTTTTGATACAGTTGAGTGAAAATATAGTTTATTTATGTGCATTATTATTGAAGAATGAATATTTTGGATGTAAAGTTTGAAAGAGGTGTTAATATATCGTTCTGAAGTTGCTTACATTGATGACCTTACGTAAGCCCGAATTGTGTGCCATCCTTGCTGTTTTGTTAGAGATTTTGTTGTGTGTGTGTTCACTCCCACCTTGTAAAACATGTCAATATTTCACTTGTGCAAGGTAGAGGTGTACTTAATTGGTTGATTACATGTGTGGTCAGTAAGTCATGTGCAATTACACACCTAATTACATAGTATAACACAGTTTGTGTTTGATGTGGTGGTAACGGCTTCTCAAGACTCTCCAATCCTTACTTATGACAGTGATAAGGGGTTTAGGGATGAACAAATGGAACACATGTAAACATTTGGAGTGTGGGTTTAATGGGTGCACTGAATTGGTTAATTCGATGTGTGGTCAGTCAGTAATGTGCAATTACACACATAACTACATATTGTTGCACACTTGGTATCTGCTTTGGTGGCAATGACTTGTCAAGAAGGTCCATTCGTAACTTTTGCCATTGGAAAGGGGATTTGAGTATCATGGAATGGCACGGAGTTAAAGATTTCAGTTGTGGGTTTAATGGGTGAACTCATTTCGTTCATTCGATGTATTGTTGGTTAGTAATACGCAATTACACACATAACTACATACTGTTACACACTTGGTATTTGCTGTGGTGGCAATGGCTTGTCAACACTCTCCAATCCTTACTTTTGCCATTGCAAAGGGGATTTGACTATCATGGAATGGCACAGAGGTAAAGATTTGAGTGTTGGGTTTAATGGTTGAACTCATTTGGTTCATTCGATGTGTGGTTGGTTAGTAATACTGTTACACACTTGGTATCTGCTTTGGCGGCAATGGCTTGTTAAGAGTCTCCATTCCTTACTTTTGCCATTGGAAAAGGGATTTGAGAATCATGGAATAGCACGGAGTTAAAGATTTCAGTTGTGGGTTTAATGGGTGAACTGAATTGGTTAATTCGATGTGTGGTCAGTCAGTAATGTGCAATTACACACATAACAACATACTGTTACACACTTGGTATCTGCTTTGGTGGCAATGACTTGTCAAGAAGGTCCATTCGTAACTTTTGCCATTGGAAAGGGGATTTGAGTATCATGGAATGGCACAGAGTTAAAGATTTCAATTGTGGGTTTAATGGGTGAACTCATTTGGTTCATTCGATATGTGGTCAGTCAGTAATGTGCAATTACACACATAACTACATACTGTTACACACTTGGTATGTGCTTTGGTGGCAATGGCTTGTCAACACTCTCCATTCCTTACTTTTGCCATTGCAAAGGGGATTTGAGTATCATGGAATGGCACAAAGGTAGAGATTTGAGTGTTGGGTTTAATGGTTGAACTCACTTGGTTCATTCGATGTGTGGTTGGTTAGTAATACTGTTACACGCTTGGTATCTGCTTTGGTGGAAATGGCTTGTTAAGAGTCTCCATTCCTTACTTTTGCCATTGGAAAGTGGATTTGAGAATCATGGAATGACACGGAGTTAAAGATTTCAGTTGTGGGTTTAATGGGTGAACTCATTTGGTTCATTCGATGTGTGGTCAGTTAGTAATGTGCAATTACACACATAACTACATATTGTTACACACTTGGTATGTGCTTTGGTGGCAATGGCTTGTCAAGAAGGTCCATTTCGTAACTTTTGCCATTCGAAAGGGGATTTGAGTATCATGGAATGGCACGGAGGTAAAGATTTTAGTTGTGGGTTTAATGGGTGAACTCATTTGGTTCATTCGATGTGTGGTTGGTTAGTAATACGCAATTACACACATAACTACATACTGTTACACACTTGGTATTTGCTGTGGTGGCAATGGCTTGTCAACACTCTCCAATCCTTACTTTTCCATTCGTAAGGGGGTTTTAGTATGATGAAATGCCACGTAATGATTTCAGTTATGGGTTTAATGGGTGCACTCATTTGGTTCATTAGATGTGTGGTTGGTTAGTAATACACAATTACACACATAACTACATACTATTACACACTTCGTATTTGTTGTGGTGGCAATGGCTTGTCAGCACTCTCCATTCCATACTTTTGCCATTACAAAAGGGGGTTCAGTATCTTTAAATGCCACACAGGTAAACATTTGAGGTGTGTCACACATGTAAAACCTTATTTATGGTTTAAACATAATAACCACGTTCATTAATAACTTAGGCTTACAATATTCATGACCAAAGTTAATAGTTTACAATTACAATTTCCCAAATCCGCTAACATTAATGATTACCAAAATTCAAGGTTCAGACATACATCGATGAAATTACATTAAAATGAAGTATATTTCTTCCAAAATGCAAAGACAAGGACTTCACGATCGTTGACTGATGTCAATTCCCATTTGTTACATTTTCAACGTTCTCCACCAATTCAAAATGCTTTGGATCTGGATAAAAAAAATAAAGAAACATATACTTGATTTCAATGTCAAAAAATAATGTAGTAATCTTTCCTACTAATTGAGACCGATAATGAGGTAAAAATTCTCAATATACCTACAACTGATCATGTCTGAACGACGGGGTGTGAACCTCTAAGTAGTTCGTCATTAGGAGGGCTAATGTCAGATCTGAATACCTAAAAAACATTGTTACTTGCACATCAGACATAACAGTTTTAGCCTAAGTAAGACATGATTTACTATTAATATGTTTATTATTCCAAAGGTGTACCTTGACAATGTTATTGACAATTATGTTGAGATAAAAAACCCTTCGATGGGGACTGTAAACTTTGACCTATGAGAAAGCAAGAACTAACTCAGTAACCACCAAATAATATGACATTATCAATATGAATTACTTACAAAGACAAGTACATTTTTTAAGAGCAACACAGATCCAACAACTATGTCACTTCCAAATTCAGGATGTTGTAACACTTTGCGATGAAATGGCTTCATCAATTGCAGTAGGATCCTGTACGGTTCACAAACATTAAAATTTTGTGTACTCATGGTTAACAAAACATATGCTGTATATAATATGGAATGTTAACCTTCACTGTGATTTTCATGTCCCCTAACCCGTTTGGTTGACAGGCTTTGACAATGCAAGGGAGTAGTGACAGTTCCATTGACGTTTTCCCCTTTGCCAATGGCGTAACTTGCGTTGTGGTTTCCCCATCCACCAACCTTGAGAACAAAATGAACCGAAATGAGGTACATATCTGGATTTACTGTTGATAGTTAAGAAATTACCATGAAAGACAATGAACTTTTCGGCCCTTTCCCAAGCGTTCGCCCCAAAGTCTCGACGGTGGGTTTTGTCACCTAATTCCTTCAGAAACTGTTGTGTGGTCATTCCATTATTTGAACTTCGATTTAGCAAAACAACTTGTACATTTCCAGTGGGTCCTGGAATGAGTGGAGTCTTAGAGTTACAACGTTGAATGAAGCTTTGAAGATCACTTGTGTCTATATCAAGCTCCTCAAAATTTTCCATTGACTATGGCTGGGTCATTTCAGCGCAAGAACCCGATCCTATTCAATTGATTTACGGTTGGCGTTTGAGGGATATGAATCGTTTTGGGTTTACCAGCATCCTGCAACGTCTCACCTGTTCAGGGTTTGTCAATCCTTATTGGTGTATGACCTGTACAACATTTAATGCTTTACGTGAGGCAGAAGGCAAAAGATCTCTTTTTCTGCCCTTGCAGCCCAAAAGCGTTTAAGTGCAAATAATGAAACCCTTTTTAAATTACCAATATGTCCTTGTTTTGGTAAGTCATCATTGTGCACTATTCACCGTCACCTTTGTTGTCCGTCGGAATCCTTAGACTTCCAATGAAATGTAATCATAACGGATGGGTTGGTTTACCTTCAAACATCTGAAGTAAATGCCCGTTATGTAACCCGTTTTCCTTCCCACCATCTACAGTTCACCAACAAAGGTTCAGTGCCTGCATTAGGTGTTGTTCTACTTGTCACCAAACCCACACCGACGACCATTAAGTTCATTCAATACTAAGGTGGGCCACAACACACCACGACTTAAAGCAACCACAACCAACAAAGGAAAACAGGTTAGTGTGTATTTATTGCGCTTTTAATGACAATATGAATGTAACAATGACATTGAGTTAGTGTGTATTTATTGCGCTTCTAATGGCACTATGAATCTAACAATGACATTGGTGATTCGGTTACATTTGTAATAAATGCTCTTAATAATAAAACAGTACCAATGATGTTAATAAATGGTTGTTATTTACATTGAATACAGATCCGTAACATTTTTTTTTGTAGAAGTTGTGTGATTTTCATTTAACTAAAACTGTATGCTTTAACATTTGTGGTTGGAATGTCCATTACCAATATACTGTTCAAACCTAAATATTGCATTAAATGTACTTCACTCATTCTAGGGTCGTTTAATGTGAAAATTAATTTTTTTTTAGGAAATGGACTTTTCCATCTTAGCAGTTCCACCAACTCATGAGGAGTTGTATCCACTGACATATATCTCTTCAAATGATCATGACGACGTCTCAAATGATCTTCCTATTAACCTTTCCAATGATGGTGTAGAAGTTCAACCTGCTGTTGGAATGTGTTTTAATAGTGCTGATGATGCAAGAAATTTTTATCGCAAGTACGACATTCAAAAGGGCTTTGGAATAAGGACAAGGACTTCAACAAAAGGACCTGACAACGAACTTAGGTACTTACTATTAGTGTGTGCAAGAGAAGGGACATATGTTTCATCCATTCCAGCAGAGGTAGCTACAAAACCCACTTAGTCAGTTAAATGTGGTGCACACATAACAGTTGGCAAAAAAGATGGGAAATGGTTTATTATGTCGGTTATCGACCAACACTCTCATGACTTAAGCCTAACAAAATCGAGGTTGTTTCGTGGAAATAGACAGATCAATCTTCAGGCGAAGAGGACAATTGATATGAATGATGAAGCCAGTGTGCGGGTAAATAAGAGCTATAGGTCGTTAGTGACGTCAGTTAGAGGATATGACAACATGAAATTTACTGAGAGAGATGTACGTAACTGCATTGGTCATCAGCGCAGGGCATTGTGTAAGCATGGTGATGCTAAGGCCTTGTTAACCTATTTTTCACGCATGTCCCAACTGAATAAAGATTTTTATTTTGAGATAGACTTTGATGAAGATAGTCGGATTCGCAATGTCTTCTGGGCCAATGCACGAACTAGGGCTGCATGCAAATATTTTGGAGATGTGATTTCTTTCGAAACAACCTATCTTACCAACAAATATGACATGCCATTTGCACCATTTGTGGGTGTGAATCATCACAGGCACTCAATTTTGTTAGGGTGTGGGTTATTGTCATCTGAGGACACAAGTTCCTTTATTTGGTTGTTTGAATGCTGACTTCGATGTATGTCCAATCAACCACCAGAAGGCATCGTGACTGATCAATGCAAAGCGATGCAGAATGCAATACAATGTGTATTTCCAAATACAAGGCATAGGTGGTGCTTGTGGCACATCATGAAAAAGATACTGGAATAGCTACAACGGTTCGGATAGTACAAGGATATGAAACACATGATGAAGACCGTGGTGTATGAGTCTTCGACTATTGCTGAATTTGAAAGGGAGTGGGCTGGATTTGTAACCAAATATGAATTGGGTGGTCATGAGTGGTTGACAAATTTATATGAAGAACTACATCGGTGGGTTCCTTGTTATTTGAAACAACATTTTTGGGCTGGAATGTCAACTACACAAAGGAGTGAAAGCATGGACGCCTTTTTTGATGGTTATATTAACTCTAGCACTACACTCTAGCAGTTTGTTCATTAATACGACAATGCCTTGCAACACAAGGCAGAAAAGGAGTATGAAACTGACTTCGCGTCCATGAGTAAGGTTATTCCTTGCGGATCTCAATATTTACTTGAAAGACAATATTTACTTGAATACACACATGCTAAGTTCCAAGAAATCCAAATGGAATTTAGGGGGAAAATGAATTGTGTTGTTGACAAACTATTTGTGGAGGGTCATGCATGTAGGTATGATGTTGTCGAGGAGGCAATTCACCATGGGAATCCAGAACACAAAATTTACATTGTAGGCTTCAATTGAGCAAACATGAACATTAACTGCAACTGTTTGCTATTTGAGTTTAGGGGAATTGTTTGTCGCCACTCACTACTTGTATTTGCACAGGAAAGGGTTACTAAAGCTCCAGATAAGTATATGCTATCTAGGTGGAGCAAAAATGTGCGTAGGAAACACGCGTACATTAGAGCATCATATGGTTCAAAAGTCAAAGAGCCACATATTGAACGGTACGATGGATTATGTAAGAGGTTTTATGAATTAGCAGAATATGCTTGTGAGTCGGAGAAGACAACAGAGTTGCTATATCAACATTTGAATGCGTATGACTGTACTAAGACATGTAGGGAAAATAGTTCAAGAAAGAAGAAGAAAACGATGGATACAGTTTTGTGTGATGATGACAGAAGCCCTAGCTCACCCGTGCCAAACACTGTTGATGTGGATACTTCAATCCGCAATCCTAATGTTGTTAATTGAAAAGGCAGGCCAAACTCTTCAAGATTGAAGTCCAGGTCTGAGGTATTTGCAAAACGAAAGAGGACAACTCATGCTAAAATCGTACAGACAACACCTGGACACGTTACATACTCAGATGCCAATGTTGGTAATGAAAACCAATTCAAGACAATAATGTTCTCATATAATGGCAGCCAACCGGTTAGAAAATGTTTTCAAGTGATTGTTTTTATGTTTGTTAAGTTATATACCGTTGACTGTGATGCTCTCTAACATATTTTCTGTCTAAAACAGGTCTCACCTATGGCTGGAGTGGGTTTTATGTCACTACTGAACTCAGTATACACAAACGCTCATAACAGAGGGAGTTGACATGTGTTAAATTGTAATGGAGTTTCCCTTTTATTTTGGTTCGATGTAACAGACTTAGGTTTATGAGCTACCACTTGATGTATTGATCTAACTTTCTTAGTAATTGTTAAATGTATTGTTTAGACATATATAAAACATATTATATTATGCAGTGGACATATTATCTGTGTAACCCTGCCCAATTAAGTGTGTAATTTTTCATTATTCGCTGACCATTACTCGCGAGTAGAAACGAAAGTTAAAATGTCATACAGTGTGACACCTAACACTGCTGTGAGAGTTATTCATCATAAAACATGCAGCCAATGTGTTAAGTAAGGAATCAAACTGTCCCATCTCCAATTGCCAGCACTGGACATACTATCTGTGTAACCCTACCCAGTTAAGTGTGTAATTTATCATTATTCGCTGACCATTACTCACGAGCACAACGAAATAGTTAAAATGTCATGCAGTGTGACACTTAACACTCCTGTGACAGTTATTCATCATAAAACACCCTGCCAATGTGTTAAGTAAGGAATCAAACAGTCCCATCTCCAATTGCCAGCACTGGACATACTATCTGCGTAACCCTGCCCAGTTAAGTGTGTAATTTATAATTACTTGTTGACCATTACTCGCGAGTAGAAATGAAATAGTTAAAATGTCATGCAATGTGACAGTTAACACTCCTGTGACAGTTATTCATCATAAAACACCCTGTCAATGTCTTAACTAAGGAATCAAACAGTTCCATTTCCAATTGCCAGCATTGGACATACTATCTGTGTAACCCTGCCCAATTAAGTGTGTAATTTATCATTATTCGCTGACCATTACTCGCGAGCACAAACAAAATAGTTAAAATGTCATGCAGTGTGACACATAACACTCCTGTGACAATTCTTCATCATAAAACACCCTGCCAATGTATTAAGTAAGGAATCAAACAGTCCCATCTCCAATTGCCAGCACTGGACATACTATCTGTGTAACCCTGCCCAGTTAAGTGTGTAATTTATCATTATTCGCTGACCATTACTCACGAGCACAAACGAAATAGTTAAAATGTCATGCAGTGTGCACTTAACACTCCTGTGACAGTTATTCATCATAAAACACCCTGCCAATGTGTTAAGTAAGGAATCAAACAGTCCCATCTCCAATTGCCAGCACTGGACATACTATCTGCGTAACCCTGCCCAGTTAAGTGTGTAATTTATAATTACTTGTTGACCATTACTTGTGAGTAGAAATGAAATAGTTAAAATGTCATGCAGTGTGACAGTTAACACTCCTGTGACAGTTCTACATCATAAAACATGTTGCCAATTTGTTAAGTAAGGAATCAAACAGTCCCATCACCAATTGCTAGCACTGGACATACTATCTGTGTAACCCTGCCCAATTAAGTGTGTAATTTATCATTATTCACTGACCATTACTCGTGAGTAGAAACGAAAGTTAAAATGTCATGCAGTGTGACACCTAACACTCCTGTGACAGTTATTCATCATAAAACACCCTGTCAATGTCTTAACTAAGGAATTAAACAGTCCCATCTCCAATTGCCAACACTGGACATACTATCTGCATAACCCTGCCCAGTTAAGTGTGTAATTTATCATTATTCGCTGACCATTACTCGTGAGCACAAACGAAGACAACAATTAAGTAACAAATTGCACCACCATTTTTAATTTCACAGAAAATAACAACTCTTTCATTGCTGGAAATAATTGTACACAAAGTTCAACACAGTAAAACCTTAAACCAAGTACATATTACAATTTACAAACTAAACTTCATAATGTTCTACACAATGTATAAACTTCTTAAAAAATCAACTAAAGTTATCATCACAGCTCATATAAGCTTAAAACCCTCCATGACAGCTTGTCGACAAACATTGTTATCGTGAAGGATCCATTGACAAACAAGATCTTGTCGATATGCTTGAAGTTCTTTATGCACAAAAAAAATTACCATAATACATTAAGTCAAATAATGAAAAATATTAAAAAATCATAGTCCAAACAAAAAAACACATGTAAACTTAAAAAATTAGATACTCACCTTGGTGAATTTTGGCATGGTCTTCCCATTAAACCGAGGCACACCATCCTAATATTCCATACATTTAATCACAATCATGCCGCAATCATACCTGCACATCCTTAACAATTAGTCCAAAGTAAAACACATATAGTAGCCTATATTTAACAAGGGACATATAGTAACTCACAGATTTGGTTGACAAGGGACATCTTCATTCACGATCATGAGTGGAGGACCTGGACGACCTTCCTCCAGCAACCACAATAGATGGTGGAGTCGACTTGCCTACAAACATTAAATTCACTCAGAAAATCGTATACATAAAATTAATATTGAACATGTACAATTACCACTGCATTGTCCACTAGTGCACGAGATCCATCATGGTCACCGATAGAATCAATTACAAATAATTGTCTACTCGTAGACTTTAGCATATAGCACCACCAGTGCCCATTACAAAGTGCTGGAAAAAATACCTACAATCCGAACAAGACAACGTCATTATCACAACAATTGTGTGTAATAAACTTGTTTTAAATATAATGGGATACGAACTTACAAATTCACAACCCAACACGAGTTCCAACTCCAATGAATGATGAGCAAAACATAGTTTGTAATCATGATGATTCCATGATCGACATTTAGACTTCTCCATATTCATCTCATTAATAACGTGGGTCTAAAAACCATTAACAGTATATTACTTGCAAAAACATTGCTCTATTGATACTTAAAACATAAAAACAACCAAATCAATATCACATACCACTAACAAAGGACTAATGAAAAGTCTATTCACACTTCCTACGATGTTCAACTGGTCAATGGTCATGACGCATGTTGCAAACCACATAACCTACAAAACTTGATCAATTCGTTATTTACAACTAACTACGCACAACAAAATGATGAAAATTCACTAAATTTACCATATTGTCAACTCGAGCCCTTGGTTGAAGTGAAGAAATGTTCACGTTAGTGAGCATTTGTCTACCAAAATGAACTACAAGCCTATGTAAACAACAACAACTTCACATAAGCATATGGTTAATATAAAACTCATAAACTTTCCCTTTGACAAATATATTTCCAAACAACAATCAAAGTACCTGATAGACTCATTCTTATGTCGTTTTGCAGTGACAAGCTTATACAACCTTCCAAAATCAAGACCGGCAAATCGTACGGTATAGTGAACATACGAACGGATGGGTGTTGCTGCTGGACTCCGAGAAGATGTTCCCACACCAGCCACATTTCCTCCATCATGAATATTGTATTCGAGGTACCCACCAAAGACCGGTTGTGGAGTCCAAAAATTTTCACCCTGCTGACCCATTTTAGGATCCTCAAGACCCATAGCATGTCCCTGCTCAGCCGTAGTGCAGTTGTCGTGACTCATACTATGTCTCTCTTGACCCGAACAAAATAATGATAAGGCATCACACATCCTGGGATCCTCATCAACCATATTATGTTCGTCATGATACATAGTATGTTGGTCGTCATACATACTAGGTTCATGATGATACGTTGTAGGTTCGTCCTAACCCATACTATGTCCAACATCACCCATATTCGGTCTACCCATACCCATACTGGTTCCCGCCTCACCCATACGGGATCCTTCCCTCCAATAGTTCTTCATCTGCTTTCTCAACAGACGCATATCTTCCTCAATAGAGGCAATGCGGGCATAATTGGTATTAATTATTCCTTTGCATTCATATTGTTGGGCCACCATCCCCTCCCAGTCGTGTGAGCATGTAATGTTTTCAGCCCGACTCTGTGGTAAGCTTTCAACACGTACAAACTCAAGTGATTCTCGTACTATGTCCAAACTCCCCTCTTCTTCTGTTACCCCCACTCCCAAACAATCTACAATGTCGGGGACATTTTTGTCAAGTAACCATTTCAATTGAGAAATAAGCATAAACTGAATATAAACCTCGTTATATAAGAATACAGATTCAATTCTTGAAGACCTCATTGTCAAAGAAGGATAGTCTACAAAGCGTGGAAATGAATTGAGCGTACCCATGCCAACGTGTTGAACAACCCACAACTGTTCAATACAAAAACGGTGCATCAATAAAATAATATATTAAACTAAATATAAACTTCAACAATAATACATTGACCTGTAACACCGGCACACAACTGCAGAGGTACATCCCCTGCAAATTCTTTTGGTGATGAAAATTGTAAGAACATCTATCTAAACTACTACTTAACATTGATAGGACCGCCCCACCCCAATTATATAAATGAAGGTCCTCCAAACTATCTAACAAATAAAATAGAAATGTACAAACAGTCCTAGTAGTTCTAGGAAAATAGAATACAACAAAAGCAAGCAATATGTAAAGTCTGCAAAAGTCATCTACATTTTTTTTGGAATTTAATTTTTTATCATTCAATTTTTCAACTATACTAACGACGGTAATATCCTCACCATTGAACAAATTATTTACCAAACCTAAATTATTATCATTAAAACTAACCTCTTGACCAGTTATCCCTAGGCCTAACCCCATACACACATCTAGACTAGACAGAGGAACTAGAAACTCCCTAATTCTAAAGCTTTGGTCATTGGGAGACCAACGACTGACCAACTCCCTCAACAAAGGACAAGAAATGTTAATTGGTTGTGTCATCCGAACAAGCCATTTAAATGGAGTTCTCTCCAACTTTGCCCTTTGAAAATCACGTAGCTTGCTGTTCACTTCAACAATTACATCAATGTCAACTCGGTGAATAACTTTGATCTGCAATATCATAGCAAACAAAATTAATTCAAGAAAGCAAAACCATTTCTTTATTAACAAACTTTAAATGCAAGAAAAAGTCATGAACCTTTAATCCATTTTTATCAACATCGGAGCTTCTTGCGTTAGACCTTCTAGCAGCCATAACTAGTTTAGAATGAACCTCTTCAGTAAAAGAATTCAGTACCTATACATTATGGAATATTAAAAATGGAAAAATGTTCAAAACTGCCATCACAAGCATTCAACGTTGAAAAATGTTTAACAATGTCAACTTAAGTGTGTAATTGTGTTACAATTTCTGACCCCACATCCCACACATTCTTTTACATTTAACAAAACAGCCAATATCATTAACACCATTGATAGTTCAGAACTGTTTAACCCTCTATACTTAAGTGTCTAACTGTGTGCAACTTTCTGACCACAAATCACAGGGGCAGCAATTATGTGCCAAACTCACCTCCATACGTCAAATACTACCAGTTTTCCACATACAGTCTTGAACCCACTGTACTTAGTCACCGCCCCTCACAACAATGTATACGTAAATAACACAATACAAACATAACCACAAATTAACAACTCCCATTACACGAAGACAGACAAAAATCTGACAACATACCTGCCACGTTTGTAAATGACAAGATGGGTCAATTCAAAAGGAAAACTGATTTGGTGGGTGGCTGCGGCTGATTGCAAATGTTGAAAACTCAAATGGAATGAAAGTGAAACTCAATTGTTGGGGGCTGCGACGCTCAACGGAGGAAAATGAAAGGGAACTTGTAGATGGGTGGGGGACTGCGACGCTCAACGAAGTAAAATGAAAGGGAACTTGTGGGTGGCTGCGACGCTCAACGGAGGAAAATGAAAGGGAACTATGGGGGGTTGTGGCATTCAACGAAGGAAAACGAAAAGAACTTGTGGGTGGCTGTGGTGCTGAAACCAAATGAAATAAAAATGAAACCCTAAATTTTACCCTAATGCCATGCTGGATAAAATTTGCCGCGTAAGTCACGAGTGGCCACATTAGTGCCACGTACGGTTGTAACCTGGGTGTAATGCCACCTCATGTTATCAACCTATAATTACTCTTTGAGAAAAGGTTTTCCACGATGGTGCAAAGTAAATCTATTTCTCCCAAGAATCCTTCGTAAAGAACGATGATCCCCCCATAACTCCAAGCTACAGAGCACTCTTTCCCAAGTCGATGCCACATGCCATAACGTTTGCACTTCATTGCCTTCACGATTTTCATGAAATACATTTGGTGGAAATTCAATTTCAATTCTGAATATTGAAAATAGAAATTTTGCTTGTAAATTAGAAAATTAAAAGAAGAAACCAATACACAAAAAAATTATATGGACAAAAAAGTTTATAAGAATAATCTAAAATGAGCATGCTGCTTGATTTTCGATCCCTGTAAAATTACTTCGTTTTATTCCTTCTAATATAATATATCCATTTTTCTTTCCTACAATTTTTGGCTTATTTTCAATTGGTTGTTAAATATTTACTTTTAGATTGTGCGTGACTACAAGTGATTTTACATTTTTGTTTTAGTTTGTAAAATAAATTCATAGTAGCATGACACTTTTTCTTTGAAGAGTAATACTAGGAGCAAGTATTTCAATTACTGACAATTATACCTATTAATTTGTCAATTTATTTTACCTTTTTATTCATTATAAATGTGAACGTTGTTGATAAATACAATACCATATTCAGATTCTTTGCTTTCAGCTCAAAATATTCCATCATATTTTTGTTTTCCCTTCTTTCCTATCTTAATTTCTCTGTCATAAAATCCAGCATCAGTCCATTTAAAAAGTATTTGATATAGAGTAAAAATAAGTTGGCAGCTCAAAGAAACACCTTCCAAAAATATTGGTTAGTAGAATAATCTCTCTTTTGCATATCTGATTCGGTAGATTCCTTCTCTGGCCTGTTTTTATATGCTTTCAAGTGCCTTGAGAGGCATAAGCAAGTGTTGTTTCATAAATCTATAAGAGTTAGAAAACATGAAACGCTCACAACTACAAAGGTCACTTACCTTTGCTAGAGACTCCTTGTCCCCTTGTTTTAAAAAGGATAGTGAATCAAGAGTGATCATTACAAGCATTTGAGGTTCGGGCACTTATGAAGGATGAGAGAGGAGAGGTGGAAGAGACCCTTGTAGTCTAGTTTTTTAAGATTTGGGCAATCATAGATTCTTAGAAAACGAGAGCGTGGCAGCAAACCTTCTTTCGGAAAAGACTCCACATTCATTTTTTCAATACACAAGCTTTCAATACATTCCGACTCCTCCATTCCTTCATTTCATAGAAGTAATATTTTTCTAAACATGGAAATGAAGAAGAGCCGCTCCCATAAAATTTAGCACCAATGCTTACTATTCCATCAAGCCCTGTAATTTGTAGGATCTTTAAAGATGACAAAAGTCTAAGAAGAGGCAAACATGGGCAATATTTACAGTCCTGCAACCTCAAGAACACCAAATTTGATAACCAGTAATCAAATATCCAAGTTGAGAATTGTGTACCACCATAGTTACTTTTTGCCAGAAGCTCTAGGTTTTTAGAAGGTTGAAGATTCTCGAGTACTTCCTTTCCTTTCCTTGGATCATCAGGGATGTAGTTCTTATTCCATTTTAACTTTAGTGTCACAAGGTGTGTTTTAATTTTTAATTCCATTGCTAATGCATTCGAGGAACTTGTTATATTCTACCGCTGCTTAATCAATAGTCCTCCATGAAGATTGAGTACTCCTTGCTGTTTGGTACTGAAGTCACTATTCTTACCGACAAAAAAAGTACTCAGCACTTGAAGATTCTTAATCTTTGCCACCTTTGAACGAGTAAATTTAAGGCAACTTGGTGAGTTTATGCAAATTTAAGGGCAACTCCTCAGCTTGTAGCAATAATTCCATTTCAGTATTAGCAAGTTATAGAGCAAACATGTCGAATGGTAGTTTTCGTATATTAGTTATGAAAAGGTCTAAGAAATTGAGATGCTTAAGATCACCTAGAGAGTCAGGGACCTCTCAAGACTAGAGCACTTAAATAAAGATAAGACATGTAAGAACTTAAACTGTGAGATGAAATTATGTATTGAAATCTTGAATTGCCATTCATAACAACCTAGATAAGTTCTCTCAATTCTTGTAATAGGAAGAAATGTACGCAACCTTTGAGCATCTGTTAAACTCTCAAAATCATTAAAATATTCAACGTCTTTGGCTGCAAACAAAAAATATCGGATTGTTTCTGGTATAGACTTTCTTTTATCAAATTTCAACCTAAAACAAAGATCTCCACATTCAGATTTGCTAAATGGTTGAGAAGATCGTGCATAACAAAATACATTTCATGTCTGCTTGATTGTTTAAAGAATGACCTTGATAATAGATCATGAAAGTACTGTTTACAAACCTCTTCTGGAAAAAGTTTTCAGTCATCCACATTAAAATTAAATCGTTGATAAGCGTTAATTATTAGTGATTTTATGCAATATTTTGTGTTGATTTTATTATTAATTCAGTTGATTTTGTTATTAATTTAGTTGATTCTGTTATTAATTTAATTAACTCTTGATTTTATTTCGTATTAATTATTAGTTTGATTTTATGAAAATTTGGTATGATTTTGTTATTCAATTATGTTTAATTAGAGATTTTGTTTCCGTTTATTGTTTATTTTATTATTTAAATTTGTTTTAATTAGAGATTTTGTTATTGATGCTGTTTCAATTAGAGATTTTATGTTATTTATTATTGATTTTTTCTATTTAATGCATTTTATTGTGGAAAGAGAAAATTTTGTTGAGAATTAGGTTAAATCTAGGGGGAGAGAGATTAGAGGCGCTGTAGTTGAGGAAAGGAGCAGAAATAGAGCATAAGTGGCTTTTCGCTTAAGCTAAACACACAGCCTGGGCGAAAACCTAAATTGGAGATGTCAATGTTACTGAAGGCGTGACTTACGAAATAACGGCCGCACTTTGACGTAATTCAAGGGGCGAAAGTTATAAAAGAGAGGCTAGGTCAAACGTATCGGGGGATCCATCATCTAGCACTCTTTGGAGACTTGGGAGGCAGCCGTTGTGATCAATATCTCTTCTTTTCTTTTTCTTTTGTAATTTCATGGCTACCATGCATAGCTAAGTCTCTTACTCTTGGGATTGGATGTAAATTCTCTTCTTCAATTGCACTCTTAATCTTAGTTTGATTTCATTTAATTCAATACCTCTGTTTTACGTTTCATTCCTACTTTGATTTATTTTAGATTTCTTATTGTGACTGGAAAACACTTTTCAAAATCAGAACTAAACGTAAATGCACTGCATGTATAAGTTCAGGGATGGATTATAGTGCAGTGACTGTTTATAGCAACTAATCTTAATGTTGATTAAATTATTCTAGTAACAAGGGATAGAAGCTAGGTAATTTGGTTTATGAAATTCAATGCTAGAGGAATCAGGTTGAAAAGGCTTTTATTTGCACAGATTGATAATTGGAAGTAATGATATTGAATTAGGTTAAGAGTGTACACGAAGGAGAGTATTACTATTCAATCCCAAGGCCTTTATTACTATTGATTTTATCACTTTTATTATTAATTGCTTTATTGTTACGTTCTTTAAATTTCCCAAACAAAATCATTATTATTACTTGTTCTTGTTCACCATACATTGATACATATTCAGTTTCAATCAAATTCCGTTCCCTGTGGATACGATACTCTTCTTACTTACTATATTACTTGAGGACTCAATACACTTGCTGAAAAATCCGTTATCAATCGTTCTTAAAAAACTCGTAATCTTTGGGAAATAAGGCACAATATGCAAAGCACAGTTTGAGAGGAGAAGTTGACAGCAGAAAGCCATGCTTTCACATTTGGATCTCTGAACTGCTTTTGTTTTGCATCATCAGCTAGAGCATTGATGGAGTGCATTATGATGTTCGAATTCCCGAGCAACTTCTCATCAAGTTTTCTTCCTTGGAAGAAACCTACAACTTGAGGAGAAGCCAGCCTATCAAATGCAACCTGAAGAAAAGCATGAAACAAGCTATGAAAAGAATAGAGAAGAAGTAGCTATGGAGAAAGCGAGGTCATATTTGAAGGGAAAAGCTGTGTAAGCTAGTTCGGAGCCTAAAGAGAGAGAGAGAAAGGAGATTACTGATGAGGATGCTTTTGAGTTTCAGAAGTTCATCCAACAAAGTGAGTACAAAGTGGTGGATCAATTGAACCGAATGCCAGCAAGGATGTCTTTGTTGGAATTGTTAATGCATTCAACTTCTTATCGGAAGTTATTAATGAAGATCTTAAGCGGAGCTCATGTGGAACGAGATCTCTCATTGGATAAATTTGAAGGGATTGTTAGTCACATCACTGCTAACAATTACTTAACTTTTACTGAGGATGAGATACCTTCAGAAGGTAGAAGCCATAACAAAGCTCTTCGCGTTTCGATCAAATGCATGAATAATTTTATATCACGCGTGCTAATTGATAATGGTTCATCTGTGAACGTAATGCTGAAAACCACATTGAACAAATTGCCTAGTGATGGGATTCATCTACGTCCTAGTTCCATGGTGGTGAGAGCTTTTGATGGCAGCAAAAGAGAAGTTATAGGGGAGCTAGAGCTACCAGTACAAGTCGATCCGTGCACTTTCCAAATTGTATTCCAAGTAATGGACATATTACCAGCGTACAGCTGCCTGCTGGGAAGGCCTTGGATACAAACGGCTGGGGTAGTAGCATCTACTTAGTAGCATCTATTTTGCATCAGAAGCTAAAATTTGTAATTGATGATAAATTGATTATAGTTTCTGGAGAGGAAGACTTGGTAGTATGTGGATCCACATCCACTCCCTATATTGAAGCTACGGAAGAAGCTTATTTCAGGCTCTGGAGATTGTTAGCACAACCTATGTGGAACCCTTCAAGGTGAATCCATGTTTGTTTAGTGCATCTTTGATGATGGCCAAGACTATAATGAAAGAGGGGTATAAGTATGGTAGTGGTTTGGGCATAAATGGTAAAGGATCTGTAATGCCACTGAAATTGGTTGAAAACAAAGGGAGGTATGGTTTGGGATACAAACTTACTCATGCTGATCGAAGGACAATCATTGAGGAAAGAATTGAAAGAAGTCGAGCCAAGGTAGAAGGTCGGGAGTCGAGAACTAAAGAAATTCACATGTGTAGTATGGATCAGAGTTTCTACAGCGCTAGATGGATCAATGTTGATCAAGTGGCAGCAATCAAGCAGAGGCATGGAGATCAGAGCTTCAATCTTGTGCACCCTTGTCTTCCTGATGAAGAAATTGGCAATTGGGAATCTGTAGACATACCTGTGGTGTTTACACGTGACGAAATATATGACGATGTTTGTTTTGAAAATAATTATTCCAATATTTTGTATCCAAATTTCGCGGACCCCGATGTTAATATGGAAAATGATGACTATGAAGAAAATTGTGAACCCTCTCCAGAATTGTTGAGATTAGTTGAACAAGAAGTCAGAGAAATAAAACTGCATCAAGAAGAGGTTGAAATGATTAATTTGGGAAATAAGGGGGAAGAAAAGAAAGTTAAAATTGGAACTAGTTTGATAGAAGAAATAAGACAACAATTATATACTCTTTTGAAAGAGTTTAAAGATATATTTGCCTGGTCGTACGAAGATATGCCTGGTCTGGACCCCGAAATCATACAGCATCGGTTACCGCTTAAACCAGAATGTCATCCGATTAAACAGAGATTGAGAATAATGAAATCAGAGGTATCATTAAAAATAAAGGAGGAAGTGAAAAAACAATTCAATGCTGAATTTTTAGCAATAGCACAATATCCTCAATGGGTAGCAAATGTTGTCTCCGTACCAAAGAAAGGTGGGAAGGTTCGAATGTGTGTAGATTATAGAGATTTGAATAGGGCTAGCCCTAAAGATGACTTTCCTTTACCACATATTGACACATTAGTGGATAATACGACTACGTCATCATTATATTCATTCATGGATGAATTCTCTGGATATAATCAGATTAAAATGGCACCTGAAGATATTGAAAAGACTACTTTTATCACTTTATGGGGCACATTCTGTTATAAAGTAATATCTTTTGGGTTGAAAAATGCTGGGGCAACGTATCAAAGGGCAATGGTGACTCTTTTTCATGACATGATGCAAAAGAAATTGAAGTTTATGTTGATGATATGATAGCTAAATCTGCATCTGAAGAAGAGCATCTTGTTAACTTGAAAAAATTATTTGAAAGGTTACGAAAGTACAAGCTCAGGTTGAATCCGTCTAAATGCACTTTTGGAGTAAGGTCTGGAAAGCTCCTAGGGTTCATTGTCAATCAAAGAGGAATAGAAGTGGATTCAGATAAGGTACGTGCTATTCTGGAAATGCCACATCCTCGCACAGAAAAGGAAGTTCAAGGTTTTCTAGGAAGATTGAATTACATTGCTAGATTTATTTCCTAGCTAATCGCCACTTGTGAGCCAATTTTCAAATTGTTACGAAAGAATCAGGTGGTAGAATGGAATGAAGATTGTTAGATAGCATTCGATAAAATTAAGCAGTATTTAAGATAACCTCCAATATAGCGTCCACCAGTCTCTAGAAGGCCTCTTATCCTCTATCTAACAGTATTAGACGGATCAATGGGTTGTGTTCTCAGACAACATGATGAAACGGGGAAAAGAGAGTATGCCATATATTATCTGAGTAAGAAATTTACTGATTGCGAACAAAGATACTCTGCATTAGAGAAAACCTGTTGTGCATTGGCTTGGGCAGCAAATCACTTGAGATAGTATATGTTGAGTCACACAACATGGCTAATCTCTAAGATGGATCCAATCAAGTATATTTTTGAAAAGTCTACTCTAACTGGAAGAATAGCTCGTTGGCAGATGTTGTTATCAGAATTTGATATTCTATATGTCACTCAAAAAGCTATTAAGGGTAGTGCTTTAGCAGAATTTTTGGCTCATCAACCCGTAAATGATTATCAACCTATGCAACCTGAGTTCCCAGATGAGGACATTATGGCTCTGTTTGCCACGAAAGAAAGTAGTGATGATGAAGGGAAGTGGACTTTATTCTTTGACGCATCCTCTATGCATTAGGACATGGTATAGGGGCAATGCTTACCTCCCCGGAAAAACAATATGTACCAATGACTGCGAGACTGTATTTTGATTGCACAAATAACATAGCAGAATATGAAGCTTGCGCTATGGGGATCCAGGCAGCCATAGACTTAAAAGTGGAGTGTTTGAATGTATATGGTGATTCAGCATTGGTTATCCATCAGATAAAAGGAGAGTGGGAAACTCGAGATCAAAAGTTGATTCCTTACAAAACATATATTAAAGGAATGATTGAACACTTTGAAGATATAGAGTTTCATCATATTTCAAGAGAAGATAATCAGTTAGCTGATGCTCTTGCTACTTTATCATCCATGTTTGTGATAAGTCAAGAAGAGGATATGCCAATGATTAAGATGCAAAGTCATGAAGATCCAGTATATTGTCATTTCATTGAAAAAGAGGTGGATGGCAAGCCATGGTACTTTGACATTAAACGATAGCTCCAGAATTGAGAATATCCAGAATCAACCACTGAAAATGATAAGAGAACGTTGAGAAGGTTAGCCTATGGTTTTGTACTAAACGGAGATGTTCTGTATAAACAAAATCATGATATGGTGTTCCTTCGATGTGTGGATGCAAAAGAAGCCGAGTTGATATTGCAAGAAGTACATGAAGGAACTTTCGGAACACACATGAATGGGCATTCTATGGCTAGGAAGATACTAAGAGCTGGTTATTTCTGGATGATAATGGAAAATGATTGCTGTAAACATGTGAGAAAGTGTCAGAAATGTCAAATATATGCTGATAACATTAATGTATCACCAACTACATTAAATGTTTTATCTGCACCGTGACCTTTTCCATGTGGGGTATAGACGTCATTTGAGCTATTGAACCAAAAGCATCAAATGGACATCGATTCATATTGGTGGCCATTGATTACTTTACAGAATGGGTTGAAGCTGCTTCTTATGCTAATGTGACCAGAAAAGTAGTGACAAAATTCATAAAGAAGGGAATTGATTTGTAGATATGGAATTCCTGAAAAAATTATCACTGATAATGCCACTAATTTGAACAATCAAATGATGTCAGAGCTGTGTGAGGAGTTCAAGATTAGGCATCATAATTCTTCCCCCTATCGGCCAAAGATGAATGGAGCGGTTGAAGCGGCTAATAAAAACATAAAGAAAATAATTCAGAAAATGGTGGTAACCTATAAAGATTGGCATGAGATGTTACCGTTTGTCTTGCACGGATATCGCACTTCTGTGAGGATATCAACGGGAGAAACACCTTTCTCGCTTGTGTATGGAATGGAAGCAATACTACCATTCGAGGTGAAAATACCTTCTCTCAGAATATTGATGGAGACCAAATTAGAAGAAGCTGAGTGGATTCAAGCAAGATATGATCAGCTCAATCTCATTGATGAGAAGAGGTTAGCCGTTGTATGTCATGGACAATTATATCAAAATAGAATGAAAAAGGCATTTGATAAAAAAGTTCGTCCGCGAGAGTTTCGTAAAGGAGATTTGGTGGTTAAAAAGATCATATCTGTTCAAAAGGATCATCACGGTAAATGGATGCCAAACTACGAAGGTCCCTATGTTGTGAAGAAAGTTTTTTTGGGAGGAGCGCTAATTCTCACAAGGATGGATGGGGAAGAGTTACCATTACCAGTCAACTCTGATGTAGTTAAAAAATTTTATGCATAATCTGATTCCATAGTCTGGGGAATGTAATATTTATGGAAATATTGAACTTTGTGCGAAAAAACATTGGAATTGTATCTGCGTTATCTTGTGGTGAAATGAAATTTTTCTTATGTGTTTTGTTATTGCTAAAAGAAGTACACACCATAGGTTGTCTTCAAGATTTTCCAAAGTTCTAAAGGATGTCGTGGGATGGATAAAAAAAAAGAAAAATTGCACAATAAATCATGTTTATGGAATCATTGAATTTATTGAAAAAAAATAATAAAGGAAAAAGTTTTGACACAATCTTAAAGCTTGGCATAAAAAAAAGAGAATTAAATTGAACTTTTTAAGAGGTAACATATTAGCATGCATATGTCTTAGAAATCTTTTTGAGCCTTCCTTCATCTAGCCCCAAAGAGAAAGGATTTGTCTAAATAATCTGCAGTGTCAATCATCAAAATCTAGAATGAGCATCACACTGGGGCAATCGGTTGGTGTTTTCATATGGTTAATCTTAATTTCAATCTCTTTTCCTCAGAAGCATTCGAAAAAAAAGAGATAATAAAAGTCCGTTAGATTGAAAACTTGCAAAGGGCAATCTGGGCAAAAGATAAGACGATAAAAAGAGAAAGAAAAATGACAAGTTGAGAGTCATTGAAATTTGTTGCAGGAGTTAATCTCTCTGAAAATCAAACAATCAAAATTCAAAATAATATATGGCCATGTTTCTTCATCTTGAAATATCAATAAAATTCCATTGTACCTTTCTTTGAGCCTGAAAATATATATATTTCAAAAATATCGTAAACAAGGATCATCAGCATGTTGAAAGTCAGTTTAGAATACATATCAAAAGCTTCTTGAAAGAGATCAATCCAAGAAGGAGTGCATCAAAAGCTCCTAAGTCAAAACCAAAGAAAATAATTTCAAAAGGAAAATGTGTGTCAGCAATTCGAACAAATGATGTTATCAAAAAGAAAAAAAAAAGAATACGATCTCGGCAAGAACATGAATTGTTTCTCACAACACTTAGTTGATGACTCTTGTTTAAAAAAAAAACCCACAATCGTTTTTTTGAGCCTCTATATCTTTTTCCTCAAAACCTTTTAAACCCTGACCACGTTACAAGCCACATAAAGTTCATATTGATTGAAGAATGATTGTTAATGATTTTCACAAGGAATAGCCTTGCAACAAAGGAATGTGACTGCCAATACAAGTCAAGTTTCAAAAAAAAAAATGCTTTTGATGAAGAGGATGATACAAATCTGCCAACTGAACAAGATCAAAATAGTGTTAGAGAAACACCAACACTGGGGCAATCCTTTCTTATTTGTGTCTTTTCCATATTTTTCTCTATCCAAGGACGAATTACTTTTTGTCATCCATATTTTAAAACTGGGGACACTTTCATTTGGTTCAATCAGTATCTGTTCATTTTCTTAAAGATGCAACTTTCTCCACATAAGTTGCATTACCCCAATTTCTCACTAAATCCATTTTTATTCATCTAACTCAACAACATTGGCAATCCCTTTGAACCTTAATTTCCCATTTCTGTCAAAAATTAGGGCAATTCTGTTGAATTCATGATCAACTCTCAAAGAGTATGAAAGATTCAAAATAAAGTTGCACCCATTGCCTATTTGGAGTTTAACATTTCTTTTCCATATTTTTGTTCATCCACCCATTCTGACACATATTCATCAAAATGTTAAAGTCTATCACATTTACAACTCTCGTGTCAGGCATTAAGGTTTGTGAATACCTTTTTCTCAAATTCAAAATTCAATCCCAATGAATTCAATGATTGCATAAAAAAAATATTTGGTTTAAAGAGAGAAACAAAATTGCAAATTAAAATCCTCATGCATTTGAAAAGGCAAAATAATTTTTTTTCATACATTTATATGAGCAGCTTCAAATAATAAAAATAAAATCTCATGCAAGTCAAAATTTCATGCATTAGCATAGAGTCATGCATTCAATTCATTCAAATGGATAAATATTCAAAAGAGTTTCATGCATTACCATGCATTCATAAATGCATTCATGTATTCATTCCCCAATGGAAAAAGCAAAATTGTCAGGCATTTTTAAAAAAAAAATTCTCATGCATTCATATATGCATTCAAAACAAAAGCAAATTATAAATTCTCATGTATTTAACATGCATTTAAATAAAAAACAAATCATAGGTTGAATTTTCAGATAATGGTTTCATGACCCTCTGATGCAAGGTCTTGATCTTTCTTTACTTTTTGACTCCCTGCAGAAGCAAAGTCATAATTATTCTTTGATATGTTGATCCTTTGCAGAAGCAAGGTCACATTGGTTTTGGCACTTGACCCCTTGCAGAAGCAAGGTCTTGGCCATTCTTTGATTTTTGACTCCCTGCAGAAGCAAAGTCACAATTATTCTTTGTTATGGTGATCCTCTGCAGAAGCAAGGTCACATTTGTTTTGGCACTTGATCCCATGCAGAAGCAAGGTCTTGGTCATCCCTTATTTTTATGTCGTGTGCGAAAGGACTCAAAGTCGTATCCACACTTTACTTTTCAGCTCGTGTTGGAAAAATGTCTCAAAGTCGTATCTCCACACCTTACTTTTCTATTCGTGTGAAAAAGGACTCAAAGTCGTATCTACACTTTAATTTTTTGTTCGTGTGCGAAAAGACTCAAAGTCATATCCACATCTCCAGTATAGGTGCGTGACCTTCTCGGCTCAGTCCAAGGTTCGACCTCACTACCACCAAATCTCAGTCTTCTTTTAATTTTTGCAGATACCCGAACGAAATCATTGTTTCTATCTTTACTTAATATTTACTTTGATAATATGAAATTTCTTCGACTTTTCATATTATCCGGTAAAACTTAAAGTAAAGAGGGACAACTGTCAACACCCGATTTCGTCCGGTTAAATAAATAATTAAAATAAAAATATAAAAAAATTTGATGATTTGGTTATATGAGTTATGTTATGTTCAAGACTGTTCAAGATTGATCAAGAGGTAAAAGATGAGTGAAAAAATAGATAATGAGATATTCCAAAATACCTCTCTTTAAAAAATAAAAAAGAAAATAATTAAAAATAAATAAAAGAATTAGAAAAAATACAAATTAAAAAAAATTCCTCAACTATCCGTAACTACTGATCATTTTGAGAGAAAAAAAAGAAGGAGGAAAAAAAGAAAGAGATGATCACTAATAAAGCGAGAACACGTTAAAAAATATTGAGAAGGAGAAAAAGAGAAGATTGATCCTCCTAACTTACTGTCCACACTCAGTTTAAAACTGAGAAGCAAGGAACATTTAGAAAGGAGGTTATCATTCTTGAAGAACCAGTACTAGTACAGGTATATTTTGTAATTTCTAAAATTTTGTATGGTTCTCAAAGATTGAATCTGTAAGCCTGTATTTTTATCTTCTTATGATTTTTCATTTTTATTTTTATTTTTTCATCATCTTCATGGTTTCATTTCATAAATAAATGTAAGGATATGGAGATAAAGAAACAAAAATGTTATTTTTTGCTCTTCATGACATTTTTTTTTTTTATTTTTACAAAGTCCTGGATTCAAAACTGGCATTCTGAATTTTAAAAATAATTAAAAAAATCTACCACCACCTTCCCTCTTCTCTCATGCAACAGTCAAGAACCTAAGTGAGTACCACCAGCAAGCATGTAAAACACAACTCAACCACCTTGAAACTATTTCCGCAACCACATAATACCCTTAACAGCCAAGCCACGAGTCACCAAAAAATCATCGTCGGTGGCCACCACTCCATAATCACTCCGTTTAACACCTAAATAACTCTCAAACACGCCCAAAACCGCATCAAGCCTCCGCCTGCCTTATCGCCCCTCCCTGCACCTCCGTCGCGCCTTGCCACACCTTCCTGCACCACCGCCCCTCCCTGCGCCTCCGCCGCCCCTCCCCGCACCTCGCCGCACATCCCTGTATGTCCGTCGCACCTTGCCGCACCCCGCCGCACCTCTGTACGCCTCCGCCATTGCCGTCGCTCCTTCCTCATAACCCCCAACAGCCTTAGATTCACCATCGGTAGACTTAACATATGTTTAAAGGAAAGTGGTGGTGGCTTAGGGTTGCGATGAGGGTGGCTTAGGGTTTAGGAATTGGACCCTTTCTGTTCACACCCCGTTGTTTTCATAGTTGCACTCCCATTTTTGCATTTAGACATCTTTGCCCTGATCTAGCTTAAAAAAAGCTTTACCCATTAATTGCTTAACACTTTTGTTTTGATTTATACACTACTACCATTTTTTTATATAATAATTCACCTCATTTTCTTTTTGACTTAAATTTTATTTTCTTTTGATTTTATTTTATTTATCATTAAAAAATATATTAATTAATAATAAATGAATAAATAAATAAAGTTTTGAATGAATTCCTAAATGGTTGTCCGCATCATGGGATTTAATTTGAAAGATTTGAATATTTTTTTGGATTTTTAAATAAAATTTTGAATTCCTAAATGTCCGTCTGCGTCATGGGATTTAATTTAAAAGGATTTAATTTCTTTTGGATTCTTAAATGAAATTTGAATTCCTAAATGGCCGTCCGCGTCATGGAATTTAATTTAAGAGATTTAATTTCTTTTGGTTTTAAATAAAATTTGAATTCCTAAATGGCCGTTTGCGTCATGGGATTTAATTTGAAAGATTTTTAATTTCTTTTGGATTATCAAAAAGGTCGTACGCGTCTAATGATATCCAAAATGAAGTTTTATAAAAATAATAAAAATATTAAAATTTTTAAATAATTAAAAAAATCAAACCAACAAACAATCTTATCTAAAGAACTATGTAACCCTGATTCTCCCACCTTGATAGAGATACGTAGGAGCAAGGTTAAACCTTGTCGGGCCCTTTTTCCAAAATAAAAAATAATTTTCTTTTTTTTTATTTGTATTTTTGTCTTTTTTTTCTTTGGAAAAATAAACATTTTACAAAATCACACTTATTTTACTCGTTTAATTAAAGGTACCGTCTTATGACGGGCATTGTGGGGGTGCTAATACCTTCCCCATACGTAATCGACTCCCGGACCCGAAATTCGATTTTCACAGACTTGCTTATCCTATTCTGGTTTTTCCATAGTTTTCCATATAAACTATGGTGGCGATTTCTTTTCTTAAATTTTTAAATTATTAATTTTTCTCTTTTGGATCGTTGTTCCCGTTGTGACCCCGGTTGTGACAGAGAGCCTCTAGTGCAAGCTTCTCATTCTCTATAAATAGATGTGTAGGCTCCCTGTATTTTAAGCTTGATTTACTTATTGACATGCTGCACATTTTTCAGCACATTAGTCAAGTTTTCATTTGAGTCTTCTTCTCCAAGAAGCCTTGAAGAACCTTGAAGGTTGGCCCAACCTCCTCCAAGTTCCCTTGCATCAACTAGTTCATCTCCATTTCTTAGAAGCTCTTACTGTAGCTTTTCCATTGCCTCCACTTTTCCACGGTTTCTTTTGCTTGTTCTTGTTTCTGATTCCATGAATAGCTCCTTTCATTCATTTGATTCGATGCCAAGCTTTTCTTCTACGCTACATAAACTTGTAGAAACCTGAAGGAGCAAAACGCATCAAGGAGTCTTTTATCATTTAGTATCATGAGCTTAGGTCTTTAAGAAATGAGTTCTTCATCCCTTTCACTTTTCTTTAGTTGTTCCGTGTTGTTTGTCACTATTTTTTTTACATGTTTTCATTGTTTTGTACGATTAAAAGTTGTGTTTGTGAGTTTATAAGGTTCAAATCACTTTAATCTTCTTGAACCATCCAATAATCAATTATTTAGGTGTTTTATTGTGTGTACTGCAAGCCTTTGATGTTTTTGAGTCTTTGTTCTTGATTTTAGTCGGTGTATTTTCTATGTTTTGGTGTTAGATTTGCTTTTATTATCCGTTTGTATATGTCAAGTCATGTGTAACTCCAAAATTGTCATAAAATCCTTAGGTTTGTGCTTGTAGACTAGGTGTTTGAATAAATGTCTGTGAAAGAAGTTGTTGAACAAAATGTGTTTGATAAAATGTGTCAAAGAAATGTGCATTTTCTTTTTTATTCTTCAGTGGATTTGATTTCATAACTCACACTTTGGATTTCCATTTTTTAAGAAAGTTTAAAGTTAGTCATGACTGAGGGGAGTGATGATGGCGAGTTGAATAACAACCAAGCTATAAAAAAGAACTGAAGACTGTGTTTAGGGTTTTGCGAATATTGGGTAGGTTGATTTTACTGATGTGAAATTTTAGGAGACAAAAATAAATTAAATGGGAAATAAGAAACAATAATTAAAATAATAAAACAATAATAAAATTAATAACGATTATATAATATAGTCCCCAATTTGGCAACTAAATTTTTATGACTAAAAATTTGATCATTTAGTCATTAAATTACAAAAATAAATTATGGTCACTAGTTCCATCACTATTCAACCATTTTCTAATAGTGGTTTTGGTTAATTTTTTAAACCTAAATCAATATCCAATTGAGACCCAAATGAAGCGCACTTAAAATCCTACAAATTATAAAGAAAATACATCGTATAATTTGTACAAAACTAGAAAAAAAACTTAGTGTTATACTATTTAAATATAGAGTTTTCTTCCTTGAAACATCATCTTGCTGTATACTTTTAGCTATAGGTTTTGTGACTGATTGATCTTAATCAATTAAAGAGAGTAAGAAGGGTTTTTATGGCAAAAAAACAGAGATTGTGAGTTTAAATGAAAATAAAAAGATTGTGTACTGTAAATTCATACTTAATAAAAACTTGATTGGATTGTATTGGTTGAAATTCCAACCTCTTTAGGAATTATCAATGTCAACATTATCGTAAAAAAAACTATGTATCATAGTTAGGAGTTTAATGTTATTTGTTTTAAATTAACTAAAATGATTAAAGATAAGTGAATATATTGGAATGAAATAGTTCTAGTATAATATGCTCTTTTTTTATAAGGTTTTTAGACATGGTTGTTTGGTATAAATGCAAAACTTTATGGATAAAAACGTTCAATTAGCTTTCTTTGTTTTGATGATAAAAATATTATTTTGATTAGAAATTCAACATGAATTGAGAACTTTAACATTAAGTAAAAATAGTAACATAAATAATATATCAATAAAAAGTATACACTTATTATCTTAAGATTTTGAATTAAAGATGATATTTTCATTTCTTATATAAGTTTATTTACAAGTCATCAGTGTTAAATCTGCCTGATGTCTAAGTTAACAAGTAATCTTGGTCTAGTTGACGCTATCCTAAGCATAAGCTAGGTCGACCTTATGATTGGCATCAATTAGGCCGACACTTTCGTGAAGCTCAACTCAGTTGACACAAATAAGTGTCCTCTTGGTGTCATCTAACCTAACGGTATTTGCGTTCTTTTAACTATTCGACATTATTTTGAAATAGCTTTCAGGATATAGTGCCAATTGGACGAGATAATATTGCAAAAACTGTTATTCTTAATATGAAAAATATTCTTAGTAATAAAAAATGATTCATCATCTAATAAAGAATTAATTCTAGGTAAAGATGAATGATAAGTTAAATAAACACTTCATCCTTATTTTAGAAAGAGATAAAAATTAAATAGAAAATAAGAAATAATAATAATAATAATAATAATAATAATAATAATA
>Ga0209700_100744_pt1 | contig 64754 bp, 32 predicted proteins | sample SiratroredBW_FD_187528 | JGI IMG/M metagenome (GOLD analysis project Ga0209700, IMG submission 187528) | Root nodule microbial communities of legume samples collected from California, USA - Siratro red BW (SPAdes) (version 2) | ecosystem: Host-associated > Plants > Roots > Nodule | place: USA... | reverse complement strand
TTTTTTTTTTTTTTTTATTTTTTTTTTTTTTTTTTTTTTCTCTCTCTCTCCCCAACACTTTTTTCTTTTTCCTGTGATGCTCTTTTGGGTCGTTTTCAAGTTTTGTCTGCTTAATTTAAGCTATTGCGTTCTGCACCCCATGCATTGAAGCTGCAATCCCTAGGATGTGAAATGTTTAGTTTATCCTTATCTTCTCCACTTCGTTTTCCTTTATCTCCTCCACCTGACCTGCACCCCTCTCCCCCCCTTCTCCTCATCTCAGCATCTATGAATTCACCCATATATATATATTTTTTATTTACTTCTATGTAAGTATGGGAAAATTTTAAAAAGGGATATTATTATATATTGAAATAGAGATGATTATAGGTATTGAAAGAAATATTGCACATTTGTGTTTTCAACTATACAATTTAAAATACAAAATTTATGCTTTCTATTGTTCAATCCAAAATATTGGTATTTTATGTTTTGAATTGTATTATTTCAGAGCATCTCCTCTTAGACGAGAAAATAAATTTGGAAATTTAAAATCTATGGAAGTGCGGTTTGAAATTATGGGGAGCAAGATTCGGACAGCTTCTTTCCCACCTTCATACAACAACTAAAAATATCATTTTTTTTTTCATTCTTTCAGTTTCATACCTCTTCGTCTTCTCCTATATAATATAGAATATAATATATTCAAAATCTAGAATACAAAAACTTATATTTCAAATTGTATAATTTAAAATATAAAATAAAAAATATTTTAGATTATATAATTCAAAATTCAAAAAACAAGATCTACGATCCTGTATTATAAATTATGTAATCTAAAATATATTTTAGATTATATAATTTATGTATAATTAGGGTCGAGCTGTACATAATGACTTTGACTGATATGTACTCGAATACATGTAATGGTACAGACTATCATTGACAACTGCATACTGATAAAAGTTATTCTATCTAATCTTAATATTTATTTACTGACTTTGGTATTGAAGTACTTTTTGCATATATTTTCCCATACTTTGTTAGAATCTAAAATATGAGTTTTATATCGAATAGTGAAAGTCCACTGCGTCAAATACTAAAGATTACATTTGAGATAAAAAATCTTATAAATCTTTGTAAACAATTCAAAATAAAATAATATATATATATATATATATATATATATATATATTATAATTTAAAATATAATTGTTAGAAAGATAATATTTTTTGAATTATAAAGATACAAGAAGAAAAGTGTAATAAGAAACTTTCCAAGATTCGTTAGTCTGTCTTGCAATTTGGGTCATGTATTTCAATTGGGCAGATGCTTCCTCTACCTTATAAATTGCTTCTTGCACTAAACATATTTTTAATATACTAACAATATCGTTGTTGTTTTTATTTTTAAAATTTACCTATCAAATAATTTTTTTTTCTCACTCACACGCACATCTCTCTCACATGCCTAGTCTATAAATGATAAAAAAACAATATTTTATTAATAATTTTTTTATAAATAATCTTCTATTAACAATCTTTTATTAGTTATTTAATAAATATTAACCAACAATTTTAATAAATAATAATAAAAATTATAAATATTAAGAAATATATGTACTTTTTTCAAACAATAGAATTCGTTATTAAACTAAATATTTAAAAATAACTTGTTCAACTCAATTTTTAAAATTAATTATACTACTGTTTGATCTTAAGTTATAGATATATTAATAATAAAATATCTTATTTTAACAAATTAATAGAAAATAAAATAACCATTAATATAATTGATTGAAAAAAGTAAAATTTTGTATTTGTAATTGTTCACATTTATCGTGCAAGATGCAATTGATAATATCATTTTTATTGTTAAGAAAAAAGATATATTATATTTTGTAAAACATACTGTAAATATGACAAAAAAAAAACGTGACTGGACCGCGCGTAAGAGAAAAAAAAAATTAATACATAAATTTAAAATAAAAATAATAAAGATATTTTTTTATACTAAAAAATTATTTAGTGCATGAAGAGATTTGTATTTAGCAAGAAGCAATTGCCTAAGACCAACCAGTTTTACAAATTTTAAGTGCTGCCCTGCGATGTGGGTAAAAGAAAGTGTTTTCCTAACGGATAAGAAGTATTTGTTTTTGTTTCCAAATAATAATAAAACAATTGATGGTATTTTATTCATGAAAATAACGTGAACAATAACATGATGACATTAAAACAGCATACCAAAAGCACAATTTACAATTTTCTTATTGGAAAAGATGTTCATTTGAAAAGGTGTTTAATGAGAATAATTGATGAAAGAAAAGCAAGTGAGTTGTGGACCTACCCGGTGCACTTTTTTCTATCGTTAGTGTCAATTATTATGAACGAAAACTTCTATACTATATTCAATGAATCTGCGGAATTTCTTTATCAAACAACATAGATAGTTGTTTTATTATGAAACGATTGTAAGTTTCTTATTGTCCCATTAGATTAATTGTATCAAAGTCATGGAAACTAATCACTTTTCAATGGAAAACGGGAAAAAAAGTTGTGAAAAATCTTCACCAAGCTAAGATAAGAAGAGCATCTTTTCGTGTAAGAAATTATTTCAATTTATTGAGTCCTATACCCTTGGTTTTAAAGATGTGATGTATATCATCATCATCCATCTCGATCAACCAGTGAAAAACAACCCTCCAATCCAATGCATGTTACACCTTAAAGTTCATATATGGCTATGAACTTGTATTTATTTATTTTAATTCAAACAATGTATGTAAAAAGTGTAATGTTCTCTCTTGGTTTAATTATTATTGTTTCTTTTGTTTAGCAAATGAAAGACACCATGATCTTTAGCTATTTCGGAGTTCATCTTTGTTAGTATGAAAAGTACTTAACTCACATACACAAGAATAAAAAATAAAAAATAACGGGCATACGCAAGAGATTAAAATAATTAAAATTGACAATAATATTTGAAAAAAAGTACTTTTTACTAATGTCAGAGGTAATTTTAGAGAAACATAATTTTAGAAGAAAAAAAAAATGGTACTTATTAAACCAAACGATTTTCTTAATCGGCGAATCAATTATTTTAATCTTATAAAAAGCAGAAGAGAAAGTAATATAAAAAGTGTGTAGAAAGTCATTTTTACACTGCTTACGGAATTGATCGAGATAATACAAACATCATATATAAATTGATTTTGTATTTACTCATTCAATTGAGGTAGAATGTTGAAAATAATTAATATTAAACTGTTATTTTTCTAGTGCATACTGTATGTAACTTTTGGCATCCTAGCATATTTTTCTATATCTTGTCCTTCTTTTTAGGATTAATATTACGCCACATACAAAATTAATCGTATTTTAGATGGGTGACCTAGTGATATCAAGAAAACTAAAATTAAAATATCCACTCACAAAACAATTCTCAATTATTATTATCAATTTGACAAAACAAAACTTCAACTAGAATATGTGTTCTAATATGTCAAAAGCTCATATTACCTAATTTTATAGCATTTTTTTTCTCAAATTGATTTTTTTTAATTAAAGAGAATAACACCATAATGCATAATATGTTAAATATAATTACCCAAATAATAGTAATACTCTTGAGATAGAAACATTATCAGATGATTAATCTTATTTTTTAAATATAATAGTTGGGCGTATACTCGGAGTAGATTGTGGAAAAATAAAATGTCGGAATGATATATTTGGTTTCTAAAACTATAAAACGGTTTTAAGTTACAATTGAAACTTAAAAAAATAAAATAAAGTTTTGAAAGTATTTTTATATTTACATTCTTTTTTTCATTTTACGTTGTTATATATTATTATTAAATTATGAGTTGTTATATATTATTAATAAATTATGATTTGATAAATATAAATTATTATTATTAAATTGTAAGTTGTTTAGATATGCAAATATTTATTAAAAAATAAAACACAAATTAAAATTGCTTAAATTGTTGTATCGTGGTGTACACCACTAACTATTCTAATGCGAAACTTAAAAGTAGGCTAACTATTCTACTTCAAGTGGCGTGCTTAATGCTCAAGTTTCGTAAAATATTGGCAACAGTGCATAGTTTTTATATTTTAATAATTGAAAACAATACAACTTTTAATCAAGAAAATAGGGATAAAATTGGTGTCGTGATTAATTATTTACAAAATAAAAATTATAATAAAAATTTAACTTTAGTACAATGTCAGGTACAAAGTTTTTATGCATAGAATTTTTACAATTACAAACTTTATCGTTCCATGGGTTGAAAAATCATACATAAATTTTACAATTTGGGTTTTCTTACAATTAACGGCCCCGATAGTCTGAACAAAATAAAAATCAATCCAAACAAAGAAACAATAACTACCCAACCAATCACATCATGAATTGCATGAGTTTGAACCAAGCAAAGCCGCCACCACCACACCTTTCCCTCAAATTTTCCGCTTCTTTGGCACAGGACGCAAACGGCGTCGTTACGCTACCTTCCAAGTTCGTGCAAGGCTTTCGCGGACACAGAAAGAAGTTCCTAGATCCAAGTTCCATCAGATTCTCCTTCCTATCCAAACCTGAAACAACACAGAATCATCAAATCAAAGATGAATTAGTTTCTAACAATAATTTTGATCTAGGATTAAAATTTCATTTCAATAATTAGCGTAAATGAAACATCAAATTATTTTGAAAAATTGCATGTAATTTTTTCTGTATGAGATTGTCGAGACCTACTTTCTAGACTAAACTGTGAATAATGAAGGTCGAAATCGGAGGCTGTGTTGGCCGGCAAGATCGGGCGGCGACTTTCCTTCACGTACTGTCGCAGCGCCGCGGCTATCAGGTCGCCGACGGTGGAATCCGGCGTCATCAGCACCTGCACGGGCGATAGGCTTCTCAGCACGGCTACCTTCAGCAGCATCTTCGGCGGCTGTCTCGGCGGACAATCCGGCGGCGATCCGGGGTGGCTTCTAAGGGATAGGAGGTCTGGAACTGTTTTCGGACGGCGGAGCGGAGCGACTGACCCGGCGGCCTGGCCGTGGAACGAGGATGACCTTCCCCGCCGGTGACTCTCAGACTGGCCGTTGCGGCTGCTCTTGGAGGTTGGCATGGAACTAACCTCACCGGATAGCAGCCCAGGGGAAAAAATAAAAGTAAAATAAAATATACAGAGAAATGAAGGGCAGAGTAGGAATTTCACATGCTCGTCATGGTTGCCACCGCGTTTGGCTGCGCCGCGCTACGCTGTGATTTTTGGGCTTTTTGTTAACCTCAATCGGCGGTGGACGCCGACCGGGAGCTATCATAACGAGAAAGGTGTAACAATGAGCCAAACAAGGGAGATTGAAACTAGGGATTTGAAGAGTGAGGTTGAGTTTCTTTGATGCCAATTTATACTTCAAGCAAACGGAATATAAGGGCTTTTTATAATAAAGAGTTCACTGGGTGTAGCGTGTTAAGGAGGTTTTCTTGAAGTGTTTTGCGGAAAGCCATGGTTTGAGATATGAGAATGGGATAACCAATGTTTAAGCGACACGTGGTGGGAGTAATGTGTGGAGTGTATATTTTGAAGTTCAAAGGATAAAAGAGAATGAAATTTCGGTTGAAAAAATTAGTTACCGCTGCAACTAAAAGAACGCGAATATTAGGAAGCTTCCTTGACGACGGATACGGACAAGGGTAGGGTCGTGAACCCTTTTAAATCACAAATAAGGTCGTGATATTTAACAGTATTGAAATAAGGTGTCAAATAGAAATAAAACAATAATGTTAAATAAATTTTTTCATAAAAAAATGTGTGTAATTTGAAATGTAGTAGTAGTTGGTACATCGAAATTTAAGGCATAGATTTTTTATTCGTTTATTTAGAGGGTATTTGTATTCTTAAAAATAATAATTAACTTATAAGGAGAAAAGGAGTACAATACCTTAATATACAAGACTTACATCACGGTACCTTGCGAAGTCCTATTATAAACAATCTTCTTGGAAGACTTAGTCTTGATAAATCTCATTAAGCAACAAATAATGCAATAAACAAAATGGAAAAACATCACTTGAGAATTTTTGTTCTTTGTAAGGGAAAAAATTATCTTCAGAATAAAATGATCTTGATTTTGAAATCAAAATTTCAATTTTTTATAATTTAAAATTTTGTGATTTTTATATGTAAAATGGTATAAAACTTAACTTTGTGGCTGTTTTAGCTAGTTGAAAGAAGGCATTATAAAGTTTAATAACTTTTTGGCAGGCTAAAAGTACTTAAATGCTAAATCTTTAATTCGGTCAATTATAAATGTTTTTTAATTTATTTTGTGAGAGTAAAGGAATACAATTCCTTGTGTTTTTTCTTAATAATTTTAAAGATATATATTACACAATTTGATAAATATAACGTCTCATCTAGTTATATCACTCCATACACAATAATAAATAACGTTATTCTATATAATATATAGTATAGACTATTAGAACGTTAAACAATATATAAATTTACAGTATTGGAAAATAAAAAATAAAATATCTAGCATCTTATGAGTAATTCCTCTTCTAATACTTGCAACATTGTTTGCTACTGGTAAATTAGACACATAATTAAGGGTCAGTTAATTATTTTAAAATTATTAAGCAATATGATAGGCACATATAAACACATGGTCTTTTTGGTTGACTATTATAGTTTCTACATTTCTGACAACAGCAACCTTCTATCAAGTTTTATTTTAATATTCAATATGTGACATTACATGGTGAAGCATTATTATTATATGTTGTTGCACAATGCCATCATTTAAAAAAGATGTCTCATAAACGCCCTTCATTTCACAACTTTTTCTAACTTCTATTTTTAGCAACATCATTTAAATAACTTAAATTGGTTTAAATTAAGGTTACATTTACAATCTTTCAATTTATTTTTGTTTTGAATTTATTTAATAAATTAATTTAAAAACATTTGCAGTACGAGTTAATAAAAATAAATTAAAAAAGTATTTTCATGCAAAATGCTAAAAATAGAATACTTAATTTTTAATTATTTAATTATTTTTTATTTAAAAATATTTGCAATATATCTAAGCTGATAAAATCTCGATAAGCAAGATAATTCTGAAAGTAATAATAAAGATACTTTTATTTTATAAAGAAACACTGTAAATATTATTTTGTTTCACAAAACTTGCAAATCGCAAAACATTTCATTACATAATGTAATTGTACAAAATACTATTTAATTATTCAAATGACAAATAAAACATTCAATTTAAATTCTATTATACAGTTAACAGTTCTTATCAAATTATTTATCATGAACACATATGATAAACACTAATAGGATCTATTATGTACTGCATTTTTATAAAATATTATTAGAACATTCAAAATGCAAATAAATCATTCATTATTTTTGTTACAATTAAAACATTAATTCCTTATATGATCTCCTGATCATTAAATTGTGAATCATAGATCATCTACAGATTGTATATAAAGTCTTAAATCATTCAGGTCTCAACCATCCAAACACAAAATAAGAGATAATGATCTACCTTGAGTTGAAAAGTAATTTAAAAAAAAAGCTTTTATAACTCAAGAACAAGAGAAGAAGTTCTTTCTTCTAACTCAAAAGCAAATCCAAGCACTTTTGATCTTTTACTGCTATCATGCTTACTTTTGATCTTTTGCTTTTATCATGATTTTTTTTAAACTTGCTGTCACTACTTATGGTTATATGCATGATTCTTTTAATAGCATTTAATATTTGCCTTTAAATAACATAATTACATAAAATCTGCATTAAGGGTTAATATTAATGATATGTTTAAGCGTTTTTTCATTTAGTCAATTTAGTTTACATTCAAGTCTGCTACTTTGCATAAACATTGTGAATTTAAAATTGACAAATTTGCATACTCTATTAAGAATACAAAACATAAGTAACAAATGAGGTTGAAAATAATATAATTATATTAATTTCAAATATTCTTCATTGTCTTAATTATTTTAATTAATATTCTTTATCTTGTTAATTGTGTCATTACTAAACTGACTACAGTTATTGACAAAACTAAAACTAAAAAAAGTCAGTCTAAAAATGACAAAAACTTTTACAAAGACCAAAATAAAAAGTCATTAATACTAACTTAGAAAAGACAAAAAAGTCAAATGAAGAAATTGTTATATTTAAAAGGAAAAAAACGTAAATTGAAAATTATACTTTACGGACAAACTTCCATTTTACATAAGGATTTATGAGAAATAAAAGTTTTACGATAATTAAACCTTAGCCTCTCTAAATAAGATGGACCAAATGAAAATATCTATCATGTATAGAGCAAAGGAAAAAAAACGATGAAGCTGATATTCCTTTGCAACAATATTACTGGTTATATATCTTTTCCCGAGAGTAATTGCATGGAAAACAACAGCCAAAATATTGAATAAGAGAATACGTTAACATCGAGATAGAGTTTATAAACATATTGTAGGGGCTGATATATCTGACACTTTTAAGTCTTGATTATAATATCAGAGATCACTTCAATCCCTCATACCCAAATTAATTTACAAGGTATAAAGCTTCATGCAACAATCAACTTCATATTCTTTACCATGAAGATGTGACAATTTACTGAGGAGCTTATCATTCCAACAGGTCTTGCTCATTTTCCAAATCCCATACAACAATTCTTCCATCCAATCCTGTATATTCAATGCGTGTAGGGATTAGCAAAAGCAGCCTTTTCGAGACTAACATTATCAGCACAAAAAATAACAAAAACTCATATGACCATCATTCTCCACTAACCTGACGTGCTGAAACGCCTTATCATTGTCTCATGATCCCCCCCAAGAGGCATAATACAACTACAGAGCCCAAAAATCAACCCAGTCGTTAGCATTTGATATTAACTAAGTTGCCTGAATCCCACTGTCATTGTGTTGCAGGTAGGACAGGCATAAAAATTTAACAAAACAATAGAAACCGCTACAATATTGTAGAATTGAAAAACTAGCATTTTACAAAGAAAATATGTAACAACCAATCACATTTGGAAAAACTACGGATCATGAAGGAGACACATACTTTATACAGTTCTCATGAACAGTTCCACGAGTTCTTGAAGTTTCAACTGCATCGTTGTTCACTCCAAGCTTTGATTGGCCATAAAACTTACCAAATGCTTCAGAGAACTGATTAAAAGACATAGTTTGACAAATGAAGGAAATAGTAAAACTCCAGTTAATAACATATATAGAAATACCACAAGAATAAACAAAATATCTACAAGCCTACAACTTATGCCTTGTGCCAACCTATCTTAAGCTTGATTCAGCTGTCAAAGTTCACATTACAATGAGGTTTACATAATAAGGAAAATACTTAATTACATTTTTTGCCTCTCGATAAACTAATGTGTAAATTATGTTCCTCACTAATTTTTTTGTTCCAGTAAAATATTAAAGAGTTAGAGTTGATGCATCAATAAGAGGAGTACATGACAAAAACCAGTTAAGGTGGTTGGACACGTGCAGTGGTGGCACCAATGCAAAAAGTATATCACATTGAGGTAGGCAGGTGTAGGGGTGCTTTACTCAACGATGGATCAGTTCGTTTTATATTGGACAAGTTCTTTATAACCAGTGTTTTTTCTTTTAAAAGACTAACCTTTCACAGCTATCTTGTTTTACAATCCACTATAACAACATTCTAATATTGTGATTTTAGCATTAGGTTAACCCGTCCTAAAGGATATATACATCCTCTGCTAATTGTAGTTTCCCATTTTCTCTAAAATAAAATTTCATTTTCATTAAAATATGTCAACTAGAGATTCTTATTCATGTTCCTTGGTAGGTAAAAAGCAACAACTTTTCTTTTATTAATTTGCGGGGTTCAGCTAAATGCTGGCACGATGAGAGTATCTTCATTAGACATCAAAATAGAAGTTATGATCCCCTCAAGCTGACAGCATTATTTTTTGCCAACATTTCTCTTGGATCTTTCCAGTTTGACAAAATCTAAATGTGTTACGAACTTAGGAGGACCAGGAATTCTCTCTATTAGCCATGCCAAAACTCCATCAGTATTTTCAAGTTCGCCATTACTATTAACGAAATTAATTTCCAGCAGGAGATTCATGTTTCTCATAGCTGAATACTGAATAATCTTTTGCAAGAAATTCAGTTACCTGTGAGCCATATCTTGATCCAGAAGATACTACTTTCCGTTCTCCCAGATATCTGACAAAACTCCTATAGAATAAAAAAAAACACATCCAAAGATTCGAAAGAATAAATGAGGAACCACAACAAAAACTTTTCTTCCACCTAGAAAGATAATTAAAAGCATCATAATGTAGAGATGAAGAAACACAATAGTTCTAGCTCTATTAGAAAATAGAAATATTGCATACAAATTGGCCAAAGTCACGTTGATAAGGAAAATCTTAAAAACACAAATATCTGAATTTACACGTACCAAATTCCCCTTTCATCCGCCGCAAAAACCATTGGGTTGCAATCAAATCCTACACCTATCACTTTTCTCTCAGAAACAAATAGTACCTGAATACATGTCATACAATGATCCACCAGTTTCAAAAAAATATCAGTAAATATGCAAAAGAGACAATGGGAAACTAAAAATAGACAGAAAGGGTGGATGCTGACCCACATCACGGAGGGGCAAATCACGGAACACAACATTTTGGGCCAAAGGAGAAGGACCAACATCATCAACAAAATATATCATAGAATTATGACCTGTAGGACAAAATATTAAAGATGATAACTCAACCTCAGCAGAAGCATCTAACTTGCAGCCATAATCTTAAGCTAGCAGAGGGTAACCAACCAGAGGAAAGAATTTCCTCACCTACATATGCTAGAGTATTGCCACTTGGTGACCACTTGACTCCAAATGTCCAAGATGACGAGAGATCAAGCTGCACAATCAGCTGTTGGACAACAAAAACAGTATTAGCAGAAGATACACGTGGCCAACATGTTTCTTTATTTCATATGTAAAATGTTCTTCTGTTTTCCAGGCTATAGAAGAAAAAATGTTAAAAAGAAAACTAATTAGATATTCAGTTCATTATTATAATCTTATACAAATTAATTCTTTCAGCTGCATTCAGTCACCGATCAGATGCTAAAATATATAACCCAAGACATCAAACCTTTACAAAGTCTTCTTTTAAAATAATACCATTTCAACTTTACAATCAACAACAGGTAAATAATATATCCATAGGATATTTAACAGGCTTCACCAGCAATGTATTTATTGCAACATGTATGCAAACTTATTTTACATTAAGCTGATCATAAATATAAAATATTCACATGTGGAATAAGAGTTAAACTTGAACCTCTCCAAATTTTGAATCTGATGAAGTACCCTTTTTTGAATCCCTGTGCCAATTCAACATTTAAACTTGAATGATATAAAAACATAAACAGAAAAATTCAACCCAGTCAAAGATCCTTTTATCATACTTTGCATCAACGCCTTTAATAAAAGTGGAGAATACTCGGCATTTCCCGTCTGTAGATGTTGTCGCAAGAAAAATCTGCAGTTCAAAGAAAAACAAAGATGTTGTGCATAGGGTTTTTTTACATCATATAAAAAATATATTTCAGAACACAAATATAAATGTTATACAGAAAACACAATTATCTAAAATTTTATCCTGAAACTAATAATTTAACAGGCCAAGACGTTATCTCGGTAAAACAGTTGAGGAAAAAGGAATTTAGAATACGGGAGATAAATAGATATCATATATTTAAATTATATTATTACATATAATCATAATAGCAATCAACAAATATAGCCATATGAAAAAAAAAAGCCTAGAGAATGTTTTAGCTAGCCACACAAGTGCAAGCTAACTTAGAGCTGACTTGGTATATAAAAAAGGCTTTCAATAACTACTATAAAATAAAATAAAAAACACACTTGGAATATCAATTTATCTACATATATAGTATATATATATATATATATATATATATATATATATATATGTGTGTGTGTGCATGCATGTACATCAGAAAGGCAGACTAACATTATCTGGATGCCAAGAAACACTCGTTACTGAAGAATCATGTCTTTTCCTGATAAGTTTGCTGACCCACCTGCAAATTAGATACAAATATAAAATGAAGAAATAAACAATGAAAAGAAATGAAAGATCCATGAACTATTCTGAAATCTGATGTTCCAATTATCTCAACTATGTGTCCACAGGAAGTGCCGGGTTTTTTAACCCAACTTCCTAATGAAAGCAGTGGATTGGATGAGCCAAATTAAGGTTTGGGAAATACTATTTTCCTCCAACCAAATCCAAACTCAACCCACTCACGAGTGAACTCGTGGGTCTGTCACATAATAAGAAAATTTTCACATGCTAATTGCTAAAATAATATCAAGTTACAAATGGAAAATTCATTACAATAACAATTCTAACAAACATCAACTTAAACCCCAAATTAACTAGAAAGTAGCGTACCCCATCAATTTGAATTATTAAATATCAAAGGCAAGATTTATGAACAAGTTAAGGACATGACCAAACCAAGTCAATCTATGAAGCACAGACATAGCTCTTCAATTCAATGCTGTGCCCATGTCTGACTCTAACACACGTACAACATCTATACAACACATGTTAGACAATGTTAAAGTGTCAAATTCAAAAAATAGTTTTTTTTTTGCGGGTCTCACTACATTAGTGATGATAGACACGGTGAAATATTTTAGAAGTGGAAAATCATAAATTTATCGTGAAAGTTTCAATTTCCCCTTTAACCATACATGCCACCTATTTCACATTTACAAATTTCTCTTTACAGCTGTTTTTGAGCTTCCACTTCTCTATACAAATAATAACCTATTAGTCATGGTGGTGTTACTAGGGGGAAGTCAAACTGCACCTAACGCATTTAACAAGGTTAAAACCACCGAAAATGATAAAAATAACCATGTTAAATACATTTCCTTTTCATTGTAGCCAAGATGCTAAAGAACCAGGGAAATAAAGTGCAAGGAAACCAAGACAAACCAGTTGTTCTCCTGCTCATAGTAGCATACACAAACAGTTTTGGCTCCACTCCCCACTGCAAATTTGTTTTCTGCCAAAACAAAATTTGGAAATGCATCATAACCATAACATAACTTTTAACAACAACAATTTACAAAATAGTTAACAAAAGGTTTAGACAATTATTCTAGGAAAACCACAAAGAAAGGATGTTACAAAGAAGGTGAAAGCACCTATGTAAGGAAGAACAAAGTGGCACCTTGGATGATCAAACCTCGAATATTAACATTATACCCAAGACTTGGGCGGATAAAAATTTGATTGAATATAAATCGCACCAGACATGCATGACAAGGGCATAACTAAAGTTGGCTTATGATAGCCTCTTAGTAATTACATATTCCAATAACTGCAAGCTAATCATGCAAAGGGTGGTGAAGGAAGCAAAGTTTTCACTCCTACACAATTATTTTAAATTCTGGGATGACTTGGAAACAAAATTTTCCTTATCTAACTCTAGAAGGCCGACAACTCATAACTTTCAGAGTAATTATTATCCCTGCACGAAGTTTGACGAATATATAAACATATCTCTACTTAAGATGAGAAGCATAGAGAAATGAACCATGGCAACATGTTTAATACCTTTTGGACTCCATTGAACACAAAGAGCAGCACGGTTTAGTCTAAGGATAACAAGAGTTGGCACCCATTCCGATTCTTCAAGGTTCCAGACATATCTACAAAGAACACATGGTTAGCATCTAAACTTGTTATTGTGTATTGTGTATATAGAAAAACTGCAATGCTAAAAAGTCATCAAGACCTAGCGTGACAGGTCTAATGTTCTAAATCACAAGGGCACTCACGAATTCCGATCATGGGATGCAGTAACTATTCTATTTGATCTTGCACTCCAGTCTATCCCAGAAATTACTTGGTCGTGCTGAGAAAAAAGGCCAAGAAATGAAACTATTCACTAAATCTCCAACCAAATTAGTTAATTCATTATAAACAGAATTGGATTAGAAAAAGACAATCAATCATTATATTATTAGCATCACAGTTGACTTCATGGACAAAGAATGAAATGCTACTAGAGACACATATAGTAGTTCATAGAACAAATGATATACACTAAAAATATAGTACAACTCATTGCTTGAAAATTGCATTCATTCTTACTGCCAGTCCAATCATTTCTGACAATCGAGCTTAACTTTTTAATCACTAAGCATCAAAAAGATCAGTTTTACATATCTTCTACTGTGATCAAATCCAGAAGCAAGAGTACACAATTGATAACGTTATTTTAATTGAAAAAAGGAGGAATATTAGCATACTACCTTTTGAAGAACATACACCTTTTCCCATTTCTCTTCAGCCAACCTATAGATGTGCACTTCATTACTGTTTGGACATAAAGCGACCACTACAGAAGGAGATAAACATATTATAATACTTGAAGAATCAACAAAAGCAGTAATAATATGCGTTAAAGACAATAAAAACTAGATTTATTATCGTAAGCCCCATACACTGTACTCTTAATCTTAGAATATAATATGATATATGAAATGTTAAATGTTTGCATATCATATTAAAGAAAGAGTAAAACTGTGGGAGATTATATTTGCATGAGAAAAGAAAATGTTGAAGCATCTTAAATTATTTCCACCGTTTGATGACCTTTATAACTATTATGTCTTGAGATAAAATCACCAATTTGGTCCAAAACAACAACTTAAAATAAATTTCCTAATATTAATGCACGTAACAGGCAACTTAATATCAGAAAATATTCACACTATAATTTTTCTAATTGAGATCAAACTTCCAAGTTCAAACATATTTTGATTACACACTTCATGAGCATAGCTGTCAATCTTGGATTATAACACAGAAAGGCCAACAGCAAAAGGCGCTATAAACGGATAGTAGATAAGGTAATGTCAGTTATACCCCTTACCAAATAGTAATAAAAAAAGATATTCAAAATCAAAGCCATTCATATTTAATACATCACGGTCAAAAAGAATAGGACAGTGGGGGTTGCGTGACAAAATGTGATTGGGTCAGCAGAGAATGAGCGGATGGGCATAGGAAATGCATGATTGAGAAAACACAAGACTTGGTGACCAGAAATACTAGTAAATGCTGGGAATGACCATAAGTACTGCCAGCAATTTGTGGACTTGAGCTAGAGGGTAGATGAGACAAGCGTAGGTTGTCAAAAAGAAATGACTGTATAGGAACAAAGGAGGGTTTTCCATATTCTAAAGCCAACTCAAAAATGATAAATATTGAAGACTTCACATCGACTAGTGTTATGACTAAAATTGAATATATCAGTTGCCTGCAAGCTTCAAGTTACAAGTTAATTTTGTAAAGTTGTGTTAGACTTAAACTATTTCTAAGATGGTCTTAGAGCTTATTTTAGCAATTGTTGTTAACTTTAATATTTTAACCGCTATTAGACAATTATTGGACCATCCATTATTATCTAATCTCACAATCAAAATGTCCAATCCTCGACACAAGAGAAGTATGTTGAAAATCTAATATCAACTAGCGGTATGACTAAATAAAGTATATAAGTGGGATGCAATCCTCTCTTACAAATTTTTTTAGCGAGATTAAGTTAACCTAAAACTCTCTCTAAGAATAAAAATATCGAAATAATAGGATTGGACCGAGAATGGGGCTTTACCATACATGTGCAAAATAGCATTAAGAATAGCAGCAATTTTAGTTGCACATTTCAATGCAACACATAATGTTAAAGAGCTCCAAACCCCCATAGTATCATATTGAGTGCTTACCACTAGCTTAAAACTTATAATTGACGTAACAGCCCACATATTACGATTCAATTGTGATTTGGTACACCTAACTTCTATCATGTGACAATTGATGTCACCTACAACAATTCACTTCCTGAGCAATTGTCCCACTAAGAATCAAACTTCTCAATCGTAATTCGGTCCATCTCGCCTACACCACAAGACAATTGTGCAAATAGCAACAATCTCCCGTAAACAATTGTTCTACTAAAAATTATACCCGTAACCTAGACTCTAATACCAATTATTAGATTAAATTCTAATACCAATTATTGGATTAAGAGTTTATCACTAGCCCAAAACTATAACTAATAGTTAGGGGGTAACTCATTCTACATAAGAGCATATTAGTCTAAGCCCAACTATTATGTGACTTCACCCACTTGACCTCTGCAAGTGGACAATTAATGCCACCTATAACATTTAGGTCACACCAATTTGGAAGATTTCAAACATCCAAACAAAGTGAACAAAACTTATTGCTCAGCCTCCAAACTCCTCCCCTCCCACCTCCACATTGCGCACTACAACTTCTAGTACCTCTCGCTCAAGTTCTTCAAACATCCTACGCTCTCCTTTGGGTCCACAACTTAGTACCTCTCGCTGAAGTTTTCTATACATCCATGACTGAGGTTTACAACAATATAACCAAGTGTATTTCCCTTCTTAAACAAAAACATTCTCCCACCGTCACAAAGCACACGAGCTTGTGCAAAACTAATAAATTCAAATCATAAACGAAATTACTCAAACTGATCATCAAAACGATCAAACAAGCTACACAACTTCCCTATGCAATTAAACACACTAAAATCAACAATTTTCCAAGTTTCAGGAACCAAACGCTTCCTAATTAAAGTAAAAGAAAACATCAACACTCGACACGTAGTGATTATCAGCTTCGCCATCAAACAATATTCGTGCAGAAGGTTTCCAGTTTCCACTAACCACAGCCTCCGTTCGATTTCAAATGAAAAGCTCAAAAGAAAATAAAATATCAGATCCAATCAAAATCGCATCTACAAAATCAGAAAACTCCACATCCCATCGACGAACAGAACATATCAAATTCAAACCACCGCCGAATCGAATTTCCTAAAATTAGTAAAAGAAAAAGCAAAAGGCGTACTTCGTTCTCCCTCGAAACAGAAAATTTTGTCTGAATCGAAACCGAAAAAATTAAGAATCGAAATAGCGAGAGAGAGAGAGAGAGAGAGAGAGAGGATAATTACTAGATTGATCGGCGCTCCAGGCGTGGCAAGTGATGCATTGCGCGAATTGGTGAACCGCCATGACCGCCATGGTTTCTCTTTTGAGCGAAACAGAACTGAGATCTGGCGGTGAGGTGGAGGGAACGGGGTAAGTTAGGGGTTGTTTGTGTATGAATTACTCTTTTTTAAGAATTTTTGCTCAAAAATTAATTTAGTTTCGAACTTAAAAAATAGTTTAATTCCAATTTTTAAATCTTTCAAATATCTAAAGCTTATACATAAGGTAATTGATAGTTTAAATTTATTGAATTTGATTTTGTTTAGACAAAGTATTTCAATTATCATAAGATGTAAATAATTATTTATATATTAAATGATTGTGAATAATTTAAAAGTACTAATATTAATTTTAATTTTCTAATCAATTTTAATTTATGTTATTTTTCTCTAAAAATTTATTAAGATTTTTGTCAATTAATATTGACAAATTTTTTTATATATTGATATCATTTAATATTGTTTTAAGTTGACATTAATCATAATTATTTAGGTTGACATTAACTATTTCTCAAAGTCAGTTTTGTAGTTGAAAGTATATATATTAAAAAAAACAATATTAAAGCCTTAGAGACAATAAATTCAATGTCTCCTTAAAATGAGAGATACTTTACAATGGTCTAAGAAACAAAAGATCAACATAGACAATTAATCAAAGAAAAAAAAAATTGGAGGAATTAAGAGGAAAAAAATAGTAAGAAAGAGAAAAAAAAAATACTTATTAGAAATTAAACTAGAAGATCCTACCTCATTTCGTGAAAGTAAAAAATTTTAAAAAATTAGAATTTGAAGTCACTATTTGATTATCCAAATGTTAATAGAAAATAGAGTGTTTATGTCCAATTATAAGCTATTGAGATCTTTGGACACACCAAGATGAACTTTCAGTCATGAATCTCCTAAGCTGGCTTCACTCTTAATGAAATCACAATTGAATAAATATTTGAATGTATTTTGAATTTTAATTTCATTTATGGGTCTCCATTAATAACATTTTAATGATGTTATCATTTGCTAAACTGAAGATGTTTATATCTGAGGTAAATGATGACATTACTGTTATTAAATGTAATACAAACAATTAACAATACGATTAACACAAAATTAGCAACCGTTTTATACTAAAAATAATTATTCGTACTAAAACGAAATCATTCCTTCCTTGTAGAAACTAACATGTTAACTCTAAGTTAATTTAATATTTTAATTAATCTTTTAGTGCATGTAGAATATGCAAATTTTGATTCTACATTTTATAATAATTTAAAATTGAGAGTCATTGTTTGATCCATATTGTGTGAATTTCATTAACTATATGGGTTATCAACGAAGGTGAAAAAACCTTCAAAATATACTCACCATTCCAAAATTATATCTATTAATTTTCTTAATTTAAAATCTATATATAAAAATACTAATTTATAATTTTTTTATAAACTAGAGTCACTGAAATTATACATTGATACTTAACAGAATAATTAAATTTTTTATTTAAAAATAAACTGAATTAAATTAGATGAATAAAGTGAGTATCAAATAAATAATTTACTCTGTTTTAAAAGTAGATTCATGTTTGAGTTCTCACGTTGCCAATAATACACCTTATTGGATCTATTATAAAAATTCGTACCATCAACCACACAAATTTTCTATGCTTTATCTTGTAAAAGTTAAATATCAAATTAGTCAGAAGGTTTGCGGTAATTTGTTTTTAGACTAGTAATCTTTATTAAAATACAAAAATTTTCTTCTTCTATGTTTCGAACTATCTGAAAACATATTATTCTTCAATTGTTAACTACTATGTTTTGAAAGAATAATTTAGTGAGGAACAAAACTTATTAAAAATTTATTGAAAATTGAAATATAATTAAAAAATAATAGTTTATTTATGTTTAAATTAAATTTAAAAAAAAAAACTGAAAAAAATAAACGGAAGCCACTCAAAATAATTTATCGAGGAACAAAACTTATTAAAATTTATTGAAAATTGAAATATAATTAAAAAATAATAGTTTATTTATGTTTAAATTAAATTAAAAAAAACTGAAAAAGACAAACGGAAGCCACTCAATATCAGAGCCAGGTTTCGATCCTGGGACCTGTGGGTTATGGGCCCACCACGCTTCCGCTGCGCCACTCTGATAATTAAAAACTAGCTTGCAATAATATTATTTATACGTACTTTACCCATGCTTTTAAATTTCAAAGAAAAAATGGCCAAAATGAGGAAGGAGGATTTGAGGTTTGCAAAAGCATTTGTTCTAAATTTTGATAATATTTTTGTGATCTTCAATTTTTATAAGCACACCCCCTAAATTCTAATATATTTTCATGGATACTTAAACTTTATATTCTCTATAAATAAATATCTTAAAGTTTAGTTGTTCCTTAAGCTTTATCTCCTCTTCAAGATAACCACCCCCTAGATTCAATTTCATCTTAATTAATTCTAAAATCTTATTTCTATTATATTTTAATGATTATAAAAGAAGAGAAATATTAATGAACTATTCACATTTTAATATAGATTAATTTACTTAAATATGTTAGAAAAACACTAATTACAAAAAATATAATTTTCAATAATTAATTAGAATAAAATTAAAATTTTAAGTGTTTGTTTACAAAATAGTACAATTTAAGGATCAATTAAAGAAAAATTAAAAAAATATATATATATATATATATATATATATATATATATATTCATAAAAGGAATAAAAATTGATAATCTATTCTAATAAAATTAAAGTTTAGGATCTATTTATTAATGGAATAAAACTTAAGAAAGTTAACTATTTTCTTTTTTTTTAAATTATATTTCCATATTTTGCTGTTAGTTCACTTTTCCTTGAAATTTATTTATTTTTATAACTTGTACCTTTTTTGTCCAGTTTTTGTTATTACATTTCCTCTTTAAAAGATTTTTTTTTTCCATTAATTCTTCTTTTATTCACCAATTTGTTACTATGGTTCTTTTTTAATCTTTTTAACATTTTCATATATTTTAATACTGAATCTTCTTGTGATGATGGTTTACAATACTGATTCTACGTTAACCAAAGATTAAATTAATTTATAGTCTATAAATAAAACAAAATTATTTTATAAATTTATTTTTTAATAGAATATCAAAGTCTATTTTAAAAATGTTTGCTAAAACTATTGTATTCCTCAATATCAGATTACTTACGAAATGTTTATACTTCAAGGTAAAACTATTGGTTCTAGAAAATGTATCATAAACAAATTTACACAAAAATAAATAAATTAATATTTTTAATAAATTTATAAATATTTTGGCTTTATCCATTCAACACAGACATTTTCACACCACAGGTGTGACCAAGAAATTGAGTATAATAATTTTGCCAATTTCCCTTTCATAAATTTATATTGGGCAATGATTAACTTCAATTTATAGTAAGTAATGGTGCTTAATCAACCACATCAGAAAAAAAAAAGCCACTGCAAGACAAAAAAAGAACACGTGAAAGAAATGGGACAACTCATTGTAATTGTTGTCATATGTGACTAAAGGTCAAAACGTGGTCACAGAAATGATTCTGATTCGTGTGTTGCGAATATGTTTGTTTAAACTTAAAAAAATATTTTTAAAATAAAATATATTTTTTTATATATCTGTGTAAAGTTATCTTGTATAGTTGGCTGCTACCAGTTGAATTCTGGTTCAGATGTTACTGTTAATATTTATTTCATTTTTCTATTTCAGTTGAGGTGAAAAGTATTTAAACACAAAATTTCAAATTTATTTAATTTAATTTATGTTAAATAACTTCGTTTATTAAATTAATCAGTAGGAATAATTATTCATAACAAAATTTAGAAACTTAAATCAGTTGGAATAGTTATTGAAGGCATAAATAGACCCCTAATATCACATTATACAGATTTCATCAAATTTCCATTAAACTTGTAACTTTTTAGTATTTTAAAACTATTTTATACTACAAAGTCATCATAAACCTCTACCACTCTAAAATTGAGAGTTTTATATGATTAATAGAAGTACCAAGTTTCATTACTTTTAAAAATAGAAAAAAAAAATAATTTAAAAGATAAATAAAATGAAGAGAATAAAATGATATTTTTACTTTCTTTATGAAGGTGTAGGAAGGAGCAGTCAAAACTTTATCTCGCTTTTCTTAAAAAGATTAAAATGACTTATATTAAGAGGACCATGCAACCATTAGATTACTTAATACAGTGAGAACGACACTACGAAATGAACCCATCGTCAATGATCATAATGTACTTGGAAAACTTTTTCCCAAAGCCAATTTTAATTGGCTAAAACTACAATTCTGTACCAGATGTAACTGGCAAGTGGCAACAGAGTGAATCGGATATTTTTAAATAGAATCTTTTACTTGTTTTTAATAGTTTTCTCTGTAATAAGAAACAAAATTTTATCTGACAATCCACCTAGTCAAATATACATTTAAAATAAAAAGAAAGTTATCTAAATTAAAGTTTAGTTCTAATTAGAAAACAATATTAAAAATACGCGAAAAACTATATCTAAACTTTGTTCTTATGAATAGTTTATCATGTGTGGTTAAAGATCGGGGGACTTGAATAGACAATAAACTTGTCGCGTGGTCTCCTTTATGCTTCTAGGATCTCAGCATCTTAATAGTGTAAGAAAGTGAAATTCGATGAAAATTGAAAAGTAAATGCAAACAGCATTCAACTATTCTATCACTGGATGCTTTTCAGATTTAAAACAACATACATAATAAAATACATGAACAATTTTTATGTCTCTTCCCTCCCAAAAATCCTACGTGTGCTTCATTTTGGTACAGAAAGGGCAACAATACAAAAAGGCCTTCAAAACTTGTATTTCAAGTAAAGCTCTCTTATTTGGGAAAAAAGGACAGACTACGATCATCAAACAGTCTCTCTACGTTGTTCAAAATTATACAAAGATGAATGCAAAGACAGTATGCTGTCTAAATCCCTCTCGGGTGCTGCATGCAACCACATGTCACTACTCGATCTTGGCCTCCGTAAGTTGCTTCTGGAATTTGCAGAAGCCAATAAATGTGATCGAGTCTGAGACTGCACCTCAAGAAATTTCCCCCTTAAAGAGCTTCTTGCCTTGACTTTCCCACGAGTTTTCCCCACAGTCTTCAAGCTACCCTTCTGGCTGATTACAGGACGGAAACTGACTGAACAAACTGTTTTCATATTACTGGAGCGATCAATGTTCGGAAGAGGACCTGATTCTAGTTTCGATCTTCCCATGTTCCAGAATGAAAATGATTGTTGCAGCTTGGATGGAACCTGATAAACCAACCGAGAGAGAAAAATATTCATGAACTTGCTTGTCTTCAATTCAAACTCGTAAAACAAACAACTTTATCTCCTAAACATTGAAATGGAGAAGAGTTAAGATGACCAATAGCACAAATGTATTGTTGCTCCCAGGCAAGGTGGTGCAACCACATTAGCACATACACCATCACTAGCTGTAATTAATTACCACTAATCCCAAAGGGAGCTCAGTGTAGTTATCCCATATTCCTTTTTATCATACTTTATCTGGTTATTCAAAACTGTGAAACTATGAGAAATATTTACAAGAGTATGGTTGCCAGATTTTTCAATACTTCGGTAGTTCTAATATTCTTATTTTCCACAACCAGGGGAAAAAAAAGCGTTCAAGCAAGAATGCCAAATGAACTCATTGAAATGTATATCTGGGTGGTATCTGAGAAGAGATAAGTAAAATATAATCAGTTAACTTGTTAAATTGTTCAATCAAAGAATAATAGAATGAAGCATAAAACTGTCTTATAAATCCATTAAAATTGCCTAATGATGTTTAAAAGGAGAAAATTATAATTGATGTTGCATGATGAATAATGCAGCTACCTGATTATTCAGTAGAACCAGGATATACATAAGAGAGGATATAATTTGAATACAAGAATCGGTTTCAAAATATAAGACGCAGTCATGCACAAATACTTGCATTAATTAAAATTTGGGAATAACTCACAGTGGAGATGAGGCTGCTACAAGCAAATGCAAGTGACAGTGTAGAAAATGGAGATTTCCCAGGTTTTCCCTTCCGCGGATCTGTTGTCTGTCCCTGCTCAACAGACCCGAAACTTGACTGTGCACTATTATCCTCGTCTTCGTCATCTCCATCATCTTCCTCATCATCATCTTCCTCTTCCACCTCTGCAGGAGCTTCCTCTTCCACCTTTGCAGGAGCTTCCTCTTCCACCTTTGCAGGAGCTTCCTCTTCCACCGTTGCATGAGCTTCTTCATCTTGTTTGGGTACAGAAGCCATATCATCATCACCATCTTCTTCATCTTCATCCAGCAAACCCATCTCTGCCTTCTTCAACTCTTCTTTCTCTCTTTCGCGTAATAACCTTTCCATATCCTCAACGGCCTCTTCTAGTTCAATTTCAGCTTCCAGCAGATCAAGATCTTCCTCAATTTCTTTCTTTTCCTCTTCCTTAATTTTTTTCTGCTCTTCAGTCCATTTATCCAGCTTATCAAACCACGGCTTGCAAGCATTTCCAATTGCAAGTATAATACGCAACAATATGCTCTTCTTTTTTTTATCCGTTTCTCCTCCAAAAAACTCATCATAACCAAGGGGCAGGAATACAGCCTTTTCAGGATCTACATCCTCACCCTCTTTCAAATGTGGCTGCCAGAATAAACGTATCCCATATTTCTCATCCTCAATATAATTGATAATATTTCCAGTTGGTGTATGGAGGATCAAAGGATCCTCAGTATATATAAGCTTTGAAGGATCTTCAGGATCAGGTTCTGGTTCCTTATTAATAAGAACAAATTCAGGAAGCTCGTGATTCTCCTCTGACCAAGCATTTGAAGGAAGAATAAATTAAGAACTTTTCATGTTCATTGCCGGACAAGAGAGGACTATAAAAAGCATACCAATTACGTACTTGTTCATACAGAAAAATAGGAAGAACAACTACCTTTCGACCACCAGTGCTCAAGCTCGGCTGGCATGGGTAACCTCAGAGGAGCTCTATAAAAAGAGTTCAACCACATTTCTCTTTCTTCATCTACTTCATGCACATATAATTTCCAGTGATCAGGGACCTGTGATAGAATCATACGCATGTTTCAACTTCCTTGCATAAGATGACAATAAGCAATAAATTAGGATAAAACATTGTCAATAAGCCTCACTTCATAAAACTGGTTAATGAAGCCTGGTGCCATCCACACATCCTCTTCTTCATAAAAGTAAGGATGCTGTGGATCAGTATAAGGGCCTCTCTCTTCTCTAACCACTGCAAACACAAAATATTAAATGATATGTAAACAAAATAAAATCAGCATCACCCCAATCAGGAAAAGAGGGGGGAAATATTTCCAGTCCAAAATAGCACATATATAATTTTTCAACCATACAATAAAAATAGAAAGACTAGTGTACCAAGAGCCAACCATGCTTAATCATCCTTACTAGATGAGACATTTGGCTAGAGGCAAAAAGGAGAACCAAATGACATACATATTTGTGGTGTGAAGTTACAATTGGTCATTCATCTTTATATTATGACGCAGAAGGCACAAATTTTGAAAGGAAAAACACCGGCAATGAGTGTTCCTTTCCTAAATCTTAACTGGTATTAAAAAATAAAATTGTTTGGTTAGCTTAAATAATTTTAGATAAATAAAGTGCCTACTTTTTTCAGCTTCAAGGAGTTATAAAAAATAAAAAATTGTTTTCTAATAATAATCTCAACCAAACATATGCTAAATGGTGATGAAGTAAAAGGAAGAAAGTAACAGAACATGAAACTTTATGCCTAAGTCAATAACACATGCACTAATCAATGGATCTAGCAATCAAAGAAATGGCAAAACCTAAAATTAGAGACACTCCCCATCCTGTCCCACCACCACAAAAAAAAAATGCATATAAGGTTTTCCAATATTTTCAAAGAGGTCAAACAGTATACTTCCATCTGGCTTGTTAATAAACATGCGAGCCTTTGCAGCAGCAACATCTGCTATACCAGCATGCATCTGAAATTGACAGTATATCAGAAATATTAAGATATTGGCACATATCTTGGATTATTATTTTCTCATTATACAGAGATGAAAAAGTAATGGAAAACATACCGCCGATATTTCTTCATCGCATCCCTCAAACTCGTTCACATATTCTCCAAAATAAAATCTACCCTGCATGCACACAAATTATGTTACCAGGAAAGAAAATAGGTCTACTACTACATGGCATAAGTGTGATGGGAGAAGTACCATCATCCCTTATGTTGAGATACCTTGAAATTCCCCCGATTAATTAAGTGGCAAAAATCAACCGAGTAATGTAGATCGTACACCATAAACACAAAATTGAAGTATGTTGAGCAAAAAATAACGGTCTCAATAAGCACAAGGAATGTAGGACACTCCAGGAAATGGGCAATTATTTTCCAAGTGCAGAGTCCAGCTTTCTCTGCCCAGTTTAATAAAAATTGGCAAGAGGTTGATTACAGTTAATAAGTTGAAACAAATTTTGTCTATTCCATGCACCTACATGTATGACACGCTCATTGACTTGAAATACACCACATCCATGCATCCTGCCATGCTTCCACTGACCAGCATAACGATATCGACCTTTCTCCCTGGACATAAAATATAAACCTCTTTCAATACTAGTAATAATGTTCTTGGAGAGGTATAAAGAGACAATGCAAGTAATGTCTAGAGAGAAGGATTGCAAAGTTGCACTTATCTTAAAGATAATAAAGTGATTCAAAATGAAAAGACTAAATAGAAATAGACAATAAACTTACGGCTTCCTTCCATATTGCTTAACCCATTCCTCATTCTCATAATAGGGGATTTCATACTCCCCATCTGCAAGATCATACATATCTTCAATATCCTTCTCAAGCCATTCTCTGTCTTCTGGGGACATAAAATCCCTAGCTATAATCTTTCCTTGAGCTCGCATCTTTGCTTCAAGCCTGAGGGCATGGATAAAAGCAGCCCAAGTTTGTTCTCAATAAAATGAATGTATATTCAAACTGTGCCACAATCTAAGACTTCATTCAGAAGTAAGGGGGCTATTCAAAGAAATATACATACTTGGACCCAGGAGCAGGCTCTATGACAGGTATATCAAGTTCAAGGACACCATGACCCTCCACATCATTTTGAAACCATTCACCTTCATACCTATGAAAAGATAATACATTGCAGAATATCAGTGACATAAAAAAATAGTTGTATGAAGACAGACATGTCAAGAAACGAAGAGCCCTAATTGAAATACTTAGCTACCAGAGAGTCATAGACGACAATAGAACCCTAAAAACATGGCCAACAGATCCAGTTTAGCCTAAAGAGTAAAAATTGAATTCCTCAATTTGAGGTTGGCAGTAGAAATTTGTTGAACTTAGAGTTTGTCTTCGCTTAAATAATACCAAAAACTCGGTCATTGTCACCTCCCACAAATTTCCAAGGCAAATATGTTAGTGCTTCAAGCCAATGAATGGGGTTTGCACAAGAAGCATGACAGGTAGCATATGCTACAAATTTAACAAAACAAGGGTACCACCTAAGCTAACCATTTTTTTAGTCAGCTTTCCTGTGCTTACGTTAACTAGGATTTTTATATCGTGCTGTGGTTTCATCTCTATTCTTGTTGTTGTGGGAAATTACAGGAAAAATCAGCCGATGCGGCTGCAATTGCTATAAGTAATTCCAACAGTGTTGACATTGTCGCTGAAATTGCAGCCACAAACCAATATTTAAAACCGTTTTCAATCAATAACATCTGAAATTTGAATACCTTTGCGTCATTGGACAAAAGGAACAACAAAAAACTAAACAAATTTCTCCCTTCTTTCCAATTACATTGCACATTTAACATTTTAAGTGTTCATTACTTGAAACCGTTCCTTGTATATCTAATGTTGTTTTAGTTTATCACCAGCATTATCATCACTAAGTGTGTGTTATTCTACTTAATTATCGTTTTCTACAACGAGAATCCATCACTCGCACGACATTCGCGTTCAACGGAACTCAATGAAAAAACAAACATACCCTTAGAAGAAAGACCTCAACGGAGCAAAGACAAACCTGACCAATCCATCGTCCGAAACATAAACTCCTTTCCCATGAGCATAGTCATCCCAAATAGTCCCTTCATAGCTGAAAAAGAAACGCATAATCCATCCAACAGCAACAAACACGTAGCACATTGAAGTGAACATAAAAAAGAATCATGCAAGTGTTACAGTACAGAACGATACACATACGTGCTACCATCTTGGAAAACGTAGCTAACCCATCTGAGGAACTCCTCAATCCTATCCAACTCTTCGATAGTGTCCTTGGGAGTGGCAATGTCGTAGTGGTTATCGGGAATTGGAGGGTAATGTTTGCGGAAAGGAAGATAGAACGGCGCAATGGGAGGGTCGTCTCCATCCGCAAGCATTTCGTTGACGTGCTCATACTCTTCCTCGGTGGCAAAAGCAGGGTCCCACCCTGTGCCGCTAATTTCGTTTATCGGATCCGCCCAAAGCTCACGCAGGTCATGCTCGCTCCAGTTCTCGGGGTCCTCGGGGAAGTCGAAAGGGTTTCTCTCCTCCACAATCAAGGGGTCCAACTCGTCATGCAGCTCCTTCGCCCCCGCGCTATCCAGCGCTCGGCTGAACTCTCGGAGGTTGGTCTCCGGGTTGTTGCGCTTGTCCTCACGCGCCTCCCCGCTGTCCTCGTCGTCCTCGTCGCCGGCTAAGGCGCGGCGGAAGGACTCATCCTCCTCCTCGTCGTAGGAGTAGTCGGAGTCGTAGTCGGACTCGGACTCGGACTCGGACTCGGAGGAGTTGGCGTTTTGGGGGTCATTCGCCGGCGGAGCCTCTTGCGACGGTTGGTCTTCGCCGTTGGCCATTTGGGAAGAAACGGTTAGAGAGTGATGCGAAAGGATAAGGTGAGTGAGTGAAGGAGATAACACAGTTACATTACATGAATCCTACCACCTGCTACCTATTGTTACAAACGACGATAGAGGCAAACAAAAGAGAAAGAGGGTTCTTGCCATACGACACCCTTCTCTGTCGTTTCACTTATTTATCTCATTGTTATTCATACATTTAAAATTCAATTTCCCTCTTCTACAAAAAAAAAGAGCTCAATTAAATTTTTTATTCAAAATTCATTTTTTTGTCACCCTATATTGTTTATTTTGTAATTCTGATTTCTCCAATTTAAAATAGAGTTTTTTTTATTTTAAAAAGCCTGAAACTTTGGTCAAATCAATTCTTCAAGTTTACATTTTTTTTTCAAATTGAATTTCAAACCTAAAAAAACTTTTTTAAGGTACTGTAAAAAATATTTAATAAACTGAAATATAAAAAAAATTAATAAAACAAGTGTATAAGATGTTGAGAATTTAACCAGAAATTGTAATTTTTTAAAATAGAGGAGCCAAATATCTATATTTTAAAAGAGACATTGAAATGTAGACCTAGGGTTTTGGTTTAATTGAGATTTAATACTATTTTGTTTTTCAAATTGATGAGAAGTTTCAACATTACACTGTTAATTCTTCCTTCATTCAAAGATAAGGTGAGATAATGTTCTCACCAACTCAACTTTACATTACATTTTTCTTTCACTGTTTTCTGACCAACTTTCTCATTTTTCCATTTATTAAATCTGCATAGTTAATCATGCCACAAAACGGAAAGGAAAAAAAAAAATAAAAAGATTAACACTATGAAATCCTCTTTTTTTTTTGTGTGTATAAAGAATTATTTTTCGGACATAGCATTTCGACAATTTAACATCTCAAAAACCCTGTCCTAAACTTTTATTCTTTTACTGTGGATAATGTCTTATTTTAGTATTTAATAGCTCTCACTTAATATTTTTAAAAAAAATATAATTAAGTTGATTATTTTCAGTAAAATTTCTCTTAAATTAGATTTTATATTTGTTTATAATTTTTGCTTAGATTTAAGAAAAAAAAAAGTTAAAATCACCCATCAAATTTTTTCTATAACACAAAGGTAAAATCTATTCCTCTTGTTTTTCTCAGTGGGCCACTCTAAGCCACTATGGGTTGGGCTCTGCATTTTGCACCCCGTAAATTTAAATTATACCCCCATAAATTGTATGTTGCGGATTTGTATCTAGTTTGCATGATGATCAACCTCATATATCTGGTAATAATAATAAAAAATAATATTTTTTTAAAATTAATAAATATATTTTAAATTGTATATTTTAGAATGTATTTTTAAATTTAAAAATCATATTAAACACAAAATTAGTGAGAAAAAAATATCATAAAGATTTATCTCTTCAACTATGATGACCAATGTAGTTACATTAGACTAACAAAAGAAGAAATTTTTTCATAGTGAGTGCAGCGGACAAGGAAGAAGAAGAGGTGGGGAGAAGAAGGGAAGGTAGATTACATATAATAATAAGAAGGGGTAGTTTGGTCTTTTCATAAACACTTTGGGGGTGCAGTTTAAATTTATGGAGGGTGCAGAATTCAGAGCCCTTACCCTGTGGCCTTGCCATACTTAACAATACTGTTTGTTCACACTCCAATTGATTTCCTTCCAATAATAATCATTATTAGCATATTTGTTTCCACATCTTCGCAAGGTTTTAAGAAGTTAATAATTATAACCTACATTTTATAAAAAAAAAATTCAATTTCTTTCCAAATATACAGATGTAGGGTGTATTTATAGCAGCATTTTAAACACATATTTATGTTTATATTTTCATTTCAAACCAACAAAAAGTGAAAAAAACTACAAAGAATAACTTCGAAATGCATACGGATCAAATCTTCCTATATAGTTAATGAGAAATAATCAACAAATAATGTGTTGATAACTCTTTTTTTCAAACTTGTTATAATAGTATAATAATAGTGATATTTAATTAATATGTAACTAAACAATTATCTAAATCAAAAAATAATATAGAAATTATACAAGTAAAATAAAAACACAACCTTATCTAAACCCAAAACAATATATAAATTATACTAGTAAATAGAAATTATACTAGCAAGGTAAAAGTACGCCAAGAACTTGTATAAATAAGAAAAAAATGAGTTGATAACAGGAGAGAATTAGGATAATTAAGATGATGTAATAGAATGTTACATAAACTAAACTTTTTAATTATAAAAATATTATATCTTTAAACAATAATAATCATTGTGTAAATTAACAGAATATTTATTAATTTAGAAAATTAAGTACTTTGATGACAGAATGTTTGATGATCAATGATAATGGATATCTCAAATCAACTAAATTCAAAATAGTATAGTAGATATAGATTTTATCAGTTAATTAAATTAGAACTAAACTCACTTTTCTTTAAATCAATAATAATATTATAGATACCAACTTAACTAACTAAAAGCACAATGGAAGAAAATTTCATCTTATAAAATTATTTTATAATATTTTATTGACACAATACCATATATTTAAAACAATAAATTTATGATGTTTTCAACAATGTCTTACTTGGGAAGTGGAAATGAAAGTTAGGTACAAAGGAAAAGAGGTTGTGGAGGGAAATTATAGAATCCAAATATAAATGATAGAGAAACATTGAAAAGATAATTCAAATATGAAAGAATTTACATGGTGAACATATTTTAAAAAAGTTCATGGGAATACTACCGATGGAAAGTGGTTTAATAAACACCGGAGTTGGAAATTGGGTAGAGGAAATAGAATTATGTTTTGGGTAGATTGCTGGGCAAGGGATAGATCTTTGAGAAAAGAATATCCTATATTATATGCAAATTCTTTGCAATAGGACCTTACAGTTAAAGATATGGGTGAGTGGCAAGGTAATTTATGGAAATAGAATTTAAGATGGAGAAGATTCTGGTTTGAATGAGAAAGGTGAGTATAGAGACGTTAATGCTTACAATACAGCAATGGGGTTCAAGAAAGCAGTTGGAAGATCAGTGGGAATGGAAAGGCAAGAAAGGAACCAAATATAGTGTGAGTGATGCATACTGTAAGATCGTGGGAGAGGGAGTTGGTGATGAGGAGGAAGTGTTCCAAATTTTATGGAAGGAAAAAGCTATAACAGCTGCCCAGACTTGTGTATGGAGTCCACTAGAGATAAACTTTTGAGGGTAGGAATCTCAATTGGGAGTACTTTGTCTGTGTTGTGTAATTTAGGTGAAGAATAGGTGTGGAGGGCGACTAAGGGTGCAATTTGTGCACCATTGTTCGACTAAAGAGCACTTCTTGGTGTTTTGTGCTTTTGGGATGGGTGGGAGTGGGACTGGTGTGTGGAGAGTGTTATGGCTGGCAATAGTGTGGTCTATTTGGAAGATAAAAAATGATATTACTTTCAAAAATAAGATCTGTGATATTGTAGAGATTTTTTCTACAATTCAAGCTAAAACATGGGCTATTATAAGAGATAAATTTAAGAATTTTATTTTTTCTTATTTTGATTGGGTTATTGCACTTTTGGAATGCATAAAAATGTTAAAAGGCTAAGAGAGCAAGTGGCAGAGGATTGGGAGTGAGTATTATAGATGCCATAACTTTGATTCTTATTTTTACAAGAAGTTCTAATGCTTTGTAGATGCAATGGTGCTGAGTTATGATGCATAGCATAAAAGTATAGTCAGAGAATAAAGAAGCAGTTATTAGATTTTTTTTGTATATGTTATTCTTCTTTGTTTGACTTAATATTTTGAAAAATTATATATTTGTCTTGTTATTACTAAACAGTGGTGGATGTTGTGAAGGAGGATAGATTGGGAATTTATTATATTTTTGGAATGTATGATTACCTACTTGAGGTCTTGTCCCTCGTAAATATGGTCTTGTTTGTTTATGTTTATGTTGGAAGGGTGAATATCAATAGAGTTTGTTTTTTTGGGGTTGAAGGTGTACTACCTTATGTGAGTTTTTGTGTATGTGCGTGCGTTTTTGTATATAGATTGGAATCTCCTTTTTACCTCTATTTGATTAAATTTGATTAAATTCTTTATGGTTGATTAAAAAAGAGAAACAGATTTATGATGGTCGCAGTTGGACAAAGTCACAATAATTATTACCATATGCAAGCATAACCATGGCTAATGAAAGTAACACTTTCTTTTTATCTTTATGTTCTGCAGTTGTGCTATATCAAACAGATATATACCTTCATACCATTTCAACAAGACTTTTGTAAAGCCACAAGTAGTGTTGTAGTGAAAATAAAAACAATAGCTTAATATCATCTATAAGCTAAATTACGAAGATGATGTACAAAAATGTAAGATTCATGAGTTCAAGGCTTATGGTGCTGGGTGTAGATGTAGTCCAGGTGAGCTTCTAAGCTCATTCTTCTCTTCAAACATTCTTCATCTCCACCTTTGCAGTCCTCCACCACCCCCAGAAGCTGCTGCTTCCATGACAGAAATAATTGTAAGATAAATCTTATATGTTCCACAAGAAGTTCTTTTAAGTGTCTTTGGTATTTTCATTTTACCATTATACTAACAAACACAGAGTTTTAAAGTCTAATAGAAGAACAATACCAAGAGCATCTAATAAACATGCAAGTTTTGATCTACCTTCAAAGATTCACCTCCTTCCAACTCCAAAGCAAAGTCCTCCCCAGAGACCTCATTCAGTTTTGATCTGTACCTCCCTAAAGAAAACCAGATTCTATTCAGCAAAACACATTCTTTCCACAAAGGGACCATTAAAAATTGAAACTTAACACTTAACAACAGGTTAATTACCTTGTTCAGTGAGTGGCCGAGCATATAACTTCGATGAAGAAACCAAGAAAAGGAAAAACAAGAGAGCTGCAAGAAGCTTCATGGTGTTGAATGAGAGAGAGAAAAGGGTGTTGGGAGATGCAGACTATAAAGAGGAGAGATAGTTGGGTGGTGTTGGCTCCAACAAGCATCAGAAAAAATAGATATAAATACATATACATGCAAGCAAAGTGGTCAATGTTTCTTACTCACGTGAAGGTTCCCAAAGGAAAGCACTTCCATTACAATTCCAATACCTGATAAACTGGGCCCAGTCACCATCTTATTATTATTATACTACTCTCCATGCCAATGTGACCAGACCAGACCAAACTACTATTTCTATATGGTGTTTGTGGAAGTGCTTTAGTCATTGTCTGCTATAGTGGTCCAACCACAGTCCAAAAAGCATTCATAAAACACACATGTAGTAGTGCTTTGACAGTGTTACAAGTCAACGTTTAGGACACACTGACAGCTGTTGTCCAACCTCATCTTTCACCTCTGTTATTCAACACCTGGCACACTTTCCACTGCCTTCTAAACAAACAAAAACTATTATTCATTAGGGATAACACATCTTGTTTAAGTAGTAATTAGTTAAAATGATAAATTTATTAGTTAAAAATAAATAATCTTTAGAAATACATGATACAAATTAGTTAAAAAAACTCATTCTAAACCAGAGATTTCCCAAAGACTGATATAATAATGTATGCAGATGCTTCCCCACTTGTGATGAAAACGGTGGCAGTGGCAAAACCACCACCTTAGACTATGTTCTTATCTTCTTTGGCAGTATTATTAAGGTCGAATTTTTCTATGTTTCTGCTTCATCCACGAGTCTTGTATGCATGCTTCTTATGAGCTAATCCGTGTAAATAATTTAATGTGAGTCTAATGTTGAATGTGGTTTTTTGGCAAGCTTATGAAGCTTCAATGTATCTGTGTCATTTTTTATCCTGATAGTGGTTCATCAATAGCTGTGTGCCTCTAAAATAAGGTAGATTCGGTCTCTCACCAAGTGCAGCGTGTTATGGGAAATTGTGGAGCTGATTGTTACTACACTTTGGAATTCCTAGTTAGAGGGTCTCGTTCATGATTTGTCCTTTCCATGTAATTAATTGATAGCTAGATTGAGGCAAAGATTGTGCTTCTCTTTTGGAGGATTTGCATCTTGCTGTCTCTTGCTACAACCATAAAGAAATTAAAGGAAAAAGGCACTGTCGGATTGGGATTCGGCACAAGCATATTTTTTTAATCGTGTTAGAGAATTGAGTTGGATTATTAAAAAGCTGATTAGCATGCATGATTGCAACCATGACATGATGTCTCTATCTTCTTTCTATTGTCCCATGTTGAACAAAGTCCTATTAGAAAAAGAATGTCCTAAACCATGAAAAACAAATTAAGGTGGGTGGATCAGCATCTTTTGAGGACAAGAGAAACATTGTTAAAGAAAAATGAATGCAGAATTCCATACCCTTTTGAAAGATTAATTATATTTTGGCACCACAACAATGTAAACACCATGTTAACATTTATTATTTTTCTCTATTTGTATCTTCTTCATACCATATATGTATATATTTTTCTCAAGTCTATTCCTTTTCTCTCTGCACATGTATTAGGATGAATTGTATATATATGTATCATTTTCACTGTGGGAAATGGGATTGACATGCCTCAAACAGTTTTAGTTGGTAAGAATGATTTGATTTTTGCTATTGGTAATTACATATATATAGTACCACAAATGGACAACTCATGTTGACTCACCAGTCTGCAATTTTCCAGGATATCATGTGGCATGTCATGCCTCATGCTTGCAAGAAGACACACCAAACTTTGTCCACTTCTCCACAAGATTAATTCCCGGTAGATCCCTCTAAAATGATTCCTTTTATTTCATTATACCAAAAAAATCTTGTGATTTTATGATTTTGAGTTTAATACATGATTGTCCAAGGTGGGAGAAGAATACCATTTGCTCTGTCACCACTAATAATTTTTTCATAGAAAAGGTGTAAAGATAATTTTTTTCCTACTTTTTTTCATTGTGGCAAGGCTGAAGGGGCATGTGCATGAAAGGGTGTGAGATATTTGCGGTAACATGTTTGTTTCCAAGTAGTGAACTCAAACCTGGTAAAGCTAAAATGAGACTAGTGAGGATCCTGATTCATGCAGTAGCTGCAGGATTCTGCATTCAAGGTTCAAAGATTCAATTTTTTTTATCAGAAGATACACAGTGTAAAACAGTTTTCATACTGTTTACATATTCTTTTGATTCTCGTTATTGCTGTAAAAATGTTTTTGTTTGATTTTGCTCCTTATTCTTATAAAACTAACAATCAGTGTATGCTAAAAATAAGGATAGAGGAAAGGTAAAAGGAAAGCTTGGTATACTTAGAAAGAAGCTTTATTAATGATGGTAATGATAATGTTTACCATCATTAATAATCCATGATATGCATAGAGACTGCTACTTATATTGTGGATAAAAATATATTATAGACAAATCAGTTTATAGTTAATTTATGATCAGGTTTGGACCAAGAATAATTTATCAGCAAAGAAAGTTTATATTATATATTAAAAAGAAGACTCTTCAGTGGTAGGAACCTGGGAACCTACCCAAGGAATCTCTTAAAATGATGGTTTCAGTGAAATTCTAAATGGAAAAAATGTGGGAGAATAATTAGATAGGCAACACTGTGAGGTGTCAACAATGATAAAGTAGTCATTTTAGTGCCTTTCAAATCAAATCAAGTTCATAGCTTTTAGAAAAAAGTCACTGAGACAAGGGCAAATACATGATGTGCTTTTGCAAGTTCATATGGTTAGCATTGATTTTTAGTTGTTGAAAATAGAAGAAAATGAGTTGTTTTTGCCCTTTTAGGACTCAAAAAGGCATCTTCATGACCCTATTAAGGATGCAAGATAAAGCAATACCAAAGTGAGTTCAGTAGTGCCCATAGACACCTTTTTTCTCTTTTCTTTGAAACTTTATGTGCATTTTTTCAACATGTTCACTCTCCCTTTTCACACAACTTTTCCCTAACGCCCTGCCATTAAATTATGAGAACAGGGGTCTTTAAGATGTTAGTTAAAAAGTTTAAAACATTTCTTATTAAAACATGGACAAAGAATACATAAGAAATCACAATCAAAATACATTAACAGCTCTTTTTGATAGAATGGTTGCGTATAAAGTTATTTAACTAGTGTTTTTAAGCGAAGATTAGCATTTATTTTAAATTATTTTTTAGTACTACTAGTTTTCGTATTTTACAAAATTTAAAAATCAAGTAAGGTTCTAAAATAGAAAAAACAATACAAATTTATGTTAAAAAAATATTACTATCAGCAAATAATGAAACTGCTTGTTTTGGTTGAATAAAGAATAATAGATGTTTTTATCTATAATCTATACCAATAAAAAATATTTATGTGTTATATACTCTTCTAAAATATTTATACCAATAGAGATTATTAAACTTGTTGGTTATTATATGTTTACTTCTCAGTAAGTTCATTTGTGTAAAAAATATATATTACGCAAACTCATCTAAGATTCTTAACTTATGCTTAGACCACATGTTTTTAACGGTAATTTATTGACACGATGCATTATTTGAATAAAAGAATAAAAAAATTGAATTTTTAAGAAGTTATTAGTATAATTCGATTTTTTAAAATTATAATATTTTAAATTTCACATAAAAGATTTAAGAATTTGGATAAATATTCTTTTTTTTTTCTCTCTTATGATTTTTTTTTCATATTATCTTTTTATTTCAATTTCAGTTGAAATATCACTAACATTATTTTAGTTAGAACATCATTAACTCAGTCCAGAACTTAATAACAGTTTTCTAATTAATGTTGAATAAATTGTTTTAAAGTTAAAGTGAATCATAATTATATTCTTTATTAAAATTATATTTTTTATGTTAAAGATGAGAAGACAACCCAAGGTGACTCATTACATTTCAGTTCACCACCACACATTTGACTAAAAGAAATAAGATCAAAATGACTTGACTTGCATGAGACTTATATGTATAACTGTAGGTATTTTGGATAACCTGTGTAAATTTTTAAAAATATTTAAAAAAAAATCAATATCTTTTTTATTTTTTTAATTCTAAATTTGAGTATTTTACGAAAACAATAATTGATTGCAAATATAAAATTATAAGAAAAACTTAAATATTAATTATTTATAATTTACTAAGTAACTATGAAAAAATATATTAGAGTACACATAAAATAAAATCTATATTTATATTTGTAAATATATAAGATTAATCAAATAATTAATAAAAGTATTTAGTCAAATAAAAATAATACTACATAATAATAAAAGATTAAAAGAATTGTAAGTTGGACATATCAACCGATATTTTTGTCTCCATTACATGTAACATGGTGAGTTGACGGATTATGTAACATAGTGAGTTGACAGACTTGAATGTTTAAATAGCCTATCACTTTTATCTACAAGAGGGCATGGATGAATTCATATTACTTCCTCACAATTATTTTAATTAATTACTTATAAATATAATAAAATTATATATAATAAAAATTTGAATATACATAAGTGTTTTTACTAATTAACAACAATGATGATATATGCTATGGAAAAAAGATGGTTTGACAACTATTGAAAAAATTATGTTTTGTTGACAATAGTGACATGTCAGGTTTTCATTAGATGGCAGAGGTTAAATTTTTATTTTTATCTTTTTGTATAAAAAGAAATAAAATATAAAGCAAAAATTGATTGAGCTCGGTGTGGGTACAGGAAAAGGTCAATGTTTGAGCAAGACAGGGTGAGAACAGGCGACAAAAGGTGACGGTTTAAATAAAAAGAAGGTGATCAGGTTGCTCATCTTAAAAGGAACACCACACCGCTATCTCAAATGAAAACACAACACCATTTTACCAAAAAATTGCCTCTCAGAGACCCTGTCAACCTCATCTCCAAATCACCACCCCTCCAAACCAGTGAACACACATTCAAACAATTTTCAAAGCACTAACAATCCACACTACAAACACACTCACAAAAACCTAAATTAATCTTCAATGTACATTAAATTGTCATAAACCTTAATAAAAATAGAGTCTTCATATAGTTAGCATCTTCAATTACAAAATTATTTCCATTACCAATTCACCTTGGTCGTTATGTAAGGTTGTCAAGTGGATGACATACCATATTGACATAGCATTAGTCAGTAAGAATAATATTATTTAATTAAATTGTGATTGTTAAAGAAATTTAAAAATTAAAATAGGTTATGGGAAAAAATTGAATTGTCAATCTCTTTGTTGTTTAATTTCTGTGGGTTTTTAGTGTTTTTGGCATTCACCTTATCGTTATCGTTTGCAGTGAGAGTCTCTGTATCGTTCATCTTTATTCACTGATTCGTTGTCATTTACGGTGAGAGTATATGTGTCTTTAATGTGCAAAATTTCTCCTTCTCTCTCAATCCCGTAATACAATCTCACAAATAAAAAATCTTAATCTTACCTCATAGATAATCTGGTTACGATTTTAAGTTTTTGCCTTTGTTATGAAACTTCTTTTGACCGCAATGCGCAATTTTTCTTTGCTCACTTAAAGATCATCCAACTTTTCTTTCAATATCAATTTGAAACAAAATATGATAATAATTTTAGGATTTAGGGTTTACCTTTTCGCCATATAAGTAAGGATTACCAAATTAGAATTGTCAAATAATATTATTTGAACCGTTGGCAAAGAATAATTTTTCATTGCAAAAAAAGCTTAAGTAACTAAACAAAAACCAGTAACAAAATTGGTTTCACCATTTAAATATTTTATTGCAAGGTTGTTAGCATCTGATTAAAGAACTAGACAAGGAATTGACATGTTTTAAATCTCAAAAACCTTATCAGTTTCGCAGGTGATGAAAGGGTTTGGTACAATTGTGTTTTCACGAGCAACTATTGGGATTTATTCCAGCATAACGAGACATGTTTTGACTTTGAATCCAGAGTTCAATTTACGTACATATTTTGCACTACATGTCGGATAAAGTAATAAAATGTTTAAGTCTTATTAAATATTTCTTGTGAAATTGTTTGGATCTAATTTAAATATATTTGACAATGTAAAATATTTTATCCAAAATAAGAGTCGAAAAGCAACCCGGATGGATAAAACAGAAAATAACCAAAAACATTAGCGGAAAGCCTCCTCTTTTTTATCAGAGCCAGGTTTCGATCCTGGGACCTGTGGGTTATGGGCCCACCACGCTTCCGCTGCGCCACTCTGATGGTTGATAAGTAAAGCGCATTAACATTACTTTAAATTATTTTAAAAATGGTAAAAGTTGAGGTTTGTGCAAAAGTAATTGTTCTAAATTTTGACAATATTTTTATGCTCTTAAATTTTTATAAGCAAACACCCTAAATTCTAATATATTCTCATGGATACTTAAGCTTTACATTCTCCATAAATAAATGATTATAAAAGAAGAAAAATGTTAAATATCTTTTAGTGATAAATTTAAATATTTTGTTTAAATTATTTTATTGATCTTTGTTATTTGTTATTTTTTTAAAATTTTTTGTCTTAGGGAGTATTTTACTTTTTTTGGTTAGTTTATATATATATATATATATATATATATATATATATATATATATATATATATATATATATATATATATATATATTAGACTATTCCTAGATGAAATATGAGAAAGATCTGAAATTAATATATATTTGATGCAAAAGATCAAGACACTAGTTATAAATCTAACATAATAAGTTTGTGAGTGTTATTTCCAAATAGTGTTCATCCTATTCACTTATTCTTAATGTGAGACAAAAACTCATTTAAAATCCTAACATTTGACTTTCTCAATATAATTGAAAATCATTGGATTGTGCTCAACATATATTGGTTGATACCTTAAGAAGAATTGAGTGAAAAAAAACCTTAAAGTCCAATTAAGTATTACTTTGACAAACATTACTTTTTATTAGGTAGGCAAAAGTTTTACTTTATATATATGGATAAAGAATTTCACAATTTATAAAATTTAAAGTGATCTCATTTTTAAATATTTTATTTTTCAAATATTTTAGTTAAACAAGGTAATTGATATTTTAAATTTATTGAATTTTTTTTTCTTTTAGACAGAGTATTTTAATTACCACCAAATGTAAATAATTATTTATATATTAAATAATTTGTAATAATTAAAAAGTACTAATATTAATATTTTCTACTCAATCTCAATTTATGTTTTTTTTTCAGAACTTCATTAAGATTTTTTTTTCAATTAATATTGACAAAAATTTTATAGATTTAACGTCGATTAATATTATTTTAAGTTAACATTGATCACAGTTATTCATACTGATATTATCAAGATTATTTTTATGAAGTTGTTGGTTATGTTTTTTTAACGATTTTTTCAATTGATATCGACCCTCCAATTGGTATTGTCAGCAAAAATAATTATAGTTAATATTTGAAGTAAGTTTTTTCAACTAACATTAGAAATCCTAACAAATTATTATCAAATAGTAACATAGATAAAGAAAATAATTACTACGCAACAAGAAACAACAAAAGTATTAATGACTCAATAAAAAAAATATAGTTTTCACATCTCCTAAAAATTTTCACAAAAGTATTAAAAATTTATTGAAAAGTGAAATATAATTAAAAATAATAGTTTATTTATGTTTAAATTAAATTTAAAAAAAAAACTGAAAAAAATAAACGGAAGCCACTCAATATCTTTTAGAACCTCTATAAATTATTTCTCTATCTTTTGTAGGGGTGAAAAAGTTTCAATTATCCATTGGTCGAAACATTCTGAAGTGCGTTATTTAAAAATCTATTTCAGACTAATATAAAATTTGAAAATGTATTATATATTATACAACACAAAAACGTATTCCATATTTGATAATATAAAGTATGTTTTCAAATTACCTAATTTGAAAATTCATATTTCAGAATATGTTTATAAATCGTGTAATAAAAAATGCATTCTATATTAAACAATCCTAAATATTTTTTAGAATTTGTAATTTAAAAATTTATTTCACTTTATTATGAATTACATAATTTGTAACATAATTTTATACTACGTAATTCAAAAATCTTAATAATAAGTGTCTAAAGTGGGAAAAAATATGAGCTCCAATGACTAAGCTTTTGATATTATGGGAAAACATAGAAAAAAAGAACTGATACTAACTTGAAGAGGTTGGAAACTATAATTAAAATTTGTTAAAAGAAGCTTGAGAACGAAAAACACCACTAATCAAAGTTTATGTGGTGATCTTTTAAGAGGATTTTTGTTGTTATAATAATTAAATAATAAATAAAAGTTTATATAACTATCCGTTGAGATGGCCGAGTTGGTCTAAGGCGCCAGATTAAGGTTCTGGTCCGAAAGGGCGTGGGTTCAAATCCCACTCTCAACAAAATTATATCATATTTTTTTTTGCTTAATTGGCATTTGTTTTTTCTTGGGTCATAAAATAATATGGGCCTGTTATGGACCATAGCATTTGCGTGGCGGCCCAAGCAAAATGTTTTACTTATTATGATATAAAATTCTATTGTCACTCTTTTATAAGTTGTTTTTTTAATCTAAATTACTCATTTTTAAAATCAAATTATAAACAAAGGTTTCTAAATAATTTTCTCATACAAAAATAACAATACACACGTATAAATGGTAATTGACATTTTTTTTTTCTTTCTGAAGCTTTTTGGAAACCACAATAATTTTAATTTTTTTCTTTGATTTTTTTATTAATAAGTGAATTTTGTTGGGAGGAAATAATGTTGAGTCCCGGGTAGATACAAATTTTAGATATAAATAGTATTTATATTTATCTCGTCTTAAAAAATAAATAGAATCCCAAACTTAAATACAATCGTATATGAGATAATGTCTAATTTTAATATACAATCTTCTTCCAGATTTATCTATTATTATTATAAACATAAATAAAATAAAATGTCAACCAAGAAATGTTTCTTTTGGATGAAGTTTCGTGAAATTGATCTATGGGTTAAATCGTTTATATTTAATTTTCATTTTGATAGAAAATTTATTGGTAAACTTAGTTAAAAAAACTAAATTATCACGTATAATCTCATAAAATTTTGAGACAAAATTATCAAACATTATTGTATTTATAAAATCAAGGTTAAGTACAATAAAAAAAATTCTTACTTCTTAGTCTAATTGGCTATGGAAAAAGTTTTTTCCCCAAAGGGTAGAAATTCCAATAAATTACGTGGAACTTCCAAAAGGACAAGTCGTTGTCTCTTGAATAGTGCTTTTCTATTTTCTTTGAATTTTTTTTTCAACCACCAGAAATTTGTTTTATCTGAGGCATAGTTAATTTAAGAAACCGTGTTTTAAAATGAGATGTATATATACAGAACAGAAAATACACTGAAAAAATATAAAAATAACGACTTCAAGATAGTTATTTAAATAAAAATGCATCTAAATGCTGAAAAAGGTTAAAAACTCTCATTGAACTTAGCTAACAATAACAACAAATTAATATTTACATTTTTATTTGCTTAAGATCTTCTATTTTCCCATATCATTACGCATTATTTCTTTTTCTATAATTTTTTTTATTTGAATCAATAATACTAATATATTCTCAATAGGAAAAATAAAAACCTCTAATGTGCATTTCACATACAATCAAGTATCTTTCACACAACTTCACTTGACAGACGCACATGGTTTATTATTTCAAGTCAATGTCAATTCTTATGGTTGTAGTATGTGCCATTTGCTACTATAATATGTGTGCATGTATGCCATTTTTGTCCTTCCTTTATTGCTTTTTGAAGAAATAATTTGTGAATTTTAATGTAATTTACAACCTCATATTATATTTTTTTCAAAAGTGAGGAGAAATATCTTCCCCCAAAGTGACATGTTTTTCTTCATCTTCTTTTTCTTTTCTCACAATGATATTTCAAATAATTGTGGAAAGTTTTGTTAGATATTCATATTTCCGTAACGGAGACTAGGATATAGAACTCTTACCATTATCCAGTAGATTTGGACTAGAATGTCACTATAGCTAAACGTGTTTGGTGAGTTTAAAACTTGCATTATTGGGAATATAGATGGGTATGTGATGTTTGTTTGTTTAATAGTTTGAAAAAAAATAAATAGCTGCTTGTTAGTATATGCTTATTTCTATTAATTCATATTAAAAAAAGGAGTTTATTAGATTGTGATTGGTGAGATGAATTGGAAAACTTAAACCAAACTAGTAAAATTTTAACGATTTATTGACTCAAACAAAATCAATTATTTTGCATCCATGAAAATTCTTCACAAAAAATTCTATATCAGGTCATAACTTACAATGTGATTACTTAAAAATATACTAATGATAAAAAAAAAATGAAAAAGTGTACCTTGTGGCCTCTGTGTTTGCTTAGATGGTTTTGTTGTTTATTTAGATTATGTCTTCTATGTGGTTTTGTATAAGTTAAATAACATAATTTATGGATTTTTTTAAAATTAATTATTCCATGCTATGACTTTTTTTTATTTATATAAAAGTTTATTTCAGTTTATATACAAAAAATCATCTAAAGTATTTATAGAGAAAAAAAGGTTACAAACAAGTTCTTAATATATTTTATGCATAAAATGCTTTATTGGGTTGAAGAACCTTGTAGAATTTGTTTAAATTTGAATACTTTTTTTTATTAATTATTATTTATATTGTTGTCATGATGGTGATGATTTGAATATTGAGTAGGGCTATAAGTAGGGACTCTCCAGCAAGACGGGACCACGTGTGGGACGGGTGGAGCGCATATTCTCTTTCTCTATTTTATTTAAATTAATATATTCAAATTAAAACGCAAAAAGACTAAATTTTGTAATATGTTTTTTTTTTTCAATTATGTAAATAAAAACACAACTAAATATTCTAATTTAAACCATAAAAAATATTAATGAAATTATATATATACTAAATAGATCAAAATTAACTGTATACTAAACATATAACAAAATATTATTTGTCTAATTATTTTATTATAAAATATTTATATTTTATTATATGAATTTTATTGTTGTGTTTATCATAAATATTTCTGTTACCTTATAATATTATAAATGTTTATTTTGAAGTTTTTTCTAATAATTGATACTTTTAAAAATACTTAATCCAGTGTTAAAAGGGTATAGCTCAGTTGTTGGTGACATAGGTTGAGTTTTGTAGACAAAAACCTTTATTTGACCTATTTGTCCAACCTAACACCAAATATAATTAAGTTGAATTAAGATGAATTGTTAAATTAAAAAATAAACACAATTCAACCTGATTAAATAAAATAAAAAATTAGATTGTACTGTATCTAACCCCACCTACTTATCTTCTTAGTATATTCATGCAAAACAATGATCATAATTATTTTATTTTTATGTTTTAAGTTAAGTCAACTTACACTATATTTTTCTCTCTCACACGACATATTATATATATATAACCTTTTACTTACAATTATTTTAATGTAATTAATAATGTGAAGTTCTAAGTATGTAAAGTAAATAGTTGTGTTAAATATTTTGGAGATAGGTCGTTTATAGTTTAATCAGAAAATTTGTCTCATGCATGCATCATCAATGTTTTCCTATAATAATATTTTAGAAATAAACTTTTATGGTTTAATCATAAAGTTTCACTATAAACCCTCACACATTGAAGTTGAAACAGAAAATTTGTGTTGAACACAGTGGTTACAAATCCATTGATTGAACACTGCCCCACCTAATCATTTGATTTCTGCTCCACTCCATTTTAAAAAGCATTCCTCACTGAACAAGATCCATGCACTACATAAAACCACAACCACAAATAAAAAATAAAAAACTATAATGCGATAATTTATATAAATTACATCACTTAATCAAGTTTATTATTTGGATGTTTTAGTTTTGATCCTTACACATTTTTTTTTTAAATTTCAGTAGATAGTTTTTTAAAAACTTGCCTTTGTTGTAAATTTAATTATTAAAGTTAATGGCATCATCATGTCATCAAATGGGTGATGCTCATATATCACACTAATGTATCCATCATCAATAATTACAGTAAAAAATAATAATTTATAAGGATCAGAAACAAAATGTTATATCTGTAGAAACTAAAAACAATAAATGATATATTTTTGTTTTGTAAGTTTAGTTGTAGAAAGTTATCTAAACATATTTTTGCATATTGCTGTATCTTTACTCAATGTTTACCTTATTAAATTATTTGGATAGACATGCAAGAAATAGTGAATTTATTCATTAATGTAATAATAGTTTTTTTTTATTTACTCTTTATGTAAGAAAAAGCACATATTAAAGCGCATTTTTAATTTTTAATCAAAATTTTAGATCTCTTATTTTTTTATTTTAATTTTTAAAATTTTAAAAATCTACCATTCGGTCCACTACATTTTTTAATTCTAAAATTTTAGAAAATCTTTAATTATAATCTAATTATTGATTTAAGATCAATTTCGATATCACATCCAAATGTCATATTTAAGTTTACTATAATATTATAAAATTTATTTATAAGGTAAAAATTATATGAATTTAATTCAATTTAATTATATATCTAATTCAGATAAGACCTCGAACCTTTTGCGATTAATTAAATTTCTTAATTAAGCTACATGCCTTCATGACTTAATAATATAATAACTCTCTTTCAGTTAGCCCATTTGGATGTCATCAAAGTGAAATCTCCATAAGAAATTGATTTGTGAGGTCTTTGAAATAAAAAACCAAGAATTTAAACACCCCAAAGGAGAAGACGTGCGTGAAAGAGAATTCCCAAAAGAAGATAATGAAAGAGGTTACTGAAGGATGATGTCATAATATATAAATATATTATATAACTTTGGGGTTGATGCGTTCGTAAAGGGAGGCTTTTGAAAAATAGAATAAGGTCCAAAAAGTGGATTATAAAAAATTCAATTGGTTGGTGCAAATGTAAGAAAGAAACAACGACAAAGCCACGAAAGACAAGTCATTCTGCACTTCAAGTTTTGACTTCTCTTTGCTGTGCTTTAGCAATCAATATTGAATCAAGAAATTGTGTTGACATCTCATACGTGGGGTTGGTGAGCATTGTGAAGAGCTTCCTTATGCTTTATTTTTAAGTTTATTCACATATTGCCGTGTTAGATTGAGGAAGATTTAGAAAAATTATTATTTAATCCACTACAAAAATATTTGGTTATCTTTTTTCAATAAACCCTTAAATTTAATCCACTACAAAAATATTTGGATATCGAGTTATTTATGTTAGACCATCAAGTAAAAGAGTGATTTTTTTTAAAAAAAAAATTGATCAGATTTTACTGAATCATAAATAAACTCAATATATTCAATTGGGTTATATGGAGTTGATTTTGATCATTCATTAACTGAATTATAAATAAAATTTAATCTATCAAAATAGGTTATATAGTGTTGGTTTTGAGGTTTTAGTCATTCTTTAACTGAATCATAAATAAAATTCAATCTATTATATTAGGTTATATGGAGTTGGTTTTAGGGTTTTGATCATTCATTAACCGAATCATAAATGAAACTCAATCTATCATATTGGATTATATAGAGTTGATTTTTAGGTTTTGATCATTAATTAACAGAATTATAAATAAAACTCAATCTATTACATTGAGTTATATGGAGTTGGCTGTGGTCTTTCTCGATCCCAACCCTACTTAATTAATTATACATTGGTAAGTGTTTTATAATGATTAAAACCTACTTCATTAGGCTATTGATTTGCGTTTTATAATAATGAAAACCTAGTTCATTAGGGTACTGCTAATTCAACACTTCGCTTTCATGTTTGCAAGTTGAGTGGTGCCTGTGCCCCACTAAGAGTGTCACCACCTGTTTTGATGCAGAAACTTGTTAAAAAGGAAAATATTTGCAAATTGTGCACCCAAATCAGCGTGGGCCAGCCAAAAATAATTGTAATGCCCTCTTTATTTTCTGTCGCAACTAAAATGAAAAAGGTTGGTTGTGAAATTAATAGTAGAAGCTTAGTTTTAGATGTCATAGTGAATATAAAAATGCAATATATATATAATTTTTTTTTAAGATTGTGAAAATATATCATGCATATGACTTAATGAAGTTCTACACAAGCTCAAATATTTGGTTGTTTTTAAGTCTATTACTAGATAATTAGCCACATCTAATAAGAAGTGTTTGAAGTAAGTATATACCCAAAATATATGTCATTTCATTTCACTAAGTCTCTCTAACTTAACATCTAATACCAACATTGATTGATATAAATAAAAATAGTATTTATTTCTTAATTAAGTAGTCTAAAAATCGAATTTTAATGATGTCACTTTGGATACAAAATAGACCATATTAAAATGGTGGACACTCTCGCCAGGTTGTTATATAAAAGTTATATACGAAACTTTTTATAAGCTAACTTATGCATAAAAAAACGTTTTTCTTTTTCTTTTCGAAGAAACTTCAAACATATCTTAAATCCTCAAAATTTGTTGCGAACTGTGCATTCGATAAATGATTTAAGTCAAGTATGATATTTTAATGAGCTCAACAGAAAACGATTCATACACTTTTTTTTTTATGTCTGCAAACCAAAACACAATGAAAAGGTTGAAAAAAGTAAACACCAAAGAGAAAATTGTAAATAAATAAATTAACCTTCTAATAAATTTTGTTGTTTGTTCTATAAATAAAATATTAAACGATAAAAAAATGTTATTTACCGTCTTAAAAATATAAAACGCACAAAGCTTTACAATATAAAAAGATAGGAAAAAATAGTAAGAAAACACAAAGAAAGAGCGATATCAGAGCCATGCACGTGACTAGTTTTATATAAAACAAGAGTGATAAATGCTGAAACTTTTAGCTTATAGACTGGAGAAAGTTACTCTTGCTTGTACTAAAAAGGATTCAATGATAATATTGACTTTCCAACTTCGTAATTTTTCAGCCACAACAGATAAACACTAATTAATTTCTTTTGTGTAATAAAGACAAATTAAAAGAAAAAAAAAACTGCTTATAGAAATACAATAATTATTTTTTTTTACTTTTTCTAATTTCAATTTCGAAATATTCTGTCATTCTCCGCTCTTTCTACCTCCCAAACAGAGGGTGAATTATTTGCAGACTTAACTAAAATATGTAAAGAAGCATAATCGTTTGAAAAACATCCAATTTTCATGCTTATGAAATTACTCGAAGCTACGTTATCTTATGAAATTTGATTTGAATTGGTAATTACTCAAACGCTAGCTTTTCATCCATTCAATGAGCCATTTTTCCTTTAAACATATTTGGTAGTGGAGAAAATTGGAAGGAGGCATTGCAACAAAATGAAAATGACAATAAGCAGAAAAAGGAAAAGTAAAGAAAGTGAAAATACTGACAAAAGGTGCTACCAGCTCCACCACCACGCATTTCCCTTAAACTAAATTAAATTCATAAAAAAAAGAAAAAGGACACAAACACCAATGAAAATATATGGTGTGATAATAAAAATAATGAGGTTTAATTGTGTTTTATTCACAAAATTCAGTGTAGAGAAAGAGAAAACAATGGAAATTAATCTCGAGGGGAAGGGGTCCATGGAGTCATGTCCATGGGGTAACTTCCCAACACTCGCAAGAAGGAGGTGAATTCTTGGACTTCTGCAAGCGCGTTCTGAGCCCTAACTTCAGCCATGGAAGCCTCGAAATCAACGTAAAACAAGTACTCGAAGTGCTTCGCGGTTCCCACGTTAGCGTCGTCGACGAGCCGAATCGGACGGTTGCGGTGCGGCCGGGACTCGATCTTCGTCAAGCTGATGTTGCGAAACGCAAACGCGGAAAGCACTTTGAAAAGGACGGAGGTGCCTTTGTCGTGCGCGAAAACAATGCTGGTTTTGAAAGGACGGTCGGTGCGGGGAATGATAGGCTCTCTGGCAAGCATGACGAAGCGCGTCACGTTGCTAGGATCGTCCTGGATGCCGTCCGCCATCACGTTCAAGCCGTAGAGCTCCGCGGCGCGTGCGCTCGCGATGGCGGCGGTGTCGCGGAGGTTGTTAGCGGCGACGAACTCCGCGGCGCCGGCGGTGTCGTCGACGGCCTCGCGCGCGACGTTGAGGCCGAGCTTGGTGAGCGTGTGCTCGCACTGCGAGAGCGCCTGCGGATGCGAGATTACGCGCGTGAGGAAGTCCTTGCGGACGCCGGGGAGAGCGAGGAGGCAGTGGTGGACCGGGAGCTGGACCTCGCCGACGATGTGGAGGCGGTGGCGGAGGAGGAGGTCGTAGTTGCGGTGGATCGAACCGCCGAGGGAGTTTTCCACCGGTAAAACGGCTCGATCGGCGATCCAGAGCTCCACCGCCTGGAACGCCACCTCGAACTGGTCGCACGGGATGGCCTCGCAGTTCGGATACGCTTTCCCGGCGGCGGCCTCGGAGTACGCGCCGGGAACGCCCTGGTACGCGACTCTGAGCTTCGAGCCGTGCATCGGCGCCGGAGAGAGGTCAGAGATTGTGAGCGGCTTCGGCGGGAGCGGCTTGTTGTTGGCCTCGGCGAGGTTTCCGATGGGAACGAGTTGGAAGTCGCTGACGGCGGCCTTGTGGCCATTGACGGCGGCGACGTGGTCTGCAGTGCCGCCGTTCTTGTCAGCGGAGGAGGATTGTTCCTGAGAAACAACCTTGCTGGCTAAGATGGCGCAAGAGCTCTGCCAGTCGGCTCGGCTCGAGCCGACCCCGTAGCTAGCCGGTTCGAACGCGTAAGCGCATTTGACGGAGAGTCGGTTTGGTGCGAGGCGGCGCGTGCGAAGAACATGGTTGAGGTTAAGCGCGTTGGAAGTGGGGGGCGTAAGAGTCTGCATAATCGATGTGGGAGTGAAGCAAGAATAATAATTAGAGACAATAATAGAGTTAGAATTAGAAGTATTGGAGTGAATTAGGTGAAGCTTGGTGTTCTCTTTTGGAGAAGGGAACCTCAAGCTGAGAGAAAAAGGGGTTGTTAAGGGGTTTATATATTGTTGTTAGAGGGTGTTTGGAGGGTGAGGAAAAGCTCAGTGAAGCTGCCTAACATGGCATCATCATCATGTTGATGATGGATGGCATGTGTTCATGGATGGATGGTATTTGTGGTGGTTCGGTCAATCTCACACCTACCCTCTTTTCCATCCATTCTCACATTTACTCCTTTTTTTCTTTCATGTATTTTCTACTCCTCATTTCTCCACGTGTCTCTTTCCTTCTGCATACGTTTTATAAAAACAAATATATTATTATTAAATAAATACGTTAATTTTTTTTATTTTTTTATGTAAAACAATGTAACAGTCAATGGGCTCTGTAATGGTTCCATGTATGGGACAGTTAGACGGTTTGATACACGATTTCTTTGAACCAGTTTAGGTGTTTGATGAAGCTGGTGAAACAATGGGTAGGTAAGAACTAAGAAATGTCTTAATTATCTTATCATTTCAGAACATGATGAACATTTGTTTATTGGGGAATCAAATTAAATAAAAAAATAAATGCATCTCAGTCAATTTATTAAATCCTTTTACTAAGTGTATTTTATACTTTTGAAATATTTAATACGTTTATTTTCATTTAATATTTGTTATAATTGCCGTATGAGGATTTGGAAAAAATGTAAAAAGTATAGCATTACACTCTTGGATATACATTACTCTTTTTATGAAGTCTTCAGCATAATTGGAAATATATAAAAATGTTAATTTGAAACTTACATATGTAATTTTAAAAGGAAATAAAAGTTATACAGTTTTAATTCATTGGAAATTTTGTGATGAATCTAGTCAAGACCCCGTGTAGCTAAACTTTCTATTAACATTTTACTAGACAAATTTCAAAATAAAAAAAAAACAAGTGAAAAAATTAATAGGGATTGATGATTTTGGACAAAAAGATGAAATTCCCCGGATAAAATCAAAACCAGCTTCTGTGCAAACTTGCATATCAAAGAAAGAAAGATAAAACTAGTGAATCGGAAAGAAGAATAAAAAACTCTTCCTACTTTTCAAAAATTTTGCAAGTTATTCCACACCATAATTTAAGAAAAAATTTGACTATTTCTTTCCTTCAAAACAAAATGAGTTTTCGAAATCAATGCATTTCTCTTATTTTCTTTATTTATTTGAGCTCTTCCCAAACAGAACACCAAGAAAAAAATAAACGGACACTTACTTTCGTGGCTCAACCTTAAATTTTACATTCCACCCAAAAAACGAGTTTTAACTATCCTGTTATCAATTCAGGAAATAATGATGAATGCGATTTTAGAACTTAAACCTAAATATGATATTAAATAGGCAATTAGTTTATGTCACATTTATGTGCGTAAATAGCTTTAGGAAATAATAACGAACGTGATTTTTTTAATTCAAACTAATCTAAATATGACGTAAATATCCAACTTTATGTCACATTTATGTATGTAAATCGCTCAATTAAAATTAAGTATTTTCTCTTCCATTTATTGTTTTTCTTCTCATAATGGGCTTCACAAACCCAAGCGGTAAATAGGGATAAAAAATATGCTAAAAGATTGGTACAGTGACTCATGGTTAATTCATGTTAAATTAAGTCAGATGAAACCCATTTATTAAATAAATTAAGCTAATCTTTAATTAAGAAGAAAGGGATTAAGCTAGGCGGAAACTATCTAAAACCTAATAGTCAAGTATGGTTTAATAATAATGAATTATAGGAGCTTCCGATTTTTTTTTTTTTTAATTACACATGTTTAACTGTAAATATAGTTCAAAACACAGAAAATAATTAAAAAGTTACCTCAGAATTTAATAATTCTTTAATGTAATAATCGATTTAAGGAGAAATATTCTCAGTTTTATGGTACGAGATGGTACCAAGACGCAATGTTTCGAGTTGTTGCACACTCCAAGAATTAGAACGATAGTTAAAAGCACGACTATCAAGAAGGGAAGAATCAGATTGCCAACAAAAGTTGATTTTACATTCCTTTCAAAGGGAAATGCAATATTGTTTATATAGGGTCATTTCCTATGAAACAGTTAAAATTGAAATAGCAACAATAACTAAAATAAAGGAAAATAGTTGCTTGATCTTCGGCTCTTCCTCATCCACTCACAAACCCCACTAATTTAGTGTTTGACTTATTCACACGACCACTCCTGCGGGGCTCAACCGTCTCAACCGACTCTCCCGCAGCATCCTCCATGTCCACACCCGTATCATTCACTCCCCCGTTTGGATTCACCTTGTCCTCAAGGTGGAAACCAGGGAATTGTTCTCGGATTACCGCCGCAGACTCCCACGTTGCAGATTCTAAGGATCCATCATTCCAAACCATTAACCATTCCTCGTCCGGCGTGCTGTTGTTGAGGACCGTGCGCCTCTAGAGTATGGTGGTAGGTGTGACTCGTGGCTGATGGTCAACAAAGTCAGCAGGCCACTCGGTTGGTTTCATAGTCCCACTGCCTTCGACAAAGCGACGGAGTAGCGATATATGGAAAACATTATGAATGCGGGCTCCTGATGGTAACTCAAGCCGGTAGGCCACTGCACCGATGCGTTCCAAGATTGTAAAAGGCCCGTAATAGCGTGGAGCAAGTTGGAAGGACTTAGGTCGTGCTATAGATCCCTGGCGATAGGGCTGAAGCTTCAGTAGCACCTTTTCGCCCACCCGAAATTCGTCATCTCGACGTTTGCGGTTGGCCAAGTCACGCATCCGGTTCTGGGCACGAGTGAGATTGTCTCGTAAAGTCTGCAACAAAGCATCTCGGTCGATCAACAGTGTATCTACTGTAGCCACTTTACTAGAACCAGGATGATACGGCAAAATTGTTGGAGGTGGTCGGCCATACAGTGCTTGAAACGGCGACATCTTCAGTGCTTCGTGGTAAGAAGTGTTCAAGGCATACTCTGCCCAAGGCAAGAAATTCACCCAACGGTGAGGCCGAGCATGAGTGTATGCTCTGAGGTATTGCTCAACACAACGGTTTGTGACTTCGGTTTGGCCGTCCGTCTGAGGATGATAAGCAGTGCTTCTCTGTAGTTTAGTGCTACTATGTTTCATTAATTCCGTCCAGACTCGACTCATAAAAATTGTGTCGCGATCTGACACAATGGTTAACTGAAACCCATGCAGTTTGACGACTATATCTATAAACAAAGCAGCGACCCTTGGCGCATCAAAGGCAGGCGGCAAAGCTCCTAAATGCGTATACTTCGTCAATCTGTCGACGACCACGAGAATGGTCGTGTATCCACGAGACGTTGGAAGACCAACGATGAAGTCCATTGACACATGGTCCCAAACCATGAGCGGAATAGGTAACGGCTGCAACAATCCAGTCGGCGGTTGAGTGCTATACTTGGTAGTCTGGCATACGGTACACGATGCGACATACCGACGAACATCATCCCTCATTTTTGGCCAATAAACGGCTGCAACCAATCTGCGGAAAGTCCTTTCAACCCCCGAATGACCGGCTGATGGGGCGAAATGACATTCGTGCAGGAGATCCTCTTTCAACTTCGATTGCCCACTCAAGCATAACCGGTGGTTGTAGTACAGCAGGCCGTTGTGCACAGAAAATGGTGCCGCCAATCTCTTCTCTGCCGGGGCCTTATGCATCTCGGTTAGATCAGCGAGTGTTCTGTTTTCCTCCAACAGAGCTTCCAAGAAAAGAGGGGGTGGTTGGCATAGGATGGGTAAAAAATGCGGAGCCTCAGTTCCTTCTTCCCGTCGACTAAGTGCATCGGCAACCCGGTTTGCCGTACCAGTCTTATACTCCACTCGAAATCTGAACCCCAGTAGCTTCCGAACGTAATACTGTTGAGTCGGAGTCTGAATTACTTGTGTGAATAACTCGGTGAGGGAGCGTTGATCGGTGCGGATTATAAATTCCCTTCCTAGTAAGTATTTCCTCCATCGATATACAGCCTCCACAAGCGCGTGAAGCTCCCGGTGATAGGCTGATTCCGCTTGTTTTCGGACTCCGAGTTTTTTGCTGAAATAAGCAATTGGGTGTTTTGATTGCATCAAAACGGCACCAATGCCGACATTGGAAGCGTCTATCTCCACTACGAACGTCTCTGAGAATGTCGGCAAGCTGAGGACGGGCGCCGTGGCCATTGCATTCTTCAAAGTATTGAACGCGAGCTGGGATTCTGGTGACCACTTGAAGCTATCGGTCTTAAGCATATCTGTGAGAGGAGCGACAATGAAGGCATAATTTTTTACGAACCGGCGATAGTATCCGGTTAAGCCCAAAAAACCCCTAAGTTGCTTCACAGTTTTGGGCTTTGGCCAAGTCAACATGGAGTGGACTTTTCCTGGATCTACTTTTAAACAGCTGTCAGCTACAACGTGGCCCAGGTAGTCAACTGAATTCGTGCAAAAAACACATTTTCCCGTCTTGATGAAAAATTTATTAGCCCTTAATAACTCCAACGTCATCCCCAAGTATTGTACGTGTTCTTCGATTGTCTCGCTAAATACCAAAATATCATCAAAAAATACGATAATAAATTTGCGTAAATAGGGTTGAAAGAACTTATTCATGCACGCCTGAAAAGTTAAAGGAGCGTTCGTCAAGCTAAAGGGCATGACCAAGAATTCAAAATGGCCGTCATGAGTACGAAATGCCGTCTGATATACATCGTGCCCATGCATCCGTATTTGGTGGTACCCAGAACGTAGATCTAACTTGGTAAAAACCCGAGCGGAACTCAGTTCATCAAATAACTCGTCTGCGGTTGGTATGGGAAAGTGATCCGGTACTGTTACTGCGTTCAAAGCCCTGTAGTCTACGCAAAACCGAAACGAACCATCTTTTTTCTTCACCAATAAAACAGGTGATGAAAATGGACTCCTGCTGGGCCTGATAATTCCTTGATCCAACATCTCACGGACCATTTTTTCGATTTGAGTCTTCTGGAAGTGTGGGTAGCGGTAAGGCTTCATGTTGACAGGTTTTGTACCCGGATTGAGATAAATGCAGTGGTCATAGAATCTCCGGGGCGGTAGGCCGATAGGTTCCTCGAACACGGTCTTATATTTTTCTAACAAATCTGTCACGGGTTTCGGAGTATCCGGGGGCACCATGGAGTGGGGAACAACATCCGTGGTGGTCTCCAAAAATAACAACTCAAAGGCTTCATCCAGTTGGCTTTTTGCACACAATGCTTCCAAGCTATTTAATGTGATACTCCGGCTGGCTGGTTGGTCTCCCTTCAGTTTTATGCGCCGTCCTTCCCATGAAAAATCCATAGTTAATGTCGCGTAGTTGTGTGTGACCCGGCCAAGTAAACTCAACCATTGTACCCCGAGGACCAATTCTGTACCATGAATTGGCAAAACATACAAGTCCAGCCCAAAAACGTGGTTCTGCAACTCGAGAGGGACACTTCGGCAATATTGAGAACACTACAAGGACTCCCCGTTACAACGTAAACGCAGAATGTCGTCACCTTCTCAACTTCGAGTTTCAACTTCTCAACGACATTCGGATGGATGAAATTGTGAGAATAACCGCCGTCGACGAGCACCACCACCGTGACCCCTTTAATCGATCCTTTAATCCGAAGTGACTGCGAAGTGGAAGTTCCTGCCATGCTGTTCAAGGATGATATATCTGAGCTTACAATTTGTCCGTGTTCCTCAGAATTCGCCTCCTCCTGATCTGGTGGTTCATCCCTGTCTTCATCATTTAAGAACATTAATAAGATGTTTTGACATCGGTGTCCCCGGAACCAATTTGCTATCGCACTTGTAGCACAGACCCTTAGCGTCGCGTTCCTGTTTTTCTGCCATCGTCAGCCGTCTAATTGGGGGAGTTGAAGGACTTGGTTGAGCTGTAATCGGGGTTGTCACAGGTTGAAACCGAGGTGGGATGCCTCCCGGAGTGTTCCCAGTAGTATGAGAAGTACTCTGCCAAGGTTTGCGACTAACATGCTGCCACGCTGCGAGTGTTTCGGTCATGGTGGATTCGAGATCTCGAGACAGTAAAAAAGCTTGCTGTAGCGTGAGGGGCTTACGAATCTCCAATTCTCGATTCAGTGGCGGTTTGAGGCCGGCCGTCCACATGGCTATTAGTTGTTCTTCGGTGGCATTAGTAACTCGATTCAATATACGTTCGAAGTCCGTCCGAAAAGCTGCCACTGTGGTAGTTTGACGCAGCTTCGATAAAACTCCAAAGAAATCCTTACGATAATCGCTATCGAATCTTTCTTTGAGCTCCTCGACAAAGTGATGCCACGTATGGAGTAAGTTGTTGTTCTTCTGGTATTGATACCACGAAGAAGCATCGCCAGTCATCATCAAAGAAGCCAGACAGAGACGTTGATCCGCTGGGATTTGATATAAATCAAAATATTCCTCGGCTTTGAAGACCCATGCGTGGGGATTGGTGCCATCAAATTGGGGTTGTTCCACTCGTATTTTGAAATGCTGCGGACCGTCAATCTCTTTCCCGGTGTTAGGTGTTGGAAGAATTCCACTTGAATCGGCTGCTGATCTCCCTGCTGTCCGGGAACCACTAGCGCCGGTGTGGTGTGTACCAAAACCCGAGGCCGTAACAAGTTTTTGATTAAATTCAATTAAGGAATTATCATACATGGTGAAACGATGGTCAAACGAATCCAAGCATTGCACGATGGTAGCCAATTGCTCGACGAGCCTGGCAATGGTGTCGTTGGTAGGTGAAGTAGATGACATTGAAAGGACGAAAGCACCAGTTGGTACGAGATGGTACCAAGACGCAACGTTTCGAGTTGTTGCACACTCCAAGAATTAGAACGATAGCTAGAAGCGCGACTATCAAGAAGGGAAAAATCAGATTGCCAACAAAAGTTGATTTTACATTCCTTTCAAAGGGAAATGCAATACTGTTTATATAGGGTCATTTCCTATGAAACAGTTAAAATTGAAATAGCAACAATAACTAAAATAAAGGAAAATAGTTGCTTGATCTTCGGCTCTTCCTCATCTACTCACAAATCCCACTAATTTAGTGTTTGACTTCTTCACACGACCACTCCTGCGGGACTCAACCGTCTCAACCGACTCTCCCGCAACATCCTCCATGTCCACACCTGTATCAGTTTTATGGTGTGTCTTACCGTGTTTACGGGAGAAATAAACTCTATAAAATTATTTTAAAGTACATTAACTATTTTAATATCATAAATCCTAAACCTTAAATTTAAAATTAGTGTTATTTTGCAACATTCTCCATTTCTTCAGAAATAGAGACTATTCCTCCAGTAAACTCTTCTACCTAAAACCTTGCAAACTAAAGCATCTCTTTGTTCACACATAAACCGCTAATAAAAGAGAAAACTAAAGCATCTCTTTGTTCACACATAAACCGCTTACAAAAGAGAAAGAATGAAATAGGTCGTTTTTCATTTGGTAAGTTCGAAACTATCACCATTAATACTTTATGTTTTAAAATAAGTATTATTTAACCCAACGACAATTTAAAACTATAATTATCTTAATTCTAATTATTATTTGTTTTAAATCGAACTTAATTATTTAAAAATAATATTAAAGTTTGAAAACTTTTAATCGTGACAATCTGGATTTTGTTTTAAAAATTATAATTTTCAAAATCCATTAGTTACACGCTAAGTTATAGGTCGTGTATCATGTAAGATATGGTGGTGAAAGTGTTTCTGTAGAGTCTGGTTTTGGAAGTTTTTGGAGAAATGATACCATAATATTTGTTAATGAAAAACAATACTATAATATTTCTTAAAAAAATTGTCGTGAAATTTCACGGACTGTATCAAAATATTTTATCAAAAAAATATATTATGTTTTGGCTTTTTTAGTTATAATATTCAAAGTTCAGTCTCTTTACATATAATTAAAGGTATATTTTATGGATTAAGTCTTGTTAATTTTGTTATCTACATTCCTAAATGAATACTATTTATTTATTAAATATCAAATTAATACAATAATTAATTTTTAGGTATCCCAAACACACATATTTGTCCTTCAAATACAAATTAAAGTTTTTGAGTGATTTCTTCGTTATTACATATTCATTCAAACAACTTTTTAATTTATTATAAATTTAAAGTTTATAAGACATACAAATTTATATAATTTGTAGAAAGAGAAATCATCTGACTAATAAGAGGTAGAATATTTAAAAGAAAAAATATTTTTTTAAATAAAATTCGAAATTAATATTAGAATCAAATAGTCATTAAGAAATGAATTGTTCACAACCAATATTAAAAAGTGACTTCACATCATTATTTTTTGTCATTTGTATTTTTTTTTCTCTCTTTTGTTTTAAGACTCACTTTGTCAAATACTTGTGTTGTAAAAATTTTACTGAACTTGCAAAAAAAAGTGTTATTTTTAAAATTCAACTTTGTCAAACTAATGTTATCTCAAATATAATGTTTTATCATGTGTACGAATTGAAAAATCAACTCCACATCAAGTCAAGCAGACTTCGATTTACATAGAGACTTAGTTAGGATGAGTCACGACTAAGTTAACCTATATCCATGTCAAGTTGAATCGATGAGAGCTCAAATTAGTCAACCCAAGACAAGTTAAATTATGAAATATTGAAATCAAGTTGAGTTAATCTAGGTCTATATCAAGTTGAGTTAGGCTAAAAACTAGGTCAAACTATGTCAATCTAAGTTCACCGCTAAGCAACTTGGGTTCAGGTTGACTTCAATCCACCTTAAATGGAGTTAAGGCAAGTCCATATTCGACTGAGTTTGGATGGGGTCCAAGTTAAGATGAGTTAGAAGTGATCTAGATCAGGTCGAGTCGAGTTAAGCTTAGATGGAATCAAGTGTAGGTTGGATTCACATTCACATTAGTCAAGATAGATATATCTCGAACAAAGTTGACCCAAACCTAGGTGAGGAAATATTGGGTTAGGCCAAAATCTTGCAAGGTTCAATTTGTTCTGGTTAAGTCGAAGTCAATTTGAATTAAGTTAGTAGGTTAGGTTAGACTGAACTAAAATTATATTAGGTTGACCTGACTTAAGTCAGATATAATTTAATCTTAGTCAAGCTTAATTTAAGCTATGATGTGTTAGATATGATTCAACTTGGATATAACTTGATTAAAAAATTAATTTATTTTGATACAATTAAAAAAAATCTAATTTTTAAAATAACCCTGTGTAATTTAAATAATACTTAAAAAGCATAAAATTCATATATTAGTGATAAGTTTTTAAAATAAAATTAACCAATTTTCCTATTTTTACTGGGACGTTAATTATGTTACAAGTATTTATATAATGACTAGAAAAGTACTAAAAATATATGAAAAAACACATAAACTAGCGGAACAATGTTCCTAAACACGATAAAATAATTTGAATACCCTAACAAACATTCACACGTTAAAAATGAAGTTGTGTGAAGCCAATTTTAATACGTTGGAGCACTCCAATTTAACATACACAGTATTCCAAAAACACTCTAAAATACCTTATTCATCATGAATAGCTTCTAGTTCTGCCTCATGTCAAGGATTAGAAAATATTTTCAATGAAAATGTTTGTAAAAGTTTATTGCAAAATATTTTTAAAATAACTTTTTCTCCACTTCAAGTGTCTTTTTACTATTTTTAAAGTAAATTATGTTCTAATAAATTATAAATAGTTAAAAATGATACCATCTTATAGAATATTTATCGTAAAGTTAAAATGTAAATTTCTTATTAATTTTGTTATTATACATTTAGTTATAATATAATTCATACATTTATTTTAAAATGTTAATTATATATAATAATTTATATTATGTAAGATTATATTACCAAATTTGAACTAAATAAACTGTAATTTGGATTCTTTTTAATGTTTGGTCTGAATTTTGATCTTCCTAAATTTTGTTGTAATTTTAGTCCATAAATTTTATTTTAAAGCCCTAAAATTTCAATTTAACTTTAATTTTTTCATATTTTTTTAATCCAATCTTAAGTCTAATATATTTATTTAAATTGTTTTAAAAAATGATTAATTTAAAAATTATATTAATATTATACATTTTTTAACTCTAGAGATTAAAATTATAACATAGTTTTTCAAAATTTTAATTAAATTTTTGGTCTCTAAAATTTGCAGTAATTTTAGTTTAAGATATAATTTTTTAATCTCTCAAAATTTAAAAAAAAATAGTTTCTAAACCTTATATTTGAGAAAATTTTACATCTTCAAATTTTATCTAAAATAAAAATAATATTTATTTTCGATTTCAACTGGTTAATTTGTTTAAATCAGAGAGGAAAACCAAATTACTTCAAATTTAATTGTTTTTTATTAAACTCTTCTTTGGATAAAGAATAAGATAGACCGTGTACTTGACCACACGACAGCCTCTCACACGCCTTTCTCTGCACATTTTCCACACCTTATCCTTTTTTCTCGTACTTTCATTTCTCAATTTTTTTTCTTTATCTTTAACTTCTATTAAATAAAATACGTGTGAACATTAATTTTGTTATTATCTCTAATATATTTATTAATTATATAATTATTAGAAGATAAAATTTAAGATGTCAATTATTGTATTTAATATATTATTTACTTACAATAATTTGATAGGCTTAAAAAACATTATATAATTAATTAAAAAATAAAATTATATATATATATATATATATGTATAAGATTGAAAATATATTTCAATTTATTTCGAATGCTAAAATTTATTTGTTTACTTATTATTTTCTTATTCATTTATTAATTTGAGTAAGAAAGTATTGTATATGAACTTTTCTTTTATGTTCTTTTCAACAATTGAATATGAAGTTTTATATATATATACTAAATTATAATTAATTATCATTTGTTTCTTATAAAATATTACCATTATATTAAGAATATTGGATTATTAAAATGATTCATTAAATTTATCATTATGTAATACTTCATGCTCTATTTGGAAGATATATATATATATATATATATATTGAAGAAATTCGAATAAATTTAAATATTATGAATTATTTTGATATACGAGGTTTAGGGATGTTATAGAAATTCTTAACATACTTAAATTTATTGATTTTGTTTTAAAATAAAAGTTAGGATTTTCCATGTCTTAGTTTGGCTTGATGGGTGGTTTATGTATTCTTTATAACTTTATCAAAACCGCAACATTACATAAACAAGTTAAGCTAATCATGACATTAATGAATAATTACTTTAATAATAAGTTTTGTTATGCATACTTCATTCATGCATTTTAAATAACCCGAAGGCACAACAGTGCAGAAAGAAGGTGAGGATACACATTAAAGAAGTTTCATTTCAAAAATTTAAAAGTATAATTGCAACTAAACACACTTTATTTTAAAATGGACCAACTGGTTTATAAATAATGAGTTTGAATTAAAGTATCAAATCTTTCACGATTAAAAAAATAAATAATCATCATTTCTACAATTGCCAAGTATGACATAATACACAACCACAACATGAATCATTGTACGTTCATTTGTCTTTATGTTTCATGTTGCTTACTTAATTGAAATTCTATTAATTATCAATCCCCAAGTAACTTCCAAGATTTTGTGTTGCACATAAGTAAACTTAGGAAGTTCATGAGATAACTAAAATTATATTTTTATAAGATTTTTTTTATTTATCTATTCTTAGTGATATACAAAAAATTTAAATAAAAAATAAATATATATTTATGTTTTCAACATGTAAACAAACTAAATATTTGTTTTACATAACATGTAAGAGGATTTATTAGAAAAAAAGTATTATATAAGAATTTAAAATTATATTTCACTTCCATAATATATGACTTAGATAGATACGTACTCTTTTTCTTCTAAGACTAGTTTTCTTATGTCAAACGCCTTAAACTTGTAAGTTTAAGCTTGAATAAACTTAACTTTTTCTTTTCTGTGGGAAAGGATAAAAGTAAAATCAAGTTTTTTTTTTTATATATATACAATGTTAAATCAAGTTATTGTATTGCTAACTTAATGATTACAGAATCAATAAAACATACAGATAGATTACAGAATCAATAAAACACACAGATAGATAGATTAATATAGATAGATAATGTATTAAGTGAATTATATCATATTAGGAAAATAAATATTATATATACCAATGAAACCCGTTTCGAATCCAAATGTAAAAGAAACAACGAGTCAATTAAAACACATTTTAAATATTTCACTGTCTATCTTATTTTCTTCATTTATCTTTCAACCATTTCATTCATTAATAACAATTAATTCTAACTTAATATCTTATTAAAATTGTCTACATAATAAAAAGACAGATAGAAGAAACTATAAGTTTTATTATACATTAAATCGTATTAAATACATGACGTCTACAAGTATTTATAAAATTAGTAAACTATTTGATGCTTCAATAAATATATTTCCTAAAATACACGCAAAACATTCTCTGAAAAAAATGCAAATATTTAGTTTTAAGTTCGATAAAAAGAATGAATATTTTTTTTAAAACCATTAAAAATAAATATAAATTAATTTAAACTATAGTTTGCATTAAAATTGTCATTTTTATTAAAAGATGTGAAAGAAAATGCAGAAAAAGTGGACAGGCTCTTAACTCACTTCATTGACATTTGGCAGCTGCTTCTTAATTACCACGTGTGTATTGTGCGCATATTTCTTGTCTAATTATATGGCCAAACAAAAATTAGAACCTCATACATTATCCATTCTTTTTCTTCTCTTTTTGTTTTGTTTTGACTACTTTATTAATTAAAAATTTAAATAAATGTGACTTCTATTTGCTAATAATGGAGAAGTCTTATACGAGAAAGGGATACGTCCATGAATCAGATCAAGAATATAAATATACATATATATATATATATATATATATATATATATATATATATATATATATATATATATATATATATAAATAAATAATAGTAGATGAAAAGTGCATGTTCTTCAAATTTACATGTGCAAATATTGATGAATTTTTCTTTTTTATAATACTAGATTTAAAGTCAAGGGTTGAACACGTGCGTGGCTGCCGCTAGCAACTGCGTGAGTTGCAATTAGTTGACCAGTGATGACTAATTTTTTTATTTTCTGTTTATTTGTCGATAGTATCAAATTCATATAATCTTGGGTTTACATAATTTTATATTGGCTTTCCCAGTCTCATACTCATACCAGTCAAAGTATAATTTCCAGCTGTATTAAAAAAAAAAAAAAAACTCTTCTCCTTTCGATCTCAAAGTTATATTACGGCTAAATAAATGTTTTGGTAGATATTTGATATAAGTATTTGTCCTTCAGGATGAGTCTAAGTAAGTGGTCCATTTACAAATTTGATTTCTTGATTTATGGGTACAACAAAGGTAATTTCTTTTAATAACTCCATATTTTTTTTTATTTTGTTGACACGAAAAAGGTTAAATTATTTATGAAATATAATTTATTATTTTAAATTCTACAATTTAAAATTTAAAAATTTATTTTAGATTTTATAATGAAAATTTATTTTAAATTATACTTTTAAAAATATATTACATAATCTGAAAATATATTAAATATTGTATGATATATAATATATTTTTCATTATGTAATCTAGAATATATTTTAGATTCTACAACTCACAATATACTTTTAAATTATATAATTTATAAATACTTTTTAAATTGTGGAATGTGAACTAAAATATTATTCTACATTAAAGAATGTATTCCGTATCTAAAATGTTGATTGCATAATTTATAAATACTTTTTGGATTGTATAATATATATTTTTAAATTATAATCCAACAATATATTCTATATTAAGTAATATGAAAATCCAAAAATATATTTTCAGATTTAAAATATATTATGAATTATATAATACAAAACATAATAGAAAATTTGAAAACATGTGATTTTTTACTTTTCGAACACCCTATGAAAGTGCAAGAAGAAACCATAGGAAGTGGACCGGCCTCTTGTTTTGGGTGCAGGGCCCAAATCTTGAAAGGTCCACAACCCTTCTAATTGATTACATGTGGGTATTTCTTCTCAGATCCTACAAAAATCAAGACATGTATTCCTTGTCATAGAAAAGGTCTTTTGGAAAACAATAAATCATATTCCAAAAGAGATATTATGGAATTCAATTTTTTTTTGGGTTTAAAGAAGGCATGGCCTTATAGGTGAATAGATTATTGTAGGTTGGCTTAAAATACAGAAAGCTTCACAACCAGGTAAAATATTTAAGAGAAAACACAATCTTTATAATTTGAGCAGTAGGTAAAGGGAGTGAGAGAGAGTATCATTTATATCTAAAATAGGGTTTTGTAAGTTATTGTTGGGTGTAGCTTTTGCCCTCATTGTTCTCAAGCAAATGATGAGTTAAGAGAAAGAAGTATTAATTTAAGAGATTCTAGAGTGTTGTGGTCACTAATGGACTTATGGAGTTTTGTGGATGAAATTGTTCTGCTTACTTTTAGAGAGATTTTCTTAGAATTTTTCTTGCTTTATTTTATTTAGAAAAGTTAGTTTGCAAAGTGGGGGGTAATGGTTAGGATTAGTGCAACATTAACATATGATCAAGTTAAAAATGACATCTTAAACTGTAACACCAGTTTATTTTTTTTCCGTTAACTAGATATATATTATTAAATAAAATTTGCTCTAGAAAAAAAAAAAAAAAAATTTTTAAAAATT
>Ga0209700_100743_pt1 | contig 64796 bp, 50 predicted proteins | sample SiratroredBW_FD_187528 | JGI IMG/M metagenome (GOLD analysis project Ga0209700, IMG submission 187528) | Root nodule microbial communities of legume samples collected from California, USA - Siratro red BW (SPAdes) (version 2) | ecosystem: Host-associated > Plants > Roots > Nodule | place: USA... | reverse complement strand
ATATATATATATATATATATATATATATATATATATATATATATATATATATATATATATATAAAATTAGGGACTAATTATTTTTTTATCTCTTTTATCTCGGTAATTTATTTTTTACACATAAATTGTTTTCTTTGACATTATTAGTAATAGCATCGTCTTGGGATTGGGATTTAGAATTGTGAGAGCAATAAGTTATCTCAAAGAGAGAATGAAAAATATGTATGTTGCATTGAAGTAAGTAGAGAGATTCTTTAATTGTTTGGGATTCTCCACTCCCTGATGTCACCAAATATATTGCTAAAAAGAATATCATGACCTTATATGAGTTTAGTTTGGGTAATTTATTTGATCTTTTCTACTTCTTCCTTCTCATCTAATTTTTCTTAAAAGACCTTCATCTGATAATAATTTCTTTTTCGTGATTTATAATTTTTCTTTTTTTGTTTATTTATCATCTCCTTTTACATGGTTTTCACTTTAAGAGTTGGAATTTGCTGTCGCGAGTAATTATTGTTGCGTTTTCCTAATTTGTATGGATAAGTTTTTCATTTCATTTTTTTTATAAAATCTAATTGATTATGATGCATATAAAGATTGTAACCTTGCTTTTTTGTATTTCATTATTTTTTTATCTGACTTCAATTCAGATATTGTTTCATTTTCCCGTTCATGAATTCGTTTTTCTTATAATCAAAGTTTTTCATGTTATCATTGTTATGAATTGGATTCTATAAGTATGTATTTTTTTAATTATAAGATGAAAATTAATGATATGGGTCATATTTACCAACAAATAAAATTCTAATTGTTATCCAATAATTAGTACTAAACTATTTCATTTCATCTTATCAATACATTTGTATTTCCAATTTTTTTAGCATAGTGATAAAATTAAATGTTCACTATTAAATTTGACCTGAATGATTAATATTTTAAATTCCATGCATTATCAGTGTATTTTTTAACATTAGTTGTTTACTAAAATAAACTAAAACAACACAAAATAATCATATAAAAATATACATAAATTCTAGCCTTCAATACTAAAGTCTCATATCACAATTCTCAAAATTAATAATTTCTATGTAAAATAAAAAATTATGGTTATTTTTTCTCTTACTAATCAGGGAAGAGTAGTAATAATACTCTGGTGCGGGACAGTATATAGAATTGGAAATTGGAAAGAGGGTTGGTGTCGGCGTGAACCAAACACGACCTTATCGGCCATTCAATTTCGATCTGTGCGTGTTTTTCAGTTCCTAAACCCTACTCACTTGCTTCTGCAATTGTGGTGGACTGGATCCATCCACACTCACCATTTTCGTTCTTTATCGTCTTAATTTTCATCTCATCGAATAGTTAGGGCACACAATACTACAGCAGTTCATCTCTCCTCTCGGCGACGACATGGCTTCCACTGTGCCAGGTTTCCCTCTATTCTGTTACTGATTTCATTTTGCTCCCAATTCCTAAATTAGATAACGTACCTCCTCGCCTAACTGCTTTCTATTCTTATTCATATTCTGCGTGTTTCTTTCCTTTCCTTATAATACTTAATAATTAATTCACATTGAATGCAAATGTTGCTTCTCATAATTTCTCATTCATCAATCCCTCATTTACAACTCTGCTTTTCCTTTTTCTCTCCCCTTTTCTATTCAGCGGGTCATACATATATGTGTGGGTGCCCGTGTGTATGCTTGCTTTGCTACCATGTATTACTTATTCCCAAATATAATAAAATATAATATATTCTCCTATTTTGGCAATTTGGGTCGTCCATGACCTATTCATGTGTTGTCATTGTTTTATAGGTGCAACCAATGATGCTTTATACAAGGAATTGTGGCATGCCTGTGCTGGACCCCTTGTCACTCTCCCGCGTGAAGGGGAGAGAGTTTATTACTTCCCCCAAGGTCATATGGAACAGGTACCTTGTTCCTGACCATGTTTTTGGATACTAGCTTAATTGTTTTGTTTCCATTTAGGATCTTATTCGTGCTGACATCGTTTACCTTTCAATGTTTCCTCACAAGAATATTGTCTGCAAAATATTTGTCTTTTCTTGACCTGGCTTACTTTCTGTTGGGATCTTTCTTTGTGTATGGTATGCTGCTTGTTGAGTTTTAAACTGCACAAGTTGTGTTTGGCCATATTTCTTTTGCGTGCATCATATAATTTTGTACTCCATATAATTTTGTACTCGTTTGATTTGTTCACGTTTGTGCTTTTGATTATTTCATAGTCAGGAACCAGTTTCTTTCATGATTCATGAATAACATTTCAAGTCATAATTTAGAAGTGACTTTGATCCATAATTCCTGACTCTTTTTTGTGTTGAGCTTGAGCACTATATGCTTTTTGTTGTTTTATCTTACGCATGCTTTTTTATTGTACAGCTCGAGGCATCTATGAATCAGGGACTGGAGCAGCAAATGCCTTCCTTTAATTTGCCTTCTAAAATATTATGTAAAGTGGTCAATGTTCATCTTCGAGTGAGTCATGAATTTCTTATGCAATCTTACTAGACACTTTTGTTATGATTTCAAAGTTTGTCCTTTACTATGATCATTAGTCTATGGTTAAACTCATGCTGGTCATGTAGGCTGAACCTGAAACAGATGAAGTATATGCACAAATAACTTTGCTTCCTGAAGCAGATGTGAGTGCGCACTTATTCTTTGCTTGACATGGTTGTTATATTTAAACATTTTCTGTTGTTTTCGACTATCTCTCAACACACTCTCCATTCATATTGTTTCACACCCATTTAGTGTTCTTTTGATCTCATTGTTTATTTCTTATTCTCTGTCTTTTTGGTTTAGCAAAGTGAGGTAACAAGCCCTGACGATCCTCTACCAGAACCTCCAAGATGTACAGTTCATTCATTTTGCAAGACACTCACTGCTTCTGACACTAGCACTCATGGAGGTTTCTCTGTTCTTCGAAGACATGCAGATGATTGTCTTCCACCGTTGGTCAGTAATTTTTGTCTTTCTAAAAGTTATTGGACACACTTGATCATTGTGATCATCTGTAGTTTTCCTTTACTATATAATTTCCATGTTTTGTTCAGGATATGACGCAGCAGCCACCATGGCAAGAATTGGTTGCAACTGATTTGCATGGCAATGAATGGCATTTTAGACATATTTTTCGAGGTAAGTAGCTTGCAGCTCCCCATCCCCAATCTCTGGACTGCTATATCATGAAATACCATTAAAGGGTGTGGACATTGTGTTACTGTGGCTTGGATATGGTGAGTAAGCACGCTGCCTTTGGAATACATAAAATTTTCAAAATAAAACAAATTGAGGACTTTTGTGTGTTTTGCCAGGCATGTTCATTAGAAAATGTTTGTACAGTGTTGTACTTTGAAAGGAATTCGTTTCCTTTATATATGGTATCAATCTTTTCTGTAATGTATATTTATGGTATCACTTTTTCCTATTTCTAGCTGACCTATAGCTTCATCTTTCTCCTACTGACGGAATAGAGCTTCTCTCAGGTTTTACCTTTTGGGGTGTATAGTTTACTTCAATGTTAACTTTTTGCATGGTCTGTTTTATTTAATTTTAAGGTGAATGAATTTTACTCATCAGTAGCTTTTGTAGGAAAGGTTCTGCTTCTTAAGTCTGGATGACATTCATAACTTTGTGGGTTTTCACGGCAACACTCTGCTATGTTATCCACCTGTATAGTATGGGGTGATGAGATTAGCTTTGATGTTCGTAATGTCAGTAAAGTTTCTGACTATGCAGACTAATCTGCAGGGCAACCCAGGCGCCACTTACTGACCACTGGGTGGAGTGTCTTTGTCAGTTCCAAAAAGTTAGTGGCTGGTGATGCATTTATATTCTTAAGGCAAGTTGTTTAGTTGAAGTATTGTACCTTCCTTTGAGGGCAAGACAAAAAGTACTTTGCAGATTTTTCATTGTTTTCCCCCTTTGTTAATGATTACGGTTTTTTACTTTTCTTGTATGCAATTCTAGGGGTGAAAATGGAGAGCTGCGAGTTGGAGTTAGGAGGCTCATGAGACAGCAAAGCAACATGCCATCTTCTGTTATATCTAGTCATAGTATGCATCTGGGTGTTCTGGCCACTGCATCTCATGCCATTGCCACAGGAACCTTGTTTTCTGTATTTTACAAGCCTAGGTATTGTATTTAATACTATGAAGTTATTAGTTATCTCATAAATGGTATCAGTGATTATTTTCTTGCCCAACTTGTTATGTCCTGCTAATGTTAATGATACCTTGAACTAACGGATAATTGTGTTCTTGTATTTGTACTTTTGTGTGCCTGCCTTCACGCAATTAGTGGACTATTTTCTTTATTGGTGAAATAATTTGACCAGGTCAATAACTTATGTTGTTTTAATATTTATTTTATAGAACTAGCCGGTCTGAATTTATTGTGAGTGTCAACAAGTATCTTGAAGCTCAAAGTCATAAACTTTCTGTTGGGATGAGATTCAAAATGAGATTTGAGGGTGATGAAGTTCCCGAAAGAAGGTGAACTACCTGGTTGCTTTGAAAATTTATATTTTGATTTTAGTGCCTTGTGCAATCTGCTTAACTCACCCCGTCCCCCTGAATACAGGTTCAGTGGTACGATTGTGGGTGTTGGAGATAATAAATCATCTGTTTGGACAAATTCTGAGTGGCGATCCTTAAAGGTTAGTATGGCTTTAGTTACACTTCAAATGTTTTTTTTATTTTTTTTTATTTTTTTTTATTTTTTATCTTTTGTAGTTTGCATTTGGTGGAATTCAATATTTTCAAAAGCTTCGGAGTATGTTTTAATTTTGGGAAGTCAAAAAACAGAAATTATTCTTCCTTCTCTTTGAATTGGTCAAGATGATACTTTGTGTATGGAACAATCTAGTAATAATGATATTTCCTTAATGGTTGGACACTGGCCCATGGGAAGAAATGTTATTTAAAGGATGAATTTAGATGCCCGAAAATGGCTCAGATTTTTTTTCTATGATGAGTGAAGACAACATGCTGACATCTCAATAAATTACAAGGATATGAAATTTACCTAGCAGCTTTGGGTTCATTAGTCTGATGATCCATTTGTATTTCAGGTTCAATGGGATGAACCATCTTCTATTTTGCGTCCTGATAGAGTTTCTCCATGGGAATTGGAGCCACTTGTGTCTACCCCTCCCACAAACTCCCAGCCATCCCAAAGAAACAAGAGATCACGGCCTCCCATTCTTCCTTCAACAATACCTGATTCTTCTATGCAAGGTGGCTTGACCAAACATAATTTCTCCATAAAATTGCTTTATCCATGCTGGTTTGACTCAAATCTTTTTATTCTGTGTGGATCAGGTGTACGGAAATCACCAGTTGATTCTGCACCATTCTCTTATCGTGAGCATCAACATGGGCGAGACATCTATCCATCGGCCAAGTTCAATTCTACTGCAGCTGGCTTCCTTGGTTTTGGTGGGAATTGTTCTGCTTCCAACAAATCAATATATTGGTCTAGTAGGACGGAAAACTCTACAGAATCCTTTTCACCTGTAGCACTTAAAGAATCTGGAGAGAAGAGACAAGGGACTGCAAATGGCTGCAGGCTCTTTGGGATTCAGTTACTTGATAATTGCAATGGGGAAGAAAGTCTACCAATGGTCACTTTGTCAGGAAGGGTGGGTGATGATGGCCCCCTTCCATCGTTGGATGCCGAGTCTGACCAGCATTCTGAACCATCAAATATTAATCGATCTGATTTTCCTTCGCTAAGTTGTGATGCTGAAAAATCATGCCTGCGGTCTCCCCAGGAGTCTCAAAGCAGGCAAATAAGAAGCTGCACAAAGGTGGTATTATTTATTTGTGTTGGTGTTGCCATAATTTTCTGATGTTCAAATTCAGTTCACAATCCTGTAATGTTCTTGGTAGTTGGCATAATTTTCTTTTGTTCAAATTTAGTTGACTGTGTGTCAAGTTATATATATTGCATATTAGCATCTTCACTTTACAGATCTGTATGATTATCTTTAGCTCCTAATATTAGTAATAAAACTAATTATGATTCAAGTTTTATAATATTCCAGGTTCACATGCAAGGTATGGCAGTTGGAAGAGCTGTGGATTTAACTCGGTTTGATGGATACGAGGATCTGCTAAGGAAATTGGAAGAAATGTTTGACATCAAGGATGAACTCTGTGGATCCGCAAAAAAGTGGCAGGTTGTGTACACTGATAATGAAGACGATATGATGATGGTTGGGGATGATCCATGGCTGTAAGATTATTTGAGACTAGCATATATTTACTTGGACACTTTATTTGTGGCATGACATTTTTTAATTTTGTGTATATTAAATTATGTCTTGCTTTTTTACTGCAGTGAGTTTTGTAGCATTGTGAGGAAAATTTTCATCTATACTGCTGAGGAGGTGAAGAAGCTTTCTCCCAAAATTGGACTTCCAATCAATGAGGAAGTTAAACCCAGCAAAATGGACTCTGAAGCAGTAGTCAATCCTGATGACCAGTCATCTATTGTGGGGTCCGGTTGTTAACGTCTTAGGTCTTCCAATATTTCAGTTGTTATACAATAGAGATTTGCATGAAAGTAGGAAGTAGAGCGTCAAAGAAACGAGTATGAACCTGACAAGCACTTCATCACGGCCTATAGGGGAAACGAGATGAACCTGGCAAACACTTCCTTATTGCCTATAAGGAGGATATCATTGGTGTATTCTGCATCGCTACAGGAACAGCATGAAAGCACCAAAACAGAGGGCTGATGTGATATAATGCTGTTTGCTCTACCTCGAGAGATAAGGCTAGGGGTGTTGTGGCTTTTCTATTTCTTTCATAGCTCCGTTTTCAGAGTCTCGAGGCCATTGCTTGTTCAGTTTTGTATTGGGCTACGAGCTTGAAGAAATGTCTTTTGGCTAAGTATCTTACTATGCATGCTTTTGTTTATTTTGGTTCTTTTGTAATTCACTTCATGTGATGCATCTCATATCTGTATATATAACTTTCTATAATATACATACTATTTAGTATGTATATCGAGCCATTTTTTAACTTGCAGAGTTGTACACAATCTGATCTACGCTTTTTTTAAACTAATAATTTCCCCTGGTAAGCAGTTTCATATTTTTTCTTTTTTTGTGGACAAGAAAGTTTCATCTGAATATTTTGGCAGCAGATTAGATTAGGTAACTGGTGACTTATTGCAACGACTCGGTACTCTGCTGAAAAATCTGTTACTTGTTGTGGCCTTGTACCTTTCTGATGCCTGTTAACTTTCCGTTTTAATTTTCTTAGATTTTTTATTATAATACCATATATTGGTATTAGGCAATATTTTCTTAATATTATTTAGAAAGTGGGATTCCACTGTATGTATTTCGAGATTAGACCCGAGATCTCTCCCATTCTTTGCTGCCGGGGTTTTGAACTTACCCCAACTTCCTTGAATTTACTCTTTTCTCTTTTAAGTGTTCTTCAGAGTCTTTTCTAAAGAAATTAAGAAATATATATATATATATATATATATATATATATTAATTTTAATAAATAATTTCTATGATTTTTATTGTATACATTATATATGTAAAGGAAAGGAGGAGAGATTAATTGATTCCAAGAGTAACTTGAACCGTTAGTTCTCATTCATATAATTTTTTTTATAGTTTAACAGGTAAGATAAGTTACTCTTTGTATTAGTTAGATAACAAGGTGAGGATGAAGAGTAATTTTCTTTCTTATTCTTAGATTAATTCGTAAAAAATGTGATACTTGAAAAGGAACTGATAGAATAAGTTTCAACCATCCCATTAGTATGGTTTTTGGTTAAATTAATCCAAGTGCCCCATTATTTTCAATATGACTTTAATTCTATGATCATAATTCCTGATTGCAGTGTAATTTTTCCATTATTATTTTATTTTAAAATTTTATCTATATTTTAACATCATATTTAATCATCAAAAAAGATTTGGAAAGTACTTGTTTTAAAAAAAATATTGCGTATCAAATGATATCTTTTTTATGTGGTAATTAGTATTTAGTATTAATTAGATTTCATTATAATTTTCATGATTTTGGTCTCTATTCAAATTTTAGTTTCAAACAAATTTTTATTAAAAATTATGTAAAAATAATTGAAGACAGTAACAGCCATGATTTTTTTTTTTCACACCCTGAACATCCTTGAGTTATAATATAACCACGATTATATACAACAACAGAATAATATTTTACAATCATGTTATATATAACAAATACATATATTTTTTAATAAATAAATTATTACAGATAACATTAATTATTTCGTGACAGAATAAACTAAATAAGTTAAGTTACAATTTAATCCTAATATTTGTACTATTGTATTCAAAAAATGTTTGATTTAACAATAAATCTGATTGGCCAGCAAAACAAATGTTAAACATTTATACAATATTAATTATAAGCATAAGTTTAAGTGAAATGAAATTAAGTAATTTTTTTCATTTTAATACTGGTTAACAAAATGTATACTTTTAATTGGATAAACTATTTGTGAGATTATGCCTATTTTATTACATAAAAAGTTATTTTTATTAGATGAAATGGTCTAATTAAAAAATATGAAAATTGATTACAAAAGTGTGATCATTTATCCTAATTTAATAACGGTGAATATCTCCACTGGCATGAGAAATCAAATTCTAGCTTTAGACAGATCATGGTATTGACCAAACAAATCGATTAATGGTGCCTTCCATGGCTTAAAAGGAAACGCATGAGCGAATCCAATTTTCGATCTCTAGACAGATCTCATGTTAGGCCTCAGCTCAATTTTCCAGTCCAAATAATGACTTTTACACAGCGTCTGAGAAATTGCATTAGATCAGGGAAATCATAATAAATAAAAGAGCTGTCCATGTAACGTAAATAAGTGTAGAATAGTAGTGGATAGATAACGGTAGGATATTTGAAAAGTAATGAAAAAGTCTTTGAGGGCGCTCCTATTCCTATTACTTTATCGGTGCATCAGTTTTCAAAGTTGTTGTATATATGCAAATGCCAATGCAAATCTCTACCCCATTTGAAGCTTGATGAAAAACGTGATCAAAGCTGTGAAGAAGCTCAGGTTGTGGTCCAAAAAGAAAAGGAAGAAGAAGAGGCAGGAGCATGAAGCCCACCACTGTTGCTACTCTTGTTCCTCATCCAACACCCAGCCATCAGCTCCACCCTTACCTTCTTCATGGCTTCATTTTGAACGACACAGCTATGGCACATTCTTGCCGGAGACGGAAGTGGCTCAACCGCAAGATTCCAGCCCTGTCAGCTGCACCCCAAACTCATCATCATATCACCAATACATGGTATCAGTTTCAGAACCTGTTTATGGCATTCCAGTCCAAGTAATTCATACAGCTACAAGACGAGAAAGAGAAAGATCAAGCAGTCAATTTGGACGTTTGTTTCGCTGCTTATTTCCATGTTTTGAAATCAGAGAAGTAGTTTGATTTTCAATCAATTACCCCTTTCGCAGCTCATGCTTGCTCCTCTTGTTCATTTATTTTATGTACCTCCCCAAAAACATCTTAGCATTTTTAAGTGCTTGGAGATAAAACATAGAACTCTAATAGTGTCAAAGGTTGTTATAGTTGCATCAAATTGTTTCATCCTTCAGCTCATATCAATAGTTTACATGATTTTTCACTTCTTGTTGGAATGTTAATCTTTCAATAAAACCTGGTTGTAATGTTTGTCTGCTTTCTTTGTGTATTCCCTTGCGTTGAGTATGACAATCATTAAAAATAAAATTGGATACTTGTGTAATGGTTTTGGAGGGATTTTAATATGCGTCAAGGTAGTTTGGGTGCATCAAATCAAAGTCGTCGATATATATTATTAACAGAAAAAACGGAAGGCTTAGAAAAGATAAATAAATAAATCTAGGAAGAAATTTAAAAATAAGATACAAAACTTTTATCAGAAAAAAAATCCTCCAATATCCCTCAATTGATAGTTCCTAGGTATGATTAGTATCCACTCTACTGCTCTCCACATTGATGGCAATCAAATTCTTCTATGTATTGATCATTGATCACTTCTTTTCGTGATGATCTTGTTTGTAACTGTCCTTCCGGGACCCATCTCTATCAACTTTGTCATTTTGATCTCTTGGTTTTATACACATCCTGAAGACCCGATCTTCTGTGTCTGGAGCTTTTCCTGGAGTAATCATGCTGTTTTTCATTGTCCCTAGTATCACAGTCCACATCAGAATCCTCTTCATGGCTTCCGCTATTGTCCTCCCTGTTCTTGTTAAATGAGCCATTCCTAGTGTATTCATGGCGTCTTTCCCTATTTTCCTCCTTTTCTAACCATTCTGTGTCAGAATCAGTATCAGGAGTTCTGCCTCTAGATTTTCTTTTATGAGTGTTTTTCAAGCTAGCATTCCGGTCCTCATTGGGAGTTCTTCGCTTTCTTTCATCTTCATGTTTTCGTCTACCAGAATGACCACAACTTATCTTATCCATCTCCTTAGATCTTGACCTTCTCCAGTGGTACCTTCAAAACATTATGATAGAGATCAAGCATAAATTCACATGGAAAAATATACAGAAATATTGCCATATTAAAAAAATATGACCAAATAAATCACGACGTTACAACTTGAAATTCCATCTGAAGAAAATTATTTCAAGTCATATTTTCTTCACGCCAATTTTTTTTAGCCACAAAACTTCAGTTGTTTTCCTCAATGCAGCAAGGGAGAAAGCAAAACTCTACAATGGAGTTTTCAAAAACTTTTCTTCTATTTGATAGGAAGTTTTAGATAGCTCTTCCACAAGTTACATAGCTTAAGTGTCTAGGATTCATCATACAAGAAATGGAGAAATAGGTGATGTAAACCATAGGATTCATGCACGAAGAATGAAATGGAAGAGTGGCTCATATGTTTATCTACATTAAAATGTAACCACTTAAAATCGAACGAAAATTGTAATGTTGCGTTGAACAGAATGCTAAACCAGGAAAAGCTAACAAAAAATTAAATTCAATGTAGAAGAGATGAGAATGTTACATTGGATTAACTAGACAAGATAGTACTAGAAATGGATGGATTACAGAAGTTGGGACAGCGCCTACTGTACAGAAGATAGTAGAATCTTATTATTGATGGTTTGGGAAAAACCCAACAAGGAGAGTAGATCAAATGGAGGACAGTTAGAAGCAGAGCCAGAAAAACCATGAGTGAAACAAATAAGGATTTAGAAGCTAATTGTTTGTCTATAAGCATGATTCACAACAGAATATTATGGCGGGATTAATCCTTCTAGTCAACCCTGCCTAGTGAGAAAGGGTTGATTATTATTTTTTTTTTTTTTAAACTACAAAGAAATTCAGAATTGTCAGTATCCAGTGAAAACAGCAGCTATCTCACCACCGATGTTGTCCCCACATTCTCTCTAGAAGATTCTTGACCCTGATCTTTCGGATGAATTATAAATAAATATTAAACAGAAGTTGCATCATGCATGCTCTAAAAGCCTTCAACATTTACAACACCAATAGCAAACAATCATTCCCCATCATATCATGCTAAATTTACCACAAATTTGCTTAATTTATAACCATCTACATTAGTTTCAATGTGTCCAGCAACGAATTTAATCAATCATGTCATGTAATGAGCAACATAAAGTGAAAGCACACCTGTCAGAATCTGTTTTTGACAAACTCAAATTTCCTTGCTGCCTTGAAGTCTCGTAATAATCAGAATAACCAAATAAAGCGATCATCTTTTCAACCCAAAATTTTGGGGGAGGTTTGTCAGAATCAGCCCATTCATAGTCTCCACCAGGATTACGAAAACAGTGAATAAAATTGCACGCTGTTCCGTGAGAACAAGTCTGTTAAGAGGGAAAGGAACACCATTGTGAGCATGCTTCATCAATATAAAACATTTTCTAACATCTTTTTTGCAGTTAAAAGCTTCAGTTGTAACCAACCAAGACTTTATATTTTATATGATTTGCACAGATGAAACCCAGTAGGACATAGTTGAATCCAAAAAAGAAAAAACATAAGATAGTAGTCATCTCATATACCTTGAAACCTGATTTCATATACTCGCCACATATGGCAACCTTCCATCTTGTCAAGTTAACAAATTGACAAGTTACCTGCCATAAAGCATAGCCTGATGAGATACATATGAATCCTAAATCTATGAGCAAAAAATCCATCTTCTAGAAAAATTCGTCTGAACATCCAATCTATCAAACATTTAAGCTTTTGATACAGAACTAAACTTCAACAGCCTCATTCTAACCAAAATACGCTCCACCTTGAACCAGTTTTGTATCAAACATTTTCGGATTTTTCTCCAATATAACGACTTACATGACAAATTGGAATATCAAATGGATCAGTTATTGAAAATTACTCAAAGGCAACTCGAACCCTTCTTGATATTCGTATAATCATACTCGTAGTATTAACGATTTTCATTTGAAAAAACAATATAGAAATGTGATACCTGTTTTCCAGCAAAGTAGCGCCCATTCACCGAATTATAAGCGAGCAGAGCAGAATCCAATGCCTTGTACTGTACATAGACATTTCCTCGCAAGTGAAATGAACCATTTTTACACACCTGAGAAGGATACACAGACAACAAGATTAGTGCCATGAGATGAAAGAAATTGTACAAGAAGAAGGTGCTGGAGAAGACCGTTAAGGGTGTTAGTAACGGCTAAAAGTATGGTGAGGGGTTTGATCCCATATAAATCCAACCCTGGAGCTGTTAGAGGGGAATGGGAATTTGCTTTGTAGTTTGACAGATTCATATTCTGTGTGAAAGGAATTGCCATTCCTTTGTTTTGCATGTATTGAGAACCCATTCAATAAAAAGTTCTCTACTTTCTGTAATACCACTGATTGAAATCGATTTGGGAGGGGACAGCGAACTTGGGATCGTAACAACCACTATTTAAACTGTGATGCTATTTAAGTTTCATAGTGCCGAAGAGCATATCTGCAACACCACCCCGCTATATCATGCTATTGATAACTACGTTCTCAATAACCCCAGAATTCTTTTTCAAAATGTTGGATATAAACACACGAACAGGTGGGGAGGGGTCGGGTCGAGAACAATGACCAAACATGACAAATATATAAAAAAAAATGGTTTCATTTTATTTATTTTGTGCTCTCTATGTAGCTAGATATAAACCATACTTGATTAGCGTTTGTGATATTTCAGAGAACCCATAAAATTTTATTCAGAGATATTGAAAATTGCATTAATATGCTAGTATGAATTAAATGCCAAAACTTAAATGAGAAATATATTTTTCAAAATTTCAGAAGTTAAACTTATACACACACGCACAGCAATAAAAAAGAACCTTGAAGTTCACAATTTCCCCAAACTTTAAGAATTCTGTGTGGACATCCTCATAAAATTCTTCAAAGCAGCGCTCAACCTCTTCATCTGTATACTGGAAAAGGGGTTAAACAGGTCAAAGAACATATTATGCATTAAAATATGATATTAGATAATGTCCTTTATATAAGAAACAAAGGGGTGTCATTTCTGGTCCCAATTATAGGATATATATATATATATATATATGGACCTATTCTAGAATATACTAATAGATAACTTTCTTTCATACCCTTAATTTATTGTGAAGTTTATTGATGAGATGTTAATTAATTTCTCATAAAGCTGGATGCATTCATTGGCCTATTAACTATATAAGTCACAGTAGTTGGTGGGAAAAACCATCCTTTGAATTACGAGTAGTGTCAACATATACAACTAACACTTACACTATTTACTTCTATGGGTCTGAAACAATATTTTAGTATGAAGCATTGATAAAAAAAATTAACTAACTTTACTATTTTCCTCAAATTCAAATTAGTTATTTGTTTCTCATATAGAGATAGAGGTAGTAATAATACATATAAAGCATTAATCCAACCAAATACACACATATCATTTAATATCTTTTTGTGCGATACAGGCTTAAATATAATAAACCTGACCATTGAATCATGGGAAATTGTCCATAAGATCATGCATACACAAAATTAAGATAAATGGAACATTCATAAGTATGCAATATTATCATAGAAATTCACTTACATTTTCAAAATATACTTATCTTAGCACGAAGTTGCGTAATGAAGTCCCAACTAAATCTATTTGAAAGTTTGCATTGATGGAATTCAATGTACAAAGAGTTCTTAAACAGTGTAAATATTACAAGACTTATTCTTGGAGCTAACACATGTTTGGACGAACTTATTTTGAGGCAAAAAAATGTTCAACTCAAAAGGGTTCTTAAGAGTATTTTGAGGAAAAAAAAAAGGATCAATTATTTACTAAACAATCATAATTTACCAAACATATTGTAAATGGAACACATACACATAGCGTATAAGTGTGTAGAGAAATAGAAGATGGAGTGAGAATTAACAGTGCTAGTTTTTTCGGAACCTAAAATAGTTTTTGTAAAAATAAAACCCTTGTAATTGATTTCTATGAATTATAAAAAGAATGTGAAGAGAAATAGTGAAACAGATGTCAATTTCAGCTTTCTCTAAAGATCATAAGGGATGAAAAATATACTACAAATTTTGGTTTATGGTGTACGGGATGATGTATAATATTGGAAATCAAAAGGAAGAAATAACATATGAAAACCCAAACGAAGTGCAGCTTCAGCTTTATGCAGGACGTTGGCAGGTAGGACATAAAAGAGAAGCCAAAAGAAAATCCTCTACCATAAAAGTTACATTGACACAAACTACCAACGAAATCCTAACACTCTACTCCAATCCAATGCAAACATTGGAAATCTGAATAAAATATTTGTTTCATTCTCATCTCCAAAACCCATGAATATACTCTTCACACTGCTCATAAGCCCAAAGGACAGCCTGAGGAGTTATTCAAAACAAATAGAGTACTAGTTTCATCAAAAGTTACAAAGTGATTGTTCATCCAAGTTGGTGTTTGTGCAGCCATTCCAGATGGCTTACAGAAGCACTCCCCTACAACGGTTTACTTAAGCAGCCCAGATGGCTTACAGTAAAGGTTTTGCTATCCAGCTATGAAATTGGTCAAGAAATGATAAATATTTTACGGAGCATTGTAGTAATTTTAACCCAAAACATCAGGAGTTGACGTAAATTTGTTACGTACTGTGTCCTCTAAAGGTCTTGAATTTTGTGGTTCATAATCATATATCAGGTCTCAGTACCAAAAATAAAATGATGAATGTATATTAACCCTGAAAATGTAGCATCTGATATGAAGTGCAATGTCAGATGCACTTTTCTAATTAAAAGTCTAGAATGATTCCATCTAATTATACAAGAACCAAAAAAACATGAAAACATAACGCAAAACATGATTTGCAATAAAGACGTCAGAGCTTCATTGACATAAATAAGATCAAACATAACACAAAAACGTTTATGGGTAAGATTCTCTCTATCCCTGCTGCAGGAAAAAGACAAAATAGAAAAATCACAGTAACAATGTATTTTAACAATCACTAACTGAGTCAATATTTTTAAGCTCTTGCTGCCGCAATCTCAAACACTTTGAAGGTCATGACAATTAGTCTGCAACATAGGTCCATAAGCCAAGACTTGGATAACCCCTGACAACTACGTACGGTTAAGGAGCATGAACATGTAAATTATTAGAGTATGAGATATTGGAAGTTTTTAACCAAGATCTGAAAGAAAAAATGTTTTAATTAATCAGTCCAATTATTTAATACATTTTAAAATGTTATGCTGCCATAATATCAATTCAAACATTATCAGAAACAAAAATATTTCTCTCTTACTAGAAAAACAAATTGTCACAGTAGTATGATGGAAATGGTATTGTGAACAACATACTTGGATTGCAAATAAAATCAAGGAAAAAGGGGCAGGGACAATAAAAAGTTAAACGAATTAAGCGAATAACAAGGGGGAGTGGGATTAATAGTAATAGCATATTCCCAGGCTCAGCAAGTAGGATACGACAGCCAATATCTTTAACATTGAGCAACCAAGGCCAAAATCATTAGCCTCCAGCAAAATGAATCTTGCAATGAATCTGTGATTATTATTATGTCAAAGAATTGAATAGACTCCTTTAAAAAAGGAGAAATATCAGATGAAGAAGTGCATGGATTTTAGAATGATGAAAAATGAATTTAAGGATATAAAACGATGCAAAGTTCATGTATATATGTAAGGGGGAGGATGAAGATGGAATAGAATAATTTGAATTGGATTTATGATGAGGATGATTACTAAATAAAATAGCACAAGGGAGTGAGATATAGTAGTTGATTATCAAGAAAGAAGAGCATTGAATGGTTGATGTAAGTAAGTGAAGAATGAAGAGGATACAATGAAGTGAATGAACAGACCTCGAGGCCCTCGTCTTGGTCCCGATCGCAAGCAAGGCCAGGACCGTTGTACATGTTTTTGATAAGAAGAGTGGATGATTTATCAGGGTAAAAATGGACTCTGCTACAGCGCATACCAAAACGACATGCTCCCGTTTTTAGATGAAAAGGGCAATGAGCTTTGTCCTGGAAAAGGCAGAAACAGGGAGAGAGTGAGCGAGAGAGTGAACGAGCGAGTGAGAGGATTGCTGAAATGAAAGGCACCTGTTCAGTTCCGAAATTGGGTATTTGTTGAGCAACATACTGGAGGGTCTGAGTGCGCGATTCCGATTCCGATTCCGATTCAGGAGGTAAGGGATTGGATGTAGGTCTATTGTGGTCATGGTGCTGCGAATGGTTATCGTGGTTGTGGGTGTCTGAAACCCTAACTCTGAGTTGTTTCTTCTTGAAGATGATCTCGTTTCCTTGCCAAATAATCTCTGGAGGGCCGTCTTCCTGAACCACGTATTCAAATTCATGGTCGTGGTCGATGCTCTGCTCTTGCTCTCGCTCTTGCTGCTGCTGCTGCTGCTCTTGCTCTTGTCGGGTGATTATCATATCCATGAAAGCCTTCTCCCTCTCCTGGAAGAGGATGGTGTCCCTCTGCATTCTTTCTGCATCCTCCTGCTCAAGCAACTGCATCCGCCTCTGCTCCTCCGGATCGTTGAGGCGGTCCTCTTCCTCCCGCCGCTCCCTCTCCGCCGCCTCTTTCCTCGTCTGCTTCCGCTTCATTTTCTTCATTGCCTTCCTCTTCTCCTTTCGACCCATAATACTCTTCCCCTCTTCCATTCCTCTCTTCGCCAACCCTTCTCTTCTCTTCAAAAACAAAATAAATTCCTCTCTTCACAGCTGTAAAATAAAATATAAATTAATTGAGTTCCTGAAGTAATTTCTCCACGCTCAAAATTATTTAGTTACTAGTATATGAGAAGTTATAATGAGCAAAGCGGGAATCAAAGTTTGGCTTTCTCGCAGTTACTTTAATAACCCTAACAAAAAGGGTTTTCTTTTTGGCCTTCTAATGGCCTCCAGTTAGATAATAAGGGGAGTGTTGATTGTTCCTGCGACGAGGAAATTTGGGAATGAGAGAAAAGAAAGTCGTAGGGATCCGCCATTTGATTGGTCACTTGGGTTTAGGGTTTTGGGAATGACGGAAAAGAAAGTTGTAGAACTCACCGGCTTCTCACTCGCGCAGAGGAAGAAAGAGCGATGTCACCAGCCAATTCTGATTCATTCACTCTGCTTCACTTCCTTTTAATTTACTTAGTTTATTCCTAACTTAAATATTTTTTGTTTATGGATTTTTTTTCTTTAATATTTTTTAACCCTAATAATATAACATTTAGTACATATTTTAATGCAAATATTCCCGAGTTTTTGTGTGAAGTCGATTAATTAAAATAATGAAACCTGATATAAAATATTTGATTCGTTGATTTAACAAAAAAATGGGCCTTAATGAATAATTAATAAGTTGAGTTGAAAAGATTCACCAATAACTTAATTCATTTACATTTTAAATTGGTTTAATTAACTATGTAACTCAACATCTGACCTCAACACTCAGGATTATCTGAAACTTGAAACCTTACCTAAAACTACTTTCTATAAAATGTTGAGATGGCTCATCCATTAAGGTCTCAAAGTTAAATTTCACTTTAAAAAATTAAATTTCTACAGTTTTATTCCATTTTTTCTTAAATTATTTAATGTTAAACCATTAATATTTTTTTTTTCAATTCAATATTTCCTCCTCTTCATAAATTTTCCTTATTTACACTTATCTAAATGCATATTTTTAAATATTTTTTTAATTATTATTCTTTTAAATTTTTATTTCTCTAAATAAATATATTATATGCACTTATTTTTTAAAATTTATACTTTTTTATATGCTTCCATTAATTTCTCACAATTCTTTATTTTTTTATCAATTTATTCTTATTTATAAATATTCCAATTTAAATTTCTTTAAAATATATCTACTTATAATTTCTTTAAATTTCTTTATATTTATACACTTCCATTCCAATTTTTCCTCTAAGTATTACATTTCAATTCATTAACTTTTTTTTTTCTCAACTTTTTCCATCATTCCTTTATTTTATTTTTTTAAATACAAAAATCAGTTTGAAATCTGGTCCCTGGAAGCCAAATTCTGAGCTGAAAAAAAAAAACCAACATTTTATCTCTGTATATATTTGCTCTAGGTACTACTTAAAAAAAAAATGTTATTTGGGTCACAATTTCGGTAGCTTAAAATGAAGTTGAAAGGTTAAAAAGAAGTTGGTATGAATTTTGGAGTGATTTATAAAGATGTTAGCAAAAGGAGTGATTACCTAGAATGATGTGAGTTTAAAGGAAATTTAATGGTAAGTATGATAATAGATAAAAAAGACAATGAATTTGAATTAAGGGTAGGCGAGTAATAGTGAGGTGGCAGAAAAGGGTGAGTGAGAAAGAGAAAGAGAAAGAGACGATGATCGCATCCGTGAGAGAGTGATTGGGTCGAGAAACAGAGGGTGTTGAAGCGGTGGGAGGGTGATGATCGATCGATCGATGCATGTGTGTATTGTGTGAATTCATCGGAGTGATCCAAGTGAGCGAGTGAGCGAGTGAAAGTGAATCGGTGAATCGAAAGGAAAGGAAAGGATGGGTCGGAATCAGAGGGAGAGAGAGGAGGGAGAGAAGCACGTGGGGCTGCTGAGATTGGCCCAAATCCTGACATACCTGGTGGTGTTTGCGGGGGGAGTGGTAATGGGTATCACCACCAGCTCTCACATCCACAACACCAATTTCATATCCCAGCCCTACCCTCACAATTATCTCCCAATTCCAAACTGCTCCGCCGCCGCAGCCTCATCTCCTCCGTCCTCTCCTCCTTCCCCTCCTCCTCCTCCTCCTCTCGACATGTCGGAGTTCCTTCATCCCCCCAACCTCACTCACACGCTGTCCGACGATCAGCTCTTCTGGAGGGCTTCCTTGATGCCGAAGAAAGAAGGGTACCCTTTCCGCAGAATCCCCAAGGTCGCCTTCATGTTTCTCACCAGGGGTCCTCTTCCCATGTTGCCCCTCTGGGAGAGATTCTTCAACGGCCACGCCCCTCTCTTCAACATCTACGTCCACGCCCCTCCCCGATTCCATCTCAACGTCTCCCACTCTTCCCCTTTCTACGCCCGCCAAATCCCCAGCCAGGTAAATCACATCGCATCACAAATCGCTCTTTTTTCTTTCCTTTCGTCTCCGCATTCATGATCTGGTACTGTGTTCAGGATGTTTCTTGGGGAACAGTGACGCTGGCAGATGCTGAGAGACGCCTTTTGGCAAACGCTCTGCTTGACTTTTCAAATGAGCGGTTTGTTCTGCTTTCTGAGAGCTGCATCCCAATCTACAACTTCCCCACCGTCTACCGGTATCTCACTGACTCCGCCCACAGCTTTGTTGAATCCTACGATGATCCCACCCGTTATGGCCGCGGTCGCTACAGTCGCAGTATGCTTCCTCATATTCAACTCAAACACTGGCGGAAAGGCTCTCAGTGGTTTGAACTCAATCGTCCTCTGGCTGTGTATATAATCTCTGACACCAAATATTATTCCCTCTTCCGAAAATACTGTAAGCCTGCCTGCTACCCAGATGAGCATTACATTCCAACCTTCTTGAACATGTTTCATGGTCCTCTTAATTCAAACCGAACTGTCACATGGGTTGACTGGTCAATGCTCGGTCCTCATCCTGCATCCTTTGGCAGAGCCAATATAACTGCCGATTTTATTCAGGCTATACGGAACAACGGCTCCCTCTGTCGATATAATTCCGAGATGACCTCCATTTGTTACCTCTTTGCCCGCAAGTTTGATCCAAGTGCACTCGAGCCCTTGCTTGACCTTTCTTCTCAAGTTATGAACTTTTGAACTATTTCTTTTAGTGTACACACCAGAGATGAGATGTTTAACTTATTTTCTCCATCTCTAGATTTTGGTAGAGAATTTAACAGTGTTATTACCAGATCATTTTGCTTTGTAATAGCTGTACAGCTGTTGTTAGATAATTTTGTCTTCTCTCCCAGAGAATACCAAATTGTTGCAGAAATGCATTTCTTTCGTTCCTTCGAAGAAGGAATCCATCAATACAGAAATTTTATCTACCAATTCTTTATTCCTTGCGCTCCTCGTTCGTTGGCAGATGATACAAACTTTTTTCTAAATCTTCGACTTTCAGTACAGACAGTCTGCATCTGCCCTTGAACCACCAATTTGTTCTCTCTAAGACCTTCTATCTCGAAAGTATGGAGGTAGGTAAGTGCTTCCTAAAGTTTTAAAATTGTTACATAGTTTTTAAGTATTCAAAAATCCTTCTCTAAAGAACTATTGAGAATCTTTTAATTTAGTTCCTCGATGTTAACATATATCAACATGAAGGTGAATTCATGAATACTCACTATTAAGGATTACTTGTACATTACATAAAATATTTTTCAGGAGAGAGTAATACATGAGAGACTAAAACGATGGTTTTTAAGTAGATTGAGTGCCAACCTATGAGGTTGAACAATAATGAGAATAACTTATTTATTTTGGATTTATGTGGCTCCTAAACGTTTTTGGATCTGTGATCAATAATATGAAAGGACTTCAGACGATGAGAGAGAGAGAGGTTTCGGAATTTTGATCAGCAAAACCTTTCATTTTTTGGTCATTTAATTACAAAATAATAGTCATTTAGGTATAGTTTTGATTCATTTTTAGTTCGTGAGTTTGTATTGCTGCTGAGACATTTATAAGAAATATGATCTATTTTTAACCTCCTTAACGTATCTTACCTTCTTTTTCAGGATAATGGTCTCGTTAATAAACTTTTTATGATTGACACTTTCGGGATACCAACTTTGTATGTATTTTTCATAAAAAGAATCTGCGTATTGAGCAAAATTTATACGAGTACTTATTTAAGAAGTCATGTGTAGTTAACCAGAATAAGATGAAAAGCAATAATGATATACCCAATTGTTCACCCAGTCACTCTTAGCTGGTTGGAAAGCTGAGTATCTGGGACCTGAGCAATGATAAGACGCTCGGCAATGACCAGCTTTAATCATCAATAGAATAGAATCTAGATCAATCTGTATTTAATTCTGGATTTCCACAAGCACACCTTTTCTATCGCTTTGGAGAATGTCCAAGACATAAACCATATACTTTGGAAGCATCAATACTCATGATAATTTTGAGGGGCCTTTTCCTTTATTGACTGAGAAGGGAAGAAAGACAATATCAGCAAGGGTGGCACTCAAGATATACACCTTAAAAGCACTGATCAAGATCAACATAACCCCGACCACAAACCCAGGATATGGTTTCATATTGGATAATTGAATCTTCTTAATTCTCATGCTCAAAAGTATAAAACACGAATTACATAGTGCATAAGCTGTCATGGAAATATACGAAACAAATATGATTTTTCTTACAATATCTCTCCAGTAGTCTGAAACTCCATGAATGTAATTATTTCATCTTTTGGGGTTTGTGTGTCTTAAGTTAAAAACTCTCCCATTTTATCTATAGATCAAACAAATCTCAGGAAATAGACACCACCGGAGAAAATGACAACACTTTCACTTTCTCGAGTGCAGCAGAAAACTGACAATTAGCATATTGTATACCATAGGAAGAAGCAAGTGCTTGAGCATTTGAACTTGGATTGTGCCCAGGCCTTCTAAACAGAGCCAAGAATTATAAAAAAATAAAATTACAATGAGAAGCATAGACGGTTATGAAAACAAATCCAGCCGTATAGCAATATTCATTCTAAGTGGTTCAATTCCAACTTTCTGAAAAATTTGTCGCTTCAGACACACCCCCTGCGCATATCCTTGTGCTGAAGGGTCAAGATATGTGCTACATGCATTTAATGATACATTTGCATACGATCTGTATCAGAGCTATATATACAATGGATTTTAAATGAAGCTTTTACCTACAATAATGGATTCAATTCAACTTCGTCTAAACCTATAGAAAATTGCTGTATCAACAGCATTTTTATGAGCTTGTATAGAAAATTGCTATTGTTTGTTTCTATGAAGGAGTCACTTGGTGAAGCAATGAGAGAGCAACCAAGAGAGTCTTTAAAAATTTCACCTTGTTAGAACTGAGTTCTAATTCTGACTAAAATATCGATGAGATGCTGATAACTTTAAAACTTTTGCATTAAATATCTTAACAAGATGTTTTATCATAAGGAAATTCAAATTATCCTAAAAGAATACACACTACCTCCCTCAAATTCTTTTTCCAAATACAGCTTAAGCTTAAAGATAATCCAGTACATAGTCTAAATATAACTCTTGAGGAAGAATGTCAATGGCAGTTAAAAAAAGATAGACACCAAGGCGTGATATTAAAGGTTGATTTATAAGAATAAATTAAAAATGACATGTCATACAGGGCAGGATTACATGTCAGATAAATAAGTCAATGTAGATTCTTGTATCATCATCTGTAAACTCATAAATATCTAGCGATTCCGAACAGCAGAAATCGGTGTCACAGAGGATTAAGATATGGCAATGATAGAGCAACTCTTCGCTGGATTAAGAAGAGAACCAATAGTGCTAAGAATTGACTATTTCTTTTTAGTGAATCTAAGAATTGACTAGAAGTCACAACTTAAGCTGCTACCTGTTCAGGAACTTCTGATTGCTGTTGATGTGATTCCTCAAAGTGAGAACCTCCTCCTGACAATGGGTGATATGGTCCAGTCATGTGAGATGATGGTCCTGGGGCTGTACGAAAAGGCGGTGACATTTTAGGTGATGCTCCGTATGAAGGAATAGATGACCCTGACACCGGAGGAGCTGGTCCTGCTGGTGGATGGTATTGTCCTGCCGTCGGAGGGGACAATCCTGACGATGGATATCGTGGTTCTGACATTTGTTGGGGCCCACGTGGTGTTCCATAAGGCTGATATCCCTCCATTTGAGGTGAAGGTCCAGATGGTGTATAATGCTGGGCGGTCATTTGCGGGACTGCCCTATTCATTTGAGAAGGAAGTTCAGATGTAGTAGGGTAAGGCTGTCCTGACAAATGAGGTGAAGGTCCAGCTGTGTTAGTGTGAGGCCCAGTCATTGGAGGAGAAAATCCCCATGAAGGTTGATGCATTGGCGGGCGTTGGTGTCCCAACACTTGATGTGGAGCCACATAAGGTGAGTTATGTGGTGCTCCGGCCATTTGAGAAGGTGGCGATTGAAACCCAGAAGGTGGATAATGTGTTCCAGTCATTCGAGGAGAAGGAGATGTTGGACTCTGTGCCGCCTTTTGTGTTGAAAACCCAGAAGGTGGGTTATGTGTAGCTCCTGACATTTGAAAAGGTGGTGGCGGGTGCAGCTGAGCTGCCATTTGTGTGGTGGGAGGGCCAGAATGTGGGTTATGTGGCGGCCCTGCCATTTGCGAGGGGGACCTGACTGGTGGTGGACGGTAAGCAGGTCTTGGAGGGGATGGGCGAGGAGTGTACGCAAATCTGTTGATATCCAGTAGCCTTTCAATCTCGTCACCTCTCCCGGCTTCCTTAAAAACCTCAGTAACAGATTCCCGCAAGGCAGAAGTGACCCCAACACCATACCTCATAACCTCATCCAGCAGCTCTACGCTTTTGTCCAATAAGCCATGAGCACAAAGTCCCTTGATTACAACCTCATAGCAAGTGGGGTCTGGTTTGGGATCCTTCTCTCCCATTTTACTCAAAATTTGAGCACAGTCAATAGCCTTACCATTCTTAATCAATTTATCAAACACCGTGTTACCAAAACTAGCAACTACCCTAAGACCAGCATCCGCCATTCTGTTGAACACCCTGAGAGCATCATCGATCCTCTCCATTCTCAAGTAGGCTTCAATCAAAGTTCTGTGAGTGGGCACATCAGGGCTCAAAGACTTAGAGCACAGTTCTTCGAACAGGGTCTCGGCTTGGGAAAGCATCCCATTCTCACAAAACCTAGCAATGATATTATTGTAGCCGGCAACGTCCATGGCAAAGGGCTTAGAATTAGGCTTAGTACCAACCTTCTTAAAAGTTGCAAGGGCCTCCTCAAAGTTTCCAAGCTTAAAGCACTCATTGACCATAATATTGAAGGTATCAGAGTTAACAGCTTGGAAATTGGGAGGGGTGTGATTGTCGAGCATATTATCAAACAAGGCCCAAGCCTCAGTTTTCCTGGCATGCTTGAGCAAACACTCCAACAAGACATTGCAAGTGGCAGGGGTCATCCTAAACTGGCGCTCCAACAGGGACTTATAGGACTCCATGGCCTCCTTATCCCTCCCCTTTTTGAAGAACCATTCCATGAAAGTGGAATTCACAACCCCGTCATACACCAGGCACCGCTCCTTAAGCTCGTCGAAGAGCTCATTGGCCTTCTCCAAATTCTCCAGTTCGAGAAAGCCGGAAATCAGGTTGTTGTAGACCAGGGAATCGGCGCCGTGGCCCTTAGTGAGCATCTCGCGCAAGAGGTCGACGGCTTCGGAAATGCGACCGGCTTGGATCAAACCTTTGGTGAGATGGCGATAGGTGACGGGGGAGGGACTGAAAGGAGCGTTGGTGAGGATGTGGCGATAGACTTCAAGGGCCACGTCGACACGACCCTCGTCGCAGTGGGTGTTGATCACGTTATTGTAAGAGACGATGTTGGGGACGATGTTGAATTGGTTAAAGAAGAAGTGGAAGAGAGCAATAGCCTCCTCGTACCGCTTTGACCGGTACATGGCGGCGATGATGGCGTTGCAAGTGAACACGGTGGGCCGTGTCACAGAGAACACCGCGTGCCGGGCGATGGCGGACGCCGCCCCGAGGTCGCCCGCGCGGATGAGGGACTGCACACGGTTGTGGAGACTCAACCGAGGGCCCACCAACGCCGAAGTGGAGTCCGGGAGGCGAGGAGCGTTGGGGTCGCGCGGAGGGCCCTGCTGCGGAGGAGGACGAATAGCATTCAGGGGAGGCTCGATGCGCAGACGCCGCTTCCGTCGCCGGCGCTCAGCCGCGGCTTCTTCGGCGGAGGAGAAGGCGTAGGAACGGGTTTGGGTGAGAGAGAAGATGGGGCGGGAGGCGGCGATGGAGGACAAGCGGCGTAGGAGCAGGCGGTGAAGCAACATCTCGATGTGGTAATGGAATCCCAACTGAATGCCTGTACTGTGTTTCGTTCACTCCTCCCACACCAACCCTATGTTAAACCCTAAGGAACCCTTTTACATTTGAGAACACTCCCATTTTCTTCTTCTTCTTCTTTTTTAATTTTCATCACTTTTATAATTTATATTAGTGTATAATATTTTATTTTAATGATTGCTATAATTATTATACGATATATATTTTATTATTTATTAATAAAATAATTATATATTGTTGTTTATATATATAACAATGTAGGTTATTATATTAACATTATTGTTAATTTATATATTTATTAAATAATAAACATATTATAAACTTTCAATATTATAATATTAATATATACTATGTAATATTTTTGTATATATTTAATGTATTTAATTATTTAATATTATTTTAATATTTCATTCACATAGTTCTTCTTTAATTATATGCATTATATATATATATATATATAATAAGATTCAATTTTGTTAAATTATTTACTAGTATTAATAAGTCTCTTTAAAAGGAACTTTCTAATTTTAAGACAAGGGCCTAAACAACAACTAAGGCCAGAGTGTTAAATATGTTACTTGAACGTTAATCTGACCAAACTAACACTTCTACTGGGACTCTGTTTTACATAATTCTACCTTTAATTCTCGAGCTTTGTCTCGCTAACTTCTCCAATCTCACTGTTTTAACGCGACCAAGTTTTACCACCAGTTCCCAAAGGCACAAAAAACATACATTTAGGAAAAAGCTCATAACGTTCCAGAATAAAAAGGGGTGTACTTCATAAATATTCTCCAAAAAACCAATAGGTTGTTGCCCGAAATTTGAAAATGTAAACATAGACCCAATTCAAACATTTTATCCGTAACAGCCAAGATCAGGCAAAGCTATACTAAAGAATTAAGGTGTGAAGCAACCTCTTTACATTGACCTTCCTTTATAAGAAAAAAAAAAAAACTATGCAATATGAACACCTCTATACCACACCCTATACACAAAGGAAATGAATGGCTTAGGTAGAATAATGGTAAAGGGATCAACGTTCCTGTAAACTCTTAACGAGATCCAACACCTGAGACTAGAAACAAAAATCGGATGCGATGTGACGGCGTCAATTTCAAATGTGACTATGAACATGGACACTGGCCTCGGCATTTAATCAGTTAACTAATGGTTTGTCAGATTTGCCTGTTGTTCATATGGATCAATCCAACATTTGTCTTTCTTTGCTGCATCTTTCCATCTTTTACCGAAAACCTGCATTTCAATGTATGACTGCATCCTAACCTGCATGTAGCATCTTGCTGTCAAATAAGGGCAACAAATGGAACTAAAGGTCCATAAAATCTGCATTATCCTCTTGTACAACTATGTTACTTACTTTAGCTCTAGCATTACCTCCAGCGGAGTCTGATGGTGCCTGCAACCAAAGGACAAAACCCTTATTAATTATTAGACTGTCAGTAAAAAATCTAAACACAAATAGGTATACCTGGATTTAATATGATTTAACATGTTGTCAACTTGAACTAGAAGTAGTCAAGCATACAAATCTTTAACAAGGAAGTTTATAGAGAATCGGCTTAAATTCAGACAAGATAGAAAACTGTGCTACTGTTATCATCAAGTAAACACTACGTGTACGAATTAAATCACTTGCCTCATTGCCATTTGGGCCCCCAAGAGTAGGCAGACCCAGATGAACTATGTACTCAGAATCAACAACACCAACATTTTTCATTCGATCACCCTGAAATATGGCTGAGATGAATAAAAACCACACTGGAAGGACTTGGCATGATATGAATATGCTGTTGTGGAGCAAGCAAGTTACCTGTGCGCAATAGCCAAGCTGCCTATCCAGGCCCCAGGCATGGATTAAGTCATTCTGCAGATAGAAAGACGATTGCATGAATATGAATATATGACCGTAAAAGAAGAAACCATACTGAATTCAAAAATTATATACACACTACTGAACAAAATAATAGCAGTAACTTTCGAACTATATAGAAAGTTAGGTATTTTTAAAAATAATTTAAAAATCTGTGCTAGCATGTTATATAATGTTCTCAGACAGAAATAGTTGTTGAGTACTTTAAAAAGTAATTAAAAAAATCTGTGCAAGCATGTCATATAATGCTCCCAAGCATAAAAAGTTCGTCATGGTCTTCACAATAAGATTCAGTACCAAATTTGCTTAGTTTTAGTATCCATACCATACCTGAATTAAATGCCATACACATTGCCAAGACTTTTTAGAAAATACCGGTGCCATCATTTCCACCCAACTGCAAAAGAAATCCTTTCCATATTTAATTCTGAATCCAATTTAACAGCAAGAATGAGCAGTGAGTTAACTGAAAAGAAAAAAAGTACAAGACACAGTGTGCAACTGTTTACCCAATGCAAGGAGGAGCAATGCTATTGTCATCACACCTTCCACTGCCTTTTAATTTATAATACCTTCTGTATAGACATAACAGCAAAAATAATATTAGCAATTTTTTGAGAAAAAATAATTCCTAATAAAATATCCCCTTTAGCATGTACGTACGGGAATGCAACCACAGGAACAGCAAATAAATCGAATTTATAAGGCTTACAGGGAGGTCATAAGCCCAAAGTAGTTCTTTGAAAGGTCTCCTATATAAGGACAACTTTGTCCATATGCACATATTTTTTAAATGTAACCCCCAAAAGAACAGGAACCATAATATTAAGATCGTTAATACAGAGCCATATTGGCTGTAATTTAAATAAAGGTGCGAATTTACCAGTGGAACATTGCTTATTGCAAAAGGTTAGGGAAATAAGGTCAACCTGTGCACTTTTGATCCCGCTCTATGGACTGTCAGTGGATGATGTACTTCAGATTTGGTAGGATCCAGAGCTGGCTGCGATATCTCAAGACCCTCTTCTTTAATAATAGATAAATACCTACCAAATAGACAACAAGCGCTATAAGAGGCAGAAAATAATCACCATAGATGAAAAAAATTTACTACTTCTCATCTAGCATAGTCAACTAAGACCTCTAAATTTAGTATCATCCAACTCTCTCAGAGAAATTTTATAAAATAGAAGTGAAAAACACTTACCTTTTCGGATCAAAATTATCAACAAGAAGGTCCTCATCCCAAAGAAATATGTAGTTGTATTCGGCAATTATGTCTGGATGCAAAAACCGTTTTGCAAACCACCTATGCCATGATATAGCACTATTTCACTCAACCTTTACCCATGAATTTAATCTTCAGAAGAGATCATTAAAACTAGTGAAAACAAATTTACTTGGGCCTTTTATACCATTTTGTTTGATTGATAGCAGATACATGTATGACATGGTTACTCCAAGCCAAACTTTTCCATCCATCCACAGAACCATCGTAGTGAAAAAGCATCACAACAAAATCACTTGACAAGAACTGCCATCAGCAATATGAGTCAGCAGATACAATGAGTTTTAGATCAAACAAAAATTGCATTCGTGAAGCAATAATAACCTTTTCAACAATTTTGCTGACAATTTCTTTCTGCTTAAGTCCTACTGCCATGGCCAACAAGTTCAATGGACGCTTTAAAATTCTCTATGAAAAAAGAAAGAAAAAGTTATGCATAGAAAGAAAATCAATAAGGCACATACCGTCAACCTATAAGATAGCAGGATTTTAACTAATGTACAGTCATAGATCAGATCAGAAATAGGTAGAACAACAGATATTTATTATAGAAACCCCTCTGATCAGTATCAGTGGGCAGCTAAACCAGAGATCCAGAATGATGCAATGCAGACTGTCTCCCTCTGTAACTCCCTGATAGTTTCTTCTCTCCCTTCACAGTCCAACTTCCTTCTTGCAACCCTTAGCTGACTCTAACCAGCACCCCTTATCCCTTTAGTTACTATATACAAGTAGTTATTCTATTGTTAACAGAACTGAGTCTTAATCTCCTAGTAATCCTCTTATCTACCTAAGCTGGTCCCTTTCAATCAGTGGGTCTTTACTAAAGTTTATTTATTCAAAGAGAGTCGTATGCTTAATGTAACAGATCACAAGAGAGGCAATCAAAGGAATCAAAAGAATCAAAAGGGAAACTTGACTTGTGTGCCTAGAAGAAAGGTGATAGAGAGAAAAGAGAGGCAGGAAATAGGTAGTGGACAGTGACAAAGAGTTGAGAGTCTTTTGAATACCCTGTTTTATTTTTTATTTTTTTGTTTCAGTCTTTATTTTTCATTGTAATTCTATTCACTAGTGCTCATACATATAGATATCAGTGTTTTCAGAAGAATATACAGTACATTCACCACATCTAAGCTAGTTCTGTCCCAGCTTCTAAATTTGGTTAAGTACTATTTTCCTTTGACTTTTAATCTTATGCATGAGCCTTTCCTGAGAGCAATAAAAAACAATTCCGCTTTCTGGAGCAAATTATTGTTATCCTTTGTCTGATGTGCATAATGAGCAAGTCATCGTATCTTTCAGCAAGCTCATCATTGTGCACACTCCAATAATCCCAAAACAGAAACGTGCATTTAAAAATAAATAAAGGAGTAAAATTACACCATTAAAAGTAACATTCTAAAGTATAATTCCCACGTGTCCATACACCAATTCTTAATATATACAACAGAAGTCAACATAGTTAAAATATTAATTGAGCACGTCAGATTACTTGTTCAAGATAAAGCTCCAATTAACCAACTTTAGTAGAAACTAAAATATTTCGGGGAAGGACTGAACTTACAGTTGATTATCAACATTTTATCTTCTGAAGTTTAAGATTAGCACTACAAGAGTCTTAAGTGAATTTCTATACAATAAACGAAGGACTGGAATTGAGCACAGATTACACATACATGATCTGTACCAGAGTCCCATAAAGGCCGCATTTCCAAGTTAGATGTTCTAGCAATAATTCCTTCAGGCAATGCGTCACTTCCAAAAGGCCAGCATTGTCTCTAGGAAAATGGAAAAATTAAGAGAATTGGAGACAGTTCCAAAGAGGTAATCTTAAAAGCTATACAAAAGAATTTCTCCCCCCAAAATAACAAACCTTGCAAGCATTTGATTTTGAATCTGGTATTGTATGAATTAGTCCCCATCGTGCTAATCTCTGCATATATAATACCCAGAATATTTTCAAGTAAGCAAAACTAATTTTCAATTGCAGAAAATAAAAACAAGACTAACTAAAATTCAACTAGAGGTACAAACTGTTGGAGCCTAAAAGTTTAATGCTACCAACACTCTTTGTGTGCTCTTCCCACAAGCTCTCTATTGTTGAGAAAATTTTATCAGGATCGCATCAAATAGAGGGGCCAGGTGTTTTTGACACCCACATAAAATTTACCCTATAATAGAAAATGCTGCATATAGAGTTTGTTTCTTCCATTTCTGCAGCCTAAATTAAACTGGGAACCATTCGTCCAAGTTAAAAGAGATGCATTCAGATTTACGTTGGATGGTGGTGGAATTTTTAAGTCAATTCGTAGCCACCTTAAAAATCTTGTTCGACAGCCCAAGTTTGTGAATCTTAATTTTGTTAAATCAATTGCGAGCAGCAAATACTAGCAAGAACATACAGCTTGCGAATGCTCAAATGAACAAATACCATGCAGCATTATATTTTCCCCACCAGTTTACCAAAAGTAAAAGTTTTGTTGAAGCATTATTCACAGAGAGAGTCAACTAAGGTGGCATGTATACAGTATACCTTTTCAAATTCCCAGATATATATCTACGGCAATATCAATTTGATAATAGTTTTTTCTCACAAAGAAGAAAAATTGGAGTAGCAACAACACAACAAAATTCCCATTAAAAATCCTAATTTGCGAGGTATTGTAACTTAAATTAAAACTTGGGGGGATAGAAAAAAAATAATACATACCTGTTTGTATTCATTTGCAAAAGAGGCATTTCCAACGAAATAAGCACCAGAAATCAAAGAAACAACGATAAGGACACTCCAGAGGAACAACCTATTCTTGGGTTCCGGCAAGACAAGTCCCTGGCAAAGACAACGGTTAGAATAACAACAACTGGGTAAATGAACGCAGTTCAGTCAACCATTAACGAGTTCATAGAAAGTTTATAATCAGATAATCCATCCAGTGTACAGCCAACAGAGCAGAGAAAGCACGGAGTTTAAGCAAAGGATGCAATAAAATTGTGAAGTGAACATGGAAAACATAATAATGAAAATAGAGTGGGTGAAAACGTGAAACGAATTGCAGAAAAAGAAAGTAGAGAAAGGCAGCAGAGACAGAAAGTGACAGAACAAAGGAATGGAAATAACTTGTCGGGGATCACAGATTTTGAGCAGAGAGGAACCTGAAAAAAGGTGGTTATAAGTTGACGGATGAAGAAAATAGGAAGCATGTTAAATGGAGGTTGAGGGAGAGAGAGAAAAACCCAAGGCAGCAGAAAATTAGTGAAGAGAGTGAGAGTGAGAGCGAGGAAGCTTACAGTTACAGAATCGAAAGACTTCATTGTTGTTGAAGGTTGTGTAGTGAGTTGTGGAGCTAGCGAAAGCAGAAGGGGGTAGAAGTGTTATGTGTGACTAGTTTTGTAGGTGAAGAATGAAGGATGGTTGGAAGAAGAAAAAGGAAAAAAGGAGAAAAGAAAGAACAATTGGAAAGGAAGGAATAGGAGAAGAGAAAGTTGGTTGGAGAAAGAAAGGGAGAAAAGGAGATGACCGAATAAAAGAGGTGCGATGCCGCAAACAAATACACAAACAAAGAATCAGTGTCATGTAAGGAACCAACGTTGTACTGAGTCACCTTCCTTCAAAAACATACAACTAAAACAAATTTATTGTTCAATTTTTATATGTTATTTTTTATTTATGATTATGTGATTTAAAACTTCATCAATATTAGCTTAAAGCGTATTTTTTTAATTCTTTTTTATTTATTGAAATTAAAATAACCTATGCATAATTTGTTTTTAATGGAGCCGCTAATAAATAAGTATTTAAAATATGGCTGTGGTGGAAACTTTTTAATTTAAATTTAAAGAGAGAGGGGACCTAATACCAATATCCATAATTGGTGCAATTTCGTGACAGCCAAGTGATTGGAGAATTCAAAAATCATTTAAGAAAGCTTTATTATATTTTTATCAAATTATTTAATCAATTAAAAACTAACTATTTTAAACGTGATAATATATGCGCACATGTACACCGATAAAGAACCATACATACATTAATATGACACTATAAAGTCATAAGTCATTAAATCGTGTGTATTGTTTTTACTTTTTTTTATTACTATTTTGATATAGACAGTGAAGACTAGAAGAAGAAAAAAATATGTAAAGGAATGAAATATATTTAAATAGTAAATATAAAAACTAAAATGAATGATTTATATAACTACCGGTGACATTAAAAATATAATGTATAGGTAAAAAAAGATTATCTAAGAATAAAGTAATAATGTTATTTAGAGGATTAAAAGTGTAAAAGTTACACAGCTTAAAAACTGAACGGACCTTCCTAATTTATCATCTTATTGATAACAAGTATCATCAATTTTACATATAGTTAATCTTCGTCTAAATTTTGATCAGAAACTTTTTAGTAACATTATTTTTCACAAATTGTGTTAATATTTCTCATGTATTAACATAATATTAGTAGAAGGAAAAAAAATCTAATAAAAATCATTTACCGACTTTTAATTGATACTTTACAATATTAACGCAGCAAAAATAAAGTAATTTATTCAAATATGTAAAAAAAAAAAAGGTACAACATACAAAAATGTTTAAGACATTTTCTGATAACTAATTGTAATATAAAAATCATCAGTGCATACCATTTTTTTTTTTCTATAATGGTTCACTCACTTTTTATTCTCTCTTGTTTCTTTCCTCATATATTCACCTACCCTCAATTACGCATTGCTTAGCCAAGATTAAGATGGAATAAAAACTATATTTTACGTAAACTAATCACATTAAATCATGCGAATCAGACATTGTTGGTGACTTGTTGCTCTCATGCATTATTCTTTTATAGTATTTTTCAGTTAATAAAACAAAAAGAGTGAAAAAAAATATTTTACGAAAGTGTGTGAGATTGTTATATTAGTTTTTGGAAAAAAAAATATAAAGTTCTTCAAAATACAATTTATTAATCATAGTAGTTCAAAATGTGATATATAGACGCACAACTTAAATAATAATACCAACATGTGTTTAAAAAGACGAACAATTGTTTATTATACGATGGAAGGATTAAAGAACTCAAATTCAAAGAAACTTTAGCAGCAATCAATCTCCGTTAATTGACTGATAAAAAGAATCACCATTGGCAGAAACTTTACAATAAATTTTTTTTCGTGAATATGACACAGGAGTAATAACAATAGAGCATCAAAACATTGGGGAAAGAACATAATTCAATTTCCCTACAATAAATTCAAGCAGTTGTTGTCTACCACTAATAAATAGTTTAGTTGGTATGCAACAAACTTTAATTTTTTTTCAACACTTTGCAGCTTTTTCCTCACGATACTATCTTATATTTTAAGTGCGCGAGATAAAAAATATAATTGTTTAAAAAATATTAAATTCCTGAAGTTAAGAAATATCAACATAAATAAAGAGTTTTTACATAAAGAGTTACATAATTTTAATTTTTAATTGTAATTTGAAATATGTAAGAATAGTGTAAATTCTTGTTGGAACTATATACAATTTTTTAAAATATCTTCTTCATGTTTTAAATACTATATTCGTTTAATATATTTAATTAGAAGTAACGACTTTATACCAGACGTTATAAGGTGTTAACAGTCTTTTTTTCACATAATTCATTTTTAAATTTAAATTTGGCCCAGTCTCTTCTCTTCATAAATTTTACTAATAAATTATGGTGTTGATTAAGATAATTAAAATTTAAATTATAGATAAGATTTTACATAAAAATCATAACACAAATAGTAAATCATAAAATTATAAATTTTATTTATTTTTTAACATATATAGTAACACATCCTTTTATCTGCATATAAAATAAGTAAAAGAAAAAAAAATGTACATTAAAAATGTTTGGTTTTATTTTAATTAAAAATAAAACTTATTCAATTCAAATAATAGGCACTCTTAATTTTTGATTGGTTATGAAATTTGTTTAAAATTTTAATTGTATTAATTTTAATTGAAAGGTTGTTTTATTTTAATTGAACTTAAAATTTCTATTCAATAAGGAAGATGAAAAGTGCATCATAACAAGATAAATTTTAATTTTATTAATTCTTAATTAAAATTAAGTTTGAATTAAATTCATTTTTCAATAATGTGAATAGTCAGTGTACTACACTGGTAAAATCCTACCATTTTGTGTAGGATTTGAATCATAAATAATATATAAATCTTATAATTTTAAGATTAAAATTTAAATTTTAACTACTTGGTGATAATTGTTCTTTTATTTCAAAAAATTTTCATCATTCTTCTGTAATTCTAAGTGTGACAGTTGTTTATATTTAAACAGTTAAAATCCATTTAGCTGAATACTTAAATAACATCTTAAAAAGAGAATAATAATAATACACCAATCAGCATCTTTATTCCTTGAGTAGCCTATGTATATTTAAACATGTAAGTTTTTAATAGGGATAAAATCAACATTAATTATTCAACCATTATAATATCGCCTAAATATATTTTGACTTTTTATTATGACATTCTATAATTTTCATTTTATCACTTAAATGAATATTAAATTTAAACATATATATATATATACTAAAGTCAGTGTATATATACACTATAAAGTCAGTGTATATATACTTATGACTTGAACAATAATAATATAACTAAATGGTATTTTAATTTTATTTCAATTAAACTAAACTACATTTATCTATCCCAGTATACTTTAAATATCAAATTTCACCTAATAATAAAACTAGGTTAAATTTTATCACTATATCAGAATATGATCTATCAACTTTGGATTTAACCAATACAAACTATAAAACTCAACCTGTAATCCAATTAAAGTCAATATTTTTTCATTCTAACATACAAATTTAAATTACTCTAACAAAATACTCAATTACAAATATAATTAAGTTTTTTTACTTGGTAATTGGTTGGTTTGCAATCAACAATATCTGAATTTGAGATTGAAGCATTAAAAACTTAAAAAAAAAACAATAATTCTAGACTATGTAACCAAATATAACAATGGTTAGAAAGTAGACCAATCAAAAGAAAACAGAAAACACCGTCAATTCGCAAAACTTGATAAATCATACAATAATTACAAATAGAACAAAAAGAAAAATATAAAAAAGTTTAGATTAGAAAATAATTTACCTTTAAACAAATTAAATAGGATGAACCTATTTAAAAAAAAAAAGGTAGAGATAGCTTAAAAAACTGAAATTTGTTGTTATAAAGAACATAAAAAAAATGTATTGGAAAGATGTACGGATTCTAAGAAATAATTAAATAATAAAATTACAAATATATATATATATAGTATAAGCTTTTTTAACATTAACCTTTATGTACAAGTTTTATGGGTTTTTAACTACATCAGCTCATATATTAGGTCTGTTTTAGAGTTTTAGTTATATTAAGTATTTATGGATAAAAGCCTTTGGTGGGTACAAGTTTCTCAGCTTTATTTTTATTTACACTAAACATATGTACAGAAAAGTTTAATGGGCTTTTTGGTTGAAAAAAAGTTTGCAGTACAGGTCCTTTTTTTTGCATCAAAATAAATTTGAAACATTAAAAATTTTAAAGGCTTTGTACTTAATTGTACATAGAAATTGTAATAAAGTTGTGGTTGATTTTTTTTTATTATTTGGAAAAGATTATATATGAAAGAAATTGTAATAGAATTATGAATAGATGTTTCTGAAATAGAAAAAGGAAATAATTTGAAAATATAAAAATTGTGGAGTGTGGGTGTACCCTAGACAACCTCCATGTGTGGCGTGCCCGGTGGCTCTATCTGAGACTGTCTCGAATTTCCCTTCATTTCTCTTTGTTGAGTTCTCCCGATGCAGACATGATATAATAACCCTAAACCATATCTCAACGATCCAACCACTCAATTCGCGATTCAACCGCTCCGCTCTTCTCAATCGTTCTGATTCTTCCTCCTTCCCTTCACTGTATGTTTCTCTTTCTTACACTCTTTGGCTTTAACCTGACCTCATTCTTTTCTGCCTTCCCTCACATTTTCTTTCTCTTGTTTCTTTTTCAAACCGATAGTTTCTGCACTAAAATTATTCCCTCATTGAAGACCCAATCATCCCCACTTTTATTTTAATGTTTCTTGTTGCATCCCAAGTGTGCTTTGTTGCGCCAAAACCTTCACCACGCACTGTTATTTTCCTCAATTATGTGTGCCTTTAGACTACGAAGGAGAAAGGAATTCGAATCTTGACCTAGAATTCAAATGTTACTTAATATTTGTTCCGTTCTATTGTTTTCCATCATTCCGGTTCTCATTTTTTCACGGGCTAGGTCTAGCCATCTGACTGCGTTGGTTGCTTTGTAATCCCTGCATCTGTCTTCCGTTTTCCAAGCATAGGAAAAACTCGTTGCATTGGTTTAATGATGCAATTACTGTGATGTGTTCGTGATATTATTTTACTTTTTAGAATACAAGTGATTATTTTCTATTATTTGACACAATAAAAAATGAGTTCGTTCCTTACTGTTTATCTGATTTGTTAACTTATATTGTAATGTTGACTATATTTTTATCTTTATGCTCTTGGGAGCTGATTATTTTCACTTTGTTTCCTTCCTAAAATATTGGATACTTGCTATAGGATATCTTAATAGTGTCACTGGGAAAATAAATCATGTCTGAAGATGCTGGATCTATGTTGGTAGTTTATGATGATCCCTCCGACCAACGCTCACTATCTTTGGATGATGCAAGCAGCACTGAGGAGTCACCTGATGAAACCAGGCTCTCCTTGGAAACAACACATGATGCTATTCCATACATTGGTCAAAGGTTTGCCACTCATGATGCTGCTTATGAATTCTATAGTGAATTTGCCAAAAGGAGTGGCTTCTCAATTAGACGTCACCGTACAGAAGGAAAAGATGGTGTTGGAAAAGGACTTACTAGGCGCTACTTTGTTTGTCACCGTGCTGGCAACACTCCTGTCAAAACATCAACTGAAAGTAAACCTCAAAGAAATAGAAAGTCTTCTCGGTGTGGGTGTCAAGCTTACATGCGCATTAGCAAAACAACAGAATTTGGAGCCCCAGAATGGCGCGTGACTGGTTTTGCTAACCACCATAATCATGAACTTTTAGAACCAAACCAAGTTCGTTTTCTCCCTGCATACAGAACTATCTCGGATGCCGACAAAAATCGAATTCTAATGTTTGCCAAAACAGGAATTTCTGTTCATCAAATGATGAGGCTTATGGAGCTTGAGAAGTGTGTAGAACCTGGATATTTGCCTTTTACTGAAAAAGACGTAAGGAATTTACTCCAGTCATTTAGGAAATTAGATCCAGAAGAAGAAAGTTTGGATTTATTAAGAATGTGCAGAAATATTAAGGAGAAAGACCCTAATTTTAAATTTGATTACACACTTGATGCAAACAACCGTTTGGAGAATATTGCTTGGTCATATGCTTCATCAATCCAATGGTTTGAAATATTTGGTGACGCTGTGGTGTTTGATACAACACACCGCCTAACTGCGTTTGACATGCCGCTAGGTATATGGGTTGGAATAAATAATTATGGAATGCCTTGCTTTTTTGGCTGCACACTTTTACGGGATGAAACCGTGAGGTCGTTTTCCTGGGCACTGAAGGTACTGTGATGAAGTTATCAATGTTAATATTATTTTGTTTTTTTTATTCAAAATTACGTCGTGGGCTCTTAAAATTTTTTACACACTGCTCTAATTAGTGAAAATAAGCGAAATGGAAGGGCAACAAATTTTATATTGAAGCCATAAACAACATGACAGTTGCTAGGACATACTAATGTTCATGTGGTAATGAGTGGATGCCAATTATATTATTTCCACTGCAAAACCTTTCTCTTGTTGAGTAGCCTACGCTTTGGTAGATGTGTGTAATCACCTTATAATAGTCCTGTTTTATTTTCAATTATTTTGCGATGGACAAGAATGTTGTTGAAAATTTCTTTCTTTCACTTTTTACTTGTGGAATCTAAATTTATGAGAAGTTATGCATCTCTTTAATTTACATTGCTGTTCCTTTTGTTTTTCTCTTTTCTATAAATCACCTTCTTGGAAGGCTTTCTTAGGGTTCATGAATGGGAAGGCTCCACAGACTATATTAACCGACCAAAATATATGTCTCAAAGAAGCACTATGCACAGAAATGCCTACATCAAAACATGCTTTCTGCATATGGATGATTGTAGCAAAGTTTCCATCCTGGTTTAATGCTGTTCTAGGGGAACGGTACAATGAATGGAAGGCTGAATTTTATAGACTTTATAATCTGGAGTCAGTTGAGGATTTTGAACTAGGTTGGAGGGAAATGGTTTGTTCTTTTGGGCTGCATTCCAATCGGCACATGGTTAATTTATATAGTTCACGCTCTCTTTGGGCGTTGCCATTTTTGAGAAGCCATTTTCTTGCTGGAATGACTTCAACTGGTCAGTCAAAGTCAATCAATGCTTTCATTCAACGATTTCTGAGTGCACAAACTCGCCTTGCTCACTTTGTTGAACAGGTATTGTTCTTTATGTCTCAACTGGTTTGGATATTGTTATATTGGTTTTCGAAGCGAATTTGCAGATTTGGTTTTATCAAATGTTGTAGTGAAATATCATTATCTGTGTGTTAACTTGGGTTTTTTTTTTTTTTTTTTTTTTTTTTTTTTTTTTTGCACAATCAGGTAGCTGTTGCTGTGGATTTTAAAGATCAAACTGGAGAACAACAAACCATGCAGCAGAATCTCCAAAATGTTTGCCTGAAAACAGGGGCCCCTATGGAATCACACGCTGCCACAATCCTCACTCCTTTTGCTTTTTCAAAGCTTCAAGAACAACTTGTGCTGGCTGCACATTATGCATCGTTTTCAATAGAAGATGGTTTTCTTGTGAGGCACCACACCAAAGCTGAGGGAGGTCGGAAAGTTTATTGGGCCCCTCAAGAAGGAATTATAAGTTGTAGCTGCCATCAGTTTGAGTTCACTGGTATTCTTTGCCGGCATTCTCTTAGAGTTCTTTCAACAGGAAATTGCTTTCAGATCCCAGATAGATATCTTCCTATTCGATGGCGACGTCTAAGCATGCCATCTTCTAAGCTTCTTCAAAGTGCACCAAACGATCACGCTGAAAGAGTTAAGTTATTACAAAACATGGTTTCATCTCTGATGGCTGAATCTGCTAAATCTAAGGAACGGTTAGATATTGCAACAGAACAAGTTTCCATCCTTCTGTCTCGCATAAGAGAGCAACCCATTTCTTTAACAGGTGGCCGAGATATTTCTTCTATTAATAGGAGTCTTTGACTCCTGGATACAATAAATGGTTGAGATGGCAGTCTATGGTTCAATGAATGGCTGTTACACCTAACTGTTTATGAGAAAGCGTAGTTATAGGATTTCTCATGCTATGTTGGAATCTTTTGAAGGGGGGTAGAAGGTGTCAATTAACTTCAACTTCTGCGGTGAAGTTTCTGTAGATTGGTGACCGCGAAGTAAGTGAATGGCAATAATTCTATTTTGTACAAATGTATAGTAAATTTGTTTTGTATTTGGAAAATATCTCTGCCATATTAAAAAATTAGAAGAGAAGTTGTTTGTAATTGACATTTCAAAGATTGTAAGACAATGGGGCCAAGTGTGATTACTCTTTTTTGTAGCAAGGCAAAAATTTTAAGAAAAGGGGGATGATACCCGAAAGTATGGAAAATGCATACACTTAATTCATTTCAAATAGTAAACGGGGATTCGATTAGTAACATGACTGATGTATTGTTGACTAGTTCTTTGTTCAAAATAAAAATAATCAAACATTAAAAGAGAAATAGACATAATTCTCTTACAAGTTATGTAATTAGTATTTTATAATTTAAATTACACATATGTGGTCATAGTAAGAATGTATTCCCACCTTCAAAATATATATATTTACATACACGAGGTATGCAGTTTTTTAATTTTTTGAATAAAGATGGCACTTTTAGAAAACTAGAAATGGGACTATGTTGATTAATCACAGACAAGTTTTCGTTTAATATCAAAAATCAAATGCACCACCATGTAGAAACTTTCATTATTTATGCCACGAGAGACAGCTTTAATAACAAATTTGTGGCTATACAACAGTACTCCTTTGGTTACAAAAGTTATCTGAAAATGCAAAGGAAAAGCCACTGAAAGTTGAGAACCTATTCGTTTCCTACACAAAGCTTTACATTTGAAATTGTCTATCTACATTAACACTTCTATGATCAATGTTTCAGCCTGATCTAACAGTAATCCAATTCCCTGATGAGCCCAAAGCAGTTTCTTCCGCTTTATATACTGCTATTCCTTTGGAGTAATCGCTGTGGGATGCAAATGTGTTTGTGACTGAGAAATCTGAACTTTCTAATTCATCAATATCAATATCACAAGAGTCTTTGAAATTGTGAACCTCCAAGACGCTTGCGGGTGAGGAAGCATGATGTTGTGGAGAAGGTGTTGAGGTAACAAAGGGATGGGTAAGTAACTGCTGAGCCGTAGACCTCTTAGTGGGGTCTCTCTGCAAGCACAACCTCAAGAAATCCAAACCCTCCTTGGAGAAATGGGGTGGAAACTGAGGTATCCCATCACCATGGGCAATCCTGAGCATAGCACTGATGTGATTTGAAATCTCGTGAGCCCAAGGAGGCGTGCCAGTAGCCATCTCAATAACTGTGCATCCCAAGGACCATATATCGGCAGAAAAATCCACAGACTCGTTCCTCAGCACTTCAGGAGCCATCCAGAGAGGGGTCCCACCAATGGACTTTGCCAAGTCCTTTACCCTTCTGGCACATCCAAAATCCGCCAGCTTGACGTTGCCAGACGAGCCCAAAAGCACGTTCTTGCACTTGAGATCGCAGTGTACAATTCCATGCAGGTGAAGATGGTTTAGGCCGTGAAGAATTTCCCTGGTATACACCCGAACCACCTCTTCATCCAATGACCCACCGAACTTGTGCGCCACCTCTGCCAAACTACCTCCTGCCATATACTCCATAAAAACATTCAGTTTCCCCTGCTCCTCCTCTGTCCCTAAACATTGGACAATGTAGGGTGAGGAGTTTAATGTGTTGAGAATTTTGACCTCTTCATCCAAAGCCTCACGTCCAGCCCTGGAATGTGATGATTTTACTACAAAAAGGGCACCCGTGGATTTGTTCATCGCCAAATGCACAGTGCCGAAAGATCCACTTCCAACCAGTTTTCCCTTCACCCATTTACTGGGTTTAGGCCACACCCATTGGCGGATGGCACCCATACCGGGTCTTCTCCTGGTTACTGCCGCCACCCACCAAAATTATCTCTATAGAGCCAATCCAAAATACAATGCACATGCACATGCACATTCCAGGGACAGACACAAGTTAAAGTATGCAATGTGTTGTTATATGTTGTTTTTCATCCGGAACCATTTCTTATCCTTTCTTTCAAGTGATTTTCAATGTGGTTGATAAGGTAGAGCGGTTTCCGAGAAATCGGAAAACCGCCCTAAGGGAGGGAACCCTCTTCCTTTCGTATCAGTGAGTAAGAATGCTTAACCAAATTAAGGCTTTCGAAGAAGTTGAAGTTGTTGAATGAATTCCGAACGACGGAGTCCCTTACAAACAAACCAAACCAACCAACTCTAACATATAAAGCCCACCGTTTTCGCCAGTTACCGGTTAAGGATTGGCTATCCTTAATTTTTGCAACTCTCTCTGTCGTTAGTTTCCAAATAATAATAAATAAATATTATACAGATAACAATGCATTGTATTCTATCTTACAAAGGACACCATAACTCATATGTACATACATAAAAATTGCTTACAAATGTAGCAAGGTTGAACTGTTCAAATGGAGATGTTCGTATTTAGCATATTTTTCAAATTAAGAAACTAATGAACTTTGATTTTCTCCCTTCATTTCTCGCCACACAAGGCTCAAGATTCCCACGTGTAAATTTGGTGTTGGATCCTGTATAATTTTACCTTGTTGTCAAGAAACAAAACCAAATTAAGAATTTAGATGAAAACATTAAGATATTGAATTCTAAAATCTTTTGTTAAACTTTATTATAAAAAATAATAGATATAAACGTCAAGATCTTAAACTCTACAATCTCTTGTATTTTTAATCTGCTAAAATCAATAAAAGTTCCGGTCAAATTAATTAAGAATAAAAACATTAGAACTCAAAGTGAATATCAAATATTAATAAAAATTATCATCCGTTTTTATTATTTTGCACATGATAATTGAAAATATCAAATTTTAAACCTTTAAGTTTCTATGAGAAAAATTTCCACCTTTTAAAATTCTTACCAAAAGTAGGTAGAAAAAAAATGAATAATATAGCATGATATGGTATACATATTAAAAAACATTATATACATAGGAAACTACCTTACAAACACATAAATGTACAAAAAAAAAAAAATAAAGAATACAAGATTTAACGAGGTTTGAGAATTTGTCTATGTATTTGAGCTGTTGTGTTTTGTTTGAGAATTTGTCTATGTATTTGAGTTGTTGTGTTTTGTTATTAAAGAATGAGAGTTAGAGTTATAGATGGTTGATATTAATAACCCTAAATACAATACAACTATCAAAATAGGATTCACTCGCAAGCGCGCCATTTCATCTCCATTCTTACATTTGTTCTTTTCATTACTAGTCATACTTAACACAAAGTGATTCTTATTATTAAAAAGAGGTTTTAGTTTATGTATAATTTATATGAAAAATGATGTATTTGTATAATAAGTTTGGAGAAAATTTGTTACTTTATTATTTGATTAAAAAGGTTTTTTTAACATATGTTATGGTGCTTGAGTTTAAGAGGATGGCTTTGCTTCCATGGGTATGATGGGAGGTTCATAATTTAATTAATTGAATGGATTTGTTCTAATAAAAGCTTTCAAATAAATTATTTAAAACATACAAAAATTACATTTCTCTTTTATTATCGTATTTATAGATAATTAGATTACAATGAATAATATCAATCTATCTATATATAATATATCAATCATAAAAAATTAACAATTTAATAAATATGATGTGATAAAAGATACGAGAAAATATTTCAATAAAATTAGAACAATTACATTCAATCGAAACTTAACGAAATATGAGGTATTAAAAAGTTGTCTCACAATAATGTATACATACATTTCAACAAGTTTTGTTTTGTTTTTTTGTTTTTATATAAAATTGTGGCTAAGAATAAGTAACACCAACAAAAAAAGTGTTGCTCATTCCCTCTAATATATTTGTCAAAGTCGGTTGATATTAAAAAAGAAAAATACATGTCTTATTAAGCCTATAGATATACATGTTCTATTCTTTTTTTCATTCGTATGCTATAATTATCCATTGGTATGACAAGGGCATTAATTTTCAAGGTAGAAAAATGAATAAGGTCTAATTTGAAATATAAAAGGTAGAAAATGGAATGAGAAAATGTTTAAATTATAAGTTTTGATAATTTGAAACATTTATTTATTTATTTATTTTATTTTTAAATACTGTTAAAAAAGTCTTACTTATTTTAAAATTGAAAAAAATAATAATCAGATATAAGTATAACATTTTACAATTGACATGCACATCATTATTAGGTAATGAGATTAGATTTTATGGAATAAAATTTATAAATTTCTTAGAAAAAATTATTAATAAAAGATTTCTTCAAATGGATTCTAAATTATAAAATTGTTGGATTATTTTAATTTTCTACTTCTAATTTTGATTTATTCACATGTCAATTGTTCTAACTTTTGTGTTGTTTCACTTTGTTTTGTATTTGTTAAAAAAGTAAAAGGCACAGAGATAGATATATTTAGGTTTTCTACCATTTATTTGATTAATACAATGATGTTTGTGAAGAGCGATATTTAAGAGGGTGTTGTTTAACAAAGGGTATATAACTGTAAAAGAAGATAAGAAAGGGTGAAAGAAAATCGCAGGTTGGACTGAAACCCTAACTCCACTCAACTGTGGTCGCCGCCGCTGCTGAATCAGGTTCGAAGGTTTTCCGATGTTTTCTCTCTTATCTCTTCTCAGTCTCATCTGTTCATTCCTTTTCCGATTACAATTGTTTTGTTTTGCGCATTTACCTTTCTGTGTGTGCTTCCGTGATCTGGCTCTCTCCCTTTTCTCTATCCCTTCCTTTCTACTTTCTTTAATTTCGATCGGTTCAAGAAAGAAATCAAGATAGATAAACAGATAGGTAGTTGGGTAGGCACATCGGTGATCTCACTAATTATTTTATTGTATATAATATATTCGATTTCCCTATTTATCTATGAAACACTTCTTCTTACATCAATTCTTTAATTCCAATTTTTGCATGCCTTCAAGTTAACTTCCTTCTCTTCACACTCCTCTTTAGATCACACGCCATATAATGATTTTATCGCTTTCCGGTTCCTTTATACTTCGACATCTGCTTCTCCAAACCAGATGTGTAGATATAGATAGCTCTTGCATCCAATAGAGCGAATTGTAATTTATAATGATGAAACACAGTGACTCTCATTTACTCCTGTTATTTGTTAGGGAAATAGATTGAGAACTATCAATGGAACATCTTGTTATCTGTCTTAAAAAAAACTACTCTCAGTCATATTTCATTTTAAATTTAATGTGCAAAGAGTATATTAATGTCATTTTAACATATATGTTCACGTTTACTATTGAGTAGCTCAGTTAACAGTTTTTATTTGAAAAAGGGCATGGCAATAACGGTGTAAGGTTAGTTGACTTAAACTAATATGTTTTCTGCTTGTTTCAGTCTTCTACAATGGGAAGGAAAAAGGGAGAGGATGCTGGCCCATCTGCGAAGACCAAGACAAGTAAAGATGCTCCCAAGAAGGAAAAATTTTCTGTCTCTGCCATGCTGGCCAGCATGGATGAAAAGCCTGATAAACCCAAAAAAGTCTCTTCTACCTCCAGTAAGCCAAAGCCAAAATCTGCTCCAAAAGCTTCTACATACACTGATGGTATTGATCTGCCACCGTCTGATGATGAAGATGACGATCTCCTAGAACAGGAGGAGGAGCATACTAATGTGTCCAAACGGGGAAGTCAGCAGCAAAGGTCTGATTTGAAGCCACTTGATGTGCCTATTGCTGAGAAAGAGTTGAAAAAGCGTGAAAAGAAGGATCTTTTAGCAGCCCATGCTGCTGAGCAGGCAAAGAAGGAGGCTCTTAAGGATGATCATGATGCATTCACTGTGGTCATTGGAAGCCGAGCATCGGTGCTTGATGGAGATGATGATGCTGATGCTAACGTGAAAGATATAACAATAGAAAATTTCTCTGTGTCTGCTCGTGGTAAGGAACTTCTGAAAAATGCTTCAGTGAAGATATCTCATGGGAAGAGGTATGGTTTGGTTGGACCCAATGGAAAGGGCAAATCCACACTGCTGAAGCTTCTTGCTTGGAGGAAGATACCAGTACCCAAGAATATTGATGTCCTTCTGGTTGAGCAGGAGGTAGTTGGTGATGACAAGACAGCTCTTGAAGCTGTTGTTTCAGCTAATGAAGAACTAGTTAAAATTCGACAAGAGGTTGCCTCTCTTCAGAATGCAGCTTCTGCTGAAGAAAGTATAGACAAAGATGATGAAGATGATGATACGGGAGAAAAGCTAGCAGAGCTATATGAGAAACTGCAGTTGATGGGATCTGATGCTGCTGAAGCTCAGGCATCGAAGATATTAGCTGGTTTGGGTTTTACAAAGAATATGCAAGGCCGTCCTACAAAATCCTTTAGTGGTGGCTGGAGAATGAGAATTTCTTTAGCTCGAGCACTTTTTGTTCAACCAACTCTATTATTGCTTGATGAACCCACGAATCATCTCGACCTGAGGGCTGTTCTCTGGTTGGAAGAGTATTTGTGCCGCTGGAAGAAAACTTTGGTAGTTGTCTCACACGATAGAGATTTTCTCAATACAGTATGTACTGAGATTATTCATCTCCATGATTTGAAACTTCATTTCTATCGTGGAAATTTTGATGATTTTGAGAGTGGGTATGAGCAGCGTCGTAAAGAGATGAATAAGAAGTATGAGATTTATGACAAGCAGTTGAAAGCAGCTAAAAGGAGTGGAAACCGCGCCCAGCAAGAAAAGGTTAAGGATCGAGCTAAGTTTGCAGCAGCTAAGGAAGCATCTAAAAGCAAAGGCAAGGGCAAGGTTGATGAGGATGATACCCCATCAGAGGTTCCTCAGAAGTGGAGGGATTATAGTGTGGAATTCCACTTCCCTGAACCCACTGAGCTCACACCCCCACTTCTGCAGCTCATTGAAGTCAGCTTTAGCTACCCAAACAGAGAGGATTTCAGGCTATCGAATGTTGATGTTGGCATTGATATGGGGACACGTGTTGCCATTGTTGGGCCTAATGGAGCTGGAAAATCCACATTGTTGAATCTTCTAGCTGGTGATTTGGTTGCTTCCGAGGGTGAAGTCCGAAGAAGTCAGAAGTTGAGGATAGGAAGATATTCCCAACACTTTGTGGACCTTCTAACAATGGATGAAACAGCTGTGCAGTATCTTCTTCGTCTCCATCCAGATCAGGAGGGACTTAGCAAGCAGGAGGCTGTTCGTGCAAAACTTGGCAAGTTTGGGCTACCAAGTCATAACCATCTTACTCCTATTGCCAAACTATCAGGAGGGCAGAAAGCTCGGGTAGTCTTCACATCTATTTCCATGTCAAAGCCACACATTTTATTGTTAGATGAACCCACCAATCATCTGGACATGCAAAGTATTGATGCATTGGCAGATGCACTGGATGAATTCACTGGTGGAGTTGTTCTTGTCAGTCATGATTCAAGATTGATATCACGTGTGTGCGAGGATGAAGAAAGGAGTCAAATTTGGGTTGTTGAGGATGGTACTGTCAAAACTTTCCCTGGAACATTTGAGGATTACAAGGATGACTTGCTGAGAGAGATTAAAGCTGAAGTTGATGATTGAACTTTCTTAAAACGATTTATTTTTATGACAATTTCCCCACATATTTATACTCTTGCCTTCCTATATTTTTCTGATAAAGATGACGCTCCTCCTGCTGATGCCGGATTTTGTCTCCTTTTTCCTGTATTTAGCAACTGAGTGTAATTTTAGGTTGGGATAAATGCTATAAATGCTGTTGGTGAGGTTTTGGGTTACCGAAGTTCATGATATACCAACGTGTAATTCAATCTGTTATGACTAAATAAACATATTCATTGTTTTCAAAGTTTCATTGTTATTTAATGATTCAATATTTTGAAGGCAATATGTATCAACCCAGCGGACATTAATACAACCCGCACACAGATTTCTTCCAGACATTAATACAAGAACATAATTAATGGTTACCAGTCGCAGGTGTTATATGAACCACAAGGAAAACTTTGGATATGACTTTTGGCAGAGTCTAAAGCAATGTTCTTGGATTGGACTCTCTGACTGGATAAGCAATTTACCTTTTACCATATTTCTATATTCACAGTATGATCCTCTGGATACAGATATCTTCCTTGCAATAATACCTTGCGTTTCCATTCATTTTACTCACTGTTTATTTGGTACCTAACCTTCCTATCACCTCCATAAATCTGGTTAGATTTAGGCTATTTAATTATCGACATCTCTCGTCACTCTTCAAACTTTCTCGTAGTTGTCATACTTTGTTATCATCTAAAGCTTTTGTTCTTATTGTTAACCTCATACCATCATAACTCAATAGTTAACTAAACCATTCCTCATTACACTTTAGTTTTCTTCTGTGACACTTAGATCTGTCCATTATATTCAATATACTCAAGTCTAACACTACTAAGCCTTAGGCTGCTTTCAAACTTCCCCATTGCACTCCTCTCCTTAGAATTTTTATCCTTCCTTACTTTTATTCGCAATTATCCTATTAGTATTATATAACATCATCATAAGAATAGTTCATCTCATAACCTTAGGGTTTCACAAAGCGTTCTTAATTTCTAAAAATACACTATTCACCTAATTTCTAAACACACTTAGTTCTATATATCAGGCAAAACAATTCACAAATATAAATCATCATATGTACACACTGCATCCAACACATTCCACATATTTTGGTGGTATTCCCCGCTCTACGTTATATAACGTGTTAACTACATTGATTAAAGAGTTAGATTGAAAGTTAATCAAAATTAAATCTAACCAATTAGGTACTGACGTAAGAGGTCAAATTGGTAATTACGACTTACTCAAGAAAAGAAAAAGACAATGATGGAAGAGTCATTCGGGATTAATTAGACGACATTCTTCCATATAATAGGCCAACGAAGCTCACTAGTCGTGCTCGAGTAATCAGGCAAAGCGAAGTAATCTGGCCACAAACAACCTCGCCCGATAGCTACAATACAAAAGATGTTTTACTCTATCTAAAGATCACACATAAAGTTGAACCCAATGACTTCACGCAGAGTATTCCAACATTTCAAGTACAAAATTAGAAACAAGTAAAACGTTGTCGAGATGGTACAGAAGCGTAAAAAGAGTACTCACAATAAATTCCAGGGCAAAAACATTATAACTAGAATTAGCAAACATAACAAATTAAAAAAAAAGAAAAAAAAAACGCCTTATTGATGCTAAATCCTTTACAATCAGTTTTCCCTTTTCCACAAAATTGATATTGATCCAACATATTCAGTTTCCAGCCTGCCTCTATGGTCCAATATTTTGCGTTGGGGATCGCATTGGCCAACCTAGGAGAGGAGGTGATCCTGGAGGGGTTGCACTGCGGCTGGGAGAAAAGAGGCTTAGTTCAACAAATGTTCCGGTTGATGTAACACCCTTTTCTAATGTCCGAAACGAAATCGATCCTCGCTTTGTCGATGCATCAGAATATCTACCAGGACTAGACCGAATATTTTCTTCAACATTTCCTTCCAGATGAGTCTGGCTAGCAATGAAAGAGACAGTATCATTATGATCATCATTTCGCCTCCTAGCTTCCAAGTCTTGTAGATTTCCCAACGATAAGCTATCCGCAACTGGACGGTAAACAAGTGTGTACATGCACAATCCAGCGCAACATACCAGTGCAAGAAAAGCCAAGAAAACAAAGGCTTCAAACATAAAATGCTCAGGTCCAGATAAAACAGATAAACCAAGAAAAAGAACCCTTATTGGAAGGAAACACGAAACTGAGAATAGCAATGTGTAAACCCTCTTCTGCAGACCCTTGTTAATAACTAATTTCAAAATCCGACTACCAAGCCAAAAAAGGTAGGAAGTCAGGACAATGGCATAAAGGCCGAGGAGAATAGTGCTGAATAAAGGGTAAGTGCAGAAGGCAGTATCATTCTCCCCGGCCACCGAAGAGGTAACCCCTGCACTTGAAAAATAATGAGGCAACTTTTTTCCAGAACCATTATTCTTGTCTAGCCGAGGTCCAACCAAAATAACAAAAAGCTGAAGAACAAACATTGGAAGGCAGTAAAGAAGAACATATCCCAATGTTTTCACATTCCATTTTCTGCTCATAATTCCAGTCTCCAAATCCTGTAAAGGAGCCCGCAGGAGAAATACAAGTGTGAGGAATAGGCACGGTTCCGCAAACCCCAAATTTGATACAATATAACACTTGCAGACAGTGTCCGGCCATTTTAAGTGAAAGGTACTCCTTAACAAAGTAAGTCGAATAATTTCACCAATACCCCACCAGATTGAAAATAGGATGATTGTGATTCTGACTATCCAAGGACCACTAAAATAAGTGAGCTGAAGCAGACGTTGATTGTGAATACGAGAGCGGAAGTAAAATGAGTAAGCAATGCACATCAACCCAAGAAGAATTAAGATGGCTACTAAACAAATCGTCACCAGACCGAATGCCTCGGTAGCAAATCTCGACAGGGGCATTACCCGATGTACAGATTCCACGCATGCTCTCTGACAGCATGGATACAGGAAGTCCTCTGGTGGTTGTGCCTTCTTTCCAGAACTAAAGTATAAATCAATGAGTTCCCAGTATTAATAAAAGAATAAGATGATTGAACTTGATCCAGATACGCATAATCACTCAAGATAGATAGCTCCACAACATCCCAGATCAATCAAGTAGCACCCCTCCATACGCTCAATGTAGATACAAGATCACGGGTAATACATCAACCTCTGAACATACAGTTTTAAGGCTGATTATCCAATTCAAGCACCTACAATTGAGAACAACATAATAATAAGAAGAAGAAACAATGAAAGTTGAATATTTGAATGTAAAACTGAGACAACTTTGCTTAAAATAATCACAGCTCAGAACTTCAGATATTGGAACCAAACTCATGGAAAAAATGATTTGAATCTCCAGGGAGTTTGATATACGTCAACAAATTGCCCGGGTGCCAAAACACAGGTTATGGAAAAGAAAATTGAAAGGAAAACTGATTTATACATGTTAACAATAACATCTACATGGCGTTACACACCACATTCCTAAATTGATAACAAGGTTCATAAAAAACAGTCGCAGAGTGAGAGTTTGGCAGGCAATGTCGACGGTGTGACCTCAATTATGGCCACATTTATCAGCTATTTCTAGCAGTATCAATAGACAGAAGGAAACCGTAACCACAAATGCAATTTAAAACGCAGATAAATAATTACAAAGGAAATATTAATACACTAAATAATTAAATAATCACATAAAATGATAGGCCCACGACTCGTTTCCAGCAAAGCAAATAGACAAAAAATAGAAATTTGGAAGAGAGGAGGAGTTGTAACCGGGGAGGTGTCCTCGGCATCAGAAACATTAAGTTGAAAGCAGTAAAAAGTGTTGAGGGCAATTAGCAGAAAGGGGAGGGTCTGAATATATGGCGTTGAGGAACATTAGAGGGTGTTTTGCAAGAAGTAGAAACATGTAAACATAAATTTGATGGAAAGCAATAGCAATAATAAATGAAGAGTGAGTGTAGTGAAGAAAAAGAAGAGAGTTGGTGTGCAGAGAGCAGGTATTTAGAATTGAGAAGGCACATTAACTAGAAAAACTGAGGGTTGAGGGAGGGAAAGACGGAAGGAAAAGTAAAGTATAGTTAGGTTTGGTGGGTATTTGAGAAGAAGGAAAGAGAGGAAGGGGTGGGCGAAGACGAAATCGAAATTGAAATCTAAAAGAAGGCCTGGGAGAGGAAATGCGAAAGGAAAAACGGAGGCATAGAGAGAAATGAAAGATTAAGGAAGAGAAAAAGCTTACAGCGGAAGGGACGGTTGATCCGGCAAAGAGGAGGGAGGAAGCGGAGAAGGGAAGAAGGGGATCAGCTAACCCTAATTGCAATGCGAAGGTGAATTGGGAGAGAGGGAGAGAGAGAGAGAGAGGGAGGGGAATTGGTGAGTGGGACTTTGTTGCTCACAGCCTGTCTCCAGCTGTGTCCTCCGAACCTTCCGCTTCGTGGATAAAACCACTTGCTTCGCCTTTCGCCCTAGCCTACGTGTCATTACCCCTACGTCTTAGGTCCTTTTTTCTATCCTTTTCACACTCCACCCCAAATTTATTCAAAAGAAAGATATTAGTTTTTGGTTTAGTAATTAATAAACCCTCTATCTAACATTTAAATGTTTTCTTAAATTTATTTTTGATAAGAAATTGTGTATTCTATTGTTGTTGTGTGTTTTTGAAGCAATAGAAAAAAGGAATTAAAAATAGTTATATATATATATATATATATATATATATTTAGGAGTGAGTGAAAAATAGTTTGGTAAAAAAATGAAATATAATTGAAAGGTGACAGGCGTGGGTATGGGAGTGTGCATGGGAGGGAAAGGGATTTGGCGTAATTGAGAGACAGAGTTAGAGATGTTGGATTGGAGATCCTAGGCATCCAATGTTCATCTAACCGCTCATTTCCTTTCAATTTCATGTATGCTATGTCTTTTTGTTTTCCGATCAATCTGCATGTCCTTGTTGCTTAAGCCACGCACTCTGTTTCTGTTCAATTGTAACCAACATTACAAGTTTCTCGCCGCCTCTGCAGATTCCGTTTTCTCTCTTTCCAGAGCATCTCCTATCCGTTCTTCACCCGCATTTCGTTTTTCAATTTCATTTGGTTGGGTCTCTATATCCATCTCTTCTTCAATCTAACACGCTACAACACAACATAATGGAATAGAATGATTGCTCGCATTGGCATTGGCATTGCATCAATAGGAGACGAGAGGAGTCACTTGAAAATTAGAAATTGCGGTGGGTGTTATGGGTTGTATATGCTCCAAAGCAAAATCACCAGACCAATACGTTTCTCAAAACCGTTCCGAAGATTTGAAGGCCATTTCATCCCCCAACACCAACCATTTCGGAGACACCACTTCCCTCATATCCAATGCAAATCAACATTCAAATTCAAATTCAAATGCAACTGAAGAAAAAGCCTCCACCCCAATTTTCTCGGATCAACTTCAACATAAAGGGGACAAGAATGCCAATGGGAATGGGGTGCGACCATCCAAACATACACAACAACCTAAGATGGGTAGGTTGTATAGTATAACCAGAGGGGAAAAAGGAGTACAGGTTCTTGCTGGGTGGCCCTCTTGGCTCTCTGCAGTTGCTGGTGAAGCCATAAGTGGCTGGATACCTCGTAGGGCTGATTCCTTTGAAAAGTTGGATAAGGCAATTCCTATTATTATTTATTGCTTTCTCTTTCCATTCTTAATGTCACCAATCATATCTTTTTCTTCAAATTACTTACCAAACAAACTTTCCTGTCATCTTGCAGATTGGCCAAGGAACTTACAGCAGTGTTTATAAAGCTCGTGATCTTGAAACAAATAAAATTGTTGCATTGAAGAAGGTCCGATTTACTACTATGGATCCGGAAAGTGTTCGTTTTATGTCAAGGGAAGTTATTGTGCTGCGAAGGCTTGATCATCCCAATGTCATGAAGCTTGAGGGCATGATTGCCTCACGGGTCTCTGGTAGCTTGTACCTTGTCTTTGAATATATGGACCATGATCTTGCAGGACTTGCAGCAATACCTGACATCAAGTTTACCGAAGCACAGGTACCTATACCCAAACCTACCTTCTAATTATGCATAACAGAGATGACAGCCGTTCTCTCATCTACAACTGTAAATTTGTCTTGGAAGCATTTAAACTTAACTTGACGTCATTTTTATGTAACTTGCATAGTGAGCCATATTATTTTCACAACGAACCTTGTGAGATCTGAAAGTGTCTACCATTTGTATAATTAATAGAAGCACGACACAAACTTTGAAGCCAGATACGGAATGGATTGCTAAATATCTGTTTAAAACAAATCACTTTTATTATTATTATTATTATTATTGAATTTGACGAGTCAAAAACACTGTATATCTACTGGAGTCCTAGTGGCATTTTTCGTATGAAGGGTTTGACTGGGATAACAATGACACTTTTAAGTTGTCTGAATTGCGTTTCTCACCATCTCGCAACAATCCCTAGTGGTTCTATAGCTGTAAAGATCTGACTAATTGCCTTGGATGTTGCAGTTAGTTTGTATATCTTGGACCCAATTAACTTATTAGTTGAAATAGATAAGAAATTTGTTTAAAGCAAAGAAGAATGCTAACCATTTAGGCATTGGTTATGGAATCAAAAGTAGAAAACATTAATTGTAAAGTGTAACATCTAATGTCACCAATGCACAATCCCACCATGGGTTCCAATAAAATCTTTGATTTATTGATTCCTTGGCCAGCATCCTTTGAGCACTTTGTAGCCGGCGTGCAGGACCCGGAAGCAAAACCAAAAACCCATAACAATATTTTACCAAAAGGCCATGTATTCTTTGCATCCAACTGTATTCACAACTTAAAAGTTCCGTGTCAGACATCTTCTCTTATTTTCTTTCCTCAGTAATTGACCCCTACTTCTTGTTTCCACAATTGGTGAATATTTTTTTTCCATATTACAGATCAAGTGTTACATGCAACAGCTTCTTCGTGGTCTTGAGCATTGTCACAGTCGTGGTGTAGTGCATCGTGACATAAAAGGCTCAAATCTTCTGGTCGACAGTAATGGCAAACTGAAGATTGGTGATTTTGGATTAGCAACTTCACTTCAGCCATCTCAGGGGCAGCCTTTAACAAGTCGGGTAGTAACCTTGTGGTACAGGCCGCCTGAACTTTTGCTTGGAGCTACAGATTATGGAATTACTGTGGATTTGTGGAGTGCTGGATGTATTCTTGCAGAGTTGTTTGTTGGGAAGCCTATATTGTCTGGACGGACAGAGGTAGTATTCCTCTTTTGTCTTGGTTATGAGCAAAATTGTTGTTAGACATACTGAAGCCTTTGCATGCGATACCTTGATCATCAAAGCTTGATGATATGAGTCTTAAACTAATAGGTTCTCTTCTGTTACCTTTGCATATTTGCATGAAAGAGAGAGAGTTATAGATTTACAAAATGATATAGAGTAGGGGAAGAAATGGAAATAAGCATCACATTTCTAATCTAACTTCAACATGTTACTTTTATAGCTATTTGAGTTATCTGCAATCATTTTATTGGTAAGAAATATAAGATAAGATTTCTGACGGTCTCATTTGAAATAATTGTTTTGTCACAATTTTCCATGGTTTAATTGGGAACTAAGATCTGGTAATATATCATTGTAGGTGGAGCAACTGCATAAAATCTTCAAACTTTGTGGATCTCCCTCTGAGGAATACTGGAAGAAGTCAAAGCTACCTCATGCAACAATTTTTAAGCCTCAACAACCTTACAAACGCGTTGTTTCTCAGACATTCAAGGATTTTCCTTCATCTACACTGAGCCTCTTGGAGGTCCTTCTAGCTGTTGAATCGAATGATAGAGGAACTGCATCTTCAGCACTTCGGCATGAGGTAAATATTAGTTCTTTTACGGGTGCAGTTCACAGTACAATTTGTCTTCGAACAGAATGCACGTGTTACACATCCTAGAATTTTTTGAGCTTGGACCTCAGAAGATTTCTTTCCCAACTCTCTTTTCTTAGCCACTGACATTTTCCATGTTTAGTTCTTCACAACAATGCCACTTCCTTGTGATCCATCATCTTTGCCTAAGTACCCACCGAGTAAGGAGTTTGATGTGAAACTTCGCGAAGAGGAAGCTAGAAGGTATGCCTTCTTTGAGTTTTTATATTGGAGGATAATTTTGTTTAAATTAGTTATCCGATAGATGCAATTTGACAATTTGCGGAGGGGTCACCTTCTAAACCTACTTTTCTTGAGTCAATTCTTATGTGATTTTGTTATATCTGGTATTTTTCGCATTACCTGCAACAATAGCACATTCTTTGCGCACCTTTCTAGTGTGTGCTTTAATGATAATTTGTTTTTTTCTATGGATGTCTCAAGCAATAATAGAAAGGTTTTGCATTTCTTTTCTTTTTGTTCTCTCAGGATATTAGTTTCCCGAACCTCTGACTAGTGCAGAAGTATCTCAGTGTTTTTTGGTTGTTTTCTTCCTATTTTTGAGGCATGGCTTTGGCTTGATTTGTTTCAAATTGTAATCCTTACTATTTGTCCACGTGTTTCTTCTGTCACCCATTTGTCTATTATTAAGCAGACGAAGAGCACCAAGTAAAGGACATGAACATGAATCAGCTGGGAGTAATTTTAGAGAGTCTAAACCTGTGCCAATACCTGATGCGAATGCTGAGTTTCAGGCAACCATGGGGGTACCTTAAATCATAGACATAATGTTAATGTTCATTGGAGTTATTTGGGTTTTCCTGATACACTTTTTTCCATGTGATTTTTGCCCCCAGAGACAAGGACAGTGTAATTCTAAGCGCGTCACTGAGAAGTACAATTACGAAAAGGATGACGGTTATGGCTTCTCTCGTGAACCTGTAAAGTCAAGAGCACTCGATGTATTTTCTCATTCTGGCCAGTCAATGCATCCAAATGTTTATGGGTCCTCAAGCAATATGAATTTGAACGAGGAAAATGTCCTCGCCTGCCGTGATCCTGGCTTTATATCAAGAAAGTCTGAGTTGAGAAAACATACTTCCTATTGGCAAGGTAGCACTGCAAAATTGTCAAGATTTTCTAATTCAATTGCAGTTCGAGGTGATTCACTGCTTGATATGAGTGGTGACTTTAGTGTGAATTCGCAGTTGCCAGAAGATCAATTTGGCATGAGATATAACCATGAAGCTGATGGTGAGTCCAACCAATTGTTGGATGGACTCAAATCTTCACAGAAGGACTTTCTCCCAGTGGGGAAGGATCGTGCCAAGGTAAATGTGTGAAATTGCTCAATTATTTTGAATCGAGCATTATATGTCCCTTTCAGAGAATATGGGGAAAGAATTAGTTTGTTAGGTATGAAGACTGGTTTGCTTACTTGTCTTGATATAAAGATTTCCTTGCAACGAGGCTAATGTTAAGGACCCAGGGACACTGTGAGATATCTTCTCCCTGTATAATATATAAATATATGTGTAGTCACAATTAATAGAATACTGGAACCTGTATGAAACTTTCAGGAGAAGGTAATTAGTGTTTTATGCTCAATGAATATGAAGCTATCAAATAATTACTTGTTTTTGTTTATGATCACAGGGATTTGCTAACAAAAATGCCCGCATGCATCGTTCTGGACCATTGCTGGCTCCAGAGGATAATGTTGAAGAAGTGCTGAAGACACACGAAAGGCAGATCCAACATGCTGTCCGGAAAGCTCTTTTGGTTAAGGATGAGGCAAAGAAGGCTGATTGCGAGAATGACCAGACTGAATCACTATTTCACCATGTGAGAAATCAAAAGTGACTTTCAAGAGGGTTCTGATGCAGTTAACATGGGATGAGAGCACTCGAACGCAGGGTTGTGATGCCAAGATAAAATATTTGTTTTGGAAGTTCATCAATTCTTGATGCCGATAAAGGACTAGTGCTCGGAGGACTTCAACTCACTTCTTCACTTCATATATTTATGATTATCATAGAAGGCCTTGTACAGTGTTCTAACCAACAAACTTAATGTTTCAGGAAGGTGGATAGTTTATAGGGTTAATAAAGTCCATGCCGATAGAGTGTACAATAATTGTATAAAACACACCAAGTTGTTTCATTGCCAGATCGCGAAGTAATTTCCATGGCACTGTACATTTGAAACTGATTTTGCCCAATTACTCTTTATTAATTTAATGCATAGGTTAATGGGTTATTCAAGTTACATGTATGTCCAAAGGCATTGCCATAAGAAATTCGGAAGGTTGAAGAAAGTTTCTAAACATCGAATTCTCATCAACGTGGGTGTGCAGGTGAAGTACTACTGAGAAGATTTACTATTCACATTCATGTGTACCTTAATTTGTGAGATTATTTACTAGGTCGATTAACCTTTGCAATCAATTCTAAATTTAGGGTGGGTGTGTACATTTTAAGAGGCAAATCAATTAAAACATGCAATCTCAAGAGTTCGAGCGTGTTTTAACAATTTTTCAAAGGTGGCATGCGGGTTCATTAATGTTTCATGTAGAGTGAACGGCTAACTATTGTATTACGAAGCATTTCAAATTCTTTTGAATAGAAGATAGTTGGAATTTGTAACAAACAGCAAACAGCAAACAGCACTACATGATTATGCTTTATCGTTTGTGTTGCTCTAAAGGATTTTGGTCTTTTGAAGCATAACCTTAAAATACGTTGATAAGAGTTTTCCTTTCATTTAACATCGAACTTAAATTCAATAAGAAGCTGGGTTCTGGACTGGCTTGTTTGTTATGATTGATATGATATGATATTCATAAAGCAGACTGGAGTGAGTGAGTGAGTGAGTGAGTGAGTGAGTGAGTGAGAGAGACTGAAGATTGAGATGTTGAGTGAAAAATGGGTATAGAAAGAAGTTGCACCAAATTTGAAGATGCAACAACTGCAGTTTGCTTGATTCACAATTCTGGCAGATGTGGTGTCTATATCAAATATGGATCCATCCAGTGGCAGTGTGTGGGTGTTCCCTTGGCGTTCAAGCATCAAACGTCAATTATTCCTCCCAGCCACTACCCAACTAACTTCAAACCAAATATAAGCCGTGCATCCCTCGTCCCTGCAAACCCTGTTCGATTCACTGTTTTTTCATCACTCACTCACTACACACAAGATGAGGCCCAAAGCACATCAAGCATTCAACTCCAAGCTGCTCATTCTACCGCTCTTGGTTGCCTTTTTCCTCCTCTTCATTCTAAGATCAAACTTGTCTACCTCCAAAAACATACAAGAGGAGACCGCAAATGCTACTTCACAACCATCTCATTCAGTAAAGACCCCAACTTGTTCCCAGAGTTGCAACAAGATACCAGTTTCTCTCTCCCAAGCACTCATCCACTACTCCACCTCAAGCATCACCCCACAACAAACGCTGAAAGAAATATCGGTGTCTGCAAGAGTGTTGGAGAAGAAATCCCCGTGCAACTTCCTGGTGTTTGGGTTGGGTCACGACAGCCTCATGTGGAGTGCACTGAATCACGGCGGGAGGACGGTGTTCCTGGAAGAAGACGAGGCATGGATGGAGCAAATAAGGAGGCGGTTTCCGACGGTGGAGTCGTACCACGTGAGGTACGACAGCAAGGTGAATGAGGCTGAGATTCTGATGGAGGTTGGGAGAGGAGAGGAGTGCACAGCAGTGGGAGACCCCAGATACTCCGTTTGCCAGCTTGCTTTGAAGGGTTTGCCGAGCGTCGTGTACGAGACAGAATGGGATGTGATCATGGTGGATGCACCCACCGGCTACTACGAGGATGCACCTGGGAGGATGAGTGCCATCTACACCGCTGGGATGATGGCCAGGAACAGGAAGAGTGGAGAGACGGATGTGTTTGTGCATGATGTCAACAGAGTGGTCGAAGACAATTTCTCCAAGGCATTCCTCTGCCAATCCTTCATCAAAAAACAGGAAGGAAGGTTGAGACACTTCACCATTCCCAGCTTCAGGGATAACCCTCACCTCTTCCACGGGCCCTTTTGCCCTCCCTCACCACTTCCTTCCTGATCCTTTCTCATTTTGTAATATTCACATTCGTCAACTATTCAATAATTTCCTACCCTACACCGTTTCTACATTGTACATACATTATAATTCAAAATGCAAATTTTAAAATAATCATTATAGTAAATGAACAAATATTACATTGTCAACTTCCAGTAGAATAAATTTGTCTTTTCAATTTTAGCCAAAGTCGTCACTGCGATAAAAAAAAGGTTTTTTATTGGAAAAAAACAAAAATAAAAAGATAATGGCTGGGTATTTTAATAATATTAAAAAGAGAGAATTTAATGAAATGGGGGGGCCGGGGAAGGAGAATAAGAGTTTTGGTGTGTTGAGAGAGCAAGCAGAGCAGAGAGCAGAGGGTTGTAACAATGAGTAACGAATAGTAAGTAGTGTTTGTGTTTGAGAGAAAGAGTTTGAGGAAGAAAGTGTTACTTACTGATCTGGGGTTTCCTTTCTTTGATTTCAGCGATTACCTGTTCAAGCTTCTTCTCATCGGCGACTCTTCCGTCGGAAAATCATGCTTGCTTCTCAGATTCGCTGTCAGTCTCTCATCACTTCACTCGATTCCCCCTTTGCCCTTCACTTTCTCTCATCTCTTCACTTCCTTTCCTTTCAGGATGACTCCTATGTGGACAGCTACATAAGTACCATTGGAGTTGATTTCGTAATCATCACTCTTCTTCTTTTCTTCTAACTCTGTTTTTTCTCTTTCTATTTGTGGCCCGACACTTTTTCTTCTCTCTCCAGAAAATCAGAACCGTCGACCTACAAGGAAAAACCGTCAAGCTCCAGATTGTGAGTTTTCTTTTCTTACACTCTATTTTTAGGTTTTCAATATCTATTATCTATTTTGCTTGTCTTGTATTGCACCCACTCCAATGTTACAATTTTGCCCTAATTTCTGTATTCGCCTGTTACCCAATGTAGGGTATTGAGAATCAACAAATACCACCATCTCTCACCTCTTTCCTTCTTATCTTCATTATTCCACATAAACATTTCTGGTACAATTCATCATCACCATTGGTTGTTCACGTACCACGCTTCGATTCTTTTATTTTGTTTGCGTGTATGTTCAAATGTCATTTTAAGTAGACCTCAGCTGTGAAGCTCATTGTCACTGTTGCTTGTCCCCAGAAAATGAAGCCATTCGAGGCATCATCTTTTTCCTTTCCCTAACAATTTATACTCACTGCTTCCTGTAGTGGGATACAGCTGGACAGGAGCGATTCAGGACTATAACAAGCAGTTATTATAGAGGAGCGCATGGAATAATTGTAAGTCAACTTTATCCTATCATCATCTACGGTGAAAACCATATACTTGCCGTGATACTAATTAAATTTCTTGAGCAAACTTCTGGAATTCTTACAAGCTTTGGGATTGCAACAGATTGTCTACGATGTCACTGAGATGGAAAGCTTTAACAATGTGAAGCAGTGGTTAAATGAGATTGATAGATATGCAAATGACAGTGTGTGCAAGCTTCTTGTGGGGAATAAATGTGATCTAGTTGATAACAAGGTTGTAGACTCACAAACTGCCAAGGTAAATTACTGAATTATCACTTTTTTCCTTTTCGTTCTTTTTTTTTGGTTTCATCCGGTAATTCTGTTCTTTCCTCGTGAGGAGTTCTGTGTTATTTCAAAATGAGTCATTAGGCATCTGGTGTTATTTCACCTGTATATTCTTACAATGAATCCTACTTCTAGGAGTATGGAGTGTATCTTGTGTTTCCTGTGTCTTAATCAAGGAAAATATTAATTTCGAAAATGTTTTTCTAAATATAACATGTGAACGTTCAAGATTTTAAAAGTCTTACCCTTGTATCCCCTGAGCTATTGAAACTGTTACACATGTATCCCTAAGCTATCCAAACTATTACACATCTCGAGCTACCAAAACTATCGTGTAGTATAAAATAACGGAGTAGGTACATTTTGCGGTAATTATGACGAAAATCGACAGTTTCTTCTGGATACCGGTCTTTTGGGGTTGGAAGACAAAAGCAATTGGAACAATTCTAAACGTAATATCTTTTAATATTCATCTGAAGTGTTGGAGAGGAAGGGAACTTGAATCTTTTCACTTTCCTTCTTTGACCAAGTAAAGAGGCATTACAACCATTATATTTATACCCTTTGCATTCCTTGCTTTATCTTCAATTACAGATGAAATGCACTATCTTGGTAGAATTGCCTATTACTTGGAACTCAGTTAAATAAATCAAAAGTTAGCAAAGAGTTAAAGATCTTTTGAATGCATGTATTGTTAATTTTAACATTGGCTGAATATGTCATGTATGATAATAACTTTGGACTGGTCACTTCTGCATTTAATGTTAGTTGTCCAATGTCATGATTTTATTTGATAGAATTGTTTAGTTAAATAAGCATGTGCCTGAAGAGTAGATTATGAAAAATCAGTTACTTACTCTCAATATTAAACGGAAAATAAGGAGTTGGATAATCATACTTTGTCTAACATGTATTGTATGACTATGAATCACAGGCCTTTGCGGATGAGCTTGGTATCCCTTTCCTTGAGACAAGTGCTAAAGACTCTGTCAATGTGGAGCAGGCATTCTTAACTATGGCAGCAGAGATTAAGAAGAAGTATCTAATATTTCTAGCTCCTCTCTCATTTAAAATCATTAAACTACAAATATAAAATCAATGTCTTGACTTTTCTGTTTCCATGTTTGAGTCTTTCAGCATGTTTAAAATTGAAACATTAACAGTAGGTCATGACTAGCAAGTTATTGATCAATTTTGTTTTTTATTTATATATGACTGATGAATTGTCTTTCAAATAATAATGAAACACTTAATAATGGCTTTTAATAAAAGAAAAATAAATAGAATGTAAATCCTTGAGCTAATTTTTTTATAATTTACAGATAATGTGTCTATTTTTATTCTTTAACGAGTTAAGATTATTTTATGCAGCGTCGTGTTATTATGATCATGTAATTCTATTACTTGATGACTGAGATAGTATGAGATCCAACACAAGACAAGTAAGTCCCTTTGAGATGTTTTGAACTTTGATTTGAACTTATGTGCAGGATGGGAAGCCAAACAACTGTTGGTAAGTCGGGAGAAGCCGTTCAAATAAAGGGGCAACCAATCCCACAGAAGAGCAACTGCTGTGGTTAGGTTCTTCGTTCTGTTATAACTGTTATATGGAAATAGGGAGACTCTTTCTTAACTGTGTTATGACATGGATGTTTAGTGACTGTGAAAATATGACTTTTATCTATTTAAATCCCTGGATATATGGTTCTGAATCTCCTGTCCTTATGACTTGCCATGTTTAGAAGGAAAGGGAGGCAAATTGACAGCACATTTTTCGCATACATATTGCATAAACCATATGGCAATGAAATTCTAAGTAAATGGTATATGATTGTGGTCAACATGAAGCATGAGTGCAGGGAACAGTAAAAACCAGTGCGCCTTATCCTACCATCCTGAAAACACATGTATATTCGGATCACTAGTGCGCCTGCCGTTGGATAAGTTAATGGAGAGTCCTACAATCATAATCCAATGGCTTAAAGTTTTTCAGCTCATATTTCAACATTTCAAAGTAAATTAACGGCGGAGACTCGGTGGAGTCACTCTCCTGACTACAAGGAATTGGGTTTTGTGGATAAGCCACTGCAATCATTCTAAATCTAAACGATAATTATAATTTGACGCCCCTAAAGAAATTACAATCCCAAAAGGTAAAATAAATATAATTAAAATATTATTATTCTGAGTTGTTTAGTCAATATTTATTATTTTTAGTTGTTAAATCAAAGGTTTTTGTTTCGAGGGTAATAAAAATATTGTCATTTGATGTGAAAGGGAAAATTACAGGCTCGCACTTTGTTAATAATGTAAATGAATGAATGAGTTTTCTTTTTGCTTTTGGTTTCTTTCTGGAACCCTCAATCATCGAGAAATTAAAAACAAATTGGCGGAGGAAGATTTCATGATGAATTTTACCGTTCTTATCATACGAAGACACTGTGCAGTACTATTTTAGAGGTCCGGTCGTGGATTTGATTGGAATATTGGGTCGGTAGTTGAATTGGTATGAACTGTGTTTATGTATATATTTATGTAATAAATAAATAAAACGATATCAGCGTTATGGCCAATATATTGATTTATAGATACATCTTTTATGGTTGATTAGAATAACTATTGGGTCTTTATTATACTAAGAAATTCTGGTTCACGTCTAGTTTGGTGGTTCATATTAGACAAGTTTAGAGCTGGTTCGTTCAACTCATTTCAGGGTTGGTTCCCGCTGCAAGAAAGGTACCCTTCACCTTTTCAATTCTTATAGAAACAAATCATTTTACACTCCCTAAGTTAATTCTCCAAATTGACATGATTCTCTTACGCGGATACAAATCTTGTTCATTACGGTTTCAACCATTGTAACGAGTAACATTATTATTGGCATAATATTTATATATTCATTTTAGAAAATTTCAACTTGAAATTGGGTGCTCAACTCCTTGTAACACCTTTAGCGGAGATGTGAAGGAAACTTCACGGAAACACAACTCCAAATGATTATTATATTTTAATTTCGTGTTCACAGCTGCCTTTTGAATCTTATTTCCCCTTTTTCGCTTCCCTCAATTCATATAACATAATCAAAATTACTATACCAAAGCGATGTAAAGGAGACAAAAACCATTTATTTATTTAAGTATAGACAAAAGTCGTTTGCAAGCTGCAACTTGCGAATGAAGATGAGCTTCCATGAATAAAATTCCAAGTTAGGAAGAGGGTAACATGCCTTCATTGCCATGAAGCCATGATGATTCGGGATGTAGAATCATGATCAAAGAAATTCGCAAACGTAGTTAGAAACTACAGATACGTTTGAGTCAATCTATTTTTCTGAAAATAAAAAATAATTGGAAAAATATGTTTTTATGCTTGAATTAAAAAAAAAAAAAAAAAAGGAAAAAAAA
>Ga0209700_100742_pt1 | contig 64807 bp, 29 predicted proteins | sample SiratroredBW_FD_187528 | JGI IMG/M metagenome (GOLD analysis project Ga0209700, IMG submission 187528) | Root nodule microbial communities of legume samples collected from California, USA - Siratro red BW (SPAdes) (version 2) | ecosystem: Host-associated > Plants > Roots > Nodule | place: USA... | reverse complement strand
TTAAACAAGATAAAAAAAAAAAAAGGGCTGTACCTTCTTTGGTTGCAGCTCAAGATAAATATTTGGGATTTCAGCCTATCAACTTGGCTATCTCTGTTTAAGACATAAAATAGTATGAAGAGGTTTAGAGATGACAAAGAAGCAATGTTTCATAAACAGATTCCAAAGAAACCACCAAAAACAAACAGAGATTAATACCGATCCTCCAAGGGAATATATGGAACCCAGTCCATTTTCATCTGCTTCATGGGAATTATCTACTCAGCCTCTCTCTGGACTGAGTTTATCCCAATTTTATCAGGTGGTGGGAAAGGTTACACAACCTGCAGAAGGATGTTGAAATATTTTCAAAATTAAAATCAAAATGTAAACATCCAAATCATCAAAATTCATACGAGTCTGCTGCATCACATAAAACGGGCAACAGAATACATTCTATGAACCTGCACTTAAGTAACATCTAAAACATAAAAGAATTACGGCACCGTCATACACGAAGCAAAATCTACAAATTAATTGAACAAACAAACAAACCTCAGTTCCAGCTAGGAATGTTTCCTTCCACAAACCCCAAATAATTGAACAAAAATCGTTTTCCAAACAAACAAAACGGTTCGTTTCGTTTCAGTTAAAGAGACTGTCCGAATCGAGATGAAAGTATTGAAAAGTAGAAGTAGTTCTTCACTAACCAAGTTGCGAGGCTTGGAGGTCTTGCCTCGAGGCTGTGCTTTGGTACTGTTTTCTTCGGCTGCCTCTTGTTTGGCTTCTTGCTGCTTCGCCTTCCTCTTAGTCCCTTTCCTCGTTGTGCAAGAAGTGACGCCACACAAGGAAGAAAGATAAACGGAAGAAAGAGAGGGTAAGAGAAAGAGAAAGAAAAATAGGGTTAGGGAGGGTATGAGGCTTGAAAACAAGGCACACTATGTCCTATTTTTAAAAATATTTTTTTTAACAGTTTCTTCAAAAATTAATATCCTAACCGGTCCCATGTTCTAACATTTTAATTAATAAAAACTTTATATATTTCTAACATTTTAATTCTGTTACAAAAACTACAAGATTAAAACTTATTAGTAAAAAATATAATTTATTTTCACCAAAAGTAAAGAACTAAGTAAAAATACAATATTCTAAATTGTAATTTGTTAGATTTGAGTCCCTTCATTATTATAAAAACTCTTTAAGTTTTATATGTTTATTTATCCTAAGTTTTTTTAAAAGTTTAATTAGTTATAAAGATGCTTACTGGTTTATTTTAGAATAATTTAACATAAACAACAGTAAAAATAAGTAAAATGGGTTCTATAAGAATCAAGTTTAAGTTTTTTTTGGGATATAAGTATTATAAAGTCTAATATAATAATTTTATTTTAAGATATAATTTGCAATGTGAGTCAACCTAACTTAAAGAAATAGTCGAACTTATAGTAGTACTTTTATTATAAATTTATAAGTTCGATCCTTTGTATAAAGCAATCTACTTACCAGATAGAAAGATAAAAATAATTATACATTATAAATTGATTATTCATTTTAATAAATAAAAATAATTATATAAATTTTAAAAGTAATGTACACTAAAAAAACCATTCACTATATATCAATACTCTTTATTAGTATCCATTTATTATAACAACCAAAATTATTTGTATTTGATGTTGAGACTATATAAACAAGTAAATTAATATCTTTTATTGATGGCTATATAAATAAGTAAATAAAGAAAATTATTATCCCTTTATAATACTAATGCTTATATAAATAAGTAAATAAAGGAAATTAGTATCCTTTAAAATACTAATGGCTATATAAATAAGTAAATAAAGAAAATTGGTATCTCTTTACTAATGACAATATAAATAAGTAAATAAAAGTTGTAACTAATGGCTATATAAATAAATAGTAGCAGAAAGTCAAGAAAGCAGTAAAAAGTGAAGGGAAAGAGATTATATAAATTAGTATCCTTTTACTAATAGCTATATAAATAAGTAAATAAAGAAAATTAATATCTACTTACTAATGGCTATATAAATAAATAAATAAAGGAAATTAGTATTAGTAAATAAAGAAAATTGGTATCTCTTTATTAATGGCTATAAAAATAAGTAAATAAAGGCTCAAGCAGCACAAAGTCAAGGTTATATAAATAAATAAATTAGTATCTCTGTTCTCGCAAGAGACCGGTTGGCTCCAGCAACAACAATGTCTTCTAGAATTGCTCCTTGATCGCTCTTGGTGTTGTTCCAAACGCTCCAAATTCCACCGTCTCGGGAGGGGGGTCCTGCAGGCACTCCGACGCTCAAGTCAGTTTAGGATTAGAGCGTGCAAGAATATAAATCAGAGTTTAGAAGTACCTTGCTTAAGGGTTACTAAACCTGTATTTATAGTGGGCTTAATGAGCTTCGGCCCATTCTTTTCTGTCATGATTTGGTAACAGAATAATAATGGACAAAATAATAACGGACAGAATAATAACAAACAGAATAATAACAGACAGAATAATAACGGGAATTAATTACAAGATATTCAGTTACGCTTTTGCATTTACTCGGATACCCTCGCTTTATATGTAACGCGTAGTTAATTAAGATTACTTATCGGTCGGTCATTAGTTATCGGTCGGCCCTATAGTACATAGGCCCCCCAAGTCCTCGAGGGCGAGTAACGACAAAAAATGATTTAGTATTGAGTAGGTAATGATTAGCTTTGTTGCGCTCGGCGTCGAAAACATGTGATAAAGGTGGATTTACAAGCACCTTTTCTTGATTTGCATGTGTCCCATTTTTCGAGTATGATGTGACAACTCCCTTCATCTGAATTGTTAAAAGTTGTAATAATACACCTCACGGTCTGTGGGTGTGAAACTAAAAAGTCAAGAAGCTGATATAAATAGATAAGCTGATAGAAGTTGAGATAAGCTGAGAATAAGGCTCTAATGAAGCTCTGATGAGCCAGTTGAGAATGAGGCTATGATGAGCTGAGAATGAAACTTTGATGAGCCAGCTGTGAAGCTGAGAGGCCGAGATGTTTATACACCTCTCGATGTGGTGCTGAGATGTTTATACACCTCTCGGTGTAGGTCTACCCACAGTGAGCCATGAGGATCGAGAGTCGAGAGGTCTCATGGTGAGCTATGAGGATCTGGACTTGAAGCCTACTTTCGGTCGGCTGTAATGATCACGGATTGTGAGGTCTCATGGGGAGCCAATAGTACCTTAAGCTGGAGCCGCCTTTCGGTCGGCCGCAATGATCGCGAATGGAGGTCTCATGGTAAGCCAAGAGTACCTTAAGCTGAAGCCGCCGTTCGACCGGGCGTAATGATCGTGAATGGAGGTCTCATGGTAAGCCAAGAGTACCTTAAGCTGGAGCCGCCTTTCGATGGCCGTAATGATCGCGAATGGAGGTCTCATGGTAAGCCAAGAGTACCTTAAGCTGAAGCCGCCTTTCGGCAGGGCGTAATGATCGTGAATGGAGGTCTCATGGTAAGCCAAGAGTACCTTAAGCTGGAGCCGCCTTTCGGTCGGCCGCAATGATCGTGAATGGAGGTCTCATGATAAGCTAAGAGTACCTTAAGATGAAGCCGTCTTTCGATGGCCGTAATGATCGCAAATGGAGGTCTCATGGTAAGCCAAGAGTACCTTAAGCTGAAGCCGCCTTTCGGTCGGCCGTAATGATCGCGAATGAAGGTCTCATGATAATCCAAGAATACCTTAAGCTGGAGTCGCCTTTCGGTCGGCCGTAATGATCGCGAATGGAGATCTCATGATAAGCCAAGAGTACCTTAAGTTGGAGCCGCCTTTCGGTCGGCCGTAATGATCGCGAATGGAGGTCTCATGGTAAGCCAAGAGTACCTTAAGCTGGATGATCACGGATCGTGAGGTCTCATCGAGAGATGCGTGATGTTGCCAATCCATTCCCTATGAAAACCAAATTATAAAGATACTACAAAGACTAAATATGTTATAATAACAAACTTCTAGCAGTCAACTATTTAAATAAGATAAGTCATATCTCGAAAATAAAAAGATAAGGGAAATTATCTGAGGAACTGGCTCGTCTGCCAACGCTCAGTGCAGGAACAACTACTGGCAATGTTGACGACCTATTAAGAGAATTAAATTGTTGCTAAAGACCATCACAGGTGCTCTCAGAAACTCAATTTCCCCTTAAAGGTCACACATTTACTCAACCATAGTCTTTTTCTCACCAAAAGTAACACCTTCTGGTTAAATTGATGTCAGGGACCATCACATGTGCTCTCAGAAACTCAATTTCCCCTTAAAGGTCACACCTTTACTCAACCACAGTTTCTTTCTCACCAAAAGTAACACCTTCTGGTTAAATTGCTGTCAGAGACCATCACAGGTGCTCTCACAAACTCAATTTCCTCTTAAAGGTCACACCTTTACTCAACCACAGTCTCTTTCTCACCAAAAGTAAGACATTATAGTTAAATTGCTGTAGAGACCATCACAAGTGCTCTCAGAAACTCAATTTCCCTTTAAAGGTCACACCTTTACTCAACCACAGTCTCTTTCTCACCAAAAGTAACACATTCTAGTTAAATTGCTGTAAGAGACCATCACAGGTGCTCTCAGAAACTCAATTTCCCCTTAAAGGTCACACCTTTACTCAACCACAGTCTCTTTCTCACCAAAAGTAACACCTTCTGGTTAAATTGCTGTCAGGGACCATCACAGGTGCTCTCAGAAACTCAATTTCCTCTTAAAGGTCACACCTTTACTCAACCACAGTCTCTTTCCCAACAAAAGTAACACATTCTAATTAAATTGCTGTCAGGGACCATCACAGGTGCTCTCAGAAACTCAGTTTCCCCTTAAAGGTCACACCTTTACTCAACCACGGTCTTTTTCTCACCAAAAGTAAGACCTTCTGGTTAAATTGCTGTCAGGGACCATCACAGGTGCTCCTGTAATGAAAACTCATTCACCTTCACGTTAGGCTTCACAACCACATAAAATACAAAATCATGCTACAGAGTTCCATCATAATCAATTTGTATCAAGCCACGTAAGACCATGAATTAATATCAATTTAAAAATAAACTCTCAAATTCGGTCAGTCTTATGCAGCATTTAGAATAACATGAATGTATGGAATTTAAATTCTAAACAAAGTATAAAAAATTCAAATGTGTTTAGAATCCTTGGTGTCGGTTGGTCTTAAAAGAAACTGTATCGTCATCATTGAGGATTTTGAAAGAATAGAAAACAATATAGAAACAATGCAAAAGAAAAGAAAATAAAGCATAGGCTAAAATCGAAATCTCATTGATTTGATGAGCAGTATTAGTAAGTGTGTGTCCATGATTCTTCGCAGTTTGCTAGGCCAATCTCGGCCCCACGATGGACGCCAAAATGTTCTCGCAAGAGACCGGTTGGCTCCAGCAACAACAATGTCTTCTAGAATTACTCCTTGATCGCTCTTGGTGTTGCTCAAAACGCTCTAAATTCCACCGTCCCGGGAGGGGAGTCCTGCAGGCACTCTGACGCTCAAGTCAGTTTAGGGTTAGAGTGTGCAGGGATATAAATCAGAGTTTAGAAGTACCTTGCTTAAGGTGACTGAGCCTGTATTTATAGGCGTAATAGTGGGCTTAATGAGCTTGGGCCCATTCTTTTCTGTCATGATTTGGTAACAGAATAATAATGGACAGGATAATAACGGACAGAATAATAACGAACATAACAGGAATTAATTACAAGATATTCAGTTACGCTTTTGCATTTACTCGGATACCCTCGCTTTATATGTAACGCGCAGTTAATTAAGATTATTTATCGGTCGGCCCTATAGTATAATCTCTATACTAATAGCTATATAAATAAGTAAATAAAAGAAATTAGTATTCTTTTACTAATAGCTATATAAATAAGTAAATAAAGGAAATTAGTATCCTTTTACTAATGACTATATAAAATAAGTAAATAAAAGAAATTAGTATTACCTATATAAATAAGTAAATAAAGGAAATTGGTATCTCTTTACTAATGGCTATATAAATAAGTAAATAAAGGCAGCAGAAAGTCAACAGTAAAAAGTCAAGAAAAAGAGGTTATATAAATAAGTAAATTAGAACCTTTTAGTAATGGCTAAATAAATAAGTAAATAAAGGAAATTAGTATCCTTTACTAATGGCTATATAAATAAGTAAACAAAGGAAATTGGTATCCCTTTACTAATGGCTATATAAATAAGTAAATAAAGAAAATTGGTATCTTTACTAATGACTATATAAATAAGTAAATAAAGGAAATTGGTATCCCTTTACTGGCTATATAAATAAGTAAATAAAGACGGTAGCAGCAGAAAGTCAAGAGAGCAATAAAGAGTTAAGAGAAAGATCTTGATTGTGAAGAGAGTCACGAGACAACAGAAAGTCAAAAGAGCAATAAAAAATCAAGAGAAAAGGTTGCGAAGAGAAAGATCTTGGTTGCGAAAAGAGTCAAGAGAGATGCAACGCAAGGACGAGGAAGAGGAATCAAGAGAGTCAAAAGAGAAGAGAAAGATGCAATGCAAGAACGAAGAAGAGGAATTAAGATATAGAATAAGGAATTACCTTCAAACATTTTGTTCCAAATACTCCAATGGATGGACATAAAGCATGCAGTACAGACTTCCATCTTGTCAAAAGATGGAAGGATCTTTGAAAGAGTATTATCACTTTTTTTTATGAATTCCAAAAAATTTAAAAGGGTATCTAAATGTAACAAATTTGGTTCTGACTTTTTATCCTATGATACTTCTATTTCTTTACATAATGTTGATGTGGTTGTAGACCGTTCCACTATGATAAGAACCTGAAAAAGATTATCAGATATGCTACATATGCTTTATTACACTATGTTCAGCAGATGGCACTTGAGTTTTCTTTCTCTAGTAATTCCAAATTTTCTTCCTTCAATATTTGGTCTTTTTCTTTGGTTTATCTGAGACTTTCCCACGTATATTCTTCGAATCTTGTATTGCAATTTCCAAATTCTCTCCCTTTGTCAGCATTAAAAGAGTTGAATACTAAGAATTTTTCTTTCAAGTGTTGAACTCTTCTAACAATTTGCACATTTTAATTCTCAAAGATTGTCGGTAGGACGAGAGAACTGGTCATATCTAATGCTAAAATTTCCACCCTTAGTCTGCACCATGTATACAGAAAGCCTTATAGATTCTCTCTTTGCATTCCAAATCTTAATAAAAGTTATCTAGAAGATCTTAATATATAAAACTAATATAAAGGAAATGACAATGCCTTTTTTATTGTTGTTGGATTTATTTTAAAGATATTATATATATATATATATATATATATATATATATATATATATATATATATATATTTGTGTAGGAACAACTGGTTCCGGAAGGTGGGGTTGAATGGAGCCTGAACTCAATTCGCTATAAATAGAAACCACCAACCAAGACAAAAATATATAAGCACAGATAAAGCAGTTTTATACTAGTTCACCCTAATATCTTGGGCTACGTCCAATTCTCCCTTAAACACAAACTGTTTAAGAGGTTCCACTATTTAGCAAATAGTTACAACGAGTACACAAACCTCTCCAGGTTATACCAGTCCCAATTTCCCCCTGAGATCAATACCACTTAAGAATTAAAGAAACACTCTCAAAGGAGAGAACAGTGAAAGCTCACAAGGGTTTACTTCACAATGGTGAAGAATTACACAATGGTTTCACACAACCCAAAACTCTATATGCTCTCTATAGCAGATTGACAATAAACACTCAGTATATTTTCTCCAATATATTATATGATGTATTTCTCTTCTTGCTTCTTGTTGTATTTTCTTCAACTTGAACTTGCTCCTCTATATGTAGCTTTCTAAAAACTAGCCGTTGGGATGCTTGAACAGAGCTATCTTGACTTTCTGATGTATGGAGCTCAGACTGGAAATATTTCTCTAATATTTTAAACTGCATTAAACTTTATTAATTCTGTATCAGAAATAATTTAAAATAACATAGAGAAATTATATTTGAGATACTCATCAATAATTTGAATAATTTTCATTATGAACAGATTTGAACGTTAGAGCACAATATGATATAAAATCAATTAATCACATTTAAATACTTCATAATAATTTGAATAATTTCTATTATGAACAAATTTGAACGTTAGAGCACAATATGATATAAAATCAATTTAAATCAAATCAATAACACATAAAAGTAAATAGTAAGAAAACTTATCTCTTTATAGACCATGTGTCTCCTGCTTTAATAATAATAATGTTAATTGTGCAATGTATATAAGTCATCAAATATAAATGTATACTTGAGTTTTGTTATCATCAAAACTTTAACAAATGATTTGATCCTCTAAAGGGACTTTGGACTGTCTAATGTTCAACAAGTACTATGTGATCAATTGTTGACCTTACTGCTTTTGTAATCTATTTGCTGTTTCCAATTACTGGGTTTGTAATTGAGATAGTGCAGTGAGTTTCTGCACTGGTCTCACATCTGCTGAGGGGTTCAGTGGAGTGTGAGTGCTGCGAGGAGCAGTGTTTGCTTGCGAGTTACAAGTGGTTTTGGTGCAGTGGGTTTCTGCACTGGTTTCACACTAGCTGAGGGATTTAGTGAGGTGTGAGTGCTGCGGGGAGCAGTGTGTACTGTGGGGAGTAGTGATAACTTGCTGGGAGCATGGGTTGTAAACTGATCTTGTGATCTTTTTAGTGGAAATCTTTTCTAGTTTGCAAAGGACTGGATGTAGCCCTTGAGGAAGGGTGAACTAGGATAAATCTTTGTGTTCTTGATTTCCTCTTCTCTTTTCTTAATCATTTTATTATTTGCTTGCATTCGCCTAATAAATTGATCACTGAATCTTTGTATTCACTAAGAATTTATGGGTATATCTTTGTGTTCTAAATTTTTTTAAATATATCTGAATCAACTGTGCTTCTGGGTTATTTCTAATCTACTGGAATGTGGTTAATCATCTTGATTCTGGATTAACACATCTTTGTACTGAAAACTATTTTCTGGATTTACCTCTAACAATTTCCGCTGTGCATAATTGATTGTTTACTGGACAGTCCAGAATTACACAAGTTGATTGATTGAATCAAGATTTTTTATTCTCTACTTCAAGAACTTTTTGTATTTGCAAAAATATTTTGAAAGTTCAATTCACCCCCGCCCCCCTCTTGAACTCGGTCTGAACCTTATTTTGCACAAAATGCTGACAAATAGGTCTAGCTTTTGATTGTAAAAATGTACAGAACATTATTTCATACAATTGTATAAATTATAGGCTAGAATAAAAGTCAAACTAGGTTTAGAAGGTTGACTTAGGCTTGCTTAGGGTTAGGGTTAGGTTTAGCACACCTAGTCACATAATGTCATGTGTCAACATGGTACTAGAGAGCATGGAAGCTTGCGGATCAAGGAAGAGGCACACATATGGCAACACCACATTGGAAAGTATCCAAAATTACGGAACAAGCTAGGGTTTGGATGTCTTCCACAACAAGTTAGGGTTAGGGTATGAAAAGTGCTCCAAAAGCTAGGGTTAGGGTATGAAATCTATAGCTATGTAATTTTCAGCTTATGTTGAGTAATGAAATGCTACAAAAAATTTTCCAACTTCATTACATTGGGTTAATCTTTGTTAGCCCCTCTTGAGTCTAACCTAAAATCTACTTGATAGTTGGCCTGACCTCTATCAATTCTTGTTCCATCTAATTCATTCTCTTCACATAATTCATTGCATCCACTGCCATACTTCCATTCATTTGTTCAACAAATTGTTCAAGCTCCTGTCGCAACCAAGATCACGACGGGACAATGAAAAATAATTTTATTTTTTTTTTAAATTGAGAAGGGAATCACCATCATAGTTTAATATTGGAAAACCATAGAAAAATCAAAAATGAAATTTTTGCAAACCAAATTTAAGATTCCAGATTCAGTTACGTGTGGAGAAGGTATTAACACCCCCACAACATCCGTCCTAAGACTTTACCTTTAATCAAATAAGCAAAAATAAGTGTGATTTTACAAAATGTTATTTTTTCCAAAAATAATGACAATAACTATGCCATTGCAGCAAATAAAAACAAACATAAATACAATAACAAAAATACAAACAAAAATAAGAATAAGTAAACAAGGAATAAACAAATAAAAATATTTTTTTTTTACTTTTTGGGTCCGACAAAAATTGACCTTAGTCTTATGTATTTCCATTCAGGATGAAAAATCAGGCATCACGTAGTTATATTTTAAAAATTTATTTGATGATATTTGATATATTTTTAATTTTTGAAAATTTTATATTTTATATTATTTGTTTAGAAGTATTTTAAAAACTAGTAGAATCTTATTTTAAAACAAAGTACCAAAAAAACATTTAAAATTTTCATATACTTTAAAGGTAAGATTTCGATTAGCAAAATAAAAGACCAGTAAAGAAAAAACTAGAAACTAAACAATGATGTTGGACAAAAAAAAACTATTTTCTCAAAAAGAAAAAATGTGATATTTGTGTATATAAATGAAAGGGAGGTGCAAACAAGATTCTGCTGGGCCAAAACCCCAACACACAAACCCTTCACTTTTCCGTTTGGGTTCAGAACCCATTGCCTCATTCATTCACGACCTAACTTGGCTGTGGCCATGTAAAGGTGCAAAAGAAACTAGAAAATGTTGTCGCGTGAATAGAGCAGATGCATGGTGCACGGAGGCTGCACAGTGCACAGTGGTGGCGCGGGGACTAGGCAGTGTCACAGGCAGCGTGTGTAGCGCGCAATAGGTTGCGGCATTGATGAAGTGACGGCGACAGAGGCAGAGAGGAAGAACGGCGAGCCGAAGTGCAGGAACCCTCGCCATTTGACATACTCGGGGGTGAAGTCACCGGTGACGGTAGAGACACCTAGCTATGCGTGGGCGAGGTTGTTTGGAGAATGCTGTGGTGGTTTCCGGTGTCCGTGACTTTGGTCAAGGCAATACAGTGATAAGTTTTGAAGGTTTAGAATTGGTTCTGTGTCTTAACCTTAGGCTTCATGTGCATTTAGGTCGCAGTTTGAGTTATGTGGCTTTGCAGAGGCACTATTTATGGGCAAAGGAAACTTTTCCACATGAGGCTTACAAAAGCTAGGTTTGTGTATATATGTGCCTAGAGGCTTCAAAGGGGTAGCTTAAGTTTGAGGTCTTGGTGTGTGACGTGAATACTATTTCATGGTTCGGTTCCTTCTACATAAAAGCTAGTGAGTGTACCAGCGTGGTAGCTTTACTCATGGCAAAAGAGATGTTGTTTAGTTCCATAGTTGGTGTTCTTGATGCTTGCGGTAAATGTTTCCGGGAATGGGTTTTCGGAAGCATTGGTTTTCTGGTTTGTAGTGATGGTACGTTTACCTCCATGCACAAAGCAGTGACACTGTAAACCTCGTCAACAATGCACACAGTTTCATACTACACATTTCACATTGTATACGGGTTGCAATATTTGGTTTCAAAGATTCTATATTTTTTTTTCGTGAGGCAAAGGGTCTAGAACCCGTAACCATACCAGCATGCATGGCTTTGTCCACGGTTAAGGAAAAGGGAACATTCATCGTCTGTGTTAACAGGTTCGGCATTCTTGGTGTTTAGGAGGTAGTGAGCTTCCGATTATGGAGATTGAACGAGGGTGAGCTTTTTGACAATTTGATTTTGTGTATATGTGAAACATTAGTTGAGGTGCAGTTTGGCATTTCCGATGGGTTGATTCATTCGTTGTTGTTCTTGCAAGAGACCGATTAGCTCTAACAACAACAAAGTCTTCTACAGTTGCTCCTCGGTCAGCTCTTTCCGTTCGCTATTACTGCTCCGATTGCTTCAAAGTCCATCGTCTCGAGAGGGGTCCTGCAGACACTACGACACTCAAGTCAGTTTAGGGTTCGAGTGTGCAGGTAGTTTAGGTCAGAGTTTAGAAGTCCCTTATTTGTAGTGATTGAACTCATATTTATAGATGTTGTAATGGCTTGGAGTGTTTGGGCCCGATCAGTTATATTTTGTTAATCTGTTACGATCTGTTAATCTGTTATGATTTGCTAACCTGTTACAATCCGTTAAGTTGTTACGATATATGCAAGTTTGGTTGTGTCTTGGTCAACCGTATAGTACATAGGCCCCCCAAGACCTCGAGGACGAGTAATGGCTAAAGAGGATTTAGTATCGAGTAGATAATGATTACATTTGTCATGTTGGTCATCCAAAAACAAGTGTTAAAGGTGGATGTTCCTGCGCCTTTTCTCGGTTTGCGCATGTCTCGTTCTCGAATAGCTCATTTTACCTTAACCGTTAAAAGCTGTGATTATACACCTCACAGTTGGTTTCATTGGTGTTAAGCTTCAATGGTTAAAAGTTGTGATTATACACCTCACAATAAGTTTCGTGGTTGTGAAGATGAGATGTTTATTCACCTCACGGTTTGAAGCTGAGAGGCTGAGAAGCTGAGATGCTGAGAAGTTTATATACCTCACGTTAGTTTCGTGAGGTGTTTGTGGCTATCTTGGTTGAAAGTTGAATGATTATACACCTCACGTTTGGTTCCTTGAGGTGTGTGTGGCATTCTCGATTGAAAGTTGAATGATTATACACCTCACGGTTGGTTCCGTGAGGTGTGTGTGGCTTTCTCGGTTAAAAGCTGAATGATTATACACGTCACAATCGATTCTGTGAGGTGTGTGTGGCTTTCTCAGTTGAAAGCTGCTCCAAAAGGTGAACCTCGTGGTGTGAAGCTTTAGATGCGTTTTGCGAGTGAAGACCGAAATGCTTGTCAGCCCTTGTACCAATAGTTTTAGATTGGGTTTCGAAGTGCAAACTGAAGTGGTTATCGGCCCTTGTAGAGAGCTTGGCTTGAAGTGATCTTGGCCATGTTGATCATGAGGCATGAGCTCCATAGTTTCAAATAGGTAATGAAGAGTGATGCATATAAGTCCCCTGTGAAAACCAATTTAAGAAAATACTGCAAAGACTAAATGTGTTATTTTGAAAATAAAAAATAACAAGCTTCTAACAATCAACTATTGAAACAAGATAAGGCATATCTCCAAAAATAAAAGATTAGGAAATTTATTTGAGTGATTGTCTCTTGTGCTACCCCAGGCAAGATTTGTTGGATGATTGAACATTGGATTTAAAGATCTAGATGAGTTCTTCCAGTTTTACTGATGATTGAATTTATAAGCCAATGCTCCTTATCTCCTCATACACTATTAGAAAAAACACATTTAATCGCGGTTATTCAACGCTTACAAACGTGATTCTGGAACCGTGATAGATCCAACCGCGATAAAAAGTACTGAAGATACCAGCGCGGTTGTATAACCGCGATGGAAAGTATAGCATACCAACGCGGTTCTTAAGCAACCACGGTAAGAAATGCCTAGAGTGAACCAAAATATAGCAAAAAATTGAGATACCAACGTGGTTATGATAAAAACCACAGTGGTATGGGACATCCCACTGCATACCACCGCGGTTGTTAACAAACAACCGCAGTGTTAGTGCCCAATTCGATTCTAAGCAGGTTGTGCCCAATTCTCTCCTTTCTCAACAGGTAGTGGACCAGGATGAAGATCTCCAAGCCATTTCAACCTCTAGCTCCACTTCTCAACTTGAGATCTGCATCCTCGAGGTCCACGTGACGAGATCGATGAAGCTGGGATTCCGGCAGTTACGAAGGCAGTCGGCGAGGCTAGCGCCAGGGACAAATTGGTAGACGAGGAAGATGATGATGTTGGAGACAGAGGCACCGAGAAGTTTAACAAGGGTACTGTGGTGGCTCCGGCAGATGATGGCAAGGCGGCAACTAAGCTCCGGGAGGTCGATTTGTTGGCAGAATTTGTGGCGGTGGCGGATTTGGCAACACCAAGAGGAGGAAGAGAGGCGTGGGGCACAGAAGTTGGCGGTGGCGGCGGGGATCTTGGAGACATGGTATATGTTAGGGCTTTCAGGGAGGGTATCTTTGAGACTTGCACATCTAAGGGAAAGTTTGTGGGTGTAGCTAATGTGCGCCGTGGAACACCCTCGCATGGCTTAGCTTTGTTGGCGGCGTGAGTAGCTCCCCATTCAAATCATAGCCCACTTGAGTAGCTCCTAAAGAATGACAAAATTTCAACAAACTCCACCGATTGCTTCATCCATCTCAAACCGATTCACACAAAAAAAAACTTCACAAATTAAAATAAAAAGAAAAACATAGATATTCGAAACTCCACAGAAAATAAAAAGCAAACAAACCTCACAGATTGATCCGGCGAGCTGCGAAAATGAAAGAATTGGGGAGAGATTGGTGTAGCGGCGAAAAGCGAGGGCGATCGAAGTGAAGATCGTGAAGGAAGGAGTGAGGAAAGGGCGGAAAATGCGTAATGGTGGAAGAGGAAAAGGTGGAGGAGGCTTTGAAAGAGTGGGCGGAGGAAACTATGGTGAAAGCATGGTGATAGAGAAATTTAGGGTTTGAAAAATTATTTTTATGTCTTACCACCGCGGTTCTGGAACCGTGGTGGTATCCCCTGCAACATTTCTTTTTTAAATTATTTGTGTGTCTTACCATCACAGTTCTGGTACCAACCGCGGTGGTATCTCCTGCAATTTTCAATTTTTAAATATTTGTGTGGCTCGTGGGGAATACAACTACGGTTGTTGTAGACAACCACTGTGGTACCGTTGCACTTAATTTCAAAATGCCACCATATTTTTTTTAATGTGGTTCCCTCTTAACCGCGGTGATATCCTGTCGCGAAATGTATTTTTTCTACTAGTGATAGCAACTTCATACTTGCTTAGTAACTAAGCTTCGATTTGTGCTTTTAATTGTAGGCTGTCATATTAGGATTCTTGAGAATATTCTTCCTCCTGCATGAGTAACGTGGATACTGGAAAAGCTGTCGAGTTCTGCAATAGGATGCAACCACAGGAAAATCCTCCCAAATCTGAAGTAATGTCTCCTCACTTGGTTCGTTTTTCTTCCTTGAGAGAGGAGAATCATGAGCCTAAACTCTATTCTAATATGGTGGAGTTATGGCGTCCGCTCCCATATTCCGGCGAGAGGCTGCCTCCGTCGCCAATTTCTGGGCTACCTCCGGTTTGCCTCTAATATCTTGGTTTTGTATTTTTTTTGTCGAGGAACTGTGCTTTATTCATAAGCCTTTTTATTAGAGATTCTTCAAACTCCCTTATAATATAGCATTGCCATGCAGCTTGAGTGAAACATTAAGCCTATAAAAAATAGGTTTAAGCTGAGTTCAAGAGCGGGGCTGAATTGAACTTTCAAAAATTTTCACTAAAATGTCTCTTATAAAATAATTGAATGCAAGATATTAAAGATTGGATAAAAGTTCTTTATTAAAACTCCTGAACAATGATATTAAGAAGTTCATAGTAAAAGATCAAACAATTTTAGATCAGAATCAATCAGTAGAAATATTTAAATGAACTTGAAATAACAATAATCAATTAACTGGAATTATAGATGCAATTAGTTGAACACAGTTCACACAAACAAACAGTAACAACAAATGATTGAAACCAAAAAGTAAATCAGATCAGTCTAGAACCAATCAATCAATACAATATCAGATACAGAAACGGAAGCAATTTATTGAATAGAAATGTGTTTCAGAACAACCCAGAAATAATCAGATGAACCGTATCAGCAGCAAACTAATAATAACACTCTCAGCAGAACAGTTCAAATTAAATTCAGCACAAGAAACAATACTTGTTTCAAGAACACTTGTTTCCAAAAAATAAACTAATTAAACAGTGAGTATCCAAAACAATAATCACTGTAGTATTATCAAAAATAGATTCAGTTGATTATTAAGGAAAAATAACAGTTTCAGAAACACACAGAAATATCAACAGAACAAACAATCAATCACGCGCCAAGAACAATTAATTGAGCAAGCGATAGAAGAAATGATAAGTGTTCAAGAAGAGATAAAGAGATATCAAGAACACCAAGATTTATACTGGTTCACCCTTCTCAAGGGCTATGTCCAGTCGTTTGCCAACTAACAAAGAGTTTCCACTAAAAAGATCAACAAGATCAATTTATAGCAAACAAACAACTCACTAAACCCTACAACAGTTGTCTAACCAATGCAGAACCTACTGCACTGGACCCGTTACAATTACAACCCCTATGTAATTCGTAACATCACACTCACAATACAAGAAAGATCAAACAATGAGACAATTACAAAAGTGAATCTACTCAACAGATTACAAGTCGTATGAAGAACAGAGTAGAACACTTAGCTCTGGATTAAAATCACAGTTTCACGAATTCAAACTCAAAGCAATGCTCCAAGATCAGTAATCTTTATGTTCTTGATGAAAATTGAATGACAAAGGTATTAACACTTTTTCTCTCGGAAATTTCACAAGTAATCGTTCAAAATGACTTATATGTTTTAAAACCACGTGCTTGCCCTTTATATAGGAAATCTGATTATTAATCTTGTCAAAACTTCAATCGATTGTATCAATCGTTCAATCAATTGAATTTCTCTGCGACTTAGAAGAAAATTCATCAAGTTCAGATTATGAAAAAGTTTACTGAATTCCTTTCTAAAATAGTTTTTCAAAATCTGAATTAGCCTTATTTAAAACCTTTTATTAATTTGATTCAGCAAAATTAATTTTGGAGCTTACTTTGAATTATTTATCATGCAACATATGATTTTGAACTAAAGGCTAAACTCACACACACAATGGTGGAATCCTGGAGCGGAGATGATGGGCTTGGTTCGGAGGTGGGGCTGTTGTGGAGGTTAAGGTTGTTGTGGATGATGGGATGACATGGTAAGAGGTAGCTTGAGGGGAGGAGTGATGGTAATGTCTCCCACACCTGGATGTCAGGTTCAATTGTTTGTTGTTGGAAATGGTTGAAGGGGTTGAGCCATATGCGTGATTTCTTGTGTGGCTCCCAGATTTCAGACACCCATTTTCCCAGCGGCACTTACGGAATCCGTAGAAGAGCAAGTAACACATGCCGCCTCATGGCGTGGTGGGCTTATCAACGGCAGTGGTAGCGGGGACGACATAGGTTGGGAGAGTGTGCGAGGATTCAGTGCGGTGGAGGTGGTCGAAACACTCATCATCATTATCTGAAGAATTTATCAATTTTCTTCTCAGCAAATTGCCAAAAAACCTTGGAATCATCCCCAGCAGCAGCACGACATAATACAAACCCTCTGATCCATGCAAACATTGTCTCGCTTGCAGTCTCAAATTCGTTTCATGAGGATCAGAATGTTGGAGGAGAATCAGGTTAGTATTGCTCTTGCAAGGGATAGCGTGATAGTGTCTTGAGGGTTCCGAAAGAACTTAAAGATCCTGCATCCATATTTAGGAGAAGAAAACAAAAAACAAAACTGAAAAGAATAGGAAACAATATAGATACAGTGCAAATGAAAAGAAAATAAAGCACAGGGCAAAATTGAAATCTCATTGGTTTGATTTGATGAGCAGCAATAGTAAGTGCTTCTCAATGATTCCTGGTAGTTATTGTTGTCTCGTCAGGCTAATCTTGGCCCCACGATGGTCTCCAAGTGTTCTTGCAAGAGACCGGTTAGCTCTAATAACAACAAAGTCTTCTACGGTGGCTCCTCGGTTAGCTCCTTCCGTTTGTTGTTAATGCCCGATTGCTTCAAAGTCCACCGTCACGGGAGGGGAGTCCTGCAGGTCAGTTTAGAGTTAGAGTGTGCAGGTAGTTTAGGTCAGAGTTTAGAAATCCCTTATTTGTGGTGATTGAACTCATATTTATAGATGTTTTAATGGGCTTAAAGTGATTGGGCCGATCTGTTATATTCGGTTAATCTGTTATAATCTATTAATTTGTTATGATTTGCTAATCTGTTACAATCCATTAAGCTGTTAGGATGTATGCAAGTTTGGTTGTGTCTTCGTTAACCATATAGTATAGTTGTCGTGCCTCGAGTAATGACAACAATGGAAGCGAGGTGCGATGATTCATGTTCGTCCATGCATGAAGCAGCTTTAACCTTGATAAATTGATGAAAAGGCCTCTGGTTCGTCATGCATAAAACAATGACCATACCAGGGTTGGGTTTAGCGATTCATGGATTGTCATGCAGAGAGCAGTGACTGTGTTGTGGTGTGATGTTTCGGTGGTAGCCATACATGAAGCAGTAACCAAATAAGTTTGAAGGTTCTTTGATAGACATGCATAAGGCAGTAACCGAATGGAAAGCGCACACACGTTCAAAAATCAAATGCCACATATCACACACAAATAAGACAAGAATCCAATATCTTCCACTATTGATGCACCTCTCTGAAGAGGAATAAGATGATGAACAATGTCGTTTAGAATGCACAATCACAACACATTAATATATATATATATATATATATATATATATATATATATATATATATATATATATATATATATATATATATATATATATATAGTCCAGCATGTGCAAATTTAGGATGGGGATGAGAAATTGTTACCTACCCGCAGGAGGTTGGTTCCCTTCCTTCTTACAGTCTTGCCTTTGCTTCTCTTGCCTTCTTTGCCAAAGTGTTCTCTTGTTAAATACTCTCGTAAGCTCTCGACTTCTTCTTGTCCTTCACTCCCTTCACTCTCTTTTTCGCTTTCTCCGAGTTTCTTCGTATCCTCCAAAATTACTGTCGGTGCATTGGCTTTTATACTTACTTTGACCCCAATACCATTTTTCATTCTTGATTAGGAATAAAAATCCTTTTAAGATAGCAGCCCCATTACCCATAAACGGCTCCTTAATGATGAAATGGGTCCAATGAATGTGGACCGAAAACAGTGAATGAATAAGAGACTAAAGAAGTTGAAATGCAGAGCCGCACTGCTGCACGTATTGAGGGAGAACCAATAACCTTCAACCATGGAGTAAATGTGAGAAGGCAATGTCGAGACTCGTGCATGCCTTGATGGAGAATGAATGGGTATAACTTATGGGGTACGATTGAGCAGAATGAACGTAAGTGTAACTGTAGAGAGAAGAGAGTGAGTTATGCATTCGTTGATGAAGAGCCACCATGGAAGGAGAGAGTGCAGGGGCTAAGATGCAGAGCTGTAACGACTGCATGCATCAATGGCACATAATTTAGGAGTGAATGAGAGTGTGGAGTGAATGAAAGCAACGTGATGATGTAACCAAACATTGATGCTGGGGAATTGAATGGCCTTTACACCCATGAGAGAAGGAGAGGCATGCACAACAAATGTTGCATCCAAAGTGAATGAATGAAATGTCGGGACCTTGAATAAAACCCCAGGCCACATGGCAAATCATTAATGGGAACATGGGGTGCCAACAGCAGACACCTCACATTCCTTTTCGCTTTGGGCTCTATCACCGGGTTACTATTGTTTTGTTTTATTTTTTTCAAAATGAACCCTTTATTAGATTGGGTCTTTTTCAACTTTTTCTCTTTTTAACTTAGTAATTTATTTTAAAACAGACCTAATACTCATTTTTTGCCTTTTTTTTTATTTATTTATTTTTCTTCCTCTTTTTACAAAATTTATTTTTTTCTTTTTTTTCCATTTTATTTTTTATATATATTTTATTTTTTAAAACAAATTTTATTTATCCTGACGAAATTAGGTGTTAATAGCTCCAAAAGCATGCTTCAAGTCACGATAATGTTGATGAAGTACGTTAGGAGAAAGAGCTGACCTATTATTACCTAGGTACCATAGTCTTTTGTACCATAATATAATAAAAGTGCACAGGCATATAGCTCAACTAAAGTTAAAATGTGGTTGTTTCAATTTGTTATTGAAGAAAACAACTTTGGCTCTTTGTCCAAGAGATCATTTGGTGTGACTTGAGCTTGAACAGATGTTCTTGATGAAAGCAACAAACATTCCCTACAACATAGAATAAACACACATGTAAAGGAAGACAACACAATATTGTATCGTCTGAAAAATGAAACACTTGCATTTTACATTATCTGTTGTTTGAACAAACCATTTTTCTAACAACTAATGGATATCCTTATTTTATCGTTTTTGTATTTAAACACTTAATAAAAATCACAGTTATTGGATTTTTTTCCTAATAACTTCTTAATCTTTGTTTATGTGTATTGAATGTCTAAGATACTTGAAAAGTAATGTAAAGTAGTTACAATCTTCACATATACTTGAAAGTGATACGTGAAGGTAGTTACAACTATCACATGCACTTGAAAGTGATAGTTGATGTAATACAACTATCACACATGCTTGAAAGTGACATATTGAAGGAAGTTACTCTTACATATATTCCTCTTCATGTCTCTACCTTTCAACTTTTGTATTTCTATGATATTATAGAATATTATTTGATGTTCTTAGAGTATTTTACAATCTCCTAAAATTACAAGTTACTTTGTTTATTTGCTTCTTCAATTTTTCTTAAGTCTCACTCTTGTAAATCTTTCTTTTTATTTCTTATTTTTTCTTCTTGCTCTTTTCTAGTCATGTTTCTTGTTAGGAGTTATTCTAATTTCTTTCCTCTTTCTTTATTAGATTATTCTTCAATTATAATCACAACAATGATGTGCTAGTCTCCATATCAAGTCGTAGCTAAATTATTTGATATTATTTTTTTTCAAGCTAATTGTCAAGATGTTGGAACCTTGATGCACAAAACTCACGATGAGACTTATGCTTACCAACAAGTATATATAACTTGAATAGCATAAGTTTTTCAAATTGAGATAAAGGAGTGCATTTATTCATTATTAGTAGATATTCAATGATATTTGTGATCGTGGGAGTATCTTCTTAGAACCACTTGTGGTTTCAATGTCCTATATTACACCTTGATCATCAACTTCACTATCATCCTTTTCATTATCTTTAATGGCTAAGAACCATAAACATTTTCAAAAATCCCTTTTATGTAATATGACCTTAGTGATTTTATTTGTTTTGTGAATGATATCAAATAACTCACCACCAACATTCACCACAAAATGTGTGAAGACTTTGAAAACAAAGATGGCATAGAGGAACCTATGGTTTAGAATGCGCTTGGATTTCAACATCTAGTCTTTTATATCATAAATTCATTTTATCTTCAGCTTTGTACATAAATATGAAATTGTACATAATAGATTATTAAGACTATTAAGGGAGAGGGAAAACATTTTCACCTATTAAAATCTCTCGAGCTACTAATATTTCACCTTAAAATATATTGGAATTTCTTTACTTTGGTGAATCCATGAATTATCTAATAATACAATAATTAACAACACATTTAATATAATTATGAAACGCTTAAAACTTAAAATTGAAAAATAAAAATTATTAAATATAAGGTTCTCTTTCTTTATAATTTATCAAAACATTACCAAAACATGTTCATGGGTAGTTCTTCATTTATTAATGATCGATATTAACCTTTTTCAATATGACAAAAATAGATTATACTTTCTCTTCTTTAATATATTGCGCAATGTATTTCTCTTCTTTTTTTTTTTTAATCGTTTTCAACTTGAGATTGTACTTCTATGTACAACTTTATAGAACAAATTAGTCATTAAATGTTAAAAAGAATAATCTTAACTATCTAATACTAGGAAAAACCAACTCCTATTCTTAATTCTGCATTAAGCTAACTTTATTTCCATACATAATCTAAAAAGCATAAAATATCTTTGATTTAAAATAATTAATCATGTTTAAATATTTTCATAATAATTTGAAAAATAAAACCTGCTGATGTGGTCTCAATTAATTTCTTTTGATTTTCAAATTTAATAAAACAATAAAATGAGCAAAGTAGAACAACAAAAATATTTGAATTTGATAAGTAAAAACATTTTAATTTTATTTTTTATTAATATAGACCAACAAATAGAAAATTAAGTTGTAATGTTTTATTTAAGAAAAATGTTACTTTGACACTACTATGCATCATACTCCTGTTTGACACTTCTACGTGTCAAATGACATCCTGCGTGGCAAAGAGAGAGAAAATGATACTTGCTTTGGCTTAAGTGATGATAGTTTGTCTTATTAGAAGGGGTTATTCTGTCATTTGTAATCTGAAATTATTTAGGTCAATTTGAGAGTGAAAGCCAGATCTATTCTTGCATTACTTTCATTCCCCCGCCGCTGAAAGAGAGAGAATAGAGGAAAACTGCGATTGGGCATTCGTCCGGCCGTCAACCCAAGCATCCACCGTCGTTGTGGTGTTTTCGTCCATGAATTGAAGCTTCACTGTTCGCTTTCTTAGTATGCTCTGAACCCTAAACTGAAACCATTGTTGCTATAAATCATGCTTCCTGTTTGTTTTGGTTGGTGTGCATGACTTATTTTTGTTTCCGGTTTCGTTTTTGATACATGTATATGTTTAAAAATAATTTTTGGTGTGCTTTTTGGTTGTTGTTGTGCTTTTTGGTTGTCGGTGTCCATCTTTACTTCCTTTATGTTTAGATCTCGTTCAGAGGATTTGTTTTTCCTTACAGGTTATGCATGTTTGCGAAAAAATGGTTTCTTGCTGTGATCTGGGTTGCTGGTTTCCATCCTTGCTTCCTTACGTACGCCAATGTCCTCCTTCTACTAAAAAGATCAGTTCTTGGGGGTTTTTCTGTTCAGTTTTCTTCTGTATGCCACATTCTTACTGAGCAATCCACTTAGGCCAACTGAGCAAACCACATGTGCCCATCGAACCATTTAAGTGACCAGGGCTAACCACTTAGTCCTTCCACCTCTGAGACGTGTGTGGGTGTTCCAAAATTGTACCCAGCGAACCATTTATGTGACCTGAGCTAACCACTTAGTCCTTCCACCACTGGAGCATGTGTGGATGTTTCAAAATTGCACATAGCGAACCATTTAGCTTACCAGAGTTAAGCACTTAGTGCTTTCACCCCTGAGACGTGTGTGGGTGTTCCAAAATTATACACAACGAACCACTTAGCTGACCAGAGCTAACCACTTAGTCCTTTCACCTATGAGATGTGTGTGGGTGTTCCAAAATTATACCCAGCGAACCACTTAGGTGACCTGGGCTAACCACTTAGCCCTTCCACCGCTGAGACGTGTGTGGGCGTTCCAAAATTATATCCAGCGGAGCACTTAGGTGACCTGGGCTAACCACTTAGTCCTTCCACCCCTGGGGCACGTGTGGGTGTTCCAAAATTGTGCCTAGCGAACCACTTAGGTGACCTGGGCTAACCACTTAGTGCTTCCACCCTTGGGGCATGTGTAGGTGTTCCAAAATTGTACCCAGCGAACCACTTAGGTGACCTGGGCTAACCACTTAGTGCTTCTACCCCTGGGGCATGTGTGGCTGTTGCAAAATTGTACCCCGCGAATCACTTAGGTGACCTGGGCTAACCACTTAGTTCTTTCACCTCTAAGATGTGTGTGAGTGTTCCAAAATTGTACCCAACGAACCACTTATGTGACTTAGGCTAACCACTTAGTGCTCCACATGCTGCAATTATTTTTATTTTTTCATTACACACCACATATTGACTAATGACATAATTTGATGCTTGACATGTCTTTTGCAAGCATAACAATGACAACTGCTCTAAGTTTTGGATCAAAGGTATTTGTCCTAATATCGATGTTAATTATTTAAAAATTGTGATAAGTTCTATTTTTTTGACATAAATGATTTTTTTTCTATGATCTGTATACCTATGTCCGACATTGTTGTAGGACAACATATCTCGGACTTGCTAATACAATGCTTAAGGAAGACCATAAGGCTTCTACTTCCAAGACTCCTTTTGCATGGTTGATGTACCTTCAAGGCAAAGTCAAATTGAGCAGGAAATTGCTGACAGAGTTATGCACACGCTAGATTGTGAGGAGGGGAGGTTTTCTGATAAGGTCTGACATGGTTTCATTTGCACCCTTAGATGTTTGTGTAATTTTGGGTCTTCGAATAGGTCCATTTGTGGTTGATCTTAGTATAAACCATTGGATTCCCATATTAGGCGGTTATTTCTATTTGGACATGTTTCTGTGAAGATGATCTTTGATGAGCTTGAAAAATATCGAAATGACAATAATGTTGAGAACTTTTGTAAACTTTACATATTGTTAGGGTTGAGTGAGATTTTACTGCCCAATGTGAATGTGACCGTTGCGACACCCATATTTAAAGCCCCAAGTGTCAGTTTATCCTACTTTATCTATATGGTTCGTTACTTATATTTAAGTGGTTTGCTACGTTGACAGTTACGACACCCGTATTTAAAGCCCCAAGTGTCAGTTTATCCAACTTTATCTATGTGGTTCGTTACGTATATTTAAGTGGTTTGCTACGTTGACAGTTGTAACACCCGTATTTAAAGCCACAAGTGTCAGTTCATCCCACCTTATCTATGTGGTTCGCTACATACATTTAAGTGGTTTGCTACGTTGACAGTTGTGACACCCGTATTTAAAGCCCCAAGTGTCAGTTCATCCCACCCTATCTATGTGGTTCGCTATGTACATTTAAGTGGTTTGCTACGTTGACAGTTGTGACACCCGTATTTAAAGCCCCAAGTGTTAGTTTATCCAACTTTATCTATGTGGTTCGCTACGTACATATAAGTTGTTTGCTACATTGACAGTTGCGACACCCGTATTTAAAGGCCCAAGTGTCAATTCATCCCACTCTATCTATGTGGTTTGTTACGTACATATAAGTGATTTGCTACATTGACTGTTGCGACACCTGTATTTAAAATTTTTCGTCCTTAATAAGTGGTAATGAAAATTGAATTAAGACATTAAATACACCAATGTCCACGTGGTTGCTCGAGTTAATGTATGCAGTTCGATGGGTACAACTTTTGGATAAAAGTATTGAAACTGGATATAAATTTAGTATATTTGACAATGAATCCATTATGAAAAAACATGATAAGCTAACTAAGTCACATTTAAATGAACTTCAGTCATACCATTACAGATGTGATTTGAACATTGACCCAGGAAAGAACAATATTGTTTTGTTTACAATATACACTTAATTATTAATCTTTGACAATATATTCGTTCGGTGAATGTTATCCTCATGGGTCACCCATCTGCCAACTAACTCTTCCTTGAAATGTTGGATCTCTTTCTGAAAATAACAACCTCCCATCCTCTCAACCCAACGTGTGTATAACTCTATTAGCAGTTTCCTGCTCAATTTGACTTTGCCTTGAAGGTACATCAACCATGCAAAAGGAGTGTTGGCAATAGAAGCCTTAAGTCTTCCCTAAGCATTGTATTAGCAAGTCTCAGATATGTTGTCCTACAACAATGTCGAACACAGGTCTACATAGTACAAAAAAAAAATAATTATTTATGCCAAAAAAATACAACTTATCATAATTTTTAAATAATTAACATCGACATTAGGACAAATACCTTAGATCCACAACTTAGAGCAGTTGTCATTGTTATGCTTGCAAAAGACATGTCAAGAAGCAAATTATGTCATTAGTCAATACGTAACGTGTAGTGAAAAAAAAGTTGCAGCATGTGAAGCACTAAGTGGTTAGTCCAGATCATATAAGTGGTTCGCTGGGTACAATTTTGGAACACCCACACGTCTCAAAGGTGGAAGGACTAAGTGGTTAGCCCTAGTAACCTACGTGGTTCGCTGGGTACAATTTTGGAACACCCACACACGTCTTAGAGGTGGAAGAACTAAGTGGTTAGCCCAGGTCACCTAAGTGGTTCCCTAGGTACAATTTTGGAACACACACACATGTCCTAGGGGTGGATGTACTAAGTGGCTAGCCCAGGTCACCTAAGTGGTTCGCTGGGCACAATTTTAGAACACCCACACGTGCCCCAGGGGTGGAAGGACTCAGCGGTTAGCCCAGGTCACCTAAGTGGTTCGCTGGGTACAATTTTGGAACACCCAAACACATCTCAGCGGTGGAAGGGCTAAGTGGTTAGCCCAGGTCACCTAAATGGTTCGCTAGGTACAATTTTGGAACACACGCACACGTCTTAGAGGTGGAAGGACTAAGTGGTTATCTCTGGTCAGCTAAGTGGTTCGTTATGTATAATTTTGGAACACCCACACATGTCTCAAAGGTGGAAGCACTAAGTGGTTAGCTCTAGTCAGCTAAGTGGTTCATTGTGTATAATTTTGAAACACACACATATCCCTGGGGTGGAAGGACTAAGTGGTTAGCTCAGGTCACCTAAGTGGTTCGCTATGTATAATTTTGGAACACCTACACACGTCTCAGGGGTGGAAGCACTAAGTTGTTAGCTCTGGTCAACTAAGTGGTTCGCTGTGTATAAATTTGGAACACACACGTGCCCTAGGGGTGGAAGGACTAAGTGGTTAGCCCAGGTCACCTAAGTTGTTCGCTGGGTACAATTTTGGAACACCCACACATGCCCAAGGGGTGAAAACACTAAGTGGTTAGCTCTGGTCAGCTAAGTGGTTCGTTGTGTATAATTTTGGAAAACACACATGCCCTAGGAGTGAAAGGACTAAGTGGTTAGCAAAGGTCACCTAAGTGGTTCACTGTGTATAATTTTGGGACACCCACACACGTCTCAGGTGTGGAAGCACTAAGTGGTTAGCTCTGGTCACCTAAGTGGTTCGTTGAGCACAATTTTGGAACACCCAACACGTGCCCCAGGGGTGGAAGCACTAAGTGGTTTAGCTCTTGTCAGCTAAGTAGTTTGCTGGGCACAATTTTGGAACACCCGCACATGCCCCAGGGGTGGGAGGACTAAGTGGTTAGCTCAGGTCACATAACTGGTTCGCTGGGTATAATTTTGGAACACCCACACACGTCTCAGAGGTGGAAGGACTAAGTGGTTAGCCCTGTCACTTAAGTGGTTCACTGGGCACAAGTGGTTTGCTCAGTTGGCCTAAGTGGTTTGCTCAGTAAGAATGTGGCATACAGAAGAAAACTGAACAGAAAACCCCTCAAGAACTGACTTTTTAGTAGAAGGAGGACATTGGCATACGTAAAGGAAGCAAGGATGGAAACCAGCAACCCAGATCACAGCAAGAAACCATTTTTTCGCATACATGCATAACCTGTAAGGAAAAACAAATCCTCTGAACGAGATCTAAACATAAAGGAAGCAAAGATGGACACCGACAACAAAAAAGCACACCAGCAACCAAAAAGCACAGCAGCAACCAAAGGGCACACAAAAAACCTATTTTTAAACTTATACATGTATCAAGAACGAAACCGGAAACAAAAATAAGTCATGCACACCAACCAAAACAAATAGGAAGCATGATTCATAGCAACAATGGTTTCAGTTTAGGGTCCAGAGCATACCAAGAAAGCAAATGGTGAAGCTTCGATTCACGGACGGAAACACCACAACGACAGTGGATGCTTGGGTTGACAGCCGGACGAACACCCAATCGCACTTTTCCTCTATTCTCTTTCTTTCAGCGGCGCGGGAATGAGAGTAATGCAAGAATAGATCTAGCTTTCACTCTCAAATTGACCTAAATAATTTCAGATTGCAAATGACAGAATAGTCTCTTCTATTAAGACAAACTATCACCAATAAGCTAAAGTAAGTATTATTTTCTTTCGTCACATATGACATACATAAAAGTGTCAAAAAAAAATATAATACATAGTAGTATGAAAATAACATTCTACTTTATTTTTATTTAAATAGTTTCCAAAACAACCCATGGGCTTAAATGCAGAGATCAAATCACAACTAATTATTTAGACAATGACGTAAATCTGCTATAGGAAATTAATTTAACAATACGAGGACATTTTAAATTGTTTTCACTTTTTGTATATTTCAAAAATGAAATGCATGATTCAAATTATGGAAATCATTGATGTGAACACATCAGCTACAGTGACGTGAAATGAGCCTGAAATAGATTTGTGCAAATTAAAATAGTCTCCTTCGAGCCTTTAAAATCAATTGCTTTAGTATTTTATCTAAAACGAGCACCAATTATAAATTTGTTTCCAATCGTAGATGAAATAAATGACATGACAAAAGATTGAGCCGTAGTAATTTCTTTAAACAGAAAGTTTGTCAGCAAAATAAATCTGCAGCTTAAACTAAATTGATTTTTATTAAAATTATTACTTTTCTTCCAAAATATTACAGATCTTTTGCATAAAAGTGATAAAATAATTTTATTATTTTAAACAAATGAAAATTAAGTGGGTGTATGAAAATGAATTTAAAAATTGATTTAAAATATTTTTATATTTTTTTAATTTTTAATCAAAGTTTAATAAAAATAATATATAAAAATTTATTTGGATCTGTGGTCTTTTATTTATTTATATATATATATATATATATTTATATATATATATATATATATATATATATATATATATATATATATATATATATATAGACATATGTGAATATTATTATAATAAACATATAGATAAACATATAGATCATTAAATAAAAATCAAAATTTTATAAAAAAAAACTAACTTATATAAATAAATTTTTAAACCGAATAATGATGTACGGAAAACCTTCAATGTGTCTGTTTGAAGGATTTGTTCAATCAGAAGTAAGAAATAGCTTCGTATAGACTCAAAATATTTATTTTATTCGACATCACATGAAGCGAGTAAAGAGATTGCGAGTATAATTGAAATTAACAACTCAAATTTAAATTCTAATTCACTCTCTAATCTAAATAAAACCTTAACGTGAGAATAAAGCTTCAAGACGTGTTGAAATCCTAAGCTTTGATTGATACCCTCCGATGGTGGCGTAATAGGTTAATTGTGGGAGAGGATAGATTAGGTGCGATAAACATTATGTGATATGAGACATTAGACAGTGATATGTTACTTGTAAAAGTGATATGTATTGTGGAAGAGAAGAAATGAGAAAGAGCAAATGACAAAAAAGAGGACGGAAAATTAAAAGTGTAAAAAGATTAATTTTGAAACAATTAAATTATTAAATTTAATATATATATATATATATATATATAATTTTATGTAATATAGTATATATAATTTAAGTCTATTTGTAATTTTAAATCTCTAAAAAATATTTCAAATTAAAATAATTATTTTTTTGGTAAGTAATTTAGTTAAGTAATTTTTTTTTCATTTTACTTTTTTTATTCAATAATTTAGGTTTAACATTACACTTTTCTATTAAAACTAATTACATTTTATTTTTTTAAACTTAAATTTTGATATTATAATATTAAAGCATTATAAAATATATATTTTAATATACATAACGAGATATTATATCTCCAAAGATAAAATTAATAAAATATGTATTATATATTTATAATTATTAATTATAATATATTAAAAGTATATACAATATAAAAAATAATTACTCTTATATTTCTATACTTACCCAATTTAAAACTAAAAGAAGTATAATCAATTCAGGAAAAATAAAATATTATATTATTTTTAAGTGTATAAATAAATTAAATTAAATATTTGATATTTTATAAATAAAATAATCACATGCAATTTATTCTAATTTATAATATACTATGAACCATTTATTTAATATTTAAAATTTTACAAATAAATTAACATACAAAAAATTGTAGTGTCTACGTAAATTTTAATTATTTATAATAAAAGGAGAATGTTAAAACTAATTATAATATATATATATATATATCAAATTAAGAAAAATACTTAGTCAATTTACAGAAATTAAATATAACGGATAAGTTCCAGTTATAAATACAATAAACATTTCCATGTGATAATCAATGTCGTACTTAAAAATTTAAAAGGATTTTTACTATTTTAACTATTAATTAAATGATTGTTTAAGAAAATAAAAATTGTAACAAAATAAAAATGTTAGTATCAATTATTTAATGTCAAAAGAACACATTTATTGTCAAATCTCAACAAAAAAAATTATTGCGTAAATATAAAATCAAATTATTAAATAACAATTGAATAAGGTAAAAAAATCTAGAAATGAGTAAAATGATCAAATGTGTGTTCTATATATAATTTAATATGATGAAATCGAGGATTACATCTCATGAAATGTAATATACTATTTCAATGAATTTACATAAAGAAAGAAGATGTGGGTAACCATGGTTGTAATGAGAGGAAAAATATTTTAAAAGATTTAAGTAAACTTCGAGTATATCGAATGAGTTGAATTGTTTAGAGAGATTGAAATTCTTTTTAACTACACAAAAGTTTACTAGATTGAACACTAGAAATTAAGAGTCAAACATTATTAGAGCAAAAGTCCAACACTCTTGTAATTTTGATTAAGTTTTTAAACTAATATGACATGAAGTTGTGTTTGATAAGACAAAATCATATCATATAAAGGTTTAAGCGATTGAACAATTGAAATTGAAAATCAAAACATTCTCAATTTGGAAAAAAATTAAACAATAAACAAAAATATTAAAAAGGAGTAAAAATAATCAAATATGTGTCGTGTAAATTATTTGATTCAATAATATATATATATGTTTGTTTTTCTTAAGATATAATCTAGTATTTAAGTCAAACAGCACAAAGCGAAAAATATTAATGTGTAACGAAGGTTGTGATAAGACGAAAGGTACCTTGGGGATTTGAGTAAACTTTGTCAATTTTTTACTAGTCAAACTAATGCAATTCTGCCTCTAAATTGGGCTTGTTTGGGCCTCCAAACAAACTTTTTTGCCTAAGTTCAAAATTGAAGAATAACACTCTAGAGACTTTGGAACTTCAAGATTACAAGACCTCTACCTTTAAAAATTGTATAGAGTAGTACATAATTTATTTTTGGCAAGTAAAATAGGATTTGGGATTTATATTTTGGGCCTTGTATTTTCGGCCAAGGTAGTATGGGAATTTAAATTTTCGAACTTGTATTTGAGCCAAAGAGTAGAATATGTTGTCTTTAATTTTTGGGCCTACCTTAAGAGAGAGAGAGTGTGTTAGCGCCTAGGGGCTTAGGTGGTGGTGACACATACTTCTTATGTTCATTGCCACATGTCACCTCGCCAATGGAGAGATTTCTCTCCATTCATGATTTGACATGTGTCGTTCTTTAACTGAAGAGTTTTTAAGAAGCTTGTCATACAAGTTAAGGTTATCTTAGGATTTTTCCTAAAAATAGAGGTGCTCTCCTCTTGTAAATAACTTTGATGAATATATTGTTGTCAAAATATTTTCAACACTTTTACTCTTGTCAATGTTCTCTCTTGATGAGTCTTACACAAGACATTTTCTAGATTTCCTCTTAAGTGTTGGCCTAACCTCATTTTGAGAAATTCACTTCCAAATCAATCTCACATGTCCAAACAATAATTTTTTTGTTGCATTTATCCCAAATCATGTGCACCACAACAATCCTCCAAGAAAAAGCACAATGAAACCTGCAATTAAAGTTAGAATCGCGTCAAAAACAAATAAGAGCTAATAAAAAGAATTGTGTAGTGAAAGAAAAAAAAAGAAGAATTATGAAACTAAGGAAAAAAAACGATAAATAAATATAATTTTTTTAGGTTACAAAATAAATTATAAATATTTTAGTAATTTAAAATAGGAACGAGTATGATATCATAAATGAGACAATTATGTACATATTAATCTCAATCCTATACCCAATTTAAAAAATTAGGTATTAATTATACCCACACCTGTACTTGGTCAATACAAAAATTTTCTATCAAAATTATGATTGATTTGGATATTACATGCAGTGATGAGTTTACTTGTCGTCATCCCCAGTTTAACATATAATCCTTGATAGTTCAATGATTTATAGTTTTAAATTATAGCTAAACTTCTATTAATTTAAAATATAATTCATTTTTTTTAATAATCATTTCATAATCTCAAAAAAAAAATATTTCTTAATAAATTTACATTATTCTTTTAATTAAATTTGTATAAATAAATTAGTTTGGGAATAACTTGAGCATTATTTTCTTACCTGATATAATATTTTTATTTATTACATAATTGTTAAAGATTAATGAAAAAACCTTTTTCTTAGCTAAAAATTTAGATTTTGAGAGGGAAAAGCACGACCATGTATATCTTTAGTAAAATGATTTCATGGGGAAATAAATTGTAAATAAAGCACTGTAATTTCTTCACTGTGACTGTATGAATACGAAGCAGGAAAGAAGATGAATAGTGTAAAACTATTTTTTATTGCTTAACCTTTTGAAATGAGTTACACAATATTATTTATAAGCATATTTGGAATGGGCTTCACAGAAATGGCCCAATCCAATATTACGTATCTTAATAACCTCCCTCAAGTTGTAGGATGAAAATCCATCATTCCAAGCTTGGAGATTACAGAATTAAACATCATCTGCTCCAATGGCTTTGTGAATATGTCAGTTGGTTGCTCAACACTCTTGATTGGAAGAAGACGAAACAATCTCGTGTAACCTTTCTCTTACGACGTGGCAGTCTATATCAATATGTTTTGTTCGTTCATGAAAAATGGGATTAGACGCAATGTGACGAGCAACTTCATTGTCATAGAAAAGAGTAGCAGTTCCATCAAGGCTTATATGAAGATCTTGAAAAATGTAGACGATCCATATTAATTCACACACTGTGGTGGCTAATGCACGATACTCCACCTCTTAAGATGATCGTAAAACAGTGCTCTATTTTCTGGTTTTCCAAGAAATCAAAGATGATCCAATGTAGATGCAATACCCAGTAGTTGATATCCGTGTAAGATTACATGAAGCACAATCTGAGTCACTGAATGCCTTCAGTTGCATGTTCGATTTGCTAGGAAAGAAAATTCCTCGCGCTGGTGACGCGTTGATGTATTTGGGAATACGATTGATTGCTCTCTGATGATGAGCATTTGGCGATTGCATGAACTGGCTTAAGAAGTGGACGAAGAAATTGATATCTGGTCTCGTGTTTGTGAGATATTCGACGATAAGATTCTTCTTCCTGTATTGGGTCACCCTGTTCAAAAAGTAGCTTTACATCTTTCACCATAGGTGTGCACTACTAGAAAAATCATTGATAGTGACTAAAAAATCGGTCACTAAATGACTAAAATTGGTCACTGATTAAAACAGTGACCGATTTAGTGACCAAACGTTTCAGTCGCTATTTTGCTGGTTGCTGATGCATAGTGACCGATTCTGTGACGGATTCTGTGACCGATTCTGTGACCGAATCTGTGACCGATTCTGTGACCGAATCTTGAACCCAGGACCTCTCACCAGCTTGAGAGAACCTAGAGCTATCAGACTAAAGCAACTTTTTTGTCATGTTACAATTATTTTTATACTTATTATTACAATTACAATTACAATTACTATTATTATTATTATTATTATTATTGATATTATTATTATTACTCATATTATTATTCTTATTATTATTGATATTATTATAATTACACTTATTATTATTATTAGTAATATTATTATTGATATTATTAAAATTATTATTATTATTAATTTGTTATTACTATTATTGATATTGTTATAATTATTCTTCTTCTTCTTATCATTATTATAATAATAATTATTATAAATATTATTTTTGATATTATTATTATTATTTAGATTATTATTATTATTATTATTCTTGTTTTATTATTATTCTTCTTCTTCTTATTATTATTATTGTAGTTATTACTATTTTTATGATTATTACTATTATTATTATTTTTTTTGTTATTTTTATTTTTTTATTATTATTATTATCGATATTATTATAATTATTTTATTTATTATTATTAGTACTATAATATTATTATTATTATTATTAATATTATTTTTATTATTATTACTATTATTATTATTATCATTATTATAATTATATGTGACCAAATTTTTGACCGAATCTGTGACCGATTTCTGTGACCAAATCTGTGACCGATTCTGTGACCGAATCTGTGACTGATTCTGTGACCGAATCTATGACCGATTCTGTGACTGATTCTGTGACCTAATTTGTGACTAATTTTTTCGATCACAGATTCGGTCAACGATAATGACCGATTTTTTCAGTCACTAATTTCAGTTACTATTTGACAATTTTTTAGTAGTGGTGGAACATGATTTGACAGCTAGCATTCCTGTATCAGCAAGGATGTCCAAAGCATACTTTCTTTGATTTATATGTATTCCCTTCTTTGATCTACACGCTTCAAATCCTAGGAAGAAGCTTAATTGACCAAGGTCTTTACTCTTAAAATTATCATTCAATATTCTCTTAACTTCATTAATATGATCATAGTTGTCTCCAACAAGAAGTATATCATCTACGTAAACTAATAAAACCGTGAAAGAAGAAGTGGTTTTCTTTGTGAATAAAGAATGATCAGATGCTGATTGAATAAAACCAATATCATCCAGAAAATTAGTTAGTTTGGCATACCATTGACGACTCGCCTTTTCAATCCATATACCGACTTCATGAGACAACAAACCTCATTTGGTTTTTCATTATGCAGCCCTTGTGGTAAACGCATATATACTTCTTCATTTAGTTCGCCATTCAAAAACGTGTTATTCACGTCAAGTTGGTCAATATACCAATCTTTGTCTGCGACAACGGCAATGAGCAAACGTACTGTAGTTATTTTAGCAACTGGTGAATACGTGTCATGGTAATCTATGCCTTCAATTTGTGTGTAGCCTTTAGCAACGAGTTTGGCTTTGTATCATTCTATTTCTCCCTTTGCATTGAATTTTAGTTTGTATACCCATCTGCATCCTATAGATGTCTTTCCTGGAGGTAACTTAGTAATAATCCAAGTTTTATTATCTTTAAGCGCATTGATCTCGTCTTGCATGACTTTTTTCCATTCTGGTATCTGGGATGCCTCTTCGTATGATTTAGGCTCGATGTGTGATGAGACAAAAGTTATTAAACAAAGTTGTTTTTTATTTATATGATCATAGGAAAGTACAGAGTCTATTGGATACTTAACCTTTGCATTTTTGGTGTTGACCTTCATAGAATTAGAAATTTGGTGATGATAGTCCTTCAGATAGCTAGGTTCCTTTCTTTGTCTGGTGGATCTCCTTACATCTTCATTTGTGTTTTCATCTGCATTGATCTTGTCTGCATGGATTTCTTCTTCCAGCTGCTTATTATCATTTGTATAACCACAAGTATTTTCACATATTGCCTGCCAAAAATCGTGCTCAAAAGCACTAGTTGGTTCTTCTGAATTTTCTTTCTGAACAAATGTATCTTCATGAAATATAACATCTCTTGAAATAAAAATCTCTCTTGTTTTAACATCTAACATAATATAACCTTTAACTCCAGCTTTGAATCCTAAAAAGATGCACTTTCTGCTTCTGGGATCAAACTCATTTCTATTATTGGTTAACGTAGAAACAAAACACAAACATCCAAACACCTTTAAAAAGGATATATTAGGTTTCTGTTTATCTAACAATTCATAAGCTATCTGAAATTGCATTGTAGCAGAAGGAATGTGATTGATTATAAAAATTGCATGACAAACAACATAAGACCAATATTGTTTTGGCATATTAGAATGGAACATAATGCTACGGGCAATGTTTAATATGTGCTGATGTTTTCTCTCAACCACAACATTCTGTTGAGGAGTTTCTACGCAAGACGTTTGATGCATTATATCGAATTTATCATATAACTCTTTATAATTGAATTCGGATCCATTATCAGTCCTCATGATCTTGATGCATCTATTAAATTGATTCCATATATAAATAACAAAGTTATCAAGAATAAATCTAGTTTCACTCTTGTTCTTCATCAAGAATACCCAAGTGTGCCTGGAGAAATCATCAATGACAGTAAGAAAATATCTATGACCATGCACAGAAGCTACACTGAAAGGACCCCAAATATCTAAATGTATGAGTTCAAAAATATAATGGGTAACAAAATTGTTATCAGAAAATATGTTGTTTAGCATAGTAACAATGATCACAAATATTTATATTATCGTATTGAATCTCAATGTTGTTTTTACATATGTATTCCAGAATCTTTTTAGATGGATGTCCCAATCTAAAATGCCATACATCTATGTCATTGGTTTTGAAGTTTGACAGATTATTAACAAGACACTGATTCTTTTCTTCTACAATGTGGTACAACCCATCAACCAAATTAGCAGTTCCAATATGCTTCGAGGCATGGGTATCCCAATCTGGCATTTTGCATGAGAAAATAAACACTATAGATTTGAGTGATTGATTAATTTTTAAACAGAGACAATATTTAGAGTGAAATTTGGTACGTAGAAAACATCATAGATTATAAGTTGTTTAGTTAATTGGACTGTCCCTGCATAGTTTGCATGCACATACGTTCCATTTGGTAACCCAATTTTAAGTGGTGTAATCTTACGAAAATTAATAAACATGTTCTTTAGGCAGGTTACATGATTAGTGGCTCCTGTATCAAGGATCTATAAAGGATTAGAGTTACATTTTTCATTTTCCACTGGTTTGATATCACCTACAGTGTTAAATTGTCCAATCTTTTCTTTTGAGTTCTGCAAGATCCTTAAAAGTCTTTGAACCTGTTCAGGTGTTAAAGATTGTGATTGTATTGTTTGCTTGCTTTCTACACTATCTATCTGATCACCTTCTTGGTTTCTCAAAGGATTTTGTTGAGCTTCTACATAATTCACATTGGTTTTGTGTCCTTGCTTCATCCAAGGCGGAAAACCGGGTTTAGAATAACACTCGTCTGCACTGTGATTCATTTTTTGGCAAAAACTACATTGTTTTCCATAACTTTTCAACCGTCCTCTTCCCTATGCTCTCCATGCATTATTTTCATAAGTTTGATTATTTCCATAATGACTGTTGTTGGCATAGTTTATAAGTGGTTTAGGTTCTGCAAACTCTCCTCCTCCAACAAGTTAGCGCTCCTGTTATTGTACAAGGGAGAAAACCCGATTTATGTTTGGCAATGACTGCATAAGCAGTATTTGCGCTTTAACATTTGCATATACGTCTCTAAGGCCTTTCAAGAATGACATAACATGCTCTGAATCTCTATATCTGTTTATAATCTTCATAACATCACAATTACATTTAACTTCACAAGTGCATGATGGTATAGGTCATAGAAATTCTAATTCTTCCCCTAGGACTTTGAGGTTAGTAAAGAACTCTAAAATGTTCCTTTCTCCTTGTTTAATTGAATAAATCTCTTGTAATATGTCAGAAATCCGAAAATGATCTCCCTTTGAGAATCGTTCTCTTAAATCATTCCTCAGCTTCTCAGCATTATCAATATAAATCGTGCTATGTGCTATTTACGAATTTAAAGAACGTGTTATCCAAGAAATTACTATCATGTTACACCTTTCCCATGCATCATGGAGCATATCAATCTTGGTTGGTTCTTGAATTTCTCTATTGATGAATTTGATCTTGTTTTTTTGAAAGTAATGCACACTTTATCCCGCGGCTCCACATATGGTAATTCGAGCCATCCAACGCAGGAGATACAAGTATCATGCCTGGGTTCTCTCTAGGGTGCAAGTAATATGGATTTGCAAGGTTTTGTAGAGGATCCATAATTTGCAAAAATGAAATCAAGAAACAGAGACAAACAGAGGAAGATAAAAGCTAAAGAAAACAGAAATTAGAAGGAGTTGAGAAAGGAACAAAGCGGGGGCTCCGATACCATAAAATAATTTCATGAGGAAAAAAATCGTAAATGAAGCATTGTAATTTCTTCCCTGTGATTGCTTGAATACAAAGCGGGAAAGAAGATGAACAGTGTAAAACTATTTTTTATTACTTAACCTTCAAAAATGAGTTACACCATATTATTTATAAGCATATTTGGAATGAGTTCTATTTGGAATGAGTTCATAGAAATGGCCCAATCCAATATTACGTATCTTAATATTTAGGCTTTAGTTAACGTATATCTTTACCAAATCATAACTAATCAACTTTATTTTTGTTACGAAATATTTCTTTAGTTGTTCCTCTCATTAAAAAATTAGCAAGAAATATTTTTCTTTGTTAATTTTTATAGTACACTATCAAATTTTTTGTAATTAATAATAAACAAAACAATTCTAGTACGTCTAACATCACTACTTAGTTTGAAACAAGTATCAAACAAAGCTTATTTGGCAAAAGAGGTTAAACTTAAGACAAGGTTGACCAATCATCAAGAAGATAAGACACAACTTATGAAAAGCTCTAGACGCAAGATGCTTTCGGTTAGACGCACATTTTCATTACACAGGAAAGAGTTTCAATATTAGAAGAGTCTATATCTAAAGATGTAAAAATATCATATAAGTCTCATAAGACACTAAACATAAGACCAGATGAGTCTTGCATTAGACGCAAGTATCACGATACAAGTATCATAACATTAAACGAGTCTTACACATGAAAAAACGCAAATTAATTTTGTAAAGAGTAGTGATAGGTTGACACCACTCTTCAACCATTACTTTCATTTGATACTATTATATATTATTATTTTATTTATTATATAATATTTTTGATACTATTATATATTATTATTTTATTTATTATATAATATTTTATTAGATAAAGGAAGTGTCAAATGGGATGCAATGTGAATAGTAGTGTCAAAATAATTTTTTCTTTTTATAAAACAGTTTGACACAATTTAAAAGGGGTTTATTGAATTATAGTAAAATTTGTTCAAAAACCAATTTATGAGTGAACTTGGTCCTAAATCAATATAGTGCAGTTTTTAGTTTATAAACAATAGAAAACAATCAATAAAAAAACACAAATAGTCTATTAAATTTCTTGTTTTATTAAACTAATAAAAAATTAATTAAATAAATTTGTCAATGAATTTCAATTTTTATGACTATCAGAATTACTAAAGATTCAATTTATTAATTTCACTCTTTGGTGAATTACAATTTTTTTATTATCTAAATCATGGAAAAACAATCAATGTTAGTTCAAATTCAACTTAATAAAATGTTTATTACTTTACTGATTATGAAAAAAATTAAAATCAAATAAAAGAATAATGATATGAAATAAAGTATACCAAAATTTTATATTGATTGACTTTTTCATAAGAATTACATTCAATTTTCTTTTGTCTCTCAAGCAAAGATTCTACTAAAATCAAAACAGTATAATATAAATACACTACAACACACAAAAAAAAAAAAACAATTTTATACCATACACAATTTTATACCATACACGATTTTATATCTTAGAATAATCATATTTAAAAACAAACAATTAGTTTTACAATTCAGTTGCAGATTTTGTTTGTATTGTAATTTTAGATTTAGAATAATAATAGTAATAATTATTGTGATAATTGCTCCACAACTTAGACATTTAGTTAGAAATTTATTACATTAAAAAGTAGAGAAATTTAATTATGATATTATATAAAGTAGCATGTTTTTCTATTATAATAATTTCAAAACCTATTTGAATGTTTCGATTTAAAACTTACATATATAAAATATGTTGCATTTACTTAATTGAGTAATATTTTTTTAATTAAATCGTCCTATAAGAATGGGGTATTTTGTCCCCGCAAGATTTTTTCTTTAAATTAGTATATTTTATCATTTTAATTTTGACCTCGTAAAAATGTTAGTATTACCCTTATAACTTATAAGGTTTTTATTAAATGATTGGAAGATATTATAAGTTACAAAAATAAAACAAATTGATATTAATTTCCAGTGACGATGCTAAAATCATACAATATTTTTAAAATATAAAAGTACGTATAGAGTAATTATAAATTATAACCAGATACATATTTTAGATATTTTTATGGTGACATTGTCTTTTGTATTTAAACTGTAATATTTTTATAAAAATGTTATAAATTAATTTTCTTCTCTTTGTTGATGAAAAACATAGATCTCACAATGTATAAAGTTAAAATGGTAAAAAAATATATTGATGGCTTAAGAAAATGTGGGTTTATATGATCATGATCAACCAAATACAAGTTCACTTATTGAAAGTAAAAGTTTTGCAACATCATAAGACAGTTTTTCATTGAACAAAAGTTTGTAAAGGATCACGCTGAGTCAAGAGTACTACATGTCATATTAAACATCCATATCAATACACCATAATAAAAACGGGACTAAAAAGTAAGTACAAAACCCTACACGTATATAACTGGACAGTACGGTACCTTCCACTTATGTTAGCCAATCTTTTCTGGCAGGCGTTTTTGAAAAGTCAAAATAAATATGATTGCCTTTATTAATATTTAATATCTCGTATACAATCTAATTAACCACGTATACAATCTAATTAACCAACCACCAATAAAAAAACAAGTGGTCCTGCTTACTAAAATTATGAAGTGCACGACATAACCTCTAACTGCTTGCAGGGCTTTAAAAGAACAGTCTTATGAAGGCCGAAGGCTTTAAATTTTTAGACAGTTATTTTGAAGGAATAAATTGTATTTGGTAAAAATCGTGTGTTGATGCAGCTGTACCTTATTCATATTTGATGAATCCAATTTGGGTCAAAGTCATGAAGAACATTTTCTTGCTACGTGGGTTTGATTGTATGTTTTTTATAAGCGTTTGATGCATAAAAGATTATATATTTTTAAATAATAGAGAAAATGAGTTATTAGCATAATTTATTATGAAAAATTATAGAAAAACTAAACAAGAAGATGGTTTGCAAATTTAGACTTGGATCTACATGTGGAGAAGTATTATCACCCACAACGCTTATAATAACAGAGTACTTTTAATCAAATAAGTAAAACGAACGTGATCTATTAAAATATTTATTATTTTCAAAAAATAATAAAAGAAAATAAATGCAAGTAAAAGACAAAAAAAAATATATTTTTTTTTATTTTTTTAAGCCCGACAAGGTTTGACCTTATTCTTACGCATCTACATCTATGATGAAAAATCAGGATATACGTTTTATATAAGAATTGTGTGTTTGGTGTTTGGATATTTTCTATGTTTTTATATTTTATATTTTATTTTTTTTTATTTTTATTTTTTAAATTATATATATATATATATATATATATATATATATAATTTATTTTTTAGTTTGAAAAATTTTATATTTTTATATAATTTTAACTTTAGAGAACTCTTTTTAATTTTTTTTATAAGAATTAAAATTAAACTAAACAGATACAGCTATGGCTATAAAGATGCGGATATGAGAGTCACAGTGGTAGCACCAGCAGTGATCGGAGAGGATTAATGTTGTTGTTTTCTTTTTCTTTTTTATTCTACTTTATTTTTATGGGTTTTGGTTAGTATGTTATTTGTTATCTATACTAAAGAAGGAGTGTGACAGTATAGCTGGAAGTATTCTTCGTATCAAAAGACAACAATGAAGATACAAGCAAAGGCAGAATGACATGTGTCTATGGATAACAGGGGTTCCAGAGCTACATAAAATCACAGCACAACAAACATGTTTTATAACACAAAGTAGATTCGGACACTAAACACTAAAACATATTAAAAACCTACTTGATATTAATACTATATTTACAAAACATCAAGTCATAGAAAACATACCTATTTCTTCTTAAGCTAGCAATGAATGACAAAATGGTCCAGTCTTTTTCGGTACCAAAGCCAATAGTAAAGCGTGACCGTGTTTCTCTTCAACTCTCTGGGCTCTTTCTCTCTTTGTATGTGCAATTTTATGAAGTTTTGAACATCCCCAAAAGTTCTCAAAAAAAAAAAAAAATCCCCTTTACGTGCATGTGAGTGTTTATATTGATGTGTGTGATTTTTATAAATTCGAAACAAAATTCTGTCTTAAAATGATAAAATTAAACTCTTTTAATTGTAATAACTCTGAAAACAAAAAAAGATCAAAATATACCAAAAGAACTTTAAATTCTGAAATAAATCAAATACACAATAAAAAAAACTTAAATTGAAATTAATTTGAAAATTAAAAATCAGGAAAAATTCAAATAACTAAAAATCATAACTTTCTCAATTAAGTTACAAACAAGTTACATCTTTTTTTTTTTTATTTGCAATGTTAATTGCTCCCCTTCCCTATGTCAATCAATTTCTTCCTCTCCTTTTCATTTTCTTTCACTTCACTACCGTTGACTTCTTCTATTTTTTATTATTTTAAATGTTAGTTCTTAACCTTTTTTTTTCTTTATTTCTAAACTTTTTTTTTTATTTAACATTAGTAATTATTTTTTTTTCCTTTTTTACGTTAGCCTTTAAAACATCTTTTTTTTAATTTCTTTTTCCTTTTTTTACTTAAAACCCTTTCTTCTTTTTTGCTTTTTACTTTAGATTTATTTTCTTTAGTTTTTTTCTTTTTTTTAAAAAAAGAACATTCTCTTTTTTTATTCAACTTTTTCATTACTTAAAGTCTTGTTTATTTTTTTACTATATATTCCACCATTTTTTATTATTTCTCTTTTTATTATTATTATTATTATTATTATTATTATTATTATTATTATTATTTCTATTATTTGATTCTTATTATGCACACATTTTTTATTATTATATTTGTTATTATTTTTTATTTTTTTATTTCAAAATCCAAATTAAACAAATATTTTTTCTTTTTGATATCGATTGGATGAGTGTTGACATAGTCTTGCTTAGGCTGACTCTCTCATTGCCCTTGATCTTTCTAAAAATCATGACTAATGCAAGTGGATCAACACACACGCACCTAAGACTTTAACACAAATTCTTCAAAACTACTTCATCACTTAACTTCAAATATTCTTTAGTGCCAACAAACTTTAATTCCTCTACCTCAACAAGTGAGCGCGGATGAGTTCAAATTGAGAGAGAAAATTGAAAAAAGAAAAGATTAAAAGTAAGGGGAAACAAAAAAATAGTAAGAGTTAGATATCATCCCTAAGAAAGAAAAAATTAAGAGAGTGTGCATGCTTCTTAACTCTTCTTCTCAAAAAGGTAAAAAATTTAATTCTTTTGAAAAATTTCAGAAACTTCACTTTGAGGAGTCATTCCGTTGCACGAGACAGTGACAACAAAGTGAACAAAAATATATTCTTCATCATTCTAATAAAATTTCTTTCAAAAATAAAAATAAAGAGGCATTCTTTCTTTAATCTTCTCTATTTTGCAATAAAATTCATTCCACTTTTGTGTTTTATTTCATATGGATGGATATTTGGTCTTGGCATAAAACAATAAAGTCAACAAATGGAGTATGCAGTCTTTGTAAGGTAAAATTTGAGGATATATCTTCTCAAGAGGAAGGGTTGATGCAAATCCATCTCCAAAACTACAGAAAATAATAAAGAGGTCACTGAGCTAGAGGTTCGATAAAGACCATAACAAGAGATTGGGCCATTGGGCTTGATTAGGCCTCGACTATGACATTTGAGCTCAAGTTTGACTTTGAGGAATATCACTTTAGAAGATATTGGAGCATCAAGATTACAAGACCTCTACTTGTAGAAGTTGTAAAATAGTATAATAGGATTTTTCTGGGCCTTGTATTTTGGGAAAAGTAGTGTAGGATTTATTTTGGGCCTAATAATTTGGCCAAGCTTTGATGGCGCCACTGAGGGTAAAAGCCCCAACTTGGTTGCCACTCCTTCATGTAATTAGTTCCTAGGACACTTGTCCTCCTCCCATTGGAGAGGAGTTAGTAGCTTGGCTTGTAAGCTACCTTTGCCACATGACATTCTCCCAATGGAGAGGATTCTCTCCACTCATAGCTTACCACTTGTCAAGTTCCTCCTTGAGAGTTTTAGAGAAACTTGCAAGACAAGTTAGGGTTAGGGTTAATAATATTTTGACATATAAATAGAGATGCTTTCTAGAAGTAAAAGTTGTTTAGGAATGAGTAGTTAAATGTCGACCAAATTAAGCTTCTTCAACTTTGTGTTGAACTATCTATAGAGTAGTCTTCTACAAGATCTCTTCTTTACTTTCTCCTATTGTGTTGGTCTAACCTCACCTAAGTTTTCCATTGATTTTCCATCTCATAACACCTTCAATCTACACTTTAACTCACTATTTTCATTGCATCCATTCCAATCAACAAGAAAAACATTAAACATTCAAGAAAGAAGAACAATGACGCATGCAATTGAAGTAGGAATTGCATGACTTGATAAAAGTATAGTAGAATGGCCATGAATCTCTGCCATGCACAATTCCATAGTCAAAAACAAAGTGAAAGTTGAAGTGAAATCCAGAGGGGAAAGAACTACTTAAACGAAATGCAGTTTAAAAAAAAAATCATGGATAATAAATTATTCATACCCCATAATCAATTATCCATGTAATTTTTGAACTAAATAACTTCGCTCACTTACCAATTATATCTTACCACCTATGGCATCCACCAACAAACCTTTGTCTTGACCTCCACCTGCACCACACCGACCAACTAAAGTTCTTTTCACACCACAACAACCAAAACTCTCAAGGCACGTCAACCATACACTAGTAGAAAAATGATCTTCAAAGTCAGTTATGAGAGCCCCTTTGTAAAACAAGTTCAGGTTGAGTTCAAGAAGGGGAGGTGAATTGAACTTAGAAAAATTTCACAAACAATTATCAATTTTTTAATCTGGATTAAAAATTCTTTATCAAAACTATTGAAAAGAATGATTATATGGATTATACAGTAAATGCTCAATATATTCTAGAGCAGAAACAAACAATTGTAATACTTCATAGTACTGAAAATAGCAACAACACAGTTTACTAGAATTACAAAAACAATTAGATGACCACAGTACACCTAAATAAATAGAAACTACAATAGACTATAATAAGAGAATAGATCAGATCAATCTTCAGACAATCAATCAACAAAAAATTATCAAATACTGAAGTAGAAGCAGTTTATTGATTCAAAAATGTATATCAGACTAATGCTATATAATCAGATAAATAGTAATCACGATGAACTGCAGATCAAACTCACAACACTACAATCCAGATTAATAAACAGATCAAGAAATAACTATTATCTCAAGAAAACAAATTTCCAGATGTTCAATCTATTAAACAGTGATATCAAAAAGTAATAAGAATTTCAAGATTGTCAATAACAAATTCAGTCAATTATACAGATGAAATAACAGTTTCAGAAAAACTTAGAAATACCAGCATAGCGATGAACAATCAATTTTGCGCGAAGAACAATTAATTGTACAAGCAAGAACTGGAACAAGAAGTGTTCAAGAAGAGAGAAGAAAGATCAAGAACATAAGATTTTATCCTGGTTCACCCTTCCTCAAGGGCTACGTCTAGTCCTTTGCCAACCAACAAAGATTTTCTCCAAAAAGATCACAACAGATCCGTTTTACACAATACAATTCTTGTTACCTGCAAGCAACCACTACTCCCAACAGCAAACAACATACTGAACTCTACAACAGTTGTCTAACCAATGCAGAACCTACTGCACTAAACAAGTTACAATTACACACCCTATGTAATATGTAACAACAACCTCACAAGAAAACTCAAAGAATAGAGCAATCTCAATAGTGATTATACTCAAACAGATTACAATGGTATTAAGAACAGAGTAGAAACACTTAGCTCTGTATAACATCACTGTTACACATATTCACAATCAAAGTGATGCTCCAAGATTTGTGTTCTTGAAAGGAAGAATGGATTATCAAAAGATCTCTAGGTGTTTAGCGCTTTTTCTCCCTCAGAAAGTTTCACAAAATTTGCTTGGAATGAATTCTATTATTGAAAATCACATGCCTCTCCTTTATATAGGCAAACTGTTTTAAATCTGTTGAAACTTCAATCAATTGAATTTCTCCGTGACAACTTTATTAAGTCCAGAATAAAACCAGTTTATTAATTTTCCTTCTAAAACACTTTTATTAGAAAAACTTTTATTAATTTGATTAACCAAGAGTAACTTTGGAGCTTACTTTGAATTATGAAACATCCAACATATGATTTTATATCAAGATCAAAACTCACACACTAAAGCCTAATTCTAAGACCAAAATCTTCATCAAACTTCATGCTTCTCTTTGTAGTCCTCTTGATTCTTTAGACTTCATTCACTTGTTGATTTCATCAAATCCTCTAGCAACTCTTGGTGCTAACACCCTCAACGTCGGTTTTGGAATCGACGTTGACCAAGGCGACGTTGAAAGTTTTCAAACATAACGTTGGTTTCCCAACCGACGTCGTGTATTTAACCACCACGTCAGTTTAAACCAAACACTGACGTCAAAGACCCATTTCAAAAGTAGTTTATAGGACTGCTGAAGAGGCAACACCACATCGGTTATTTGGCCACAACCGATGTGGTATTTGTTCCACATTCAAAATTGAAATGTAGACACCACGTCGATTTTGGCCATAACCGACGTGGTGTAATAGAGCACCACATCAGTTGTGTCCCAAGAACCGACGTGGTGATTCATCTTGTAATTATTTTACATGGAACACCACGTCGGTTATGGTCAAAACCGGCGTGATGCACCCTTTAAAATGTCGATTTTGGCCATAACCTTCGTGGTGTATGTGTTTTTTTTTAAATATACAGAACGAATTATCTATTAGCCCCTTGCATAACAATTCAAAAACCAACAACCAGAATACATTTCAGAATTCAATTATCATATTACAATTAAAGACAATACATACGTAATTAAATATTTACACTAATCTACATAAATACAATATTTACACTTCTAATATACTCTAATCTACACTAATCTACAAAGTACTTTTAAGTTGCAAAAAATATCTTGCTCATTCCCTTTGAAGATCTTGTATTGTTTCCTTATCCAATGGCTCTGGGTATTGAAAACCCTAAAATAAATGTACATCTGTTATGGAGCAGTAAAACTTGAAAAACATTTGACATATCTACAAACTTAAGACATGTTCTTACTTGCTCCTAAGAATCGGTGGTACCAGCTCGTGCTATGGTTCTCATCAAGTGCATGATGTAATATCCACATTACCAACCTCCTTGTTGCTTATTGCACTTTCATTAAAGTTGAATCATCAAATAATTGAATGCTAATTTTAATAAACTTACTTTAGAATGAAATTTAGAGTTAAATACCTTAGGATATATCTAATCGAGGTTTTGAGATGTGGATGTAGATCTTCTTCCAAGAACATTACACACATTCATTGTATTAAAATCCAAGATGTTTAGTAAATTGCATATTATAAAAAAAAGAGTGATATATATTATTTAAAGTTAATTAAATGATACCTTTGTACTATTTGTTTCATATCTGTAGATGCCTTCAGATGCAAAGAACAAAACCAAACAACTGTGTTGTCTGCGGGACACACAATCATCAGTTGCCAATGGGACCTGAAATAACAACATTATAAAATATCATATTGTCAACATTACTCAAGATCAAAATATAAATATTTTAAACTTACGCATGGATAATAGGGGCAAAGTAAATTCTCTTTCTAGATTCGAAAATCCATCTTTGAATATATTGTTGAGTGTCAATCTTTTTATTTCCAGACCTCTGTAAACTTTGTGGCTCAAGAAAACCATAAATATCGAGATTCCCTGAGCTATAAACTAAATTATTTACATACATGCATTGTTAAAATCAATATTAGTAATAGTTGTTGAAAATCAATATTAGTAATATTAGTCATTATTAAAGGTATACTTACATCACCCATAGCTGAATTATTGTAATGTTTAACATCTGGTTACCCTGAATAAGCTCCAAGATGTCTTGCATAGATATATACAATGGGGCACCGTCCACCCCAAAGATGGATGCATCCCAAGGAATTTGAAGAGGATTATTAAATAACTTGTAGCACACGAGTCAACTCCTGAAGTGGATTCACTTCTGACTCAAGTAGTGGAGACCTAGGACTTAAATCATCAGCTGGTGATTATCTTTCTTCCCACGGTCCTGTAACACATAAACAAATGTATCAATTCAAATAACATTAAGTGTGAATTTAAATAAGATTAAGACAAATCATAATACTTGAGGCCTTTTAGAAATGGCTTGTAGGAGATTTGTAGGCCATGCAATAAATGTACTAGGTGTCTCTCCCACAAGTCTAACCTTTGATGTGGGCACAAGCACCTCGACATATGTTTGTTTAACTTCTTTGACAACTATCCGAAAAAAATCATCTCCATGTGGAATTGTATGGAGCGTCGAAGATCCGACAAACACTTTCTCAATCTCCACCAATCGAGGACGATCTCCAACAAATAATTTACACCTATATGAGGTGTCAGTGTTGGTGTCTTCCTCGTTGTCTTTAGCAGCACAACTCCACTTTGTGTTAGTTCTCCAACGTGTAGATAGAACTACTCCTTCCTATAGAGGAGTGTGTTGCTGTGATATGCCCATAGATTCAAACTTCTCCTCAAATTCTAATCTTAATTCATGTCTCAACTCATCTGTTAACTGATCTCGAACATTTTTTTGTATTTGAGATGTCAATTTTTCTTCTATTTGAGACGTTAATTCATCTTAAGTTGAGATATCTGATCCATTATATTTGAAGATTGAGATGAGCTAGAACGTGGAGCAGAACCAAAATATTGTCTCACAACCACACCATATCCAACAATTCGTACACGACCGAGGTGTTCCTCGGTGCCTAGAGTAGCAGTCAATATATCTTGACTTCCTTGAATGACAAAATTGTCGTGGGAGCTCTGCTCCACCAGAGAGTCTTGTAAAAACTAATACAATATGTCAACATTGTATAATAATAAGACATTAGATATGATGAGTAAATTGTTATTAACTTACAATGCGCTGGGCAATCTCAAGTGCTTGTGGTGATGTCATCTGCCCTCTAGGTTTAGTTCTAGCCAACTTCCATTTCTATGTCGACTAAGAGAGGATGAAGGAGAAATGACATCATTTGAAGATGATGTTTCTTTTAATATTTTTAGTCTCTCCTCCATTATATTCTTTCTAATAACTCATACCCCCCCTCCCCGAGACAACTGGTGGGGGTGACATTCCTGTGCTAAATGTCTTGGGCTTTCTTCCTCTTCTCCTATACAATAAATAAATAACTTTGATAACGGAAATTTTATTTTAAATCAAATTCAAATTAGTTTTAATTTTCGTGCACTGCATTGATGTGTATTTAATAGAATTGAATGTTGCAGATTTCAAATTGAATGCATATAAAGTGCTTAAAGATCATTCACTCACGGTAGATGATACAATTATTTAAAATTAAGACGTAATTGATTGATTAATTATAATAATTATTATCTTGTTAACGATATAAAATAATTCTCTAGAGAAAAGTTTCATAAAAACTTGAATATATACTCTTTGAAGTCTTTAATTACTATATTTATTGCTCATTCAAATTTAAATTATAATTGAAATATGCTATTTAAAAATTGAATGTAGCATTCAACGATTAATGTGTTATTAAATTGTAAGTTTTTAAAATTTGGTGAGATGCATGGATTTCTCTAGAAAGGATATATATGATTATATACAATGCAACTAGCAATTAAATGATAATTGAAAGTTTGAACTTCTCACATTACATTATTGAATTAATCAGTTATCTTGCAACTTTTTAAGTAAGTTCCTTTTTAAAAGAAAATTTTAATTATTTAATGTGATTGAGTGGCAAAATCTGATTTATTTGCTATTCTCTATTTTAATTTATTATGAATTAAATGCTAAGCTGGAAACCCATGGAAACTTTTAGAAGATGTTGATTGCTTCTTTTATCTTCCGAAATCAGTGACTAGTGACTGCGATGAAAGTAAATTCTTTAAATGTTATTTGAAATTTGAATCAATTAGAGAGATAAACTTTTAAAAATATTTTGTAAACTGAAAATTTTTTTCCCAAATAGAAGTAATGTAACGAAAAGAATTTTACTATAATAGGAATGTTTTAAATGCTCTAACGGATTTTTTTTTGCTAAAATATGTTCATTTCATACACCTCTGTTCGTTAATACTGGTTGAGTTTCCAAAACATCATAGGTTACCCGTGCTTTAATGAGGAGACACCTTAGTTGAACTCCGACGACTGAACTCAGACATGTTCATGAGGACCATTTTCGTAAATTAAGTTCTTAACTTCTTTAATTACACCCATAATAAGGATTACTCACTCTTTGTTTGACCAAAAGATGTTCATTTTATACACCTCTGTGCATCAATAGTTGTTCTGAGCTTCCAAAACATCAGAGCTTATCGATGCTTTAACGAGGGGGCACCTTAGTTGAACTTGTGGCAACTGAACTAAAACTTGTTCATGAGGACCATTTTTGCAAATTAAGTTTTTAGCTTCTTTAGTTACACCCATAATAAGGATTAATCACACTTTGATTGACCAAAATATGTTTATTTGATACACCTCTATGCATTAATACTGGTTCTTGAGCTTCTAAAACATCAGAGGTTACCCATGCTTTAACGAGAGGACACCTTAGTTGAACTTTTGGTGACTGAACACAGAGGTGTTCATGAGGACCATTTTCGCATATTAAGTTCTTACATCTTCATTTACACCCATAATAAGGAATACTAATGCTTTGATTTACCAAAATATGTTTATTTGATATACCTCTGGGCATTAATACTGGTTCTGACCTTATAAAACATCATAGGTTACCCGTGTTTTAACGAGGGGACACCTTTGTTGAACTTTTGGCAACTGAGTCAGATATGTTCATTAGATTGTCCACCATTCATAGCAACTCCTTTTCCAACCATGAATATTGAAACTTTCAAACACCAAACAAAACAACCAATTCATGTCAGCAAACAATCAACGAAAAACCAACCAACCCATACACCCACCACTCACTCAAAAGGAAAAACACTTTCAAAATGAGCACACATACCATCACTCTCAACACCATATACTGAAGTAAGAAAAATATTCAAACATGAAAACCCTAAACAAAAAACTAAACCGTGAAACCACAAAAAAGTCTTCATTTTTCATCAAAAACCCCATAAGAGCCCAACCTTTACTCCACAACCATAAACCCCAAACGAAAATCATACGTCAAAGAAAAACAAAACCTTTAAACGACTAAAAAAACTTCTTTTTCCATAAAAAACCCAATAAAAGACGAAACTTTACTCCACAACTATAAACCCCAAACGAAAATCATACCTCAATAAAAAATAAAACCTTTAAACGATCAAGGAAACTTTCTTTTCCATCAAAATTCCCATAAAAGATGAACTTTTACTCCAACCACCACACCTTCATAGTGAACATTGCGGCTAAAGTGGAACCGTCAAACTACCGCGAGAATGACAACAAAGGAAGCGAACCAAAAGGACAAACGTTGAAGAACAAGCGATTCATCTTGTAATAACACCAAACAATTTTCGTTCTCCCCAACCGTACCGAGAAGTCGTCGTACAACCACAACCTCAACCTCTCGTTGTCACACAGGCAACCATAGCTCTCGATTCTCCAACGAAAGCACAATACTCATCTCTGTCGCACAAGCTACGACTTCTCTCACAGTTCTTTTCTTTGAAACTGAAGGTTTGATTTGAAACTTTCGTGACATCGTTTCATATTCCCTCAACAAAAGCCATTTGCAGATTAAGGGAGAAGATGAAATTGCCTTTCCACATTACATTACCCTCAATTTGACGAAACTATCCTTGCCACATATGCAGAATAGACAAAAATACTCCCGTGTCAAATGGGGGTTAAAATTGAACGGTGTAAACACAGTGGCGGCTCAAGACTTTTGGAGGCCTAAAGCAAATTAAAAAAATGTGGCCTTCTTTAAATTAATAAAATAATTAAAATTATGATATTTTTATCTAAATTTTTTTTTAGCTTTTTGTGATGCAAAATTATTTATTAAATTACCATCATTAATTTCATTTAAAATATATTTTTCAATAGACAATAAAGCTAACCCATTTAATCTTTGTTAGACATTGTTGATCTTAAATAAGATTTTATTAGTTTATATTTATAAAAACTCCTTTTAGTTGAAGCAACTAATACTAGAATTGTTAACATTATTCCATATGCTACATATGCATTTGGAAAATAATTTATTCCTTTTATATAATTAAGAATGTCAATTGATTTATCATTTTCCAATCCTATAATCTCCTTTAAGATATTTAATTCTGAAAATAAATCTAAGTCATCAAGATCCAAAAAATTATATGTTTCCAATACTTTTTAAGGTTTAAGCATTTTTCTTTCAACAATTTACAACAAAAACAAAATACTCTATTTGAATCTGTAGAATAAATGAGTCGTGTTCTTTCATATTTCTTCCCATTAAACAATTTTTGGATGTAACATGATACAGAAAAGTGTCTTGAGTATTTATCTTTTGAAAAATCTATATTAATTATCCTATAGGGCCTTTTTCTACTAATAAGTCTCTCAATTTCGTATCAGTATCCTCCCATTGACTTGTAACATATATATTTTTAATATTATAATAATTTTGTCTTGCAATTTCATTCTCGTTACCTTGAGTTTGAGAATCAAAATTGTTATCTCCGTTGACTACTTTATTATTGTCTTCACTTATACTTATATTGTTATCTTGACCTATACTTATATTGTTATATTCTTCATTCAAACAAGACTCACCTGTATTTTTTAATTCATTTTTTTATTTTTATAAATTTATTCATAGCCCCTTTTCGCGATTCAACAAAAAGTTCAACTCTTCTCTTTTTTTGAAGTTTTGAATAACTTGATTAAAATCTTCTAATTGACATTTGTATATTTTTATATAAAAATTAAAAACTATAATAACTTATAAGTATATAAAATGAGACTAAGTTAAAAAGATAAAACCTAGATGTTAAGATAATGAACTTGATCGTAGTATCTTGTCTTGAAGTCTCAAGTCTCCTACTATCTTTCGATCCTGTCCTTTGGTAAGTCTTTAAATATAATTTATAAATTCTAAATTTTGTTCCTTGTATCTACACAAATTATTTAAGATTAATAAAAAAATAATGAAAAATCAAAAAAATTGATATCCATCTCATTATTTTTACCTAATATTGATGCACTGAAAAACAGCAAAAGTGAATACAAACTCTTCCACAATCAATCTACTATTCCAAGTCTCTAAATAAAGACAATCGCATAAATGCATAGTATAGAATGATGAAACAAATATAAATTGGAAACAAATTTAAATAATATTATGGAAGAATAAAGAGACAGAGGAAGGAAGGAAATAGATAAGTGAAGAAAGAAGGAAAGAAGTGAAAGTGAAATAGATAATGAAAGGGCATATAAAAAAATTATGTCAATCTTTTGTTCCAATATAGGGAAGAGATAGAAAAAATTAGAAAGTTTTAATACTTAGGATTCCTTAACTGATCATTTTTTTTTTAAAAAAAAATATTATTAATTTATTATAAAAAAGTTTAAAAAATATTATTTATTAAATAATATTTATAATATCAATATAAATTTAAAGTCATTAAATAATATTTATAGTATTAATATAAACTTAAATTCAGTTAAAATATTTTAAATTTTTAATTAATTTTTTTAATATAATTTTAAAATTAAATATTTTATTTTATTTTATAATAATGTAAGTCACCCTCTCCCAACATTACATTACTATAGAACAATTGCCTCTCCAAATCCGTCTATAGTAAACAAGTGGATAAAGGTAGAACAACAATACCTCTCCAAATCCGTCTATAGTAAACAAGTGGATACAGATGGAGTGATAGTACGTTTCAGCTCTCGTAAGCCGTGATGCTGACGGTTACATGAAATCATCCATTACGTAAGATCCAACCTAGCCTAACTATCCAGCCGCTAACATCCGTGGATTTTGTCTTCGCACCCTTCTCACGTCTTTATATAAACTCAAACAATAACCCGCCAAACATGGTCTTATTAAACTCAACACGACCAGCCACACCTTCAACAACCATGCTCATTCTGTTTCACTTTTCTCTCACGTTCATCATTCTTCTCTTTTCTGTGAGCTTCTTGTTCAAAACAAGAAGGTTCTGGAACCTTCCTCCAGGGCCATTCTCCTTCCCCGTAATCGGAAACCTCCACCAGATGAAACAACCGCTCCACCGCACGTTCCACGCCCTTTCGCAGAAACACGGTAAAATCTTCTCTCTCTGGTTCGGTTCGCGCTTCGTCGTTGTCGTTTCGTCAGCAGAGGCAGCGCAAGAATGCTTCACCAAAAACGACATCGTCTTGGCTAACCGGCCTCGCTTCCTCACTGGAAAGTACATCGGCTACAACAACACCACTGTTGCGATGTCTCCGTACGGCGACCACTGGCGTAACCTCCGCCGCATCATGACGCTCGAAGTTCTCTCAACGCACCGTTTGAACTCCTTCTCAGAAATCCGCAGGGACGAGATCGTGAGGCTCGTGCGTAAGCTCGCTCATGACTCGCACAACGGCTTCGCCAAAGTTGAACTGAAATCCAGGTGAATTTGGTTTGGTTTGTAGAATTAAATAAGGTAGAAATTGTTGAAAGAGTAGATAGACAGTTTTGATTACACTTCATATTTTTCTAACAGTGCTATCTTCTATAATTTATGCAAGGTTTTCGGAAATGACTTTTAACATTATAATGAGAATGGTGTCGGGGAAGAGATATTACGGTGAAGATTGTGATGTGAGTGATGTAGAAGAAGCAAGGCAATTTCGAGAGATTATTAAAGAGTTGGGGACTTTGGGAGGGGCAAATAACCCTGGAGATTTCTTGGCTTTCCTGAGGTGGTTTAATTTTGATGATTTGGAGAAGAAGTTGAAGAGGATTGGCAAGAGAAGTGATGCATTCTTACAGGGACTCATTGATGAACATCGTAATGGAAAAGAGCGTGGGAATACTATGATAGACCATATTTTAACACAACAAGAATCACAACCGGAATACTATACGGATGAAATCATTAAAGGACTTGCCCTGGTAACTTCTTAATACTTACTATGTATCATTTTTAATTGTTTAAAAGAGTGAAAAAAAGGTAAATTACTATTTTGAAAATGAAATCCTAACTAGTATATTAATTATTGAGGTGATTATTGGTATCTAGATAAGTCAGTCTTTTGCTTTCATGAATAATTATGGTGATGTAGGTAGGGCCCACACTTATTTGAGATTAGGATTGGATAACTTTGTGAATGAAATGTTTGAGACAAAAACTGGAGAGAAAAATTATACATGGATCGTTAAGATGACAGTTGGGCATGTGGTGCGGTCTGAACAGACCGGAATGTTGACTTGCTGTGAACATCAATCGGTAGAAACCAAAACTTCGGAAAAATACTTGTTAGACCATTTTTTTTTTTTTTTTTTATCGGCTACCGAAACCAAAGCTTAGGAGATTTACCACTTAAAATTTGCACAAGTAATTGTTCTAGTTCACTTTCTCATACCCATCTTTCCCGTCTCCATGGGATTTCCCAATCCCAATTCCCTTCCCTCCATTCCACCCTCTCGTATTATTTTATCCTTCAAATATGATAGTATGTGTATTCATAAGAATAACTGATTCAGTGGCCAATCACTTACCTAAGAGTCATCCAAAAACTTTATCTTGTCACCTGCCCTTAATTTTCACCCAATATGATTGTCAAACCAATTTCTTTGGTGGTTATTGTCACATATTTTACATAAATCTTTCCATTGCTAAGACTTTTCCTTATCTCTTGTTCTCAAGTTAAGGTTCCTCCAAATGCCAAATTTAGATTCAAGAATTTTTTCCCACAGTCCCTTAATCTCCACTTCCATTTTGTCAATAGGGCTTTATTGAATTTCTAAATGTCTTTTATACCCAGTCCTCCCTCTTCTCTAGACTTACACAACATTTTCCATCTAATCCAAGCTACTTTCTTTTCCTCCACTTCGCAACCTCAGAAATTTTCTCTGTATTTTTATAACCTATACACAATTAGCTTTTGGCGCTTTGAAGAAAGACAGGTGAAATAGGGACAAGGCTAAAACCACTAACTTAATTAGACACACTCAGCCAAAATATGATATTAACTTTATTTAATACCACCTCCTTTCTCAAAATTTGTGAAATGAAATGTTACTAAACTTCTAATGATTAAAAAATAAATGTTTTTAAAAAATGTAATTTTCTTAAATGAAATTAAAACTAAACAAAATTAATTAACATTTTTAATTAAATCAAAATCAACTGTTTTTGTTTATATTTAAGTTTTAGAAGAATTATATAAACATGAAAGTGAAGGATATCATTTAAAGTCTTATTTTATTATTTAAAAGATATAAATTGTGTATATTAGTTTTTTATTTACAAGACTTTTTTATTTATTGTATTTCAGGTTATGTTAATAGCAGGAACAGACACATCATCTGTAACTTTAGAATGGGCAATGAGTAATTTGTTAAATCATCCAAACACAGTAAAGAAGGCGAAAATAGAATTAGACACTTATATAGGTCAAAACCATCTAGTAGATGAAGTTGACATTAGTAAACTTTCTTACCTTCGAAGCATTGTCCACGAGACACTTCGTTTACATCCTGCCTCTCCAATGTTGTTACCCCATTTCTCTTCAGAAGGTTGCACCATTGGACAATACAATATTCCACAAAACACAATTTTGTTAGTCAATGCTTGGGCTATTCATAGAGATCCCAATATGTGGAGTGACCCAACATATTTTAAGCCTGAAAGATTTGAGAATGAAACTCAAACTAACAAGTTACTTCCTTTTGGATTAGGGAGAAGGGCTTGTTCAAGATCAAACTTAGCTCATCGTACAGTGACCTTAGCTTTGGCCTTATTAATTCAATGTTTTGAATGGAAACGAACTAGTAATGAAAAAATTAATATGATAGAAGGAAAAGGGCTCACTATGGCAAGAAAGTTTCCTTTAGAAGCTATGTGCCAAATGTCGCAATCACCAACAATTAGGGATATTTTTAGTGTTACTAAAAGCACACCAATGTAACAATATTCTTGATAAAGTTATGGAAATAGGCATTAATAAAAGAAATTAATAATTCTTTGTTTTAGCACAAATCATAGGATCAAGTCTAATCTTTAAACAACACTAACTTTTTCCCATATATTTTTTTAGTTTTAAATTATCTTCAGTTAGATAGGAATGTATTAATACATATGCCGTGTTAATTTTTCTTGATTTTTAATTCATTTTAATGATATGCATGAAATATGACTAGAATATATGTAAAGGTAAAATGTACATAAATATATAATTTTAGATTAACTATTATTCTCCATAAAAAAAATTATCTAAAAAGTAGTGCATTTGAAACAAAATAAAAATTAAGTCATGCTAGTTGAGTGGAAGAATTAAAAAATGACAGGTAATTTTTATTTTCGTGTTTACTCTTTTGGCAAATAAAATAGAAGTAAAAGTTATATAAAAGTTTGAAATGGCATAAATATGACACTATCGTTTAAAGTATTTTAAATTCCCTTGTGTCATCCTAGAACAAACACAACCAGTTTAGGAATTCAAAATACTTTCCTTAACCTAGTTTGAGTGATCCAAAGAATTTCAAAGATTTGTTCTATGTGGTTATTTGCACACAGAATATTTCACTTAGAAGTATTTATTTATCTTTTAAAATCAGATTTTCAAAAGTCTCATATAAATTTAAGAAATATATATTTATAAAATTAGTACTGTTAGTTTTAATGGATATCCAAATTTCGTTTTAGTATGTTGATTTCCTTGAAAGTGAAAACAATGGATTATTTCGAGTTCTTAATCTGTTAACAGACACACAACCTTCTCAAAGCTCAAAACCACTTGAGGTCAAAATTTAAAAGTAGTTCTAGAGAACATTTTAAAACATTTTCTTTAATATTTTTATGGATCAAACAATTGGATAAGAAGAGTTATAGACTTATACAAACACATACAAACTCAGAAACACACTTTATGTACTAAGATTTCATTATTCAAATCTTCATTTAAGGATAGATTTAGCAAATAATTTTATCAGCTTCTACTGCATCAACAATAGGCACTCTTGGCTAACCTCCTTCAATATTCTTTCGGATGGCAACCACTCCTGGTTACACGAGTATTCTTTGAACCCATCCCCTCCTGTCTAAATGAGTATTTTTTTGAACCTAGTCACTCTTGTCTAAATGAGTATTCTTTAAACACAACCACTTTTGTCTATTCTTTTGATACAACCACTCTTGGCTAAATAAGTATTTTTTTTTAACCCCGCTACTTTTGATTAAATGAGTACTCTTTGGGTAGAGTCACTATTCGATAAACGAGTATCCTTTGCCAAATAATGACTTCTTGCTAACATAAAGCATTATCTAAGTGTGTGACCAACAGATCACAGGTTTTTCCTACTAGAAAAGTACATCTTTTGACGATTACAAGTGATGGAAAGCACCTTCACCTGAGCAACGAAAGACTTTGGTACAGAACTTAGGAAAAGATTACCCTCATGCATGACCTCATGAATACGAAGAAGCTATCAAAAGCATTTCAATTCTCATTCAAAGGTGAGTCCTACAAAAGGAGAGGGGTCTTATTTATAGGTGTATATGCCCCTTGCACCTAATGCCACATAAAATGTGAGATTGAGAAGGTTGAAAACAAAGAAAAATAGGTGCATTGCATAGTTGAATTGAAGCGCCCATATTTGGCCTAAAAATGGCCTCTCCTAATTGACATGTGACTTCCATGCTCCAAGCTTTTTATCCCTTCTCTTGGTCAAATTTAGACCAGGTCTCTTAGGATTTTGGTTAACTTTTCAAGTCCAAGTCAAAACCTAATTGAGGCCTAACGAAAGCCCAGTCATGTCCCTATGAAATCTTACAAAAGTATAAAGGAAATGTATACGTATACAATTTCTACGAGACTAAGAAGAAATAAGAGAAATCCTAATAGTCTACAAAGTAGGAGAGTCTTCTTTATGGCCTCTTCTTCTTCAATCATCCTAGTCATGGGCCTTATCAAATACCCAATGTGATGTCTCTCAGATAGTCCTCCATCAACAACATTTATGCACTCTCGTTTTGTTTGCTAGATAAACACTCATAGTGTTCTCTATGAAGCTTTTTAACGCAAAAAAATAAAAAATATAACAAGCATTTCACAACAATGTAATATCCTCTTTTGTGCATGTGCTTTTAATATAATTTTTTTCATACTCAAAATTTAAATTATAAACTACTTACATGAGGATAAAAGTATTAAATACTTATTCTTAACTAAAATGTTCTCCATATTAAGTTGAAGTTAAATTATCTTATCTTAGATTCTTTCAAGTTGATTATCAAGATGTTGGAACCTAACTACACAAAACTTATGATGATACTTATACTTACCAACAAGTGTATCCATCTTGGATAACATAAGTTGTTCAAATTGAAAGAAAGGAGGACCCCTATTCATTGTTGGTATTTGTTCAAGGATATTTGTGATCTCGGGGTCATCTTCTTGAGTATCATTTGGTCCAAATCCTTGTGCAATGGTTTTAGTATCTTGTGTTGTACCATGATCACCAACTTCACCATCATCCTTTTTATCATCTTCAACAACTTAAGAAACATAAACTTTTTCAAAACCCTTTTTATGGAGTGTGACTTTGGTGATTTTATTTATTTTATGGAAGATATCATATAACTCACCATGAACCTTCACCATAAAATGTGTCTAAGACTTTGGAATCAAAGATCCACAGGGAAACCTATAGTTTGGAAGGCATTTGGACTTCCACATTTGGTCTTTTATAGCATAAATTTAGTTTATCTTGAGCTTTGTACATAAATATAAAATTGTACATAATAGACTATTATGGGAGAGATAACTCACTTGAAGTTTCAACCATTTACTTGAATCTCTATCTCAAGCTCCTAGTAGTTCATTTTAAGAGATATTAGAATTTCTTTCCTCTAGTGAATCTAAAAATTGTCTATATACACTAATTAACAACACAATTAATATAATTATGAAACACTTAAACCAAAAACTTAAAAAGAAAACTTACTAAAGATAAAGTTATCTTTCTTTGTAATTTATCAAGAAACATGTTTCTACAATATGAAGTTCTTCATTTATTAAGAATCTATATTACCCTTTTCCAATATGACAACATGGGTGTTTAAAATAGATATAATTTGCTTTTGATAGTTGATTTAGTCTTTGTCTTTTATTTCCTTAGAGTTTGTAACAAGTGTTGTCATTAAGAACCCAGTTCTCAATAAATTCAAACCTGTGTTAATTCCTCAAGTGTGTTCCAAAACTTTATAAGTTTTGATTGTATTTTCTGTCACACTTTTATTTTCTAATTTATTCAGGCTTTACTCTCCTAAAAAATGAAAAAAAAATAAAAGTATGTACAAAGAGCAATAAAAAATAAAGGTTGTTTGGAAAATCTTTAAAAGTGATTTTTAAGGGTGTTGTTTATTATTTTCTTTATTAGCACCTTCATTTTTCCCTTTTCTAATTTATTTTAAAATAATAAAAACAAAAATAGACTCAATAACAGCTAAATTTCTGCGACACCCGTACATAACTCGTGGAAACAACAAAAGAATGAAAGACTGGGCTAGAGCACAAGAATCCATGAAAGCTGACATCAATCAACTGAAGGATCAAATGAGTCAAATCCTTGAGGCCTTAGCTGATTTGAGAAATACTAAGGATAGGAATGAGGAAGCAACATCTGCCAATCCTGCGGTACCACAGCCTAGAGTGTTGCCAATTTAGTTCCGCAATCAAGGAACCATAATGGTTCCTGCTGGGTGGCCTCCGTATGGACTTCCTCCAAACTATACCCCGCATTATGAGGAACACCTTGAGCAAGGGCCATCGCCACCGGTAACTCTTGTTAATCCTTTTGGCATACCAGCAAGCCAGCAAGAATCAACTCAATTGAATACTGGAGAGGTAACCGCTAACATTGGTGGTCAAACTGTCCCTACTAAGACTCGTGTAGTTGTTCACTCACGAATGATTGGAAAAGGACCACAAGAAGGGCCGATGATCCATAGTCCTAGTCAAGGAGCATCTCATGGGGCAGAGGAAGCCAGGAAGAAAGGCTCAGAGCCATTGAAGGAGGAAGCAGTTTTGGATTTAGGAATGCTGCAGACTTATACTTAGTGGCTTATGTTGTAATCCCTTCCAAGTTTAAAGTACCTGAGTTTGAGAAGTATAGACGAGCCACTTGTCCTAAGAATCATAGGAAGATGGCAACACACGCAGGTGATGAGAAGCTATTGATGCATTTCTTTCAGGATAATTTAGAAGGCACGACTCTAAGTTGGTACATGCACCTGAAACCATCCTGAATTCGGTCATGGAAAGATCTAGTTGATGCCTTCCTAAAGCAATACAAATATAATATTGAAATGGCTCCTGATAGGCTACAACTACAAAACATGTCAACGAACAACAATCACACTTTCAAGGAATACACTCAAATGTGGAGAGAATTAGTCGCTCAGGTGGAACCAACATTCCCAGACAAGGAGATGGTAACTATGTTCATTGGCACATTTCAATCACCTTTCTATGAACATATGTTGGGCAATGTCTCTTCCAACTTTGCTGACATTGTCATTGTTAGAGAAAGAATCGAGTTTGGATTGAAAAATGGAAAAATTGCACAAGACCCCTGATGGAGAAGCTCCTAGGTGCTCTTAGCTTCTTGCGAACACTTCCATGGTTGGACTGAAGGAAGAAACCTTTTTGCACCATTCAAACATGGCGAGAGCTCCTCTTAGAATGCGAAAGCCATGGGGATGAAAATTGAACCGTGGAATGGAGGACTCAAGGAGAAGCAATGGTTGCTTCTAGTGGAATTGGTGGAAAAATGATGAAGGAATTAGTACAAGGAGGTGAGGCCAACCTTCTAGGGTTCTTCAAGAGCTTCTTGGAGAAGCAACTCAAAGAGAGAAACTTGATAATAAGCTGAAAATTCTGCAGCAATTCATTAAGGTAATCAAGCTTACTTTACAAGGAGTCTACACACAAAAATTGGTTTATTTTTTTACTTTTTACTTTATTTTATTTTTTTGTTTTGTTTTTTTATTAGAAAACTTGTCGAAAATGCAAATGCATAAAATTTTTGGTAAAATGGATGTATGCAATGCATGCACGATTTTTTTTTTTATCGAATGTATTTATGAATGCATCAAATTATTTTTATTTTCTTAATGAGAATGTATGAAATTTTGTTTTTGAAAATGTATGAATGAATGTCATGAGACTAAATTTTTGTTATTATTGTTTGATATTAACATTTTTAAAAAATATGGATGAAATTTTATTTGAGAATTCTTATCAAAATGCATAAATGAATGCATGATGAGAAGGCATGTAGGAAATGCATATTATTCATTTTTGTTTATTGAATGCATGATGTATATATGAAATCTATTTTTTATTGAATGAATGATAGTATGAAACTACATATATGAATTTTATATATTTTTTTTGTTTTTTGTTTGTTTGAATAAGATTTTGAAATGCATAAATGCATGAGGCTACGAGGATGCATGGATGAATGCATTGACTCTATTTGAAACCGTTTTTTTTTTTTAATATGCATGTATGCTATTTAAATGAGAGTACATGAATGGTGCATGAAACTTTAGATGAGAATTGTCACCACTCAATTTCGTTCGGGCAAATAAAATTATTTCAAAATAAAAAATATATAAAATTAAAATAAAAAATTTGTGTTGTGTAGTTTTTATCATACTTTGTCATTTAAATAAATAAAAGAAGAAAAAGTTTTGATTTCATTTTCTATTTCAATGAATAAAGTTTTGAAAATAAAATTCGTAAAAAAAATAAACAAAATCAGTCCATTAAAATTTAAAAATAATAATAATTATTATAATAAAAATAAAATTGTTATTAAAGTGTTGTCATGTCACATTCTCTCTCTGTGTGCCTGCTTTTCCTGATGCCCATTAATGATATGGATATTAATTGAAATAAACTAAAGAATTATAGAAATGTTAGAAATTTGATTTGATTATTATTCTGATGATTCTGCTTAGTAGTATTTAAATGCTAATGATTTTCAATTAAATGTTGATTGTCTAATAATTGGTGCGTTTTCTTTTTGAGTTGTTATGCTCATCCTTTTTATTTTATAGGCTCCATTTGGTTAATGTTCTAAAATAGTAAATAGATTTTTTTTAAATTAAGATGATTTGTTTTGTTTTTCGAAAAGTAGTAAAAATATAAATATATATATTTCGAAATAATAATAATAGTAATATTAAAAAAAAGTTTAAGTATTTATTTTTATTGTTGTGTTATTTAGGTCGCTTTTAATAAATGTAAAAATGAAAAACAATAAGTAAAAAATTAATAATAAAATATTTCAGCCACATTACCTCCAATATTTCCCATTTATTCGCCATATTAATTTATTTTCGAATTTGATGTATGGCAGGTTATGATGCCATAACAGCAACAACAGTACAATTCTGCCCATTTTTTCAGTCTATGTTCATCCTTAGAATTTAATAGTCAATTAGCGTCATAAGTGGGGATATTTAGGAATTAATAGATTTGAATCTGAATTAAAACGAATAATCAATTGGCAGTTCACAAATTATAATTAAGAGGGAATAATTAGGAATTAATGAATTTAAAATTTGAATTAATGAATTTAAAATTTGAATTAAGAGTGGGCTAACTAGAATTAGTATAAATATACATAGTGAGCAAGTGGATGGGTACACGAGACAACAATACAAGAGAGAGAAATTACGGTGCTTGAAAATTGTTCTGCGTTTGGAGTCATCAGAGGAAGAAAGGGAAAAAGTCTAAAGTTCTTGCTAAGTGCTTCAACGGGTATGTTTCATATTTATCAATTTTCCAGTTTTTATATTCATAGATATATGCTTGCTCTGTAGTGCCATGTGTTGTTTACCTTACATCAATAATTGTTGTCGTGTTATATTTCAAGTATATAGAAATGTTATATTTTGGTTATGTGGTTTGTATATTGTTGTCAACATGAAATTAAGGGTTGTAATTAGTGTAATACTTGTCTGGTTGCTGTTTTGACACAACCTTCATTCCTAATATTCGTTACGTCAAGCACGTTCACATACTACTAACCCTAACAAATTTGATATTCAAGATTTATTTACGTTCTTGTTACATGTATTATGATCAATGTTTTAAATACTTTCTAATGATACATTTATCTATTGTCATTAAGTTTCCACTCTTCTTTTCAAAATTCTCTTTTTACATACAAAATACCTAAAACTTTTACAATAACTAATAAAATAAACATAGTTTAACGAGACATTTTTTTAAAATAAAAAAAAAAGAGTAAAAAAAAAAGGGATCCAATACAGTTTTCAAAACAATAAAAGTATTTCAAAAAATAACAAAAAAATATATCTCCAAAAATAACAAAAAAAATATATTTTTTTAAAAGAAAATACAAAAACAGTTTTAAGAGCAAAAAATACACACACACATATATATATATATATATAATTAAAAAAAAGTAAAAATGTTTAAAACGTTTTGATAATAATAAAAAATGGTTTTAAAATAAAAAAATATATATACAAAATAGTTTTTTAACGTAGTTAAAAAAAATATAACAGTTTAAAAAAATTAAAAAATACAAAACAATTTTAAATGAAAAATATAAAACAGTTTTAATAAAATATATAAAATAGTTTTTTTAAAAAAAAAATGAAACGAAACAGTTTATTTTTTGTTAAAAAAAAGAAAAGAAAAAATCTATAAGACAGTATAAACAAAACAGTTTTAAAAATTAAAAATATAAAACAGTTTTTAAAAATAAAATATATCAAACGTAAATATATATATATATATATATATATATATATATATATATATATATATATATATAAAAAATATATATAAAAAAAAAAAAAATATATATTTTT